>Ga0172373_10005009_pt1 | contig 18390 bp, 19 predicted proteins | sample Lak10m_2_FD_114546 | JGI IMG/M metagenome (GOLD analysis project Ga0172373, IMG submission 114546) | Freshwater microbial communities from Kabuno Bay, South-Kivu, Congo - kab_092012_10m | ecosystem: Environmental > Aquatic > Freshwater > Lake | place: Democratic Republic of the Congo...
GCCTCCCAGCGGCGGCGATCGGCGAGATCCATCTGGCCGGACATACGCCCGTGAAGCTCGATGGCGAGACGGTACTGATCGATACGCACGGCAGCACGGTCGACGAGGCGGTGTGGGCGCTGTATCGGGATGCGCTACGGCTGATTGGGCCGCGACCGACATTGATCGAGTGGGACACCGACATCCCCTCGCTCGCGGTGCTTCTGGCGGAAGCGACGCGCGCAGACGATGAGCGGGTTCGCACTGCGCGCGACGCTGCGGGAAACCTCGCGTCGCAGGCCGACGCATGACGCGCCGCCTCGCCGACATCCAACGCGACTTCGCCGCGATGCTGCGCAGGGAATCCTCGCCCGGTGGACGTGCCGGCATCTATCACAATAATCGGCGCGCGAACTTCTGCAAGGCGCTGACTCTCACCTATCCGGTCACGGTGCGGATCGTCGGTGAGGATTTCTTTGCCCGTCTGTCTCTCGACTATCTCGAGCGACACCCCTCACGATGCGGCGATCTGCATCACGTCGGAACCCACTTTGCCGAGTTTCTCGGCGCCGCATTCGCCGCGCCGGGTTCGGCGTTTGCCTACCTTGCCGACCTCGCGAAACTCGAGTGGGCTTGGGCCGAGGCCCTGCTGGATGCCGACGCCTCGCCCGTCGGCATCGAGGCGTTGGCAGCCTTTGAACCTGCAGCGTGGCCGGCGTTGCGCTTCGACCTGCACCCGTCCGTGGCGCTAATCGACTCGCCGTGGCCGATCCTGACGATTTTTGATGAGCACCGACGCGAACAGCCGGCGCTCGTCAGCCTCGATGCCGGTGGCGAGTGCGTCGTTGTCTTGCGCCGTGCGCATTGCGTCGAGGCCCATCGACTGACCATTCAGGAGCACTCACTCTGGGAAGCTCTGGCGTCAGGGCAGTGTCTGCACGAGGCGCTCGAATCGGTGCTGCGCCGTCTTGACGACACGTCTGTGGGTGGCGAATTCCCGCTACGCGAGGCGCTGGCACGGCTGTTCGCACTCGGCGCGGTGATCAGGGTGACCCCGGCATAGTGCGACGTGGCGCCCAAGACGCGCTCGGCAGCACTACAAATGCTTGGCAGTACAGGCTAAAAAAAGTATGTTGCTCATCGGGTTTTGGCAAATATCGGGCAAATTCGCATGTCAATGACGGCTATCGATTTCAACGCTGCGCGCGAGCAGATGATTCACCAGCAGCTGCGGGCCTGGGACGTGCTCGATCAAAGCGTGCTCGATGTCGTCAGCGGTGTGCCGCGCCCGGTGTTCGTGCCGGAGGGCTACGCCGAACTCGCCTTCGCAGACGTTGAGCTGCCCCTCGGCCATGGCGATCGGATGCTCGCCCCCAAGGTCGTTGGACGAATCCTTCAAGCCGTGGCACCGCGTCCCACCGAGCGGGTGCTGGAGATCGGCACCGGTTCGGGCTTTCTCACCGCCTGTCTCGCTTCAAGTACCTGTAGCGTGCGATCGCTCGAGCGTCGCGCGGATCTCGTCGCGGCGGCGCGCCGCCATCTTGAGGCGGCCACCGTTCGCAACGCGACGGTCGAGCATCTCGATGCGTATACCGAGGGAGCGCTGGGTACGCATGCCTGGGACGTGATTGTGCTCACCGGGTCACTGCCACTGCCCGACTCTCGTTTCGAGCAGCAACTGGCGCTTGGCGGACGACTTTTCGCCGTTATCGGCTCCGGCCCCGTGATGGAAGCCACGCTGATCGAACGACTCGGTACCGAGCAATGGCGTCGTACCGTGCTGTTCGAAACCTCACTGAAGGCCTTGGTCGGTGCGCGGGCAGGAGAAGTCTTCTCGTTTTGAGTGCCGAGGGTCAGCCAAGTGATCGAGGAAATCACCGCCGAGCAACTCAAGTATCGGATGTACGCCAAAGAGGCACCAACGGTGGTCGATGTACGGGAGAGACACGAACTCGACATCGGCCGACTGGAGTTCGCGCGCAACATCCCCTACTCCCAGCTAGCGAACCGCCTGCATGAGCTTGATGCGACGTTACCCGTCGTCATCCTTTGCCGATCAGGCAATCGAAGCCTGCTCGCTTGCAAGCTGCTGGTCAGCCACGGATTTCAAGCCGTTAGTCATGTGACCGGCGGCATCCTGGCGTGGGTTGCGCGTGTCGACCCCACCATGCGTCGAACCGTTTAACAGCCACCTAGTCAATCCGTCTCTGGGTAAAATCACCACTGGCTTCAGCGATCGGGTCGCAAAGGAGATGCCGGTGGTCGAGGAAATCAGCGTTGAAGAGCTCAAGGCGCAGCTCGAGGCCGGTGCTGCCCCGCTCGTCATCGACGTGCGCGAGGCGTGGGAACTCGACATCAGCCGACTGGGCTTCGCGCAACACCTGCCGATGGGCGAGATCACCGCGCGAATCGGCGAACTCGACCCGCAGGCACCGCTCGTTGTCATGTGCCGTTCGGGCGGCCGCAGCATGCAGGTCTGCTGGTTTCTGGAAAAGCGTGGATTTCGGTCAGTCAGCAATTTGACCGGCGGAATTCTGGCTTGGGGTGAACGCATCGACCCCTTGCTGCGTCCATACTGACGCCTGTTGAGCCTATCGGCTTTCAACTGTTATAGTGATATATAACACCGTTTGAGGATTCGATATGAAGCGCGTACTCGTGCTGTCGCTCGGTTTACTGATTTCCGCCTCCGCCGCCCAGGCTGAGGATCTGAAGGCCGTGTACGAGCGCGCGCTGGCCAACGACCCACAGATCCGCGAGGCCGACGCCCTGCGCCTTGCCGCGCGCGAGGCGCGCCCGCAGGCCTGGGCTGCGGTGTTGCCGCAGATCTCCGGCTCCGCCAGCAAGGCCAAGTCCGACACGACCACCCTCGGTCAGTTTCCGCAGGAAATCGAACAGCCCACCGGTTCTGGCAACCGAGTGGTGTTCAACTTCATCTCCTCGAGTACCTCCAAGCCGGAGACCGACCGCTGGAGCCTCGATCTGCGCCAGAGCCTGATCTCCTGGGACAACTGGGTCGCCATCAAGCGCGCGAGCCGTCAGGTGGCGCAGGCGGAGGCGGACTTCCGCGCCGCCGAGCAGCAACTCATCCTTCGCGTCAGTGAGGCCTACTTCAACGTGCTGGCCTCGCAAGACAACGTCGATGCCCAGTCCTCAGCGTTCGAAGCCATCTCGCGTCAACTCGAGCAGGCGGAAAAACGCTTCGAGGTCGGTCTCATTGCCATCACCGACGTCCAGGAAGCCAAGGCCGCGCGCGACAGCGCTGCCGCAGCGGTGATCGCTGCCAAGCGTCAGCTGGCCTCGACAGAAGAACTGCTGCGGGAAATCACCGCGGAGAAGTACCCTGCGCTCGCCAAGCCGGGTGACAGCATGCCGCTGAAGTCGCCAGAGCCTGCGGACGAGTCACAATGGGTCGAGCGGTCCATGGAGCAAAATCTCGCGCTGGTCTCGAGCCGGCTTGCGGCCGATATCGCCCGCGACAACGTGCGCGCGGCGTTTGGCGGGCACTTGCCGGAGCTTGATCTCGTGGCGAGCAAGAGCAATACCGACCAGACGAGCCCGATCAAGTTCTCGAGCGGCAATGTTGGCACACGCACCAACGACAGCGACGACACCACGTATTCGCTGCAACTGTCCGTACCGATCTTCAGCGGCGGTGGCACGCAATCGCGCGTCCGTCAAACGGAGTACCAGTGGCAGGCAGCGCGCGAGCGTTTGTCGCGTGTGTCGCGACAGACGGAGCGTCAGGCGCGCGATGCCTATCTTGGTGTGATTAGCGAGATCTCCCGCGTCAATGCGCTGCGTCAGGCGCTCGAGTCGAGCCAAACGGCCCTCAAGGCGACGGAGGCGGGTTACGAAGTGGGCACGCGCACTGCGGTCGACGTGCTCGAAGCGCGCCGCAGCCTGGCCGCCGCGCAAACCAACTACTCGCGCAGCCGCTACGACTACATGCTCAATGTAATGCGGTTGCGGCTGGCCTCGGGCACGCTCGATCGGACGACGCTCGAAGAGGTCAACGGCTGGCTGACCGAAGTTCCTACGGCCCGATAAGCGGCTCGATCAGCTGCATCAGGCGACGTGTGCTGCCGCCGTTGCGGGCGACAAACTGCTGACCGATTGAACCACGATGCGCGCGTTCCAGCGTGTCGCTCACGAGTGTCTCGAGCTCCGTCACGAGTTGCCCCACGTTGCGCACGATGTGCACCGCACCGGCCTCGACGAGTGCGAGTGAGATGTCCGACGCGTTGAAAAAGTGCGGCCCCGTCAACGAAGGGATGGACAACGCCGCAGGCTCAATGAGGTTGTGCCCCCCGACATCCGGGACGAGGCTGCCTCCCACGAAAGCCGCATCGCCGGCCGCGTAGAAACCAAGCAACTCTCCCAGTCGGTCGAGCAGCAGCACATCGACGTAGGTCGGCACTGACGCCCCCAATAAGCCGATCGACTCACTGCGACGGATGAACATCACACCGTCGCGCGCCAGGCGTGCCGCCACCGGCTCGAACCGTGGCGGATGACGCGGCGCAAGCACCATCATGACGTCGTGTCCCCGAGCCTTGAGCTGACGCTGCGCCTCGAGCAACGCCGTCTCCTCCTCCTCGTACGTACTGCCTGCAATTACCACGAATCGTGAGCCGAGGCCGTATTGAGCACGCAGCCGGGCACCCAGTTCGGCAATGTTGGCGGGCAACTCAAGATCGAACTTGATATTGCCAATGACGTGCACGCGCTCAGGTGGCGCACCCGCTTCTTTGAAACGCTCGGCATCGCCACCGGTCTGCGTGGCAATCGTCAGCCCATCGGCGAGCGTGCGCGGAAACAACCGAAACAGCAGTCGATAACGACCAATCGCCTTGCGACTGAGGGCCGCGCTCGCGAGCACGAGGGGAATACCGCGATCACCACAGGCGCGAAAGAGATTCGGCCAGATTTCCTTTTCGATGACGATGCCGATTAGCGGTCGGGCGCGTCGCAAGAACAGCCGAACGCACCATGGCAGGTCGAACGGCAGGAAACTCACCGTGACGGCATCACCGAAGAGCGCTTTAGCACGCTCGGCACCGGTAGGTGTCCCGCACGTGATGAGCAGCGGGGTCTGCGAGTAATGGTTACGTAATTCCTTGACGATGGCCGCTGCAGCCTGCACCTCGCCCACTGACACTGCGTGCAGCCAGATCGAGTCTGCCGACTGGGGCGCAACGAGGCCGAAACGCTGCGGGATCCCGCGCCACCAGCCACGATCCTTGAAGCCGCGCCACAGCAGATTGACCAGAGCGTACGGCAGCGCCAGCAGCAACAGAAACTGGTAGAGAACCAGCCACATCAGCCGATCATCGCACCGCGCGCTCCGCGATGCCAAAAAAATAGCCATCGAGCAGCGCCGCCCATCCCGCTTCGTCCACGGGCACGACCGGTGTCGCATCGGCCACCTTGCACAGGGAGCGACGCAAGCGCGCGAGATTGGCGTCCTTCCACCATCCGGGCGGGCGTACCCGGCCACGATCGAAATCGATCAGGCGAACAGCGCCCTCGGCATCGAACAGGATGTTGTGCGCGTTGAGATCGGCATGCCAAATGCCTGCTTGATGGAACGCGCCAATGACACCGCCGACTGTCCGCCACTCATCGACCGACAGCCCGCCCTCGCGCAGCCGCGTGGCGAGAGTCCGTGCACCCGGAACGCGCAGCGTCAGCAAGTCACCGCGGTAGCCGTTCGCCGCACGCAGGAAACGCGCCGCCACCACCGTTGCCACCGGCAAACCCGCTTGCGCGCACTGCTGCAACAAAGAAAACTCTCGGAACGGACGCGATCGCTGCGGATCGGCTCCGAGATACCAATCCGGGTTGAAACGGCCGATCAGCCCGCCACGCCGATAATGCCGCAAGGCGTACTCGCGCCCCTCGGTGGCGAAGAACCACGTGCTGCCGCGCCCCGGCGCCGCACCGGCCAGAGCGCCGCGTTGCTGCCAATACGTGGGGTCGAACCACTCGGGTGCGAAATTGCCGCACAGGGAGGGGTCATATAGCATCACCGAATCGCCGGACTCGAGTCGGCTCATCATCGTCGACCCTGTGCCGGATTCCGCCATGCTGCCGCTGTCCACGCCACCTGATTCCGTGTGCCTGTTGCGACTGTCCGCCATCGGCGATACCTGCCACGTGGTGCCGCTGCTGCGCAGTCTGCAACGCGCGTGGCCCCAGACGCATTTCAGCTGGGTCATCGGCAAGGCCGAGGCTCGCCTCATGACCTTGCTGCCCGAGGTCGAGTTTATCACCGTCGACAAGCGCGGCGGCTACGGCGGACTGCGCTCACTGCGCAGGACGCTGGGTCATCGACGATTCGACCTGCTCCTGCACCTGCAGCTGTCCATCCGAGCCAGCGCGGTCGCGGCTCTCGTCCGCGCCGATTGCAAACTCGGCTTCGATCGTGCGCGTGCGCGGGAGCTGCAGTGGTTATTCACGGATGCCCGCATCAAGCCGCGCACCCGCGAGCACGTACTCGACAGTTTCATGGGCTTTGCCGACGCCTGCGGCGTTCACGAGCGGACGCTGGTGTGGGAGTTGCCGTTACCGGAGGCGGCCCGCGAACGTGCACGTGCGCTCATTCCCGAACAGACGCGCGTTGCCGCCCGCACGCTCGTGATCAGTGCCTGTTCGAGCCACGCACTGCGCAACTGGCGCGCGGAGCGCTACGCCGCCGTCGCGCGCCACGCCATCGAGCGGCATGGCCTGCGCGTAATACTCGCCGGCGGGCCAGCCCCCCTGGAGCGCGAGATGGCCGACGCCATCCGTCGCGAGTGCCCGCAGGTCATCGATCAGGTGGGCCGCGACACGCTACCGGAATTACTGGCGCTGCTGGAGCGAGCCACCGTGCTGCTCGCGCCGGATACGGGGCCTGCACACATGGCGACCATGGTCGGGACGCCGGTGATCGGCCTTTACGCCGCCACCAACCCCGCCCGCAGCGGTCCCTATCTCTCGCGGCAGTGGTGCATCGATGCGTTTCCGCGCGCTGCGGCCGCCTTCATGAACTCGACGCCGCAGCGACTACCTTGGACGACGAAAATCGAGCGACCCGGGGTGATGGATCTGATCGGGGTGGACGAGGTCTGCACGCGGCTCGACGAATTGCTAGCATTGCCGGCATGAAAGACATCCTTGTCCCCATCTCGCCGGGCGAACTGCTCGACAAGATCACCATCCTGCGCATCAAGTCGGCCCGCATGACGGATGCCGACAAAGTCCGCAACGTTCGACTCGAGCTGGAGCTGCTCGAAAAGACCTGGCGAGACAGCGGCTCGGCGATCCCCGAGGTCGCTGCCGACGAGGCGGCACTGCAGCGCGTCAACGAGGCGTTGTGGGTCATCGAAGATCAGATTCGCGATAAAGAACTCGCACAGCAGTTCGACGCACGGTTCATCGAACTTGCCCGGGCAGTCTACGTGACCAACGATGAACGAGCCGTTGTGAAAAAGCGTATCAACGTGGCGCTCGGCTCACGAATCGTCGAAGAAAAATCCTATAAGCCGTACAAGGCGAGCTGACGCGCGTCGCTCGGATAAACCGCCTTCAGCGCTGCAGCGTGTACTCCGCGCCGCAGTAGGGGCATTTCGCCCATCCGGTCTTTTCGATCGGCAAGTACACCCGCGGATGCGAGTTCCACAGATGCATCTGCGGCATCGGACAGGACAGCGGTAAATCGAGGTCGCTGACCTCGTATTTGTTTTGCGCGTTCGGCTGGATGAGGGTGCTGGAAGTCATCGGCGACGATTATACGCCGGAGGCGGGTTCATCGCGGAAGGTCTCCTCCCAGATCCGACCCACAGCGTGTCGCTCGGCGACAAACTCACTGTCAGCGACCACTGTTCCCTCCTCGCGCAGTGAACGGTGGTGACTGCGCGCCCGATAGGCGCGATAGGCGCCCGTCAACGAGTCAACCGTTTGCTGCGAGACCAAATTACCGGAGGCCAGCGTTTCGAGTTGACGGATCGTGTCGGAGAACATCAGCACGATCGGCTGCCGACCCGCCTCGCGCAGCGTCCAGTACTGCGCCAGAAATTCGATATCGGCGATACCCCCCGATCCCTGTTTGAGGTCAAACTCGCCCTCGCGCGCCTTCGACAGCTCGCGGCGCATGCGCTCGCGCATGCTGCGAACCTCCTCGCGCAGGCTGTCGCGCCGAACGGCCTGCGACAGCACGCGAATACGTACCGCTTCGAACTCGGTGCGCAAGGGGGTCGATCCCGCCACAGCGCGTGCGTGCAACAAGGCTTGATGTTCCCAAGTCCAGGCCTCTTGGCGCTGATACTCCTCGAAGGCCTCGATGCGGGTGATCAGCATGCCACCCTTGCCACTCGGGCGTAACCGAACGTCGACTTCATATAAGCGCCCCGCGGCCGAGTGGACCGTGAGGATATGCACGATGCGCTGCGCGAGTCGTACGAAAAAAATCTGGTTGTCGATCGGTCGCTCGCCGGAGGTTTCCTGCTGCTCGCCGCGCGAATCGTGCAGGAACACGAGATCAAGATCGGAGCCGTAACCCAGTTCCATGCCGCCGAGCTTGCCGTAGCCCACGGCACAGATCCGAACCTCGCGCGAACTGCCGTCGGCGGTATCCGAACATTGCGGCGTACCAAACTGCGCGATCATTTGCGCCCAGGCTTGCTGCATTGCACGTTCGATAATGAGCTCGGCGATGTCGGTGAGACGGTCAGAGACCCGCATCAGCGGCAGTCGGCCTGCAAGATCGGCGACGGCCACCTTGAACACTGCGGCGCGCTTGAAGTGCACGAGTGCCTCGACCAAACGCTCCGGATCCTCGCCTGCGACACGCGCCAGCCGATCCTCAAGTTCAGCGTCCAACTCCGCACGACCGGGCACGTCAGTCAGGGCGCGATCATCGAGCAGTTCATCCAGCAACAGGGGGTGCGCGGCCAACTGCTGGACCAGAAAATCTCCGCCACGACAGACGGTCAGGAAGCGTGCGCGAGCGACGGGGTTTTCGTTGAGCAGCGCAAAATACGACGAGCGACCGCCGATCGCCTCGAGCACGCCCAGGATGCGCATGGCGAGCACGCGGCACTCATCCTCAGCGCTCAACGCAGCGAGCAGCTCCGGCAGCAGCAACTGAAGGCGGCAGGTCGCCACGGCATCGAGCCGTCGAACCGCGGCACTGTCACGGAAATCAACCAATAGCCGCGCGATATCTGCTGCATCGCCGAGACTGCGGGAGTGCAACCACTCGCGCAGCATCTCGGGGGTGGTGGCCTCGTCCCACAACACCGCCCAACCCACGTCAGCGCGCGCGGTGACGTTCGTCTCGCTAGCGCCGTCGCGCTCACCGATCGGTGCAAACACCAAGGCGTTGAATTCCCGTTGTACGCCATCGAGATGGTGTTGCAGTCGATGCATCAGATCGGCCCAACATGGTTCCCCCATCGCCCGCGCCAATTTGTCCTGCGCCGATTCATCGACTGGCAACGAGTGGGTCTGTGCATCACGCTGCATCTGCAGCCTATTCTCAAGGGTGCGCAGATACCGGTAGGCGGAATCAAGTTGCTGCACGACCTGCGGTCGCAGCAACTTGCTACGCGCCAGTTGCGGCAATATTTCGAACAGTCGCTGCCCCTGCAGGCGTCGGTCCTGTCCGCCGCGAATCAACTGCAACGCCTGGACGACGAACTCGATCTCGCGAATACCACCCGGGCCAAGCTTGATATGACCCACCAGATCGCGACGCGCCACCTGCTTCTCGATGAGTTGCTTCATCTCGCGCAAGCTCTCGAAGACGCCGAAATCGAGATAGCGGCGATAAACAAAGGGTCGTACCGCCTCTGCGTAAAGCTCGGAATAGGTCTCGAGCGCCGTCAACGCACGCGCCTTCACCCAAGCGTAGCGCTCCCAGTCGCGCCCGTGCTGCAGCAGATAGTCCTCGAAGGCGGAGAAGCCACAGGCGAGCGGGCCGGAATCGCCAAACGGCCGCAGCCGCATGTCCACCCGAAAAACGAAGCCGTCCACCGTGACGCTCGCGAGCAAACGCAACAAGGCCTGTCCCACGCGAATGAAATATTCGTCGTGGCTCACCGGTGCGGCATGCGCGGTCTCGCCGTAACCGGGAAACAAGAAGACGAGATCGATATCGGAGGAAAAATTCAGCTCCCTACCGCCGAGCTTGCCCATGCCGACGACGACGAGCGGCATCGGTGAACCATCGGCATATTGCGCAGCGCCGTAACGGGCTGTGGTGATGTGCGTGGCGATCTCGGTGGCCAGCGCTACGGCATCGTCTGCGAAGGCAGACAGATCCTCCAATGTCTCCTCGAGAGTCGCTCGACCGCTGAGGTCGCGCCACGCGATGCGCACCATCTCCCGCCGGCGCCAGCGACGCAGCCAAGATTGCCACTCGCTCTCAGGTGCTGAAATGTCGGGCTGCGCATCGCGAGGCCAACACAATCGCCCACCTGCCGTTCGGAGTTGCAGCAACGCCTCGTGACGCTGCAAGTCGACCCACAACTCGGCATCTCGTGCAAAGCTCTCAGCGACGAAGTCGCTGCAGCCCAACACATGGGTGGCTTCATCGCGTAGCGGTAGTGGGAAGTCTTCGCTGTGCATCGGTGTGATCCACCGCAAGGATACAAAAAAAGCCCCGCGCAAGGCGGGGCTCGATGCGGACGGCAACTCGGGACGGGGGATGAGACTGCCGCCGTCGAATCAAGACTAAACGGACGACGCGTGGCAGTATGTACGGAGTAATACCTAAGTACTTCCAACGATCCGCGGCAGACCCGGATCCGCCGCAGGACCCCGACCATGTCCGTGACCGAAACCAGCTATCGCGATGCCATCAGCCGCTTCCTGAGCGGCGTGACCGTGATTACCACCTCTCATAACGGCGAGGCACAAGGCATCACCGCCACGGCTGTCGCTTCGGTAACCCTGCAGCCGCCTACCCTGCTTGTATGCCTCAATCGCCAATCCGCCACCTGTCAAACGCTGATCGACAGTGGTGTGTTCGCCGTCAACATCCTGCCGGCGACTCAGCAAACGCTCGCACAGCGCTTTGCGACCAAGCAGCCCGACAAATTCGCCGGCGTCGCAACGACCACAGGAACCAGCGGCGCTCCGCTGCTCATCGGGGCGCTCGCGCACCTCGAGTGCCGGGTGAGTGCGCAAAACGACGTCGGCACGCATCGGATATTTTTTGGCGGGGTCGTCAGCGTAGCGGTCGCCGAAGGCACGCCGCTCGGCTACTTCCGCGGCAAGTTCTCGACGCTTGCGTCGTAACCGAGCGGCGACGCTAGCGGAGTTGCCTGCTGCTGCACGGCAGCCACTCGCAGCAGCACGGCTTCGGCAAACGGTCTCGCCACGTATTGCGCGCCAATCGGCAAGCCGCGGCTGTCGAGCCCTGCGGGCACGCTGATCGCGGGTAACCCCAGAAAGTTGAACGGTGCCGTACAGCGCACCAGTTGCGCCAGCAACTCCCACAGTCCAGGCCCTGCACCGACATCAGTCTCATCTCGACGAGGCACAGGAATCGGAATCGTCGGCGTGTGCAAGACATCGCAGCGAGAGAACACCTGCATGACGAATCGTCGCAGCAGTGGCAACCGCCACTGCAACGCTTCGAGATACACCGGCGCGGGTATGCCGAGACCGGTACTCGCACGCAGCCTCACCTGCGGCGTATAACGCGCACCCAGTTTGCGCAGCGCCTCACCATGTAGTGCCGTCGCCTCGGCGTAGACCACGGCGCGACTCAACTCCGCCATCACGGCAACGTCTTCGGGTACATCTAACGGAACGAGGAGTGCACCGGCACGCGCCAGCGCCGTGAGCGAGGCTTCCATCGCAGCACGAATCACCGGCGCGACACCCACGGCGAAATGATTACGCGGCACGCCGATACGCAGGCCTTCGACACCGCGAGCGACTTCGTGCACATACCGCGGTCGAGGGCGCGAAGAGCTCCAAGCGTCAATACCATCGGCACCCGCGAGCACCTCGAGCAGTAGCGCGATGTCACGCGCGGAGCGCGCCATCGGTCCGATCACATCGATCGACGGCGACAGCTTCATGCTGCCGGTACGCGGGATCAGACCGTAGGTCGGCTTGAGGCCCACGACCCCATTAGCGGAGGCAGGAATCCGCACCGAACCGCCGGTATCGGAACCGAGGCTCGCAAATACGGCACCGGTCGCGACCGCCACCGCCGAACCGCTCGAGGAGCCGCCCGAAATAAAATCAGGGTCCCAGGCGTTGCGACAATCGCCGGTCGTCGCGTTGTGCCCCGTCGCACCCAGTGCGAATTCGGCCATGTTCAACGTACCGATATCCACCGCCCCCGCAAGATCGAGACGAGAGACTACGGTCGCACTGCGCCGTGCCGCTCGTGACTGACGCACTTTTGAGGCACAGCTGGTGGATCGACCCTCACGCTCGAACATATCCTTGTGGGCCAAAGGGACACCGAGCAACGCGCCCGGCGGACGCACGCCCTCTGCGGCACAACCCTGCAGCAACGCATCGGCCATCTCGGCGGCAGCCATCGAGCCCTCGGCATCGATTTGCACAAAGCAGTTGTGGCGCAACTGCACGAGACGTGCGCGGGCAATGGCCTCTCGCACCAGCTCGACACTTCGCAGCTGACCCTCACGCAGCCCCTCGACCGCAGCCACCAGATCCCTCATCGCCCGTCCTCGGCGAGTTGCTCGAGTAGCGCGAGGTATCCCGCGGGCTCGATCTCGAACAGCCACTGATCGAGGTCAACCTCACCCTGATTCGCTGCAATGCTGCGGACGGCTTCGACCGCCGCCGCGGCACCCGCAGCGATACGCTCAGCCATGGCGGCATCATCCACTGGGATGCCGCTGAGAGACGACAATTCCAGCATGGCGGAGGTGGACAAAGGGTCAGACACGGTGCGCTCCTTTTAAAGAGACCACACCTTACACCGCGGCGTATATCATTTAGAACCCACACCCGCAGCGTGTAACACCCATGTCCCGAGCAGACACTGTGGCCGATGTCATCGTGATCGGAGCCGGCCTTTCGGGTCTTGAGACCGCACTCACCCTTGAAGAGAACGGACTGCGCATCACCGTGCTCGAGGGACGTCGGCGCATCGGCGGACGACTCTATTCGCTCTTTAACTTGCCGGGCCAACCCGAAGTCGGTGGCAACACCGTCTCCCGCGCTTACGGACGGGTGCTCGCAGCAGCCGCCCGACATGGCGTTGAATTTCTCAATGTGGCGCCACGCTACGCGGCGTATCCCGACCGGCAGGAGCTGTTCATCGGGGGCGAGCACATCAGCGCCGCGCGATGGCCAGAGCATCCGCGTAATCCGTTCACCGGTGAGGGCCGGGCCCTGCTCCCGGGTGCCTGGGGTCGCACGATGCTGCGACGACACCGACCCTTCAAGGACGTCGAAAACTGGCACGACGCCCAGCATGCGGCCTTCGATGTGTCGGTGCACGATTTCCTTCGTGCCCAGGGTGCAAGCGATGCGCAGATTGCGCTCGGATACGAAACCAATATGTCCTATGGCGCAGACTCGGCTCACGATGTGTCAATCCTGCAGCTGGCGTTCGTCGATCACTGGCAAGCGATCAATCAGCGCAACACCCAAGCGGCCGATACGTTCACCGGTGTTGTGCGTGGCGGTAATCAAAATTTGCCGCTCGCCATGGCGCGTCGCTTGCGCGGCGATCTGTTGCGGGGAAAGGCGGTCACTTCGATCGAACTCGATGAGCGCAGCGTCACGGTACGCTGTGCCGATGACAGTCGGCACCAGGCCAAGGCGGTCGTGTGCTCGATGCCTTTCCCAGTGTTGCGTCATGTGACGATTGATCCACTGCCACCGCCGGTGCAGCGCCGCGCGATCCACTTGCTGGGCGCGAAGCCCATCACCCAATTTCATCTTCTGCCCAAGCGCGCCTTCTGGGAGGACGACGGTTTAAGCCCAGCGATGTGGAGCGATGGTCTCTGCGGCTCCATTCTCGCCAACCGGGACACTGACAATCCCACTCGAGTCACGACGCTGACCGTCTGGTGCAGTGCAGCGACGGCGCGCTATCTCGACCGTTTTCCCGCGGCAGAGGCGGGTCGCATGATTGTCGCGGACATCGAGCGTCTCCGACCCGCAGCACGCGGCGCCCTGCAGGTCGCCGCCGTGCACTCTTGGGAGCGAGACCCGTTTGCCGGTGGGACCTGGGCCATCTTCGGCCCCGGACAGGTCAATGAATTCGTACGCAGCATGGCCACGCCGCACGGTCGGCTCTTCTTCTGCGGCGAGCACACCGCGATTGCTTCGCGAGGCATGGAAGCGGCATTGGAGTCGGCCGAACGGGTGAGCCTCGAAGTGCTCGCGACGTTATAAGGGGATCGGCGGCACCACAAGGGGATCGGCGGCCACGGCCTCCTCAACGAAAGTGAGGGATCACCTCGGTCGCGAACAAGCGGGCTTGCTCGACCATCGCGGCCTGCCGCGCCCCATGAGGATGCGGCACGGGCGACCCACCGAGCTGATACACGTGATCAAGCCCCATGTCGATCAATTCGCCGAGTCGGGCGCGGCATTTGGCCGGCGGTCCGCAGATCGAGAACCAATCAACGAAATCGTCAGGTACCACCTGCAGGTGCTGACCTTCTTCCTGCGCGTGATGCTTCATGTCGTAACCCGACTGCATGTGCGCTGCCAAGGTTTTGAGCTTCTCCGGAAGATGATCGAGCGGCGCGTCCTTCATACCCGCAAAATGCGCGACCATTCCTGCGATCATGCGCCCAAGATTGATGGCCCGCTGTTCGTCAGGGTCGCAAACCAGATTGACATACGCCCCGATGCGCAGCGACTCGCGCGGTCGCCCTGTTTCCTTCAAGCGAGCCAGCGCCACATCCATCGCCCAGCGGATGCGCTCTGGCGCGCTGCCGACGGCAAAGCTCACCCGGTCACCGACATCCACGGCCATGGCGATGGTCTGCGGACCCGTACAGGCGACATCGACGATTACCGGATCGACCTTGAGGCTATCGAACCAGCGCAGTCGCGACGGCGTGCCATGGCGATCGATCGTCTCGCCGCGGGTGTAGGCCTGCAGGCGCTGCACGAAGGTGCGCAACTGTGCTGTGGTGCCATTGCGGATGCCGATGTGCGCGGCGGACGAATCGCCACGACCAATGCCACAGATCACCCGGCCGTGGGACTCGGCCTGCAGTGTGGCGAGCGCACAGGCTGTCACCGCCACATCACGCGTCACCGGGTTGGTCACACCGGTGCCAAGCTTCAGACGGGTGGTCGTCTGTGCCGCCAGCGCCAACTGGGCAAACGGATCGGGGCTGAGATTTTGGGTATCAGGGCACAGCAGGATGTCGAACCCGAGCGCTTCAATCTGCTGCGCAAGGCGCGCGGTGTAGCCGGGCGAGGCTTCCATCACGATGCCGAATTCGGTACTCATTAGACTGCACTCGTCAAGCTGCACTCACCGGTAGGCGAGCCCCGCGTCGATGGCATGAAAGGTGCGGTTGGGACAGCGCGGGTCCCGAAAGCACTGCACGGTCAATCGGGCTACACCCTCGCGAGATACCGCACCAAAGGTCAGTGGATCTTCAAGAAGTTCTGCTCGATCGTCCTGTCCGGCTGGCAAGGGACGCAGCACCGCATTACGAATGATGGTGTAGGTGATGCCGCTATCGCGCACCGACTTCTCGGCGGCCTCCTTGCTTACGAACAAGGGACTGCGCTCCGGGAATAACCTCGGCGGATAGGCGGCACGACTCTCAGCGACACCCACCGAACCGTGGTGGATCAGGTGCTTAACCCCCGTGGCCGCCGCCGAGCGAGTGATGTGCCGCGCGGCCTGTTCGTAAAACTCCACACCCGACTCGCTGCGCCCGAGCGCATCGACCACGACGTCGAAGGACTGACTCTTCAGGGCCCGATCGACATCGACCGCTTCGCGTACGTCGCCGCGGATCACCGTCACCGGCAGACCTTCCAGCCGCTGCATATTGGAGGTTTCGCGCGCGAACACGCTCACCTTGTGCCCCTCGGCGAGCGCAGCGCGTACCACGAGAGCGCCGAGTTGACCGGAACCGCCAAACACCAGCACCGTCAAGGGCTGCGAGCTCGCCGGCGTGGCGGTCACACCGAACACGGGCGTCAGCGCCATCCACAGCATCGCCATCGATGCCACCCAACTACGCCGCGCAACGGGCCGCGCAACGGGCCGCGCAACGGGCCGCGCGGCGGGGCCGTTTTGGAACTTTGCAGGAGTGCTCATAGTCCACGCAGTGTAACCAAATCCCAAACGCGGTAGCATTTACCCCTTGTCCTTTTTGCTCTGGAGCTGCCGACCATGATTCAGCCTGTTCGCCACGCCGGTATCGCGCTGCTGACTTTCGTGGCCCTCGCACTCACCTTGGCTTCGCCGCGCGCTGCGGCAGACGAGTACAAGAAAACGGTCGAACTCTTCCAGAATGCGGGCGAAAGCGGCGAGCTCTTCGGTCGTAGTTACGGCTACGCGGTGTTTCCCACCGTCGGCAAGGGCGGGCTCGGTGTGGGCGGCGCGGTCGGTACGGGTCGTGTGTACGAGCAGGGTCGCTATATCGGTGATGTGCTGCTGACGCAGCTCAGCCTCGGTTTCCAGGCTGGCGGACAAGCCTATAGCCAGATCGTGCTGTTGCAGGATAAGCGCGCGCTCGACGAATTTACCTCGGGTGAGTTCGGCTTCGGCGCAGGCGTCGGTGCCGTGGCCGTCACCGCAGGGGTCAGTGCTTCAGCGAGTACCACAGGTTCCAGCGCCGGCATCAGTGCAGGAAAAAAAGACGCCAAGAATCGCGGCGAGTTTTACAAAGGTATGGCGGTCTTCACCATCGCCAAGGGCGGTCTGATGTACGAAGCCTCGGTCGCGGGCCAGAAATTCACCTACAAGCCACTCAACCCGTAGCAGCCGCTCCGCTGCCACGGCCGCCGCGCAGGTGATATTCCTGCGTTCCACGATGGTAGATGTGGTCAGTGTCGAGCGTGGCGCTCTTGGCATACACGAAGCCTGGAGCCAAAGACTCGTAGATCGGCTCGAAGCCTCGCTGCTCGGTCAGATGAAAGAGCTCCGCGAACGACTCGATCACGAAGTAACTCGCCTGCAAATCGGAAATCGCATAGTCGGTGCGCATCACCCGATCGACCGATAAATGAATGCGATGCGGTGAAGCGCTCTCCAGCGCGAATACCGTTTCAGTGGGTCCCGACAGGATCCCGGCACCATAGGCGCGAAACTCGCCCTCCTCCAGCGTCAGTCCGAACTCCACGGTGTACCAGTAGAGCGCGCTCAGCGCCTTGAGGCGGTTGTAACGCAGCGCCTTCCAACCGGCGCGCCCGTAGGCCTCGAGATATCGGGCAAACGTCGGGTCGGTCAGCAGCGGCACGTGACCGAACACATCGTGGAACACATCAGGTTCCTCGATGTAATCGAACTGCTCGCGCGTGCGCAGGAAATTGCCTGCCGGAAAGCGCCGATTCGCCAGGTGATAGAAAAATACATGATCGGGAACCAGCATCGGCACCGGCACGACTTCCCAGCCCGTGAGGGCGCGAAGACGCGAGTTGATGGCGGCAAGTTCCGGTACGCCACCGCGCCCAAGCTCGAGCCGCTCAATGCCTCGCATGAACTCGCGACAGGCGCGCCCGGGCAACAAGCGCATCTGGCGCGCGAATAAGTCATCCCACAGTCGGTGTTCATCGGCGGAGTAGTCCCGCTGCGCGGGCTCAAGCCAATCCGCACCAAGCTGCGCGGGCTTGCTCAACGGCGCTACGAAGACGTCCGCAGGCAGATGCGGTATGTGCGCGTAGTCGACGGTCATTGAACGGCCGTGGATTGCCAACGCGGCGCCTCAGCAACGAATGGCTTGATGCCGAGTTCCTTGAACACGGCCGAGGGCTCGACGCTTCGCCCCTGTGTTACCACGAGCGCGATACGCCGCAAGGCCGTGATATCGGTGGTCGGATCGCCATCGACCAACACGAGGTCGGCAAGCTTGCCGACCTCGACACTGCCGCGATCAGCGAGCGTGCGGCTGTACTTGGCACCATTCCAGGTGGCGATGCGCAGCACCTCCTGCGGTGGAATGCCCGCCTGCACGTAGAGTTCGAGCTCGCGCTGCAAGGTGAACCCTGCGATGTGGTCGGTACCCGCCACGATCGGGATACCCGCGCGGTGCATCTGCCCGACAAATTCAACCATGCGCGAATAGGAGCGGTTGTACAGCGCCTGCACTCGCGCGTTCGGAATCTCCATGCCACCGCTCAGGAAGCTGCGCTGCAAGGTGGCGGGCAAGAGCGACGCAATGGCGGCAAACGCCTGCGACATCTCACCGTCGCGCTGCCTGAGAAAATCGAAGGTCGTCAAGGTCGGATCGA
>Ga0172373_10005010_pt1 | contig 18381 bp, 10 predicted proteins | sample Lak10m_2_FD_114546 | JGI IMG/M metagenome (GOLD analysis project Ga0172373, IMG submission 114546) | Freshwater microbial communities from Kabuno Bay, South-Kivu, Congo - kab_092012_10m | ecosystem: Environmental > Aquatic > Freshwater > Lake | place: Democratic Republic of the Congo...
CCACCTCTTCGGTGAGAGCACCGTCGTCGTGCCCGAGGCGGAGATCCAGAGCGAGGTGCTCGTGCCCGGCCTCGACGGCCGCAAGATGTCGAAGAGCTACGACAACTACGTGCCGATCTTCGCGACGCAGAAGGAGCTGCGCTCGGCGATCATGAAGATCGTCACGGGCAGCGAGCCGCTCGAGGCGCCGAAGGAGCCCGAGGGCACCACGGCCTTCACGCTGCTCGAGCTCGTCGCGAGCCCCGAGCTCGTGCGCGAACAGGCCGAGAAGCTGCGCGCGGGCGGGCACGGCTGGGGGCACCTGAAGCAGGCGCTCTTCGAGGCGATCGACGCGGAGATCGCGCCGCGTCGCGCCGCCTTCACCGCGCTGCGGGCCGACGAAGACGCGCTCGATCGCACGCTCGCCGAAGGCGCCGAGCGCGCCCGCGTGATCGCGCAGCGCACCATCGGGCGCGTGCGCGAGCGCATCGGCATCGCGCGGCCGCGCTGAGGGCGTTTCTCGCGACGCGCGGGCTCAGCCTTCGCGTGCAGGCTGCGCGTCGTCGTCGACGACGGCCGCTGCGGGCGCGGGCGCGGGCGCAACGGCGGGTTCGGCGCGCTCCGTGGCTTCGGCGGGCGTCGTCTCGGCCGCAGCCTCCGCCGACTCGGCGGGGTCCGCTTCGGCAGGCACAGCTTCTGCGGCCGTGTCCGCATCCGCATCCGCATCCGCATCCGCAGGCGGCTCGGCGAGGTCGAGCAGGCGCGGATCGCCCGCGAGGATCGTCTCGCCCGCGAGCACGAAGTGACTGCCGGAGCGCGTCCAGCGCTGGCGCACGCGCGTCGTGGCGAGATCCATCGTGTCGAGCGCGTACCACTGCACGGTGAGGACCGCCGTCGCGCTCTCCTCGTCGCGCGCCATGCGCATCGTGCTCACGTCGAGGTCCGCGATCTCGATGCGCTCGCCCCAGCCCGCGTGAGCGCGCGCGAAACGCGCACGGAAGGCCGGCGCGACGCGGTCGGCGGCGAGGTCGGCGTGACCCCAGCGCGTCTCGTCGACCATGTCGTGCACGGCGTCCGAGAGCGCGTTCATCCGGCCCTGATGCGTGAGCGAGCAGCCGGGCGCACCGAGAGCGACGACGAGCGCGAGCGCAACAGAGCGAGGCGACGAGAGGCAGCGCATGGGCCGGACGCTACGGGCCAGCACGCACGCGTCGCAACAAATCGGCCGGCGCGCCTGTTACCCTCGCGCCCCGTGTCCCGCCGCGCTCGACGCCCTGACGCGCCACGTCTCCCCGCCCTCGGCGCGCGCCTCGCCGTTGCGGCCGCGCTCTTCGGGGCGGGCTGCACCGTCTACGACCCGGCGCTCCTCGCGGACGGCGGCACGAGTGCACCGCCGGATCTCGGGCCGCGACGCGATGCAAGCGGCGGCGGCTGCGCGACCTGCCCCGCGGGCCGACCCCCCACGCGCCCGTCCGGCCCCGATGGCGACGGCCCCGAGGTGCTCTTCGCGCTCCGCGACATCCAGCTCGTCCAGGACGCGAACCGCTGGCGCACGATCGGCTTCGATCTCGACGGCCTCGACACGCAGACCGTCGACGACCGCGTCGAGTGCGTCTCCGCGAGCGACGACCCCGAGACGGATGGCGAGGGCGGCGTCGACAACGCCTTCGGTCACCTCGTGACGCCGCTGCTGCTCGCGGCCGAGCCCGGCTTCGAGGACGAGAGCCAGACCTCGCAGGCGAACGGTGGCGGCGCCGTGCTGCTCCGCGTGCGCGGCTGGAGCGGCGCGCGCGACGACGCCCGCGTGTCGGTGACGCTCACGCAGAGCGTCTTCGGCACGCCGAAGGTGGGCGGCATGGTGCCCGACGCGAGCGTCCCGCCGGGTGGTATCGACTATGATGCAGGCGTCCCGCCGCTCCCGCGCTGGGACGGCAACGACGCCTGGTGGGGCCGCGACGACACCTTCCTGCGCGGCGACCCCGAGATGCCGCTCACCTTCGACGACAACGCCTACGTCGCCGACGGCACGATCGTCATGCGGCTGCCCGATCGGCGTGACCTCGTCTTCTCCGGCGCCGACCGCGGCGTGCGCTTCCGGCTCACGGACGCGACCTTCACCGCGCGCGTGTCCGACGACGGCCGTACGGTCGAGCGCGCCATCCTCGCGGGGCGCTGGGCCGCCAACGACATCCTCGACGCGATCCCCTTCATCGGCGTCTGCCCCGGCTCCGGCAACTATCGGCTCCTCGAGAACGTCCTCGCGACCGCCGTCGACGTGCGCTCGACGCCCGGCTCGGGCGGCCCGGGCGTGGACTGCGACGCGCTGAGCGTCGGCCTCGCGTTCACGGGCGTGCGCGGCACGTGGGCCGGCACCGCGCCCGGCAACCCACTCGTCGATCGCTGCCCCTGACGCAGCCCCGCCGCTGCGGCGGAACAGAGCGTTTTCCCTTGTGAAACGGCTGGCCGGATCGTTGACGCGCGCGCGGGTCGCGTGTTTCGATGAGGGGTCCGTCCGCGGCGTCTTCCCAGCCGCGCTGAGGTAGCCATGACCCTTCGCCTGTCGATCCGCGCGCTCGCCCTCCCCGCCATGCTCGCGTTGTCCTTTGCCGCCAGCCCACGCAGCGCCTCCGCGCAAGTGCGACCGCGCTTCATGATCGCGTTCGACACCTCGGGCTCGATGGCCGTCGACCTCAACGACATCCCCACGTTCGGAGATGGTGTCGTGGGAGCGACGCAGGGCGTCGACACGAACTGCGACGGCCTCCGCAACGACAGCCGCATCTTCGTCGCGAAGGAGGCCCTCCGCGACATGATCTTCGCGTATGGCGGCGACCTCGAGCTCGGCCTCGCGCGCTTCCCGCAGTTCCCTCAGCAGAACCTCATCTGCTCGGGCGCGACGCCCCTGCCGACTCCTGCGCCCGCGTACATCGGACTCGCGATCAACGACAACGAGTGCAACGTCCTCACGGGTCCGTTCGTCAGCTCGATCGGCAACCCGGCGCTGAACACGGGCGCGGCGCTGAGCACGGCCAACTGCGGCGCACAGTGGGACACCGACGTCACGCTCGATCTGCCGACGGACGCCATCCCGGCGGCCTGCCGACCGGCCGCTCGGCTCTACACCAACACTTCGCCGAACGTCTGCCTCAACTACGCGGGCGGCTGCCCCGGCAACGACGTCAATCCCGCGCCCGGCAGCCAGGCGCTCCCGGACGGTGACATTCTCGTCGGCTTCCCCGGCAGCGGCTGGCCGTCCACGCAGGACAACACCACGGGCATCCTCAAGTGGATCGACAACGCCGAAACGTCGTTCAGCAATTCGACGACGACCGGCAACCACTGCAACCACGCGGGCACGGGCGACTGCGAGCTGCGGCCTCAGGGCCCGACGCCCATCTCGGGCCTGCTCCGCGCCGTGTCGGCGTACATGACGCCGATCCGCACGGCCGACTCCTCCGCGAGCTGCCGACCCTATTCCGTCATTCTCATCACCGACGGCGCGCCCAACTGCGACGGCACCCCGGCCGCATCGCTCACCGCTTCCGTCAACGCCGCGAGCGTGCTCAACGCCGCAGGCATCAACACCTTCGTCATCGGCGTCGCCATCGCGGCGGGCAGCCGCACGGCGCTCAATAGCATAGCGACGGCGGGCGGCACCGATGCGGGCGCCGTCGGCGGCGACACCGCGTACTTCGCGAACGATCGCGTGACGCTCGCGGCGGGGATCTCGGAGATCGTGCGGCGCTCGCTGCGCGTCGAGTCCTGCAACAACCTCGACGACAACTGCAACGCGATTGCAGATGAAGGACTGCCGAAGTTCTGCAACACGGCGAGCGGCGTCGCGGCGCCCGACTGCAGCAACACCGCGATCAGCCGCCCCGCGTGCACGCTCTGCGCGCCACCGCCCGAGACGTTCTGCGATGGCATCGACAACAACTGCAACGGCGTGGTCGACGAAGGCGTGCGCAACGCCTGCGGCACCTGCGGCCCGACGGCCACCGAGGTCTGCGACGGCCTCGACAACGACTGCGACGGCGTCATCGACGAGGGCGGCGTCTGTTCGGGCTGCGTGCCCTCGGCCGAGATCTGCGACGGGCTCGACAACGACTGCGACGGCGCCATCGACGAGTCGCTCACGCGCGTCTGCGGCACCGAGGTCGGCGCCTGCACCGCGGGTACGCAGACCTGCACGGCGGGCGTCTTCGGCGCATGCACCGGCACGGGCCCGTCGACGGAGACCTGCAACAACATCGACGACGACTGCGACGGAATCGTCGACGGACTCGTGCAGGCCTGCGGCTCGGACGTCGGCGCCTGCCAGGCGGGCGCGCAGGTGTGTACGGCCGGCGCGTTCGGCGCGTGCACGGGCGCTATCGGCCCCGCCACCGAGACCTGCAACGGCCTCGACGACGACTGCGACGGTTCCATCGACGAGGGCAACCCCGGCGGCGGCGGCACCTGCGGCTCGGCCATCGGGGAGTGCCTCCCCGGCACGCTCGCCTGCACGGGCGGCCTGCTCGTCTGCGCGGGCGGGCGCAGCGGGTCCCCTGAGACGTGCAACAACCGCGACGACGACTGCAACGGCTCGGTCGACGACGGCGTGCCGACGATGGGCGCCTGCGGCTCGACGGTCGGCGAGTGCCGTCCGGGCATCAACACCTGCGTCGGCGGCACCTTCGTCTGCACGGGAGGCCGCACCGCGACGCCCGAGATCTGCGACGGCCGTGACAACGACTGCGACACCACCACGGATGAGGGCAACCCCGGCGGCGGCGCGACCTGCGGCACCGACACCGGCATCTGCGCGCGCGGCACGACGCTCTGCGTCGGCGGCGCGCTCACGTGCAGCGGCGGTACCGGGCCTGACGCGGAGGTCTGCAACGGCCTCGACGACGACTGCGACGGCCTCGTCGACGAGGGCAACCCCGGCGGCGGCGCATCCTGCGGCGACACCACGGTCGGCGAGTGCGACGCGGGCGCGCTCGCCTGCGTCGGCGGCGCGCTCACCTGCGTCGGCGCGACGGGCCCCTCGGCCGAGCGCTGCGACGGCCTCGACAACGACTGCGACGGCGAGACGGACGAAGGCGATCCGGAGGGCGGCGCGTCGTGTGGCGACGACACCGGCGAGTGCACCGGCGGCATCCGCCGCTGCGTCGCGGGGATGCTCCTCTGCGAGGGCGGCACGGGCCCGTCGACGGAGATCTGCAACGGCCTCGACGACGACTGCGACGGCGTGGTCGACGAGGGCCTCGGCGTCGGCGCGCCCTGCGGCTCGGACGTGGGCGAGTGCTCGCCCGGCGTGCAGGTCTGCCGCAGCGGCGCGATCACCTGTGAGGGCCAGATCACGCCGACCGACGAGGTCTGCAACGCGCTCGACGACGACTGCGACGGCGAGGTCGACGAAGGTATCATGGCTGGTACTGCCTGCGGCTCGGACGTGGGCGTCTGCGTGGCGGGCGTCGAGCAGTGCGTCGGTGGCCGCGAGATCTGCGTCGGAGAGGTCCCCGCGGGCCGCGAGGCGTGCGACTGCGAAGACAACGACTGCGACGGGGCCACGGATGAGCCGCCCTCGACCGGCACGCTGTGCCCGCCCGGCTCGGAGTGCGTCGAGTGCGGCTGCTCGCGCGCCTGCGAGATCACCGAGTTCGGAGCCAACTGCCCGAGCGGCCGCACGCCGTTCATGCGCGGGAGCGAGTGCTTCTGCGTCGAGCCGCGCTGTGACGAGGCCGCCTGCGCGACGCAAACCGTCGAAACGGGCGGCACCGTCCGCTGCGCGCCGGGCACCGACGGCGTGCCCGTCTGCTCCTGCCGCAACAACGCCTGCACCTTCCCGTGCGAGGGCGTCGTCTGCGCGGACGGCACGGTCTGCCAGCCCAACACCGGGATCTGCGTCGAGGACAACTGCCGCGGCCTCGGCTGCCCGAGCGGCGAGGTCTGCAACGTCGCGACGGGCGTGTGCGGCGTCGACCCGTGCGAAACGGCGATGTGCGCGAGCGACGAGGCCTGCCGTGCCGGCACCTGCGAGACGAGCTGCTCGACGGTGACGTGCCCCGACGGCCAGCGCTGCACGCGCGGCGCCTGCGTCGAAGACCGCTGCGCCGACGTGCGCTGCGCGACGGGCCAGCGCTGCAACGCGACGACCGGCGCGTGCGAAGCCGACCCGTGCTTGGGCATCACCTGCCGCACGGGCGAGGTCTGCGTCGACGGCGCGTGCGCGGCCGATCCGTGCAACGCGCTGCGCTGCCCGGGCGGCTCGGTGTGTCGCGACGGCGAATGCCAGCGCAGCGGCCCGGCGCCCGACATGGGCTTCGACGCGGGTCCGATCGACCTCGGCCGCCGCGAGGAGCGCGTGCTCGCCTCGGGCGGCGGCGGCTGCGCGTGCGCGGTGCCGGGCGCACCGCAGAGCGGGCGTGACGGCGCGGGCGCGCTCGCGGCGCTGCTCGTCGCCATCGGCCTCTTCGGGGCACGGCGCATGCGGCGCGGCGCGCGCTTATCCGCGAAGCGCGCGGGCGCGCTCGCGGGTGTGGCCGTAGCGGCGATCGCGCTCGGCGGCGCGGGCTGCGACGTCGACCCGTACTGCATCACCTGCGGCACCGACGAGGAGGTCGATGCGGGCCCCGTCGACCTCGGCCCGGTCGACCTCGGCGTCGACTTCGCGGTGCCGGATCTCGGCGTCGATCTCGGCCCCGAGGACGCCGGCCCCGACGGCTGCGTGCCCGGCTCGGCAGAGCGCTGCAACGGCCTCGACGACAACTGCGACGGCAACGTCGACGAGGGCATCGACGTCACGACCGACCCGAACAACTGCGGCGCCTGCGGCGCGCGCTGCGAGATCCCGCGCGCCTTCGCGGGCTGCGTCGCCTCGACGTGCACGCTCGACGAGTGCGACGTCGGCTTCTACGACCTCGACGGCAACGCCGCGAACGGCTGCGAGTACCGCTGCATCCCGACCGAGCCGAACGACGCCGTCTGCGATCTCCGCGACAACGACTGCGACGGCGCCATCGACGAGGACGTCGACTTGCAGACCGACCCGATCAACTGCGGCGCCTGCGCGCGCACCTGCCGCTTCGCACGCGCGGTCGCAGGCTGCGCGGCGGGCGTCTGCACCCTCTCGGGCTGCGACGCGGACTTCTACGACCTCGACGGGCTCGCCACGAACGGCTGCGAGTACTCCTGCACGCCGGCCGACCCGGCCATCGAGGCGTGCAACGGCCGCGACGACGACTGCGACGGCGACGTCGACGAGGGTGACCCGGGCGGCGGCGGCACGTGCGGCTCCGACACGGGCGCCTGCACCTCCGGCACGCTGCGCTGCACCGCCGGCGCCCTCGTCTGCGCGGGCGAGGTCGCGCCGACGACGGAGACCTGCAACGGCGTCGACGACGACTGCGACGGCGACGTCGACGACGGCGACCCCGACGCGGGCGCATCCTGCGGCAACGGCACGGGCGCGTGCGAGCGCGGCCGCGAGGCGTGCATCGACGGCGCGCTCGTCTGCACCGGCGGCATCGGACCGGTCGCGGAGCTCTGCAACGGCATCGACGACGACTGCAACGGCATCATCGACGATGGCAACCCGGGCGGCGGCGCGGCGTGCGGCCCCTCGACCGGCGCGTGCACGGCGGGCATGACGCAGTGCGTCGGAGGCGTCGTGCTCTGCATGGGCGCGGTCGGTCCGACGGACGAGACGTGCAACGGCGTAGACGACGACTGCGACGGCGACACCGACGAAGGCAATCCGGGCGGCGGCAGCTCCTGCGGCACGGACGTCGGCGAGTGCAACCCCGGCACGCAGCAGTGCATGGGCGGCTCGCTCGTGTGCGTCGGCGCGACGGCCGCCGAGCCCGAGACCTGCAACGGGCTCGACGACGACTGCGACGCGATGATCGACGACGGCGTCGCCTCCGCGGGCACCTGCGGATCGGACACCGGCGAGTGCGTCGCGGGCTCGCTGCAGTGCCTCGGCGGCACCTTCCAGTGCGTGGGCTCGGTGGGCCCCGCGCTCGAGGTCTGCAACGGCCTCGACGACGACTGCGACGGCGCAACCGACGAGGGCTTCTCGCTCACGACGGACATCCGGAACTGCGGCGCGTGCGGCAACGTCTGCTCGTTCGCGAACGCGATCGCGGGCTGCAGCGCGGGCGCGTGCGCGCTCGTCGCGTGCAACACCGACTTCTTCGATCGCGACGGCCTCGCGTCGAACGGCTGCGAGTACGCCTGCGATTTCAACGGCGCCGAGGTCTGTAACGGGCGCGACGACGACTGCGACGGCGCGACCGACGAGGGCCTCACGCCGCCGGCCAACTTCTGCAACCCGAACGGCGTGTGCGCGGGCACCGCGGCGACGTGCACGGGGGCGGGCGGCTGGGTCTGCAACTACCCGGCGACCTTCGAGCCCACGGAGACGCGCTGCGACGGCCTCGACAACGACTGCGACGGCGTCGCGAACGAGGGCTTCCCGCTGCTCGGCACGAGCTGCGCGAACGGCATCGGCGAGTGCCGCCGCACGGGCACCTTCGTGTGCAATGCGGCGCAGACGGCCACCGTCTGCAACGCCCCCGCGGCCGGGACGGCGACGACCGAGACCTGCAACAACCGCGACGACAACTGCGACGGCACGATCGACAACGGGATCCCGCTCGCGAGCATCCCGACGGTGCGCGTCCCCCGCCGCACGGGCCTCGGCTTCGTGAACGTGATGCGCTACGAGGCCTCGCGCGCCGACGCCACCGCGAGCACGGCGGGCACGGCCTCACGCGTCGCCTGCGCGAACCCCGACGTCCTGCCCTGGACGACCGTCACCTGGACGGACGCGGCCGCCGCCTGCTGTGCGCTCAACGCGAGCGGTACGTGCAGCACCGGCACGGGCTGGCGCCTCTGCGAGGCCGACGACTGGGAAGGCGCGTGCGAGGGCCCGGGCTTCGGCACGCCGACCAACTACTGCACGTGGTCGTACGGCGCGGGCTCGACCTGCCGCACCTCCTCGTCGGTGCGCTGCAACGGCGACGAGTACGACAGCGCTGCAACCGCCGGCGATCAGGACGCACTCTTCACGACCGGCTCGCCCACCTTCCCCATGTGTTACACGGAGTGGACGGCCTCGACGGCGGGCCGGATCTTCGACCTGAGCGGCAACGTGAAGGAGTGGACGAACACCGTCCCGCCCGCCTCCACGGGCGTCCACTACATCCGCGGCGGCAGCTTCAACAACGTCGAGTCGGGCCGCACCTGCCAGTTCGACTTCCCCGTCGCGGCGGACAACTTCGCCTTCCCGAACACCGGCTTCCGCTGCTGCTTCTACGAGTGATTCGCGTGCGGCGCACGGTCCGCCTCACGAGGGGTTGACCCGGCGCAGCCCGCAAGAACACCCACGCCACGCATCGCGCGACGCCCGCCGACCTCATACCGGTGCGCGTCGCGCATGCGTTTTTCCGCGGAGGGCACGGCACGCCCTGCTCTACGATGCGCGCTCCGATGCCGCTCTCGCTCTTCACCGGGAACTCCAACCGCCCGCTCGCCGCGGCCATCGCGGCGCGGCTCGGCGTCGCGCTCGGCCGTGCGGAGGTCTCTCGCTTCCCCGACGGCGAGCTGCGCGTCGAGCTGCACGAGACGGTGCGCGGCCACGACGTCTACCTCGTGCAGCCCACGAGCCCGCCCGCCGAGGAGCACCTCTTCGTGCTCCTGCTCCTCGCCGACGCCTGCAAGCGCGCGGGCGCGCAGTCGCTCACCGCCGTCGTGCCCTACTTCGGCTACGCCCGTCAGGACCGGCGCGCGCAGGGCCGACAGCCCGTCGCTGCGCGCCTCGTCGCCGACATGCTCGGCACCGCGGGCTTCGGCCGCGTCGTCGCGCTCGACCTGCACAACCGCGCGATGGAGGGCCTCTTCCCGGTGCCGCTCGAGCACGTCTCGGCGGTGCCCGCACTCGTCGCCGCGGCGAAGGAGGGCATCCCCGAAGATGGCGTCGTCGTCGCTTCGGATCTCGGCGCCGCGAAGCTCGCCGAGACGTATTCGCGCCTGCTCGGCCTGCCGACGGCGCTCGTCCACAAGAAGCGCGTGAGCGGCGCGGAGGTGCAGGTGCGCGACATCACGGGCGACGTCGCGGGCCGCGCGCCGATCCTCGTCGACGACATGATCTCCACGGGCGGCACGCTCGTCGCCGCCGCGCGCTGCCTGCTCGACGCCGGCGCACGCCCCGCGCTCACGCTCGTCGCCACGCACGGCCTGCTCGTCGGCGACGCGGTCGAGCGCCTCGCAGCGCTCCCGCTCACGCGCGTCGTGCTCACCGACTCGGTGCAGCCCCCGCCCACGGCCGCCGCTCGGCTCCCGCTCACGACGGTGACCGTCGCGCCGCTCCTCGCCGAGGCCATCCGCCGCCTGCACGACGGGGAGTCGCTCAGCGATCTGCTGAGCTGGGGCTGAGCGGATGCGCGAGGCCGACCGACCCCGCGACGCACAGCCGCCCTCCGACGTCGCGGACGCGCCACGATTCCGCCGCGCAGAAGAAGCCGACGTGCCCGCCATCGTCGCGCTCGTCGAGAGCGCCTACCGCGGTGTGTCGAGCCGCGCGGGCTGGACGACCGAAGCGGATCTGCTCGACGGCCAGCGCACCGACGCCGACGAGGTGCGCTCGCTTCTCGCCGACCCGCGCGCGCGCATCGTCCTCGCGACGGACGCGCACGGCGCGCTCCTCGGCTGCGTGAAGCTCGAAAACGGTCACGAGACGGACGCCACCACCCACGATGGTGGCGGCAATGCAGGGAGCGAGGCGACCAGCATCGAGACGAGCGGCGCCGCCTGGATCGGCCTGTTCGCCGTAAATCCCACGCTTCAGGCCCGCGGACTCGGCCGCGCCCTACTCGCCGAAGCCGAGCGCCTCGCCCGCACGGAGCTCGGCCGCAGCGCCGCCCGCATGACGGTGATCGCCCAGCGCGACGTGCTCCTCGCCTGGTACGCACGCTGCGGCTACGCGCCCACCGGCGCCACGGAGCCCTTCCCCTACGGCAACCCCCGCGCCGGCCTCCCCCGCCGCCCCGACCTCTACTTCGTCGTCCTCGAGAAGCGGCTCGGCTGAAGGGCAAAACCGTCGCGGGCCGTGTCACGCTCGCGCGGTGGACGACGCGACGCTCGCCGCCATCCGTGAGGCACTCACACCGCTCGACGCGGTGCGCGTCGCCTTCGTCTTCGGCTCGCGCGTCACGGGTACGCCGCGCCCAGACAGCGACCTCGACGTCGCCATCCTCTTCGCGCGCGACGCCGACCCGATCGCACGCCTCGACGCGAAGCTCGCCGTCATCGACGCCCTCACCGCAAAGCTCGGCCCGCTCGGCGAGCGCACCGACGTCATCGACCTCGACGACTGCGACCCGGCCGTCGCTTTTGCTGCGCTCTGCGGCCGCCTCGTCCTCGAACGCGACCGCGAAGAACGCCTCGCGCTACACGTCCGCATCTGCCGCAACCACGAAGACGACGCCCCCCGCCGCGCCCTCTACCGCCGCGCGGCGATCGCGCGGTGGAGTCGCGAATGACGAACCCGGACGTCGTCGCGCGCCGCCTGCTCGCTCTGAACGACGCGCTCCGCGAGCTCGCCCGCCCCGCGTGCGGTGATGCCGAGGCGCTCGTTCGCGATGCGATGCTCCGCGCCGCCGTGGAGCGCTGGCTTCAGGTCGCCGTCGAAGCGGCCATCGACATCGCTCACCACGTCGTGGCGGCGCGCGGCTGGACACCCTCGCCCACCGCGCGTTCCGCCTTCACCACGCTCGCAGGGCACGGGCTCCTCGAGCCGGCCCACGCATCGCGCCTCGCCCGCGCCGCCGCCCTGCGCAACGTCCTCGTCCACGAATACATCGCCGTGGACCTCGTGCAGCTCGCGCACATCGTCGCGCACGACCTCACGGATCTGCGCACCTTCGCCGCGGCTGCCGCGACGTGGATCGCGGCGTAGCAGCGTTCCGTCACGGCGTCGTTTCGCCCTTCCCTTCGCAGATTACGACCTTGGGTCGGCGGTTCAAATCCCTCCAATCACCCCACGGCAGGTCGATCCATACCCACACTCGACCTGCTGTTGTGTCGGCGGCAATAACTTCTTGGGCGAAACGCATGATGTTCGTCCGGTTGTCACCATCCGTACTCGCAAACACCATGACTTTGATGCTCGCCTTTACCATCCAAAGCTTGCAAGCATCTTCCATGACTCGATGCAGATTGAGGTCTGACGACTGCTGACTGCCAAACTCACTCTCGAGCACTAGCTTGAGCGCGCGTTCTTGACTCTGTCCGGCTTGGTCTCTCTGGAATACCTGATTCCAATAATCGACACCCGACCAACCAGCCTGTTGATAGCGAGGAAATGAGCTATGTGACAAATCAACGAGAAACTCACCAGCCGTGTTGCGCGTCGAATCCCAACCTCGATCGAAGATCCGCCGCTGTTGCTCCGTGAACTTCTTGCCCGTTGATTTATCATGCTTCACGCGAGAAGGGCGCGCATCGACCTGCAGGCCCGTCCTTGCTGTCCGTGTCCACCAATCCAAAACCCACTCAGTCCAGAGTGAAGTGTCGTCCTGTAAGGGGTTCCTCTGAAGTGCGAGAGCCGACCGCACGAAATCCCCCGCAATCTGCTTCGCCTCATTTAAGTTGTATTCGTCAAACGGCATCGTTTTCTCCCTTCGTGTCGTCATGCGTTCGTGCTCACCCGCGCCACGACCATTCCGTGATCGCTGCCGACGGTGAGGGCGTCTTCGTAAAGTGTTTCGACGTCGTGCACGGTGAACTCGTCGGAGAGGTGAATCCGGTCCATTCGATTCACCTTCGGATGGTTGTTCGTCCCGCGCTGATACGTGACGGAGAGCGCGCCATCCAAAGGATTCAATCCGAGTGCGCGGCGCCGGTCGAGGAGCTCCGGGCGATTCCGCTTGAAATGTTCGACGAGCGCATCGCGCAGACCGTGGCCCGCATCCGAGGCGTGAAAGAGCGCCTCGTTGCAGGCGGCCGCACCCGGCGGGAGAGAGGCCATCGGCGCCGGCTCCGTCCACACGTTGCCATCCATACCGAGAACGAGCGGGCGCGGCGCCTGCGCAATCCAATGCTCGAGCGCCGTGTAAGCGGCGTTCTTCTCGGCGCGGAGTTGCCTCTTTCGCTCTGGATCGCGGTGCGCGGCGTGCGGCGCGTGAAAGCTCGCGATGCTCAGCGACTGATCACCGAACTCGAGACGCGCGGCAAGGGCGCGCGTTGCATGGCGCAGCGGATCGGGTGCATCCGTGGGCACACCGAGCGAGATGAGCGCGGGGTCGTGCAGCACTCCGTCGCCGCGCACGAGGATGGCGACGCCGTGCGCGCGCGGGCCGTGCGGCCCTTCAAAGAAATCGAGGGCGTGAACTCCCGTGAACCCGGCCTCACGGAAGACCCGAAAAGTCTCGACCCCCACCTCCTGCAGCAGAGCGACGTCCCACGCGACAAGGCCCAACAAATTCGCCTTGTCGGCCGCGCGCGCGGGATTGAAGGCGTTCACATTCCACGTGGCCACGCGCAATTCGCTCAAGTCACGCTCTTTCGTCAGGCTATCCCCATCACGTAAGACTGTCCTACACGGCTTGCGCCGCGTGTGTCAACGCTGTTCGCCGCTCGCGTACATCCTTGCGGCGCGTCACACGCGAATCACGACACCGCACCGTGGCGCTCAACGACACGGTGCGCACACGTCGACGCCGCACGGTTCAACGCAAGGCGCTCAAAGATCCGTGACGGTACACACGCGGTTTCGTCCTGCGTGTTTGGCCGCATAGAGCGCCTTATCCGTCAGGTCGAAGAGCTCGGCGGCGGTGCGGGCGTGTTGCGGGAAGGTGGCGACACCCAATGAGGCGGTGACACGGAGCTTGCCCAGCTCGGTTTGAAACACCTTCTCGCCGAGCACTTCACGTACGCGTTCGGCGAGCTGAATGCCACCTTCGATATCCGTCTCTTCGCAGAGCACGCAGAACTCTTCGCCGCCGAAGCGCGCGACGAGATCGGTTTCGCGCTTCACGCGCTTGAGGATCGCGCCGAGCTCTTTGATGACGACGTCGCCCGTCGCGTGACCGTAGGTGTCGTTGACGGCCTTGAAATGATCGATGTCGGTGACGACGAGCGAGAGCTTGCGGCCGAAGCGCTCCGCGGCCTTGATGCGGCGCTCGAGCTCGTCGAGGAAGGTGCGTTTGTTGAGACAGCCCGTGAGGCCATCGGTCGTCGCGAGCTCTTCGAGGCGGCGCACGCTCTCGGCGTTCGCCATCGAGACCGCGAGTTGATTCGCGAGCACCTGCAAGGTCGGGCGCACCGCGCCACCGAACGCCTCGCCGCGGCGGGCCGCGAGGCAGAGCGTGCCGATGGCGTCCTCGCGCACGACGAGCGGGAGGATGAGCAGCGACTCCATCCCCGTGAGGTTCGCCTTCTTCGTGAAGACGACGTGCTGCGTCGGGTCGAAGTCACCGCGATACGGCAGGAAATGCTTGTTCTTCACGGCCATCGCCGTGAGTGAGGTGTTGTCGCGGAAGCTCAGCTTCTCGAGCGCGGCGGCGCCCTCGCCGACGGCGCGGCGCACCGAGTGCGTGCGCTGTGCGCCGTCGTAGAGCGTCACGGCCGCGAAGTCGAAGGGCGCGATCTCCGCGGCGGCGGCGAGCCCCGCGTCGAGCACGGCCTCGCTCGAGAGCGCGGCGCCGAGCGCCTGCGATGCGCGATGCAGTACGGTCTGTTCGCGCTTGCTGCGCTCGAGCTGCACGAACACGCGCTCGTTCTGCACGGCGCGCAGCACCTGATGGACAGCGCCCTTGAGGATCTCCTCCTCGCGCGCGTCGAAGGCGCGGTCATCGCGACGATCGGCGCAGAGCGCGCCGCGGAGCACGCCGTTCTCGAGCACCGGCACGCCGAGGAAGCTGCGCACCTGCGCGGGGCCGCGGTAGTAGCAGAGGCCTTTGTAGCCGGGCTTCAGGTGCTCGAGGTTCATCACGAGGCCGCGCTTCGCGACCGCGCCCACCGCGCCCTCGCCCGCGCCGAAGGGGCCTTCGGCGAGGTCGTCGGAGTCGGAGACGAGCTCGACGATGCGCATCGTGTCCGGTGCGCCGTCGGCCTTCTCGTTCACGAAGAAGAGCACGCAGGTGTGCAGGTCGAGCGTGCGCTTGAGCAGCTCGAGCGTGAAGTAGAGCGCCTCGTGCACCTCGTCGAGCGAGGCGCGATAGACGCGCTCCTCGTCGCGCGCGGCGCTATCGGTCGCCGCGCCGACGAGCCGGAAGAGCCGCGCATCCTCGTGCACGCGCGCCTTCTCCTCGGCGAGCTCGCGGTTGCTGCGCTCACGCACGCGCGCGATCTCGACGCGCGTGAAGACGAGGTTGAGCAGCCCGAAGGAGATCACGAACAAGGCATGCAGCGCGAGCGGCCGCACATCGGTGTGACCCTCGCCGACGAGGTAGAGCACCGCCTCGAAGAGCACGGCGACGACGACGAGCACCGTGCCGATCGGCTTCCGCGCGAACGACGCGAGCAGCGCGACGACCACGTACACGAGCGGATAGAACGGCCCGGTGAGCCCGCCGCCGAGCTGCACGCCCGCGTGCACGGCGACGAGCAGCAGCGCGCCGATCTCGAGGTCGAGCAAGCGACCCGACGCCGCGCTCTCGTCGGCATGGCGCGCGCGGAGCCGCTGCGCGACGCGCACACCGAAGACGAGCGCCCACACCGTCGCGACGAGCGCGTGTTCGACCCCGAGCTCCGCGGGTGCGACGCGAAACACGCCGAGCACATCGAGCACCGCGAGGCCGAGCGCGGCCGCGAGCCCGAGCGACGCGCGCGTCGTGCGACGGATCGAGAGCGCGGCGTGGACGAGCGTCGACATACGGGGGCAGCTCGTCGCTTATCGGAGAGCCCCGTGACCGTCCAGAAATCGGCGGCGCGCGCAGATCCGCGACCTCGCGCGGATGTTCCCGGTGCGAATGAATCGCGATTCAGTCTCGCGACGATGGGCCATGCACGCACCGAGAAACGCGCGAAAACGCCGCGCGGCGCCGTCCCGGGGGAGGCGCCGCGCGTCGTGTCGTGGCCGCCTGGGCGGCCGGTTCAGCGGATCAGTTCAGGGGCCCGTCCAGGTGGCGAGCGAGGCGCGGAAGTTCAGGAAGAACCAGAAGCCGCGCGTCGTGCCGTTCATGTCGCCGTCGTCCTCGTTGGTGCCGCCGCCGCGGTTGCAGCTGTCGGCGACGGACATGCCCGCGGTGTTGGTGGTGGTGCGGTTGCCCGCCTGCAGCACCGAGTAGAGCGGCGCGCCACCGAGCGGCGCGGGGAGCGTCGTCGGTAGCAGCGTGTCGGCCGCCGCGCGATCCGTGAGGAAGCCGCGGATGACGCCGCTCACGAGCTGGTTGGTCGGCGTGCCGCTGTAGGTGGCGCTGACCGTCGCGCGCTCGAGCGGGATCATGATGCCCGAGAGCGAGATGGTGAGCGTCGTCTCCGACGAGTTGAAGCACGGCCCGGAGACGGTGCTCACCGTCGGTGCGTACGCGGCGGGCCCACCCGCGCGCGTGTTGACCTCGGCGGCGACGGGCGTGAAGCACGTCGAGCCGCCAGGCAGGTTGGTCGCCGTCGCGCTCAACATGGTGGCCATGCCGGGCGAGCACGACGCTGGCGTCGCGGTGGTGCAGTCCGGGTTCAGGTAGAGCTCGAGCGGCGAGGTCGGCGCCGTGGGCCCGAGCGGCCGGAAGAGGCTCACGACCGAGAGGTCGTAGAGACCGTCGGGGGGCGTGTCGGCGTCCATCGTGAGCGCGTTTTGGATCTGCGTGTTCACGCTGTCGGCCTGGCAGCCGAGCACGGGTACGGTCGCGCAGTTGTTCGTGATGTCCTGGCAGCCGCCGATCGGGACATTCACGACGACACGCGGCGACACGAGGTCGAGGTCGAGGAAGCGGAACGCCGTCGGCGCCGTCGTCGACATCTCCGTCGTGCAGGTCGCCGAGCAACCATCACCCGCCGTGGTATTGCCGTCGTCGCAGGTCTCGGCGGGCGTCGCCATGGCGTCGACGAATCCGTCGCCACAGCGCGAGCGCTGACAGAGGTTGCCCGCGCGGCAGATGTCGCGCGTCGCCGCCATCATGTCGGCGTCGCACGCCGCGCCCACCGGGAGCGCCATGCCCGCGCCGCAGCGGCTCGCGAGACCGGTGCCGGTGCAGACCTCGGCGCCGTTGCAGGTGTTGCGGTCACCGCAGTCGGCGACCGCCGTCGCAGCGGTGCAGGTGAACGTGCAGTCGTTGTCACAACCGTCGCCGTTCGTGGTGTTGCCGTCGTCGCAGATCTCAGCGGGCGAGGCTGCGCCGTCGACGAAGGCGTCGCCGCACGTCGAGCGGCGGCAGACACCGATGCGGCAGATGTCGCGGGTCGATGCCATGGCGTCGAGGTCGCACGCCGTGCCGTTCATCACGTTGGCCGAGATGCAGCGGCTCGCGAGCCCGGTGCCCATGCACCTGTTGTTCGTGCAGGTGTTCGCGTCATCGCAGTTCCTGGCCGCGTTCGCCGCGGTACACGTGAAGGTGCAGTCGCTGCGGCAGCCGTCGTTGTTGTCGGCGTCGCCGTCGTCGCACTGCTCCGTACCCTCGACCATGCCGTTGCCGCACGACGCGCTCGCCGCGCACATGCCCATGTTGCAGGTACCGGCGCCGCCGCCCGTCGTGGTGCAGGCGCCGCCCGTCGTCGCGGTGTTGCTGCACACGTTCGCCGTGCAGGCGTCCGTGGTGCAGGCGTTGCCGTCGTTGCAGTCGGCCGCCGCAGTGCACGAGAACGTGCAGTCGTTGTCGCAGCCATCGCCGTCGACGGTGTTCGTGTCGTCGCACTGCTCGGTGCCGGAGACGAAGCCGTCGCCGCAGACGATCGCGACACACACGCCGCCGTTGCAGATGACGCCGGTGCCGCAGGACGCGCCCGCCGTGAGCGGCCTGCCCGCGCCGCAGCGGCTCGCCGTGGTGCCCGGGTCCGTACAGACCTCGTCGCCGTTGCAAGGCGCGCCGTCCGCGCAGTCGGCCGCGGTCGCGCACGTGAAGGTGCAGTCCGCGCGGCAGCCGTCGGTGTCGTCCGCGTTGCCGTCGTCGCACGCCTCGGCCGCGTCGACGCGCCCGTTGCCGCAGACCTCGCGCTGGCAGATCGACGAGCAGCCGTCCGACGACGCGAAGTTGCCGTCGTCGCACTCCTCCCCCGTGTCGAGCATGCCGTTGCCGCAGAGCACGCTCATGGTGCAGTCGGCGCTGCAGAGATCGCCGCCGACGGTGTTGCCGTCGTCGCACATCTCGCCGACGTCGACGATGCTGTTGCCGCAGACCTCCGTGCTCGCGCACGCCGCGTCGCAGCCGTCGCCGTTGATCGTGTTGCCGTCGTCGCAGACCTCGTCGACCGTGCCAC
>Ga0172373_10005011_pt1 | contig 18380 bp, 16 predicted proteins | sample Lak10m_2_FD_114546 | JGI IMG/M metagenome (GOLD analysis project Ga0172373, IMG submission 114546) | Freshwater microbial communities from Kabuno Bay, South-Kivu, Congo - kab_092012_10m | ecosystem: Environmental > Aquatic > Freshwater > Lake | place: Democratic Republic of the Congo...
AAGCGCTGCATCGGTTGTCGATACTGCATCCAGGCCTGTCCTTACGGCGCCCGTTACCTGCACCCGGAGACCAGGGTCGCCGACAAATGCACCTTCTGCTATCATCGCCTGGTTAAGGGACTGCTTCCCGTGTGCGTAGAAGTCTGCCCAAAGCAGGCCAGAGTTTTCGGGGATACCAGGAGTATTGCAAGCCCTCTGGGAAGATTTACCCGAATGAACAAAATACACGTCCTTAAGCCTTCGTTGAATACTGATCCCAAAGTTTATTATGCAAATCTTGATGGCGAGGTGAACTGATATGGAAGCGGTCCAGCGTTTCACGGAACTTTCCAGGCAGGTTATGGGTTTTATCTATCCGAACGAGATAGATATCCAGTGGTCGATAATGATCGTTGTCTATCCCTATATTACGGGATTGGTTGCAGGGGCTTTTATTCTGGCTTCGCTGGTCAAGGTCTTTAACGTGAAGGAGCTTCAGCCAACTTACCGGTTGGCGATGTTGACGGCGCTTGCATTCATGTTGGTCGCACCGCTTCCCCTGCAGCTCCACCTCGGGCGGCCGGAGCGCTCCTACGAGATGTTTATGACGCCTAATCTCACATCGGCGATGGCGATGTTTGGTTTTGTCTACCTCTGGTACCTGATGATTGTCCTGCTGCTGGAAATATATTTTGAACACCGGCGAGATATGATTGTCTGGGCTTCCGAGGCGAGCGGCCCCAGAAAATGGCTGCTGAAGCTACTCTCTTTATTTTCTAAAGATATCAGTGAGAAGGCTGTTGCCTTTGATAAAAAGACCGTAAAAGTAATCACAATCATCGGTATTCCGTCGGCTTTTCTGCTTCACGGATATGTGGGATTTATCTTCGGGTCGATCAAGGCGAATCCCTGGTGGAGCAGCGTGATGATGCCGGTCGTCTTTCTTTTTTCGGCCATCGTTTCGGGGATCGCCATGGTGATGTTGCTCTATATGATTGTGAGGCCGCTTCTGGGCGGAAAGATCGACATGAAATGTCTCGACAAGGTGGCCTCCTTCCTCTTCTACGCGGTGATCGTTGACTTTTCAATTGAGGTGCTTGATTTCATCCATCGTCTTTATGAAAGCGAGGAATCGATCAAGATACTCTCTCAATTGGTGACAACCAAGCTCTTCATGAGCCTGGTTGTGCTTCAGATACTGCTGGGGATGCTGTTGCCGCTGGTTGTTATGGCATTCATCAAAATATTGAAGCTCCAGGAAGAGGTGCGGAAGCTTCTCTATTTCGTATGCGGTCTGCTGATTCAACTGGGCATATTCAGCACCCGCTGGAACGTGGTGATCGGCGGACAGCTTTTCTCCAAGAGCTTCCGGGGGTTGACTACTTACAAAATGGAATTGATGGGGATCGAGGGGTTTCTGGTCGCCTTGGCCTTGCTGATTATTCCGTTTGTGATACTTTCAATACTCCTCAAACTGCTGCCGCCCTGGAAAAAGGAAGAATTGCAGTCTAATTAAAATGCTGATTAGTGTTATTCGCCTTCGGATGATGATGGCTGATTCTTTTGCCAGCGTCCCAGGATTACCGATTCCACCGCTGTTGCAAGACCGAATGACAAGACGCTCAATACCAGTGGAATGCCGTGTCCACGGATGAGGTCATACAGAAAAACATTGACGGCGCCTATTGCCGTCAGCATGATTGCCACGTTCCGCAATTCCTTGCTGTGGTTTACCATGGCAAAAAACATCATTACAATCGCAGATATATTAATGATTACCGACTGACTGCCCTGGAGGATATTGTTCAACTCGGCAGGGGCAAAAAACATGACTATGCCTTGGTGAATGATTACCCGAAGCATGATAAAGGCGCTCAGCAGAGCGGCCAGCAAAGTGGTTACTGCACTATAATCGCCTTTGTCTATCTTCGAAAAGAATGCCGATCCCTCTGGAGGTTTTCTTTTGCGGCACCATCGGTACTGCAAAAGACCAACGGCGGCGACGGCAGCGGAAGAGATTGAATTTGTAGCAAAGGAGGTGGGATTTCCGCCGCCATGCAATGCCACCGCAATTGTCATACTTGCGTAAATCGGCAGGAAGTAGGATGTAAGCCGAACACTGCCGTTACCCCACTTGTCTGACATGACCGAAGCCCCAAACGCAACAGCTGCCAATATTGGAAGGTAAAAAGGCATATTGCCCGCGATTTCGGGGAGCGAAATCACCAGTAAAACTGTTCCCGCAAAAAAGAAGGCATTTGTTCCGCGCCCCCTATTGGGATCTCTTCTTGCCAGTAACGTTGCTGCCGCCAGATGTCCCGCTCCGGCAACCACTCCGATAGCACCGAGGGTGTAAATGCCGCTGCTCATGGCGGATACGACATATTTAGCCAGCGCAAAAACCCAGATTGCATTTATCGTAGGGAGCAGAAGTTCAAATCTATTTATTTTGTCCGGCAGGGTGCGGATGATTCCCTTAAATGCCATTATTACATATGTTCCCGCAAAAACTGTCAACAGCGGGAGAAACCAGGTTGGCGCAAGCGTCGTTTTCGGTAGTTCGTCCCCTCGCAGGGTCATGCCCAGCTTAATTCCCCACAGAGTTATCATGAAAATTGTTACCAAGAGCAATATCCACCGAAGCCAGAAATATCTGTAGGAGCGGGCTGTAAAATAACCCAGTAGATTGGCGGACAGAAGGACGATGCCAAGGTAGGGAAAATAAGGAGTGGGATAATCGATTGCGGCGGCGGAAAGACACATGCCGAGATTTCCTATGGCAAACGGGGCAGGAACCCGATAGAAGTAACTTATCGCCGCTGCTGCCAAACCGGTCAGCATCAGGATAATGTAAGCAGGAACTGAAGAAATGACGTCAAAATGGGTATGCGCCTCAACGACGATCGTAAACATCAATGCCATTCCGCAGACGGTGAATACAGGCGCCAGTTGATTTTTTCTTGCATATCGCCGCCATCCGATAAACAGGAGAAGGGCGGCGTAACCCATGCCGATGATCAAGCCGAAAGGAAGGTCTATTATACCGCTATCGGTAACGGTACGCAAAAGCAAGGCGACAACAAGGAGAAAGCAAATCGTCGAAAGACGCTGCAACAGCGACGAACGGCCCACCCATGACAGCACAGCCTCTGATGCATCGGGGATTTCGTCTCGAGGCGTCAGAGCTTCGCTGGGCGGCGCCGACCCTTCGTAATGGGCGACCCTTGCCGATAGCGCATCGACCTTTAGGGTCAGCGCCTCCAGTCGATCAGCAATCTGTTCCACGTTAGCTTCAAGAGAGGATAGCTTGTCTGTCATCTTCTCCACCGTGCATTGGATGCTCTACTTTGTGTAGTATGCGCCCGCCACTTGTGAAAAATGTACTGTGATGGGCGCATTTGTTGGGGGATTTATTTATCTTGTTATTTTGCTTTGCCTCCACCACCCGGTACGTCTTCACCGCCTGCGGAATGGCAATCACTGCAATTCATCGTGACCATACTGTCTCCAATGTCAGTCGGATGGACAAAACCCTGCGCTTTGGTTCCCGGTCGGATGTTTTCCTGCTTCTGTCCAAGGACTGTATGGCATATGTTGCAATCCTTGGAAATAACCTTGCCTTCCGCGGATTTGTGTTTGCCGTCGTGACAGCGGAAACATCCAGGCGTATAGAAATGGCCTATATGGTCGGGATAGGTGTTCCAGGCCACTTTCATGTTCGGGAAAAAATTCCTGCGGTAAACGTCCTGAACGCGCTCAATGGCCTGGCGGATCGCGGCAGCCTTGGCAGTGGATACCTTCGGGTGATTTTTCGCGTAGTATTCCTCGATCCCTGTGGCAATTGCAATCATTCCCTCATCCCTTGTTTTATAAGGTTTGGTGAGAAGTTCGACTGATATTTTCTTGATGAAGGGCAGGGACGGGTCAATGTGCCCGGAGACAAAGTTTTCATCCATCTCTTGTCCGGGAGAACGATAGATATGCGTGGGACGGTTGTGACAATCGATACAGTCCATAAGACGTTTTTGACTTTTGGTGATTTCCTCTTTGGTAAGAGGCGTATCCACAGAGTTGTATTCGGTCAATTTGCCGTTCTTTTCCTTGACGGCGACATAGGGGATATCAAGGCGTTTATTGTCCCTTGCCGAGTAATAAACTTCGCTGCCTATATGCCAGTGAATACCCGCTGCCGTCGGGGTCTTGGGAGTGCCGCCGATATTGATCAGCATATTGATTTCCCGGGATGTATTTTTTTCATCGGCCGCATAGTGATAGAATATTCTTTGTCTGCCTGAGTAAAACTTTTCCGGCCAATGGCAGCGTTCGCAGATGTCGCGCGCGGGGCGGAGGTTGGCAACAGGTGTCTCGATAGGAGATGAATAGGTGTGGGCCAATACGGCATATATCTGTTTCAGTCCGGAAATTTTGGCCTTGACATACCACTTTGCGCCCGGTCCGATATGACAATCAACGCAGCGAACCCGGGCGTGGGGGGATTTACTCCAGGCGCTGTATTCCGGCGTCATAACCGTGTGGCAGAGCTTTCCGCAAAATTCTGGAGACTCGGTGAAATGGTATCCCTTGAGCGCCGCTATTGAAATTATCAGGACGAAGAGTACAGTGCCGAAAATGAAAATGACAAACAGCCGGCGTTTGTGGCGGTCATTCAAATCAAGATCGGGATAGGGCGTGATAATATCGGGTTTTGCCTGACGGTGCTGCTGCCTTAGACGGTAAGCGCCAATGGGTACAAGCAAAAGGCCCAAAATCAGCATTGCTGGAAAGATAAAGTAGACGAGGACACCCAAATAGGGACTCTCCACGCCGGTAATTATTTCCATGGACAGCATTACGATGATCAGACTGGTGGCGACCACGGCCAGAATCATGCCGACGAGACTGACCATATTGAAGAAATAACCGAGTATTTCTTTCCTTTTTTCAGACATTTTCCCTCCTTGTTTATCCTATGCGAAATATTTCACACCATGGCGTTTCTATCCCATGGCTTAAACATAAAAGAACATTATTTTTGTACTGCACACAATCAGCCCATGATCCCGTTTGCCGGCAGGCCCGATTAAAAATCTCCGATCAGGCGCCGCTATCAGAGCCATACCCTCCCAGCTAAGACTCCCCACGACTACTGTCCTGAAGAACCCGGAGGAAACCGAAGCATTTTTCTTATTCTTGGCGATAAGATGCTGCTTTCAACGGCGCGGAATATAGTGAGAGTGTTTTGGGTTGTCAAGAAGTATTTTAATTGATTCTCGCTCGTTGTCAAAGACCAATATTTTTTCTTGACAAGGCAATCACCATGAATTAATTACTACCAAATTAGTAGTATATAGTTTTTAAGGTTATATATGCGAATTTCAACAAGGTCACGCTATGGCGTCATGCTGATGCTGGCCCTTGCCAATAATTATGGCAGGGGCTATGTTTATTTAAAGGATATTGCCCGGGGAGGGGGAATGTCGGAAAAATATCTCAGCAAGCTTACGATTTTGCTCCGGAGTACTGGTTTGATAAATTCCAGTCGCGGGGTCCGTGGTGGCTATACGCTGGCGAAGGCGCCTGCCCAGATTACTCTCAAAGAAATTGTGGATGTTCTGGAAGGCGATTCGCTGCTTGTTGATTGCGTAAAGGATAAATCCGCCTGTGCGCGGGCATCCATTTGTGCCAGTCGCGAAGTTTGGGTGCTGCTCGGAGGAAAAATATCTGAGGTTCTAAATGCGATCAGCCTCGAGCATTTGGTGAAATTGAACAGGGATAAAATTGAGGAGACGCTTTCGCCGAGGATATGATGTCTTGTCTTAATCCCTTGTCTTAATCCGGGGCAATAGGGTTTAAAATGGGAATACGATGAAATCAATATATCTGGATCATGCGGCTACCACGCCTGTGGATCCCGAAGTAGTCAGGGCGATGCTGCCGTATTTTACTGAATGTTTCGGCAATCCTGCCAGCCTGCATTGTTTTGGCCAGGATGCAAAAAGAGCGGTCGAGACTGCGCGTGCTTCGATAGCTTCTTTTATAGGAGCGAGTGCGGAAGAGATTGTTTTCACCAGCGGCGGAACGGAAAGCGACAATTTTGCGTTGAAGGGCGTCGCGGCAGCGGCGGGTGATGTTATGGGCAACCATATCATCACTACCCTGATTGAGCATCATGCGGTTCTGGAGACGTGTTGCGATCTGGAAAAGCAGGGATGCAGGGTTACCTGCCTTCCTGTGAGCAATTACGGCGTTGTTGACCCCGAGGCGGTAAGAAAGGCTATTACCGATAAAACGATTCTGATTTCCGTGATGCATGCCAATAATGAGGTGGGTACGATTCAGCCGATCGCCGAGATCGGGAAAATTGCCCGCGAGAACAGCATATATTTCCATACTGATGCCGTTCAAACCCTTGGTCATGTTCCCATTGACGTAAATGAACTGAACATCGATTTACTGAGCGCCTCCGGCCACAAGCTGTACGGACCGAAGGGTGTGGGAATCATCTATGTAAGAAGGGGAACGAAAATAGCCCCTTTTTTGCGCGGCGGAGGGCAGGAAAAGGGACGCCGCTCTTCCACCCTTAATGTGCCGGGTATCGTAGGTATGGGAAAGGCGGTAGAACTTGCCGGGAAGTTCATGGCTGAGGAGGCAAAAACGATCAGTGCCTTGCGCGACAGATTTGTCCGGGGCGTTCTTAAAAACATCGAAGAAACGCAACTGAACGGTCACCCCCTTCAAAGACTGCCCAATAATGCGAATATCGCCATCAATAACATAGAAGGGGAAGCGCTGCTCCTCAATCTGGATATGGAAGGGATCGCCTGTTCCAGCGGTTCATCCTGTTCATCGGCGAGTCTCAATGCTTCCCACGTTCTTGCGGCGCTCGGAGTTCCTTCTTTGCTTGCCCACGGTTCATTGAGATTTACACTGGGCAGATCAACAACCACGGAGGATATCGATACGGCGGTCGCTATTTTAGCCCGTATTGTGAATCGATTGAGGTCGATGTCTCCCCGCTACGGTAAGAAGGAAGCTCCGGAGAAATGAAAAAGAAAGCGCTTGTGGCCATGAGCGGCGGAGTTGATTCATCGGTGGCCGCCCTGCTGCTTAAGCAAAATGGATATGATGTTGTCGGCATAACGATGTGTCTCGGCGTTGCCGAAGGCAGTGACAGCGAAGCCGCAAGGTGCTGCGGGGCTTCCGCCATTGAAGATGCCCGCAGGGTATGTGGCAGGCTGGGTATTTCTCATTACGTCCTCGACTATTCTGCACATCTGGATGAAAAGGTTATCAGGAAGTTTGTCGCCGAATATCGACGGGGCCGGACACCTAACCCCTGCATCGACTGTAACCGTTACCTGAAGTTTGGAAATTTGTTGGCCGTGGCTCATTCTACCGGATTTGATTTTCTGGCGACCGGTCATTACGCCGAAATCGGCAGGGAGGGGGAAGAATATTTTTTGAAAAGGCCCCGTGACAGGGTAAAGGATCAGACTTACTTCCTCTACCCCATCGTTCGGGAGGATCTGCCGTCTATCCTTTTCCCGCTGGCGCCCTTCACCAAGGAAGAAGTCCGAAGCATGGCGCAGACGGCTGGATTACCCGTCGCAGAAAAGGCGGAGAGTCAGGACATCTGCTTCGTAACCCAAAAAAGTTACAGGAACTTTGTCCAGGAAAAGGGACTGGAGGGTAAACCCGGCCTCATTGTGGATATGGAGGGGAAAAGATTGGGCGAACATAAGGGGCTCCCATTTTATACCATAGGTCAGAGAAGCGGTCTGGGAATCAGCAGTCCCTTCCCCTTGTATGTAGTTTCCCTGGATGTGTCGACGAACATTGTTGTTGTAGGAGAAAAAAAAAATCTGTATGCGAAGGGCCTTGTCGCCGGAGATTTGAACATCCTGACCAGGGATGGGCGTTTGCCGCCTGTGGCAGAGGCAAAAATAAGGTACGGGAAAAAAGCGGCGTGTTGCACACTCTTTTTGCTGGAGGACAAGTTGAGAGTAATCTTTGATGAAGCACAGGAGGCAATCACTCCCGGCCAGGCCGTTGTTTGTTATAAGGAGGATCGTGTGCTGGCGGGAGGGGTGATCGAGGAGGTATTGACATGGAGATAATCGAAAAAATCAACAAGCTCAAAAAGGAAAGAAACGCGGTGATCCTGGCGCATAACTACCAGATCGATGACGTACAGGACATTGCCGATTATGTGGGGGACTCTCTGGGCTTGAGTATACAGGCATCAAAGACGGATGCAGACGTAATCGTCTTTTGTGGTGTTTACTTTATGGCGGAAACGGCAAAAATTCTTTCCCCTCAGAAGACGGTGCTTATTCCTGATCCCCAAGCCGGCTGTCCCATGGCAAAAATGATTACTGCCGATCAGCTCCGAACTCTCAAAGCCGGGCATCCGGGGGCGAAGGTGTTGTGCTACGTGAATACCACTGCGGAGGTAAAGGCGGAATGTGATTTGGCCTGCACGTCCTCGAATGTTCTTTCGCTGGTTCGACAAATGTTCAGCGAAGAGGAGGAGATCATTTTTGTTCCTGACAAGCACTTGGCCAATTATGTTTCCACCTTGCTGGGGCGGGAGTTTATCACATGGCAGGGTTTTTGTCCGACTCATGCCCGAATTTTGCCGGAAGCCATCGAGAAACAGATAGGGCTGCATCCGGAAGCGGAAGTAATGGTTCATCCGGAATGCGTGCCGGGTGTAATTGCCCTGGCTAACCACGTGCTTTCCACCGGGGGTATGTGCGCCTATGCCCGTGAGTCGGCAGGGGAAGAATTCATTGTTGGCACCGAAGTCGGCATTCTGCACCGGTTGCGGCTGGAAAATCCCGGCAAGAAATTTTATCCGGCCTCGGAACTGGCCGTCTGTCCGAATATGAAACGTACCACCCTCGAGAAGGTTCTGTGGTCTCTGGAGGGGATGACACATGAAGTTACAGTTTCCGAAGATGTGCGGTTGCAGGCGCTTAAAAGCATCGAGCGGATGCTTTCTTCCCGGTGGTGATATGGAAAGTTTCGAAGTGACATTTGTGGGTAGCGATGAAAGACACCTGCACGAAGTGGGAGTGACCCGGGAAGTGCCGCTTACGCTCGAGGTGAACGGCAAGGAAATCGCAACCCTTCTCTGCTCGCCCACTGACAGCGAAGACCTCGTGATCGGGTTTCTTTATAACGCCGGCGTAATAACCGCCCTTTCCACAGTCGAGTCGCTGGTCATTGACCGGGACCTCTGGAAGGCAAGCGTTGGCATCAAGCCGGAAACGCTGCCGGGGGAGTTCGTTTTCAAAAGAATATATACGTCCGGTTGTGGCAAGGGAATTATCTTTCACAATCCCCTCGATCTGTTGCAGCGGGGCCGACTCGATACAAATTTTACTATCAAAGGAGAAAATATCTTAAAACTTATGAAAAAGTTTCTTAATTTTTCGGATGAACATAAATTAACACGAGGCGTACACAGCGCCGCTTTGGCGGCAGGGGAAGAGATGCTCATTTTCAGGGATGATCTGGGTCGTCACAATGCGGTGGATAAGGTTATCGGCCAGGCGATTTTGCAGGGTGTCGGTTTTGAGGATAAGTGGCTTTTGGCGAGCGGGAGAATATCTTCCGAGATTACCTCCAAGATGCTGCGCTCCCGGATTCCCCTGGTTGTCTCTTCCGGGGCGCCCACCGACCAGGCGGTCATGATTGCTCGGGATACGGGGTTATGTATGGCAACTTTGGCCAAGGGTGGCGGGATCAATGTCTATAGCTGTCCGGAAAGGGTGAGTTAGAGTTTTTACCCGACAGAAAGATGCTGCTTGTGTATTTAAGCCATTGTAAAGGAGATTAGCATGGCAGAGGAAACGAAAAAAATGAGGGTTGAAACCCTGGCGCTGCACGGCGGGCAGACTGCGGATCCCGTGACCGGTTCCCGTGCCGTACCTATTTACCAGACGACCTCATACCAGTTCAAAAACACGGATCATGCGGCCGACCTTTTTGCCCTGAGGGAGTTCGGAAATATCTATACGCGCCTTATGAATCCGACCAATGATGTTCTGGAGAAGCGGATCACCCTTCTGGAAGGTGGCGCAGGCGCTCTTGCCGTTGCCAGTGGGCAATCAGCGATAGCTCTCGCCTTGCTCAACATTGCCCAGGCAGGCGACGAGATTGTATCCGCGGATAACCTCTACGGGGGAACCTACAATCTTTTTCATTACACATTCAAAAGGATGGGCATCACAGTGAAGTTTGTCAAATCGAACGACCTGGATGCCTTCCAGGGGGCGATTACCCCTAGGACAAAGGCGCTTTATGCCGAATCCATCGGCAATCCCAAACTGGACGTTGCCGATTTGGAAGGAGTTGCGGAAGTGGCTCACAGGAACCGGCTTCCTTTTGTTCTGGATAACACCGTCTCCCCCTACCTGCTGCGGCCTTTTAATTTTGGGGTTGATGTGATCGTTTATTCTGCGACGAAATTTATCGGCGGACATGGCACATCGCTGGGTGGCCTGATTGTCGATTCGGGAAAGTTCGACTGGACGCAGAATAGCTTTCCTACCATCACTGATCCCGATCCCAGCTATCACGGTCTTGAGTTTGCCAAGGCCTTGGCGCCGCTGGGAAACATTGCCTTCATTGTCAAGGCCCGGGTCGGCCTCCTCCGTGATCTGGGGCCTGCCATGTCGCCGTTCAATGCGTTTCTCTTCCTGCAGGGTTTGGAAACGCTGCATTTGAGGATGCCCCGCCATTCGGAAAATGCTTTGGCCGTAGCCAATTACCTGGAGAAGAATCCCCATGTGGCTTGGGTTAATTATCCGGGGCTTGATTCGAGCGGCGAAAAAACACGAGTCAGAAAGTATCTTCCCAGTGGTTGCGGCGCCATCATCGGCTTCGGGATCAAAGGCGGAGCGAAGGCGGGCAAGCGATTCATCGACTCGCTTCAGTTGATTTCGCACCTGGCGAATATAGGAGATGCCAAGTCCCTAGCGATTCATCCAGCCACTACTACGCATCAGCAATTGACGCCGGAAGAACAGATTGCCACTGGGGTAACGTCCGATTTCATCAGGCTTTCCATTGGTCTTGAGCACATTGACGATATAAGGGAAGATATCGAACAGGCGCTGCTGAAAGCAGCTTTTTAATGAGGATTGCCGGAGGATAAAAAAATGATTTTCGCAGATATTACCAAAACCATAGGAAGAACGCCGCTTGTCAGAAGAAACAAGCTTGCCGTGGGGTTGGAAGCAACGGTGCTGGTGAAACTTGAATCATTCAATCCTCTCTCCAGTGCGAAAGACCGGATCGGGGTAGCGATGATCGATGCGGCGGAAAAGCAGGGGTTGCTGAAACAAGATACGGTCATTATCGAACCTACAAGCGGCAATACCGGGATCGCGCTGGCCTTTGTCTGTGCGGCCAGGGGATACCGGCTCATCCTGACCATGCCGGACACAATGAGCGTGGAACGGCGGCAGTTGCTAAGCATTCTCGGGGCGGAGCTGGTTCTCACCGAGGGTGCGAAAGGCATGAAGGGGGCTATAGAAAAGGCCGAAGAACTGGCGCTGTCCATAAAAGACAGCTTTACCCCCCAACAGTTTATCAATCCGGCGAATCCAGAAATACATCGTGTTACGACGGCTGAGGAAATCTGGACCGATACGGAGGGCAATGTTGATTATTTCATTTCCGGTATCGGTACCGGCGGTACGATAACCGGCGTGGGTCATGTTTTGAAGGAAAGAAAACCTTCCGTTAAAATTATTGGTCTCGAACCGGCCGATTCGCCGGTGCTTTCAGGAGGAAAACCAGGGGCCCACAAAATTCAGGGCATTGGCGCCGGTTTTGTGCCGGAAGTGCTGGATATCGGTGTGATAGATGAACTAATTCTGGTTTCCCACGAAGACAGCGGCGAGGTAGCGCGGCGTTTGGCAAATGAGGAGGGGATTCTGGCGGGGATATCGAGCGGAGCGGCCCTCTGGGCGGCTCTGGAAGTGGCAAAACGCCGGGAAGCTGCAGGCAAGACAATTGTTGCACTCTTGCCGGATACGGGAGAGCGATATCTCTCCACATGGCTTTTTCCAAAATGACAGTTTGTTGGAAGCAACATTTTAGGACGGACGGTTAACCGGAAAACTGGTGGGATTAAAATGAAAAAAAAGCAAAGCGTAGGCCCGGTGGAAACAAAATATTTCAAATTTGCCGAGCCGCCGAATGAGATGTCTCTGGAATTGGGAGGGAAGCTTGGTCCTGTGACGATTGCCTACGAGACATATGGGGAGCTGAACAGCGGGAAGACGAATGCCATTCTTGTCTGCCATGCGCTTTCCGCGGATGCTCATGCCGCGGGTTATCTTGAGGGGGAAAAGGCGCCTGGGTGGTGGGAAGGGATGATCGGCCCCGGCAAGGCCTTCGATACCGAAAAGCATTTCATTGTCTGCTCCAACGTCATTGGCGGATGCAAGGGAAGCACCGGCCCGGCGTCCGTGAATCCCGCGACGGGCGCACCTTATGGTCTTGATTTCCCGAGCATTACCATTGCCGATATGGTGGAGGCACAGCGCCATCTTATTGATTATCTCGGCATCGAAAAGCTTATGTGTGTAGCTGGTGGATCGATGGGTGGCATGCAGGCGTTGCAGTGGGTGGCATCTTATCCCGACAGGGTTCGCTCGGTCATACCCATTGCCACTACCCTCAAACATTCCCCCCAGCAGATCGCCTTCAACGAGGTGGTGCGACAGTCGATCATGGCCGACCCTGCCTGGCGGGAAGGCAATTACTATCAATACGGGCAGCCGGAAAAGGGACTCGCTTTAGCCCGAATGATTGGTCATATTACGTTTATGAGTGTGCAGTCCATGGAGGAGAAGTTTTCCCGCCGGCTGAAAAACGCCAATTATAATTTTAAATTTGACGCTGATTTTGAGGTGGAGGGGTATTTGCGTTACAAGGGAGACAGTTTCGTGAAACGTTTCGATGCCAATTCCTATCTCTATATAACCAAAGCGATAGATTATTTTGACCTGTCCGGCGAGCGTCTTGCTCCCGAAGGCAGAGAGGCTGATCCGCGCTTCCTTATTATCTACTATCGTTCGGACTGGCTCTATCCGTCAATCCAGTCGCAGGAGATTGTTCGGGCATTGAAGAGGAGGCGTGTCGATGCGACTTACTGCGAATTGCGATCCACTTACGGACATGACGCTTTTCTCGTTGAAATGGATGAGCAGCAGGCTCTGGTGCGACATTTTCTGGACAAGACTTTTGAAGGTTACGAGGTGGTGAGAACGTATGACATCTGACGCCCTTCGTCTGGATTACAAAATAATTTATGATGCGGTGGAACCTGGTTCGCGTGTTCTCGACTTGGGATGCGGAAACGGCGATCTTCTCTATTTTCTGGCCCGGGACAAGAACGCCAAGGTGCAGGGTATCGAATTGAACGACGCAGCCATTTACCAGTGTGTACGCAAAGGATTGAGCGTTTTTAACAGCGATATCACAACCGGACTCATTGAGTACCCGGATCAGTCGTTCGATTATGTTATCCTAAATCAGAGCATGCAGGAAGTGACGAACATTGATTTCATCATTCGGGAAGCCTTGCGGGTGGGGCGGAAGGTTATCATAGGTTTTCCCAATTTTGCCTACATCGCCGCCCGTTTCATGCTTTTCTTCCGAGGGAAGGCGCCCATGACGGAGGCCTTGCCCCATCTTTGGTATGATACCCCCAATGTGCGCTGTCTGAGCATCAATGATTTCAGAAATTTTTGCGGCGAAAAGCGGCTTCGCATACTGAAGGCGTATTATCTCGGGAGCAAAAAGCTTCTCGGATTCTGGCCGAATCTGCTGGCCCTCAACGCGATATTCGTGCTCACAGGTGAAAGCGAAGCCACACCCTGTGAATTTTCCGATGAAAAAAAGGGAGAACGATGCTGAAAAAAATCATGGAGGTCTTGCGGGAGGACGTTCAGACCGTGTTCAGGAAAGATCCGGCGGCAAGAAATATCTTTGAGGTAATTTTTTTCTACCCCGGGTTGCATGCGGTCTGGATGCACCGGGTGGCCCATGCCCTGTGGAAGGGACGTTTTTATTTTCTTGCCCGGTTAATTTCTCATTTTGGCCGTTTCTTCACGGGTATCGAAATTCATCCCGGGGCAAGGATTGGCAGGCGTTTTTTCATCGATCACGGCGCCGGTGTCGTCATCGGCGAGACAGCCGATATCGGGGACGACGTATTGCTCTATCAGGGAGTCGTCCTGGGAGGGGTGAGTCTTAAAAAAGAAAAGCGCCATCCCACCATTGGCAACCATGTGCTTGTCGGTGCGGGAACGATTGTACTGGGGCCCATCCATATAGGGGACGGCACGAGGATCGGCGCCGCATCACTTGTGGTCAAAGACATACCGGCAAACGCCATTGCAGTGGGAGTTCCGGCGCGAGTCGGGATGGGATTTTCCGCCAAAGAACTTACGGAATTGGGACACAATAAGTTGCCCGATCCCATTGCCGATGCCTTCAAATTTCTCGGGAAGCAGATAGATTCTATGGAAGAACGGATGGAGGCCTTGGAGCAGCTTCAGGGGATTACGGTGGAACTGGATAAGTATGTCGAACAGAAAAAGCGTGAAATTCTTGATGTCTTTTCACAAACATATGAATTTGAAAGCGGGGCGGGGATTTAAGTCTGTTTCTGCCTCCGGTCCATCAAGATGAAGGCACCCATATGCTCCATAACGGTCGTCAATTAAAAAAAGGCAAACGTTATAAATCTCTTTATCTGCCTGCCTGGAGCATAGTAGTTGCCGTCCTCACCCTTCTCGTCGTCATCGCAATTTCCACCTATCGGAACATGAGTCTGGAAAGGGGGAGAATTGAAGAGTCTCTCGTCAGGGAAGCGCTGGTAATCATCAGGGCGATTGAAGCTGGCGTGAGGGCGGACGTTTCTTCGCCTGCTCCTGACACCGCCCGTCTGCAGAAACTCATCGAAGAAGTTTCCCGCGAACCGGAGATTGCATCCATCATCATCTTTGACCATGAGGGCAAGGTGGTGGCGGTTAGCCCGGCGGACAAGAAGGTGCGGGAAACATCCTCCCTTAAGCTTTTGCTGAGGGAACAGGGGATGGTTAAGCGCTACCGACAGTGGTCTCCGGAAGAGCGGGTTTTTGAGGTGATTCAGCCGTTTCGTCCCTATCCTGTTGAGCTGCTGCATAATACCCGGACAACAGCCGGAAAAGGAATTTTGCGCAAATGGTCTGAGGATAAGATGATCTCGTTGAGTCTCCGTATGGCATCAGCCGACAGGGCTCACCGGCAGGACCGTCACCATAACCTGCTGATGGCCGCGATTCTCGTTGTCCTGGGTACGGGGGCGCTCTACTTCGTCTTTATCGTCCAGAATTATTATCTCGTTGACAGTACCTTGGGGCGAATTGAGAGCTACACCCAAAACGTAGTCGAGAGTATGGCCGATGGCTTATTGTCCATCGACCGCAATGGCAAGATAGTAACTTTCAACAGACAGGCGGCAGAGATTATCGGAGCAGAGACGGTAAATATCGAGGGCGGCAACATCGCCGATTTTCTGGGCGGCGGCTGGGAGGAGACACTCGATCCGGGGGAGAGCGGCAAGGTTGTAAGAGACAAGCAGATCGAAATGCACCGCTGGGGGCAGGATAGTAGAATCCCGATCAGCGTTAGCATGGCGCCTCTCAGAGATGAAACGGGGCGGATTCAGGGAAAAGTTCTCCTGATAAAAGACCTGTCAGAGATACGAGAGCTTCAGGAGAAGGTGCGGCGGAGCGAGCGCCTGGCGTCTCTTGGTCGGTTGGCAGCAGGCGTGGCCCACGAGATTCGCAATCCGTTGAGTTCCATAAGGGGGTTTGCCCAGTATTTCGCGAAACGGTTCAAGGGACAGGATGAGGAAGAAGGGTACGCCTTAGTGATGGTGAAGGAGGTAGATCGACTAAATCGGGTGATCACGGAACTTCTGGACTTTGCGGTTCAGAAGTCTCCCCATCTGGAATCACAATTTCTGGAGCAGATCGCCGATCATACATTGAAACTTTTAACCTCCGATATGGCGGCCCGTAAAATTTCCGTGATCAGGGATTATGAAGCGGGACTGCCCGCTATTTACATTGACCGAGACCAAATATCACAGGTATTTATCAATATCCTCCTCAATGCCATGGAAGCAATGCCGAAAGGGGGAACGATTCAGTTCTCCCTGAAGACTGCGGAGCCTCCCTATGCCGTTGAGATAATCATCGCCGACACGGGAAGCGGCATCTCTGTGGAAGACCGTGAAAAGGTGTTCGAGCCTTTTTTTAGCAGAAAAAGAAAGGGAACGGGGCTGGGATTGGCGGTTGTTTATCAAATTATTGAAGGTCACAGAGGAGACATAAGTGTGGAAAGTCGACTGGGCGAGGGGACGCGTTTCCATATGCGCCTGCCGTCCGGCAACGGCGGCAAGACAAGTCTGTGAAGGAGGGAGATGCTGATTTAAATCCCAACTCTGAATTTTCATGAGTTTCTGAACATAACCAGGCAGTGAAAAACAGTGTTTTTCACTATTGCGAGGTGCGCAGCGTGTGGCAAACCGAAGATTATTTTTGAGATTACGTCCCCTTTTGCTGGCGGAACAGAGAAAGCTCTGTCCGGGCGAGCCTTTTGCCGATCTCCGTAAAAAACCACTTTTCGATCTGCTGTTCAAGCCAGTCGGCATGACTGATTATGTTTATCTGAAAACGTTCTGCATCGATTTCCATCCCGTTTTTATCGAAACGCAACAGTTTGTCGGCATCCTTGACGATCCTGTCGCTTTGGGAAAGCGCCGTCGAGCGGGTGTCATGACCATCAATGATAGCAAGTATTTCCGAAGATTTCTGTTTGTCATACCCTATTGCCAGTAAAATATCATGCGCCAGTTTTACCCCCGCAATTTCGTGCAGGCGGGTCAGAGCCGGGTCAGCATTGGGGCCAAATGCCTTCAAATGCAGCTCCTCGGGAACCTGACTCCAGCCTATATCATGGCAGATCACCGCCGGTATGACTATTGCGGCGTCTGCCGCTTCGCTCTCCATTAACAGGCAGGCATAGCGATAAACAATCTCTGTGTGAATGTCGTTTTTTCTGATGTTCAAGTAGGGTTTGGCAAGTCTTAGGATATGGCTGTAGTCAGCGTACATTTTCACTCCGCAATCATTTTGCTCTGTTTTTCCGGGACATTGCTGCCCGGAGTCTTTGTGCGTTATCCGCCCTCGACAAGATGGGCAAAGATGATGGTATCTCCAGCTTGAAGTGGAAATTCATCCATCCGCTCCGGAGGGACATATTTTCTTCCGTTGAGGATAATCTGGAGACTGGGTTCATAATGTCCTTTGGTAAGGAAAACGCGTTTGCTCGGTGTGCCGTATTTCTCCATGATTTCACGGACAAGGTCGCCCACGTTGCTTCCCGCGAGCTCGAAGGAAAACTCCGTGGCGCCGAAGGCCTCCTGAGCGCCCGTCACGACGATGAATTTAAGATTTATCCGCATTGCCTGCCATTTACTTATTTACGAAACCTTTCCATATCCGACGCCACATCCGCAAGGCCCAGTTCGCCCAACTTTTTCGAGGAAGGAATGCCATCTTTGTCATATCCCATAAAATCATAATACTCGTCGAGGAGGCTGTCCATTTTCCGGATGACCTCTCCCGTTGAAGGCCCGGCATTCTTCAGGGGTTCTTTAAACATCCTCTCCGGAAGTGTATCATCCTTTCTGCAGAAGCCCTCCCTTATATTGAAGCATCTTTCCAGACAGACAATCCGCTCGCCAAAAGTATCGATATTCTTCGCTTCCGCCAGATCCCTCCGACCTGTGGCGCTCACATAGAGGTCGCAAATGAACTGCTGAGTAACGTTCGTGTCGGCAAAATTGCAGAGGATGCCCGTTTCTTCCACCGCCTTTTTTATCTGGTTCCAGCCCGTAATGTCGCCTTTGCCGTCATCGGCGAGACGGTCCACTTCCCGGGGGGTCATGAACCCCGATATTTCTTGGCGGGCATAGCCGTACATATGGCTGCCGCCGATGTTTGAAACGGCGTACCCGAGACCGTGCGCTTTGGCTGCTCGCGGTTCGTACCCGGGCAGTTCTAGCCCTTTGGCGGTCATGGCGTAATATTCTGCACCATTTCCGATTAACTGGCCGGCTTTTTTTGTCCCTTCTGCCAGGATATTGCCTATCCCTTCGCGCTTCGCCACTTTTTCGATGAGCTGAAAGAGCGTCCCATGGTCCCCCCACACGGGTTTCAGACCATCCAATGCCCCGGAACCCAAGATTCCCTTTTCGTAAAGTTCCATGACAAAACCTGCCGCCACGCCCATGCTGATCGTATCCAAACCCAAACGACCACAAA
>Ga0172373_10005012_pt1 | contig 18378 bp, 16 predicted proteins | sample Lak10m_2_FD_114546 | JGI IMG/M metagenome (GOLD analysis project Ga0172373, IMG submission 114546) | Freshwater microbial communities from Kabuno Bay, South-Kivu, Congo - kab_092012_10m | ecosystem: Environmental > Aquatic > Freshwater > Lake | place: Democratic Republic of the Congo...
GAGACATTTGGCCTCGGAGCGTCCGGCTGGCGCCGGACGCGGACGTCCCAGCGGGACGTCCCTACCTCGCTGACGGACGCTTCGGGGTCTGTCCCCGGCATCTAGAGGCATCGTCTTGGGTTACTTAGAAGCGGATTGCACGTCGGTTCATGGGCAGGATTAAGATTACGAGTAAGAGTAGGAGGGAGCGAGGGATTACGATTAAGAGGGGAGGAGTTTTTGCATGTAGGCGACGTCGAGCCAGCGGTTGAATTTGAAGCCGACTTCTTTGAACAGGCCGACGGTGGTGAACCCGAATTTGGCGTGGAGCTTGATGCTGGCTTGGTTGGAGGCGTCGATGACGGCGAGGATGGAATGGAGGCCTTGAGACTGGGCGCTCTGGATGAGGGGGGTGAGGAGTTGGGAGCCGATGCCTTGGGCTCGCCAGGATGGGGCGATGTAGATGGAGTTTTCGCAGGTGAAGCGGTAGCCGGGTCGGTCGTGGAATCGGCTTAGGGAGCTCCATCCGACGACTTCGTGCTGGGCGTTGCACGCGACGAAGATGGGGTAGTTATGGGCGACGTGATCTTCGAACCAGGCGATACGATGATCGAGGGTGCGGGGGTGGTAGTCGTAGCTGGCGGTGGTGTGGAGGACGGCGTCGTTATAGATATCGAGGATGGCTTGGAGATCCTCGCGCTGGGCGGGGCGGATGAGAATGGCTGGCGAGCTGGGGTGCGGGGTCATTGGGGCGAGCTGAACAAGCTTTCTTGGGAGCTGAGACGGGAGAGGAAGTTGAGCACCATGTGGGAGGAGTCGTAGGCGAGGCCGGCTTCGATGACTTTGCGGGCGGAGGGGACATCGCCTTGGCCGAGGCAACGAATGGCGGCGAGCGATGCGTAGTGCATGGGGCTCGTGGCGGAGGAGGGTCGGTTTTGGAGTTCAGATTTAGACTGGAGCCCTTGGAGGATTTTTTGGACACCGGACACCCATTGAGCGGGCTGGGTCATGAGGATGGATTCGCCCTCGGCGAGGGCTTGTTCGGCGGGGTTGGAGCGTTGGCCGATGGGCAGGGGTTGGGACCAGGCGACATCACCACGGAAGATACTGGGGAGGGGGTTTGCGGAGATGAACGATTGGTAAGCAGCTTGGGAATCTTGTCCACGGAGGCGCATGAGGATGTATCGCATGACGTGGGAATTGACGGAGGCGTATTCGGCGAAGACGGGTTGGAGGAGGGTGTTATCGAGGTTGGACAGCACGCTACGCTTTTGGGAAGAGGCGAGATCGCGCATCCAGGTTCGTTCATCAAACTTTTCGAACCACTCGGATTTGCTGCCGATGAAGAAGGCTCGTGGGGCTTCGTATTCCAGAATGGGAAACCCATCGCTTTGGATTGCGCCCGGGCCTGCGATCGCCCACGCGATGCGCGAGCTGGCCATTTGACGGCTCCAGACGGTTTCGGGGGTGGCGAGGCCGATTTCGGCGAGGTCCCGTTTCGGCCCTTCGCGCTGGTAGACTTTCTTGAAATTGGCGAACGAGCTTTGCCAGGGCTTTTGGCTGCCGAGGATAACGATGTCGCCGTCGTACGTATCCCAGATTTCGAAGAAGGGAAAGACGCTGCCGAAGGTGCGGAGGACGAGGGCGACGATGTTGTCGTTGATTTCGTAGATATGGAACCACTGCGCTATGATGCCGCCGTCTTTGAGTCGGCTGGCGGCGAGCTGATAGAACTCGGTGGAGAAGACACTTCCTACGCCGGCCATCCAGGGATTGGAGGGTTCGCTGATGATGATGTCGTAGGGTTTGGGATCGAGTTTGAGCACGGTGCGAGCGTCTTCGTCGATGACCCGAGCGATGCGATTGGTGAGCACGCCGCGGTTCCAGGGTTCGAACCATTTGGCGGCGGCGAGGACGGGTCGGCAGTTCTCGGCGATGGTGAGTGATTTGAGCGGGTGAGCGGCGGCGGCTCCGGCGGTGATACCGCTGCCGAAGCCGAGGACGAAGACGTCTTCGGAGTCGGGTCGAGCGAGCATGGGCAAGTGAGCGAGCAGGTATTGAGTGGAGAGATCGCCGCGGCTGGAGGCGTCGGGTTTGCCATTGACGCGGAGCACACGTTGTTCGGGGCCTGGGGTGCGGTTTCGTTCGACGGAAACCGAGGCGTCAGGGGCATCTTGGTAGAACAAGATTTCGACGTTCTGTTTTCGCATTTCGACAGCGCGGCCGATGACTTCGGTTTCGCGATTGCGGAAGATGCCGGAGCTGAGCACATAGCGCCAGTCGTCGGTGCCGGAGAAGAGGGTGAAAACGGCAGCGGCGAGGGAGGAGGCACTGACGAGGAGTGGGTATTTTTCGCGGGAACGCAGGGCCCAGACGAGGGCGGTAGCGGCGAGCAGCGCGGCGAGGGAGGCGAAGGAATTGCGAAGGCCGAGGTGGGGCATGAGGCCGAAACCAGTGATCAGCACCCCGAGCACGGCACCGACGGTATTCCAGGTGAGAAGCGTTCCGATCTGGTGTGCGATATCGTTGGCCTTGTTGTCTTCGGTGCGGATGAAGAGCGGGACGGTGGCACCGAGCAGGCCGGCGGGCAGGCCGAGGACGAAGAGGGAGACGAGCGTATTGAGGCCGAGGTGGTAGCGGTAGCCCATGATGGAGCGGGCGATCCCGGAGCGGAGATGGCGGTAGACTTCGGCCCAATCATCAATGAAGAAGATGTAGGCACTCAGTAGGGCACTGGCTGCGGCGAGCAGGGTGGTAACGGTGGGAGCGAGCGGCCATTTCCGGATCCGGGGCGAAGCGATGACAGCGGCTCCGGCACCGATGCCGAGGATGAAGCCCATGAGCACGACGGCAAAGGCGTGGAGTGAGGCACCGAAGATGAGGGATAGGGAGCGGGAGGCCAGGACTTCGAGCCCCATGGAGACGCCGCCGGTGACGGCGACGAGGAGACATGCGATCTGGAAGCTGGGCGCATGAGCCGGGGATGGGGTGGATGGCGACGGGGTTTGGGATGATTCTTGGGCTGCCGGCTCGGCGGATTTGCGATTGGAGCGGATCGGGCGTAGGCGGGAGAGGGTGAGGGCGGTGATCCAGATCAGCACGTTGACGATGCCGGTGGCTTGGAGGCCGGAGACCATTCCGAGGGAGCGGACGATGATGAAGCCAGCAGCGGCGGACCCGCAGACGGCCCCGAGACTGTTGAGAGAATAGAAGCGAGCGGAGGCGCGAGCGTAGTCTGGGGAATTACGTTGGAGCCATGAGGCGAGGAGCGGGAGAGTGCCGCCCATGAGAATGGTGGGAGGGGCGAGGAGCGCGACGCTTAGGGTGGTTTTGAGGACGAGCAGGGCGGTGGGTTTCTCGATGAGACCCTGGCCGAGGCGCATGAAGGCGGAGTCGGCGAGGTTAAAGATCGAAGGGAAGAAGAACCCGTAAAGGCCGATGGCGAGTTCGAGGGAGCCGTAGAGTTCGAGGGGGTTTTGGGTGGCGCTGGCTCTACGCCCAAACAGGTTGTTGCCGAGGGCGAGGCCACCCATGAAAACCGCGAGGACGACGGTTTGCGCGTGGATGGTGCTTCCCATCATCTGTCCGAGGTACTTGGACCAGATGACCTCGTAGACGAGGGCTGTGGCACCCGAGCAGAAGAACAGAAAGGGAACCAAGAGTGAGGAGGGCATGGTTCGAGCCTTTTCGGATAACTTAGGAACGGGCCTGTCGGCGGAGACGTTTGAGGACCTTCATGGGGCTGTTTGGATCGCGACCGAACCAGTCATGGAGGCGGCAGTATTCGGCGTAGAGCTGATCGTAAACGGCGCTGTGAGCGGGGTTCGGTTTGTAGACTCGGCGTTCGAGACCGGCCATGCGATCGGCCGCTTCGTGGATGTCTTTGTAGAACCCGGCGGCGACGGCGGCGTGCATGGCGCTTCCGAGGGCACTGGCTTGGTCGGAGGCGGCGACTTGGATCGGGCAGCCGGTGACGTCGGCGTAGATCTGCATGAGCAAGGGATTCTTTTTGGCGAGGCCGCCGCAGGCGAAGACTTCGTCGATGCGCACATCCCGTTCGGCGAAGGCTTCGATGATTCGGCGGGTGCCGAAGGCGGTGGCCTCGATGAGGGCGCGGTAGATTTCGTGGGGTCGGGTGGCGAGGGAAGCTCCGACGAGCAGGCCGGTGAGGTCGGCGTCGACGAGAATGGAGCGGTTTCCATTCCACCAATCGAGAGCGAGCAAGCCGCATTCGCCGGGTTTGAGGGTGGTGGCTTCTTTGGCGAGGTGGGCGTAGGGATCGAGGCCGGCTTTGCGAGCTTGGGCGGCGGTGGAGGCTGGGACGGCGTGGTCCATGAACCACGCGAAGAGATCGCCGACGCCGGCTTGGCCGGCTTCGTAGCCCCAGAAGCCATTGACGACGCCATCTTTGACAACGCCGCACATTCCTTCGACTTCTTGTCTGGAATCGCCGATGAGCAAGTGGCAGGTGGAAGTGCCGAGGATCATGACGAGCTTACCCGGTTTGGTGACGGTGCAAGCGGGAACAGCAGCATGGGCGTCGATGTTGGCGACGGCGACGGGGGTACCTTCAATGAGGCCGGTGGCCTTGGCCATGGCTTCGGTGAGTTTCCCGGCGATGGTGCTGAGCGGGTAGTACTGGGAGGCGAGCTTATCTTGGACGACGGTTTTGAGTTTGGGGTGAAGGGAGGCGAAGAAGGCGGGGCTAGGGAAGGCCCATCCATCTGCTTCGTTGGGGTAGACCCACATGGCTTTGAAGCCGGCCATGGAGAGACTTCGTTTTTCTTCACCGCAGAGTTGCCAGACCATCCAATCACCGGCTTCGATGAACTTGGCTGCGCCGTGGTAGAGATCGGGGGCGGCTTCGAGGGTTTCGAGCACTTTGGAGAAGAACCATTCGCTGGAGTATTTGCCTCCGTAAGTTTTGACGAAGGCCTCTTCGCGGGCTGTGCCGCTGGCGTTGATTTTGTCGGCCTGCGGCTGAGCGGAGTGATGTTTCCAGAGCTTAACCCACGCGTGGGGGTTGTGACGCCAGCGTGGCTGGAGGCAGAGGGGGCCGCCGTCGGCATCGGTGGGTAGAATTGTGCAGCAGGTGAAATCGATTCCGATGGTTTTGATTTGCTCGGCGGCGATACCGGATTCTTTGAGCACCTTTTTGACGCTGGCTTTGAAGGCGGTGAGGTAGTCGGCCGGGTTTTGTAGGGCGGTATCGGAGGGGAGACGGCGGGTTTGGCCTGGCAGGCGTTCCTCGATGACCCCATCGGGGTAGTTGGCGAGAGCGGAAGCGGCTTCCCGACCCGTGGCGAGGTCCACGAGCAGTGCGCGCGCGGAGAGGGTGCCGAAATCGATGCCGAGCGCGTATTGGGGAAGCGCTCGGCCGGTTTGGGATCGGGTCTTCATCGGTGTAGTGTGGCAAATCCTCCGGCGAGGGGCAAGGACGGGTCTTCAGCAATTCGCGGGGTGGTTTTAAAGGCCTTGAAGAGAGGACGGATCGCTTGGGGGAGGGAGCTTCGGGGGTGGGGCAGTCGACGCCGTGTGGGGGCACACGGCCTACAGGGGGAGGATTGCGGGCATTGGGCCTTCCGAAGGCCGGCAGGGGTGCCGGCGCTCCCAGGGCGTGGGGGTGCCGGTGGTCCCAGGGCGGGGTGGGCGGCAGGGATGTGGGTGCGCTCCCGGGTATGTGGTTAGGGTTTTGGGGGATTGGGAAGGGGGTGAACGGAGAGGTTCAAGGCTTGGGGGGAACATTCGAGCAGGGCGATGCTGCGGAGTTCCTCGAAGCGTTTTCGTCCGGAGTAGCCGGGGTTTATGAAGCGGACTTGGTTGTGGGTGGCATCGTAAGCTCGATGGGTGTGTCCGAAAACCACGAGTTGAGGTTCGGCCCGCTCGAGTTTGCGTGCCAGATCAGGGAGGGGGTTGGTGGGGTCGACGATGTGTTGGACGAGGACTTTCCAGGGGCCGATCTTGAGGGTTTCGGTTTCTCGGAGATCGGCATCGAAGTCATTGTTACCGAGCACCGCGATGAGGGGGGCGATCTGTTCGAGAGCGGTTCGGATTTTCCTTGGGCCGATGTCCCCGGCGTGCAGGATGAGGTCGACCCCCTGGAAAAGAGTGGGGACGGCGGGGTCGATGAATCCGTGGGTATCGGAGATGAGGCCGACACGGAAGATGCTGCTGGGGCTGGGGAAGGGGAAATTCAAAAGAAGAGGGAGAAGAATCGGGGCGTTGGACCGTGTGGGAGCGATGGATTCCGATTTCGGTGCGGGTGAATCGGGAGGAGGGGCGAGGGAGGATTGAGAATGGAGTTAAGAGTGGGAAGGGTCGACGTTTGATTCGGAGGAAGGATTTGCGGCGGCCTCGGACTCTTCCTCTTGTTCGGTTTCGGACTCGGAGACCTCGGGTTCGGTGGCATGGAGCGTTGCGGCGAGGAGGGCGGTGAAGAGACCTCCGCTGAGGAGCGTATTGCGAAAGAACTCCCAAGTTTGGGGCCAGCCGGAGGTGCCGACGGTGAGGGCTTGGATCCAGCCGAGAAACCCTTTGGAATACTCGGGATTTTGGAGCCAGGCACCGGTATTGGTGATGAGGTAGAAGAGGAGGGCACCGAGAAGGCCGCCGGAGGCGAGTTTTGGGGTGGAGCGGCACTTTTTGAAGGAGCGGCCGAGGAAAAACAGAGCGGTGAAGGCGAGATAATTGATCAAACTGAACAGGCTGAGGGGTTGCCAATGGTAATAGAGTACATCCTTGAGCACATCGGTGAGGACCAAGACGGCGAGGCATGGGGCCCAGTGGAGTCGGCGTGGGAAGGCCCCGGCGCAGAACGCGATGGCGTAGGCGAGGCTGAAGTTCAGGGGCATGAGGTTCGGCCAGCGACTGAGCGCGAACACGACAAGGACTAGCCCCGCGATGACGTGGGATTTTCTCACGAGGGGTGGATCATAGAGTTTCGGGGTGGGATGATCAATGGTGGAAGTGGGAGTTTGGGAGGTGGGCAGCTCTGTTTATCGGGGCATGTCGGCAAGCGTGTCGGCGGTTCCAGGGGGGGCGGATGACGATGGGCTTCCCGAGGCCGGCAGGGGTGCCGGCGCTCCCAGGGGTTTTGAACATTAGGCTTCACGGAGGTCGGCAGGGAGGTCGGTGGTTCCAGGGGGGGCGGATGACGATGGGCTTCCCGAGGCCGGCAGGGGTGCCGGCGCTCCCAGGGGTTTTGGACATTAGGCTTCACGGAGGTCGGCAGGGAGGTCGGTGGTTCCAGGGGGGCGGATGACGATGGGCCTCCTGAGGGCCGGCAGGGGTGCCGGCGCTCCCAGGGGTTTTGAACATTAGGCTTCGGGGAGGCCGACGATCCCGGGGGTTTTGAAAAGCCTTGCGAGGTCGGAATCTCTTGCTTTGCAAGTGGGGGGTGGGCGGGGGTAGGATGGTTGGAACGTCGATTTTATAACACATTGAATTGAAAGCATTGGTTACCACGGCGGATCGCCGGACAGAAAAGGTTTTATTGGTGGGAGTTGAGCTTAAGGCGAGGTCGTCTTGGGATGTAAAAGACTCATTGGCGGAGTTGGAGGAGCTGGTTGTGACGGCGGGAGGGGAGGTGGTGGGCACGGGGTGGCAGAAGCTGGAGGCTCCGGTTGCAGGGACCTATATTGGGAGTGGTAAGGCGGTGGAGTTGGCCCATATGGCGCGGGTTCGGGATGTGGACACGGTGATTTTTGATGACGAACTGAGTCCGGCGCAGGGTCGGAACTTGGAGAAGGTTTTTGAGTGTAAGGTGCTGGATCGAACCTCGTTGATCTTGGACATCTTCGCGCAGCGAGCCCGTACGCGGGAGGGGAAGATGCAAGTGGAGCTGGCGCAGTTGCGGCATTTGTTACCTCGACTGACGGGGTATTGGGCGCACTTGTCGCGGCAGAAGGGGGGCATTGGCATGCGAGGCGATGGGGAGACGCAATTGGAAGCGGACCGTCGGAAGGTGCAGGAGAAGATTGATCGGATCGAGCGGGAGTTGGTGGAGGTGCGGCGGCAGCGGTTGACACAGCGCGAGGGGCGTCAGCGGCATCAGTGGCCATTGGCATCGATCGTGGGGTATACGAACGCGGGAAAGTCCACGTTGTTGAATGCGTTGACGGGAGCGAGCGTGGTGGCGGAGGACAAGCTATTTGCGACCTTGGACCCGACGACGCGGCGACTGAGATTACCGACGAACCAGAACGTGTTACTGACGGACACGGTGGGTTTTATTCGGAAGCTCCCTCACGGATTGGTGGAGGCGTTCAAGGCGACGCTGGAGGAGGTTGTGGAGGCGGATTTGTTATTGCACGTGGTGGACGTGTCCCATCCTAACGCGCAGGACCATATTTCGGCGGTGAACGCGGTCTTGGAGGAGATTGGGGCGGGAGGGAAGTCGACCTTGATGGTCTTGAACAAGACGGATTTGATACCGGAGGCGTATTTGGAGGGGATACGGGGTCGGCACGAGAAAGCGGTGACGATATCGGCGAAGACGGGGGCTGGGGTGGGAGAGTTGATGGCGGAGCTTGGGGTGATGTTGAAGCCGGTGCGGGAGTTTATCGAGCTAGAGATTCCGCATGAGGCATCGGGGACGATTGCGCGGCTGCATGTGGTGGCGCAGGTGGTCGAGCGGGACTATGACGGGGCGAAGGCACGATTTAAGGCTCGGATACCGCCGCAGTGCCATGCGGAATTTGCGCCATTCATCACGAAGAACCTGAATTGACGGCCGCGTAACGTAACGGAACTGGACTGAACCGAACTCAACTGAACTGAAGACAACGGACGAAAGCGCTGTGATTCCGACGACATTGATACACCGGCCTGAGAACTATTTTCGGGAGCTTGATTTGGGGGTGCTCTATTCGGTGGAGCGGCCGTTGGAGGTGGAGTTAGGCAGCGGGGATGGGTCGTTTTTGGCGAACTACGCGGCGATTCGGCGTGAGGTTAACTTCATGGGGGTGGAGCGTTTGTTGGGGCGGTTGAGGAAGCTGGATCGGAAGGCGCGGCGGGGGATGTTGGACAATGTGCGGCTGTTGAGGATCGAGGCATCGTATTACATTGAGTATATGCTACCGCGCGAGAGCGTTTGGGCGATCCACATCTACTTTCCGGACCCTTGGCCGAAGCGGCGGCACCATAAGAACCGGTTGGTGAACGCAGGATTTCCTGCGATTGCAAAGCGGGCCTTGAAGCCTGGAGGTGTGGTTTATTTACGCACGGACGACCGGAACTATTTCGAGCAGATGGTCGAGTGTTTTGGGGGAGCGGCAGCGGACTTTGAGTCGGTTGAGACTCCGGGCGAGTTGCAGGCGGTGGTGACGGACTTTGAGCGCAACTTCAATGCGAAGGGGGTGCCTACGCTCCGGGCTGCGTATCGTCGGCGATTGGGACCCGCAACTACTGCACGGTAGTCGGGCTCCCATTGGTTGGGACCTACTTCAGCGGCAACTGAAATCGACCCTTCACGATGCCAGGTACCGTGATGTCCTCATCCAACTCTTCCCATCTGAGCGCGAATCCGTTTACAACAACTTCAACCGCAGCCAACTGCTTCTCAGATGCTTTTGAAAGGATTCGGAATCGATCCGCTGGGAATCCTATGATGCGTCCGTCATGGAGCTCAACGAATACCGTGCGCCCTTCCGTCCAAGCACGGGTTGCCGCCGACTCAACAGCCAAAGTCGTCTCATCTAATGTGGAATTCATTGAAAGCCCTCAACAGTCGATCGTGATGCTCAAAAACGAGCTGTTCGATGCGCCGCAAATCGGCTGGTCGCACGCCATTGTTCCGCGCCAATCCGATGGTTGGCTCCAACCAAAACTTGCACTCTCCCTCCGTCGTACGGACATGGATGTGTGCCGACTCTACGCCCTCGTCGGAATAGAAGTGGAACCGAAACTTTCCGATGCGCAAAACCGTAGGCACCCAATCAGCATAGGGTAGACGTTTGAAGTCGCGAGGACTTTTTTTTCGGCCCCTCGATTAACTGTTCGAGGTGGCGCATCCGTCCTCCGTAGTGGGGCTACCGTGTCTCTGGGCTTAGCCGTAGAGGGGTTGGGAGGTGAAGGTGAAGAACTCGAGGTCGCGGAGGTGTTTATTGACCCAGGACGCGGCCATGACGACGCCGACGCCGGACGCGACCATGAAGCCGAGGCCGAACCAGCGTTCGCCGGCGACGATACTCCAGGCGGTGACGCCGGCATTCACGAGCGTGAAGACGATGGTGCACCACATCGCATCGCGACGTTTGTCGAGATAGTGGAGAATCATGAGCAAGGACATGAAGACGAGGAGGAGGAAAGTTGCGACGACGGAGATTTGGAAGACGCCGGATTGGACGGCGCCGAGGCCGAGGAAGTCGAGAATGTGACCGGCTGAGAGCATGATGAGAGCGGAGCAGAGGCCTTGGACTTTGAAGAGGAGACCGAACCCTTCGCTGAGCGAGCGGACCATGGCGCGTTTGTGGGCTTTGATTTGGGCGAGGGTACCTTTTTTGAGCACGTGTTTGTAGAACGTTTCGTTTTTGATGGAGAAATCGGTTTCGAGTTTGAGGAGGAATACGGCCATGCCTGGGACGATGGTGAGGAAGCTGAAGTAGACGACGCGGTCGTAGATGGGGGAGGTATAGAGCATGCCGGAGACCTGTTCGGCCCCTGGGTCGAACCACCAGAAGAGGAATTTATCGATCCAGATTCCGGCGTTGTAGAAGAAGCCACAGGCCGCGAGCTCCTTGTAGCGGACGAAATAATCGAGGAAATCGAGGCGTCCCATTTCGTGGTTACCGATTTCTTTGTAGATGGCGGCGCAGAGCAGGATGAGAAGCATGGCGTGGCCGATGGCGAGGCCGAGCATGGCACCGGCGACGCCGAAATTGACGGCGAGCTGCCAGGCGGCGAGGAAGCTGACGGAGCAGCCGATGGAGAAACTTTTGAGCACCTGGAGGTAGTCTTTGAGCGCGGTGAGGAATATTCCGGCGATCCAGATGCACGCGACGAGCATGGTGAGCAGGGCGGCGGAGAGGCGGTAGAGCAGTGGGGCTTTGACGAAGCCTACGAAAATGAGTAGGCCGACCCCTGTAAACACCAGAGAGATCCAGGCGAGGCAGAAGACGAACGTTGGGAAGATACGTTCGGTTTTATTGGTATAGGTTTGATCGGCGGCGTAGCGAGTGAGGACCAGTTGGACGGGGCCGGTGAGGATGAGCGTGACGCCGTAGATGAAGGAGATACTGACGAAGAAAAGGCGGACGTCGGCGGTTTGGGTGAGGGTGGACATGGCGGCACCGAGCAGGCCGAGAGCGGCGACGGTGACCAGCCATGGGCCGCTGCCGATGACGGCGGCGTAGAAGTAGGCTTGCAGGGTGGAGGTGTAGCCCTGGCGTGCGAGGATTTTGTTTAGCTCGAGACCGATTCCAGCCATAGGTGATGGGGGTCAGGGTTTTGGGACTGGGGTTTGGAGCGGGGTGGCGGAGGAGGGGGTGACGCGCATGTGATAGAACTCGCGGGCGGCGGTGCGCTGGTAGAGCTCACGATAAGCGTTGAGCATTTTGGACATACTGTAGTGCTCTTGGGCGCGTCGGCGTCCGGCATCGCCCATTTGTCGGACCATGGGCGGGTTTTGGAGGATGGTGACGAGGGCGTTGGCGGTTTCGGCCGGGGAAAGGATTTTAGTGAGCCGGCCAGCGCGGCCGATGGCTTTGTCTTCGGGGGTGCGGCCGAAGATGAGTTCGCGGCAGGCTCCGACGTCGCTTGCGACATTCGGCAGACCTGCGGCCATGCCTTCGAGAACAACGAGAGGAAGGCCTTCGCTGATACTGGTGAGCACGAGCACATCCATGCGCGGGAGGACGTCCATGATTTTCTGCATGCCCATGAAGTCGACATTCTTTTCGATGCCGAGAAGTTTTACGATCTTCTGGCATTCATCGAAGTAATTGGGGTCTTCGGCGTAGGGGCCAGCGATAAGGAAGATGGCTTCGGGGATACGTTCGCAGACGAGGCGGGCGGCGCGGAGGAGGGTTTTGACGTCTTTGATTGGAACGACGCGGCCGATGAAGCCGATGGCTTTGACGGGAGGGGCGGTTTTCCAGCGGTCGACGTGAATTTGGTAGATGTGATCGAACTTCGAGGGTTCGATACCGTTTGGGATGACGGAGATTTTTTTGAGGTCGGCCCCGAACTCGACTTGGGTATTGGCATTCCCTTCGTAGAGCGTGATGATTTGGTCGGAGGTATCGTAAGCGACGCGGCCGAGGAAGGAGAAGAGACTGATCCACATCATCTTGAGCTTGCCGAGGCCTTGGCCGAAGTTGATTTGGCTCCGTTCGGGCTCGTAGATCCATTCGGCTTGGCTGATTTCGGCGATGCGCTCTTTGGTATAGATGCCGTGTTCGGTGAGGATGAGTGGGGTGTCGTTGAGATGGGCGGCGACGGCGGCGGCGAAGCCGGCGTAGCCTGCGGAGACGCTGTGGTAGAGTTTGGCTTTGGGGAACGTTTGGTGCGCTCTCCAGATTTGCCAGAGTGGGAGGTGGAGGAAGCGGGCGGTCCAGAAGAAATCGATGAAGGATTCTTCGGGGCAGAAGCGGGAGTAAGCGCGTTCGAGGGCCTCCCAGGCCTCGCGATCGCGGAGCAGATTGCCGAAGGTGATGTGGCCATCGGCGGCTTGGAGAGTGGTGATAAGCTTCCAGAATGCGTCACGTTGGTCGCTGTTGGTATCGGCTTGGTAGAACGCATCGAAGGCCTCGAAGACCTTTCGGCGTTCGGGCGAGTTGCCGGGGACGGGTGTGAGTTCCTCATCACTCACCCGTTCGTGGAGGTACATCTCGGTGAGCGAGAGGACGTTTGGGGGCAGTTGGTAGTTCTGCTTTTTGTAATCGGCCTTGGCGCTGCCGATGAAGAAGAGGGAGAACTTCAGTTCGGGCAAGCCTTTGATGATTTGATCGACCCAGGCCGAGACGCCACCGAGCACGTAGGGGTAGGTGCCTTCGAGCATGAGGCAGACGTCGGCGACTTCCGAGGATGCGGATTCCTTGGAGCTCATGAGGGTGGGGTTGGGGTTGGGGAAGTAGAAGGGCTCGGGTCTGGATTTTTGGGAGTATCACCGAGCAGTTGGACGAGTCGGCGGGAGGCGGCGACGCCGGCTTTTTGGCGGCTGCGTGCGCGAGGGTTATCACCGACCCAGAGACGGATTTGAGCGTCGAGGATGGTCATTCGACCGGGTTGGGGTCGAAGCGCTTTAAGACTTTCGACGAGCGCGGGCCAATCATGATCTTGGTAGAACAGATCGGATTCCCAAGGGCTCATGAGTTCGCGTCGGTAGTTATGTTTACGAAGAAACTCGAGTCGGGAGCGGGCGGACTTGGTGTTTCCGAGTTTGACGTAGCAACGGAGGAGGCTGACGGAGATATTGAGGTCGTCTGGGGTGAGGGTGCGGGCTTCTTCGAGCAGTTCGACGGAACGTTCGAGGTAGAGGCGCATGGATTCTTCGCTACTGAGGCCGAGGAAGACCAGTTCGTGGTAAAGTTCGGAGAGACGGACGAGTTGGACGCTGGACCGTTCGCCGGTTTGGAGTTCGCCTTCGATTCTTTTGATGCCGACTTCGAGGCCGGCCATGATTTTGTTGAAATGCGTTTGGGCGAGCAGGCGGACCTGTTCGTCGCTATCTTGGATGGCTTTTTGGAGGACGGGGATGGCGCGGCGGACGTCGACATGGCGGAGGGCGAGGATGGCATTGCGACGCGTTTGGGAATCGCGGCCGCGGAGGATTTCGGGGACGGATTTGGGGCTATGGACGACCTCTTCGAAGGACTCGTGCATGGTGAGGGCTTCGCGGGTGCCGATGACGTAGTGACGTTCGGGATCTTCGATGACTTTTTGGTCGAGCACGCGGCGGAAGGTGGCGATGGAGATTTGGCCGAGGAGGGGGACGGGGATGCAGAACCCGGTGAGCAGAGCGACGAAGGTGGAGCGGGATTTTCCGTAGCTTTGGGGCAGCCACTGCCAGAAGGCGATGCCGGCGGTGAGGAGCGCTGCGCCATGGAGGCAGGCGGTAGCGAGAGCCTGATGGGACGGCCAGAAGCCCATGCCGAGGAGTTCCTGGAGAGCGAACGCGTCGAGCAGGAGGGAGGCGATGAAGCTACTAATTGCCAGCGCCCGCTTCCACATAATTGACAAGACGTTGCCAGAAGCCTTCGCAGGTTTCCCCATCGGCGAAGGTTAGGATGATGCTTTCGACCGAGCTTCCGAGATCTGGATCCTTGGTGCAGGTGGCGAGGATACGATCTCTGCAGATGGCGGCACCGCGTTCGCCGGAGAGCGGGAGGAGGACGCCGACATTCGGGATGGTGGGGGTGATATCGACGGGGAAGTCGCCATTACGCACGCCGCGGAGGACGAGTTTTTCGAAGCGATTCTGCATCCATCGCGGTTTGCCTGGGAGGCGGAAGACGACGACAGAGGAAGGCAGGCCGTGCAGGTTAAAGGAGGCGTGAGTCAGTTCGAGATTTTTGCGGAAGAACGGGGTGAGATAGATCTTTTGATTTTCCATACCATCGATGGTGCGGTAGTTGGAACCCGCTTGTGAGCGGAGTTCGACGACGCGGGAGGACCATCGGCAGATGAGGTTGATGAGATTGAGGGATTTTTGGTTGAAGGTGATGAAAGGCATGCCTGTGACGATGAGCACGCCGATGGGACGATCTTCGGTATTGAGGAAGGGGACGGCGGTGAGGTAGGGCGTGCGTTCACTTTTGGAGCCTTGCCAGAACTCGGGGACGGTGACGCTGGCTTGGTGTTTCCAGACGAGAGAGCAGACTTCGTTGTCGGAGACCTCCATGGATTCGGGGAGGAACTCGGGCATGCCGATACTGGCGCGTCGGATCAGGCGGCCGGTGGCATCTTGGATATAGATGGCGGCGTCGGTGACCCGGACTTGGCGATTTACGAGGAAGAGGATGTTTTGGTAGAGGTCGTCGCCTTCGCTATCGAAGAGACGGCGGACATCGCTATCGAGCGTGGAGAGTTCGGATTCGCGAGTGGCGAGCAGCCGTTCGAGTTCGGCTTTGGCTTCGCGGAGGAGGAAGGTATCGGCGTCGAGTTTTTTGAGGCGTTCTTGGTAATTATCATTTTGAACGCGGGCTTTGATTTCGCGTTTTTTGAACGTGTTTTGGATTTCGCCGCAGAGGCCACCGATGACGACGAGAGCGCCGAAGAAATAGCCTTGGGTTTCGAGGGCATTGGCGAAGGACATGCCGCGTTGTTCGATGGTGACGACGAGGAGTCCTGCGGAGGTGATGAGTCCGGTGATGATACCGGAGGCGAACCCGTAGCGGGAGCCGATGAGAACGGGGAGGAGGAAGTAAGGGGAGGGATTGGTGAGGAACCAGCCGATGTCTTTGGGGGCGGCGATGCTATTAATGAGCACGAGGACGCCGCCGATGACGGGGAGGTCGAGCCATACATTACCGGGGCTGACGCCGGCGGGCAATTCGGGCCCTTTGAGTCGCGACAACAAGGACATCTGGGCGATCAGTGGACGAGGATCAAGATAGGGGGATTCGGAGAGCCTAAGAGCCGATCACACCTCACCGTTCTGCGCGAGCGGAGGAGAGGATGGCACGGGATGGGATGAGGGAGGCTCAAGGCGGAGGGCTTAGAGATGGTTGTAGGCCCCTTTTTCTTTACCTGGTTTGCGGTATTTGCCCTTGGACTTGGAAGGCTTGGGCTCTGGTGCGGGTGCGGGAGTGGGTGCGGGTTTAATTTCCTTGCGATGACGGAAGCCGTTATGGCGGGTGGGGAGAGGCATTTTTTCGACGAGCCGTTCGACGGCGGCTTGGGCGGTGCCGGTGAGGGAGGCGAAGAAGACTTTGACTTTGGAGCTGGAGCCCTGCCAGAGGGTTTCGCCGGTTTGGGCGTCGATGAGGCGGAGGGAGACCCCGACGGCTGGGTCACCATCGAGATCGGTTTTGTAGCGATACTCGTGGACGGTGCCGATGAGGAGGTGGGTGGCGCCGATCTGTTTGGCGGCCTCGGTGTAGAGGCCATCGAGCCCTGGGGCTTTTTCGCCACGGGTCTTGACGAGGACGGGTTCCTTTTGGACGAGAGGGAGACCTTCTTTGAGGAGAACGGAGGCGGTGATCTCGGTTAGAGCGCGTCCGGCGTGTTCGTCGTCGGTGGCATTGGAGAAGGCGGGGAGGAGGATTTTGACATGGGCGGGGTCGACGCGAGGGACACCGCCGTGTTGGAGGGTGGACCGGCAGCCGGTGACGGCGAGGGACGCGGCGAGCGCGGTGATAAGCACGAGATACTTCATAGGATGCTTTGGGTTTTTAAAAATACCACTTTAGTCCACCGCTCACGATCCACTGATCGGATGCGAAATCCGTAGTATTGGCGCTGGTAGCGTATCCGATGCCGGATTTGAGCTCAATACTCTTTCTAGGGAAGAAGGACAAATCGGCGGAGACGTACCATTCGATGGATTGTTGTTCGAAGACGTAATCGACGCCTCCATTGGTATGCAAGTAGAGGGCACCGGAGAGTTGGTGGCGAACGTCGTAGTAGACCCCTTGGCGGTGATTTTGTCGAAGGAACAGCCCTTCGAGGATGAGGGCCTTTTCGTCGAGAGTGAGGGCGGGATCGACGGTGCGGTCGAGCAGGGAAGGGTCGGCTTGAGTGGCGGTGGCAGCGCTCCACTGGACATGATAACCGAAGCGGAGTTCGGGTTTACTGTGGAAGAGGATGTATTCGACGTTGGCGCTGGCGCCCCAGCCATCGGCGATGTGATGATTATCGATGGAGATTTCGCGGGCGAGAACTTCGCCGTAGGTGAGCCAGGAATGACTGAGCAGGTAGTTGGCCTTGATACTGGCGCGATTTTGGCGGGAGTTGAGGGCTTCGGCGAGCAGGCCATCGGTGGCGCGCTCGTTCCAGACGCCTTCGAGAGTGAGGAAGCGTTGTTGGGCGAAGGTGCGGGTGACATTGGCACCGGCGAGGAAGCCGCCTTCGCCGCCACCGAGCCAGTAATTGGAGCTCCAGCGTCGGCTGTGTCGGTATTCGAGGCGGAGGCCGGCTTCGTAGCGATAGTGATCTCCGGGAAGGAATTGCGTGCCCCCTTTTAGAGAGGCGTGGTCGGCGCTGCCAAAAAAGCCGAGTTTGACGCTATCGGTGACGTGCTGTTTGTAGTCGACGGAATAGCGATCGAGAGTGCCGGTTTGGATGATGACGGACTGGTAATCGGCGGCGAGCTGGGGCAGGTGTTCGCGGTAGATATTTTCGAGGACTTTACGGGCTTCGAGGCGGAGGGGTTGGATGAGGTTGTGATGGCGGAGCAGTTCTTGGTAGGCGAGCATGGCCCGGTACCAGTCTTCGCCGCCGGTGGCGGAGCTTGCGAGGTCAGTTTGGTAGGGGTAGCGGAGTTTTTTGAACTGAGCGCCTTTGAGGTCGCGAAGGATACCGTTGGCTTGTTCGTAATGGCCGGCTTGGTAGTGAGCGGCGGCGAGGAAGTAGATGGCTTGGTCGTCGCCGGGGTAGAACTTGACCATCCGTTGGCCGATGACGAGGGCCTTTTCAGTTTCCTTGAGCTCGATGTAGAGGCTGGCGAGCACGAGGAGGGTTTGGCGGTCGGTGGGGTATTCGGCGAGAATTTTGCGGGCTAGAGACTCGGCGACGCGCGGTTGATTGACGCGGGCGTAGAGGTAGAGGAGGTAGCGACGTGTTTCGAGGTCGAGGCCGTTAAATTCGGCTTCATTGACACCGGTGATGGAGACCTCGCGGCCTTCTGGGAGAGGGGTTGGGCTATCCTGGAGGACGGGGATATTTTGTAAGGGAGCGGCTGGGGGAGGTAGAACTGGGGGGGTGGAAGGCGATTGAGCGCGGGGGACGAGAGCGAGGCTTGGGCAGAGAGCGAGGAGGAGGAGCCAGCGTTGGCGTGCGGGCCGTGATCGAGGAGGTGATGAATGGAGGGCGGGTTTCATCACTTCTTCTCGTTCCGAGCGCGGACATCGAGGATGAGCTCTTGGAGACCGTGTTTGTAGGCCCGTTTGGCTTCGATTTTGGAGCCGCGTGAGAGGTAGATATCGCCGAGGAAACCCCAGGCTTGGGGTAGATCTTTGGGTTCGGTGGCGAGGAAGGCGCGTTGGAACATTTCGGCTTTACGATGCTCACCGGCGGCGGCGAACACTTGGGCTGCGAGCTTGAGGACTTCGGGGTTCCGAGAATTGAGGTGTGGGGTGATGATGGCGATGGCTTCTTTGATTTTGCCAGAGGTGCTGAGGATGCGCGCGTGATTCATGGAGTAGACCACGTTTTCGCGGTCGCGTCGGCGGAGTTCGACGAGCAGAGCGGCGGCGCTGCCGAGCTTATTCTCGGCTTAGGCGAGTTGGGCACGGAGGTCGA
>Ga0172373_10005016_pt1 | contig 18367 bp, 13 predicted proteins | sample Lak10m_2_FD_114546 | JGI IMG/M metagenome (GOLD analysis project Ga0172373, IMG submission 114546) | Freshwater microbial communities from Kabuno Bay, South-Kivu, Congo - kab_092012_10m | ecosystem: Environmental > Aquatic > Freshwater > Lake | place: Democratic Republic of the Congo...
GTCGTGCGAAACTTTACTATTTGCGTGATTTGACTGGTAAAAAAGCGCGTATTAAAGAAAAATTGTCATAAGCCATTCTGACAAGTCGTGATTTAGGGAAGGCAGCGTTAAGCTGCCTTTTTTATGGAAAATTTTAGGTGATTGCACACGATATACAATGATTTCTGTTGACGAATAATATGCTACCTGTAACATTTATCTAGCCGTTGCATTAAGGCTGCAACATGTTCACAACTGTACGTTAAGGTGATAATAAAATGACAACCCCTATAAATATTCCAAATATCGACATAAGTACGCTGACTTCACATCTACCAACCATTCCAAATGTCAATCTAAATGAATTGGCAGAATCTGCAATCAACACAGGAATTGAAGTAGCAGAGCATCTTGCAAATACAGGTCAATTAGATGACTTGATAGCAAATGCCACAAAATGGGCAGACTATGTAACAAATAATCTAACCAGTGTTTCTGACTACCAAGCAATTGATTGGTCTGCAATGAATTTTGCAAATTGGACAACAGATTTTTATCAAAATATCGACTGGGGTATGTTTGACTGGAGTGATTTAACCAATGCAGCAATTGACACGATCAATAGTATTGATTGGGGAGAAATTCGTTGGAATCAACTTAATTGGACTGGAAAAAATTCAAACGTTGCGTTGATTGATTGGTCAAAAATTCAGTGGGATGAGCTGGATTGGACGGGGTTGAAATCAGACGCAAGCGCAATTGATTGGGGTGAAATTGATTGGTCAGAATTATTTGCCGCTCCGATAGCATCTTTAAATAGCATCGATTGGGGTGAAATTGACTGGAAAGAAATCGATTACAAAAATGGCAAAAGTTCGGATATGAAAGCTATTGATTGGTCACAAATTCAATGGAGCGAATTAGATTGGTCAGGCACAAAATCAGATGTTAGTGCAATTGACTGGGGACAAATTGACTGGGCAAAATTATTTACAGGCACCAATGTTAATGACATTGATTGGGGCGAAATTGATTGGAAAGAAATCGATTACAAAGACGGCGCAGATTCAGATATGAAAGCCATCGACTGGTCACAAATTCAATGGGATGAATTAGACTGGTCAGGTAAAAATGCGGATTCGGCAGCAATTGACTGGGGACAAATTGATTGGACGGAACTGTTCACAGTTCCAAAACAAGAAACGGATAAAATCGATTGGGGGCAAGTTGACTGGAAAGAAATCGATTGGGCAGGAAAAGGTGTTGATGCTCAAAATATCGATTGGTCAAGAATTCAATGGGAAGAGTTGGATTGGACAGGTAAAAATTCTGATGCAAAACCAATTGATTGGGGTGAAGTTCAGTGGGCTGAATTAAATTGGGAAGACCCAAACACAATAAAAAATATCGATTGGACACAAGTTTCAAAAAATGAACTTGATTCTGAAGACATTGCTATCATCGGTTCGCATGGAATTGCCGATTTTATCGGCTAAATAGCTAGGTAAAAAACCGTCTATGAGAAGAGACGCATAAAAAAGCCGCATTTGAATAATTTCAAATGCGGCTTTTGAGTTTTCAGGAGAATGAACAAGAGGGTTCTTTTTTACTCGAATGGATAAAAATTTTTGTCAAATAATTGTGCTATTGAATAGGGACATTCTTTTGGAAAATGGGTTGATTTTAAGCCTGTTTCTTCAATTGCCCATTCTCGTGCTTTGCTATAAATCTTAATTACTGCGTCATCAATTGTTCTTTTTAAACTTGGAGAATCATCTAATAAAAAAGAGAGTTGGGTTCGTTGTTCAATAATCGATGATTTCCAACTGGTACTGCGTTATTCTGGCTGAAATTGCCATTTTAGTAAATGTGCAATTAACGTGGTTAATCGACTTTTTAATTCTCTGGTATCACTTTTTCCCATGTCTTCTAACTCCTCTATTAAGTGCATATTGTCGATTTCATTTACTCGACCTGCTTTTAATAGAAGAATATGTTGTTGAATCCATGAATGAAAATCTGTGTTGTAAAGAGATTCTAAGGTTGCGCTCATAAAAAAATGATTCCATCAAAAGTGAACCACGCTTTATTTTTCACAAATAAAGCGTGGAAAACAGAAATGCCTATTTTTTCACCTCTTCAAAATCCGCATCAATTACGCCATCATCTTCAGGTTTTGCACTTTCAGCATGTGCATGACCCGCATCTGCGCTGCCTTCCCCAGCATAAGCGCGTTCAGCTAATTTACCAAACACTTCGCTCAACGCTTCTGACTTCGCTTCAATGTCTGCTTTGTCATCGCCTTTCAACGCTTCTTTCACGGCTTCAATAGCTTTTTCAATATCGGCTTTCTCGTCTGCACCAACTTTATCGCCTAAATCTTTTAACGATTTTTCCGTTGCGTGAACTAAACCGTCCGCATGGTTTCTCGCTTGAACCAATTCCGCTAATTTTTTATCTTCTTCAGCGTGCGCTTCGGCATCTTTAATCATGCGTTCAACTTCATCATCCGACAAACCACTTGAGGCTTTAATGACAATTGATTGTTTTTTGCCTGTCGCTTTATCTTTTGCTGATACGTTCAAAATACCGTTTGCATCGATGTCAAAAGACACTTCAATTTGTGGCACACCGCGTGGCGCAGGTGGAATATCGGCTAAATCAAAACGTCCTAATGATTTATTTGCATTTGCGCGTTCACGTTCACCTTGCAGAACATGAATCGTTACAGCTGTTTGATTGTCATCAGCGGTTGAGAAAACTTGTGATTTCGTGGTTGGAATCGTGGTGTTTTTTTCAATCAATTTCGTCATGATGCCACCCATTGTTTCGATACCAAGTGACAATGGAATCACGTCAAGCAATAACACGTCTTTCACGTCACCCGCCAAAACGCCCGCTTGAATTGCCGCACCTAACGCAACTGCTTCATCTGGGTTCACGTCTTTGCGTGGTTCTTTGCCAAAAATCGCTTTTACAAACTCTTGTACTTTTGGCATACGAGTTTGACCACCGACCAAAATTACGTCGTTGATTTCAGAAGCCGAAACGCCTGCTTCTTTCAATGCTGTTAAACAAGGAGCTTTGGTGCGTTCAATCAATTCATCAACAAGAGATTCTAATTTTGCACGAGTGAGTTTTACGTTTAAATGTTTTGGCCCTGACGCATCAGCGGTAATGTAAGGCAAATTCACGTCTGTTTGTTGGCTAGACGAAAGTTCGATTTTTGCTTTTTCAGCCGCTTCTTTTAAACGTTGCAATGCCAACGGGTCATTGTGAACGTCAACACCTGAATCTTTTTTGAATTCTTCTGCTAAGTATTCAATGACGCGCGAATCGAAATCTTCACCACCTAAGAACGTATCACCGTTTGTGGCTAATACTTCAAATTGATGTTCGCCATCGATTTCTGCAATTTCGATAATTGAAACGTCGAATGTACCGCCACCTAAGTCATAAACAGCAATTTTGGTATCGCCTTTGGGTTTATCCATCCCAAACGCTAACGCCGCCGCTGTCGGTTCGTTGATGATACGTTTCACGTCTAAACCCGCGATACGTCCTGCGTCTTTGGTTGCTTGACGTTGTGAATCATTGAAATACGCAGGAACTGTAATGACTGCTTCGGTGACTTCTTCACCTAAATACGCTTCGGCATCTTTTTTCAATTTCATCAAAACGCGAGCTGAAATTTCAGGTGCCGCCATTTTTTTACCGTGACATTCTACCCACGCATCACCGTTTTCAGCTTTGGTAATGGTGTAAGGCACCATGTGAATGTCTTTTTGTACAACGTCATCTTCAAAACGACGACCAATTAAACGCTTGATTGCAAATAAAGTATTTTTAGGATTTGTGACGGCTTGACGTTTTGCTGATTGACCAACCAACACTTCATCATCACTGCTAAACGCGATAATTGATGGCGTAGTTCTCGCGCCTTCGCTGTTTTCAATCACTTTTACGTTGCCATTTTCTAACACTGCAACGCATGAATTTGTTGTTCCTAAATCGATACCGATAATTTTTGCCATGATGTTTTTACTCCAAAAATAATTTTTAAAAAATGTTGCTACAAATGTAGGGTAGTTTTTTTTGATTTCAAGGGCTTATTCAGCAGTTTTTGAAACCACAACCATTGCAGGACGCAATAGACGACCATTTAACATGTAGCCTTTTTGGAAAACATTGACAACGATGTTGGGTTCTACGCCTTCGACGACTTGTGTCATCATTGCTTGATGTAATTCTGCGTTAAACGGCATTCCTTTGGGGTCAATGGCTTCAACATTGAATTTTTCAAACGCCGATTCAAATTGTTTGATGGTGAGTTCACAGCCTTCGCGGAATTTTTTAACTTCTTCAGTTTCGCCTGTTGCGAGTTGCAAACCCATAAATAAGCTGTCTAAAACAGGCAATAATTCTTTGGCAAAACCTGAAACCGCATATTTACGCGCATCTTCGATGTCTTTTTGGGTGCGACGTTTTAAATTTTCCATTTCAGCCATTGTGCGTAACATTTTATCATTCGCTTCTTCGGCAGATTTTTTGGTTTCAGCAAGTTCAGCTTTCAATTCGTCGAGGGTGTACTCATGTTCGCCGACTTCGGTGTGAGTGGCGTGTAAATCAATTTCTTCGGCTTCTGGTGTTGCCAAATTTTCTTCTGTGTTGCTCATGTAAAAAAGTTTCCTGTGAAAATTAAAAATTAACGATGCACTCAAAGTGGGGCGTTAGTTTTTATTTTCAAGATGAAACAAAATAATTTTGTTTTGCTATTTGACTTTTAAGACGACTGGTCATATTATTTCGCACATGGAAAAAATTAAACCAAAAGATATTAAACGTGAGAATTTGCTAAACGAGGGCATGAACTTGTTAATGCAACAGGGTTATCACGGCACTGGATTGAAAGAAATTCTCGACGCGGTGCAAATTCCAAAAGGGTCTTTTTATAATTATTTTGGTAGCAAGGAAAATTTTGCCGCAGAAATGATTGGTTATTACATTTCGCCGTATGTTGAACAGTTGCAACGTTATTTAGCACAAGCTCAAGGCGATTCGCTTGCAGCATTCGAGCGTTATTTACAAGAACAAATTACAACGTTAGAAAAATTTGAATTTAAAGGTGGCTGTTTATTAGGTAATTTAACGGGCGAAGTGGGTGACACGAGTGAAATTTGTCGCTCCGCGTTACAAGAGGCGTTAAGTCGTTATCGTGATGTGTGGGAAATGGGTTTTACTCGCGCTCAATCAGAAGGCACGATTCGCACCGATAAAACCGCGCGTGAAATGGCGGATTTGTGGGTGAATATGTGGCAAGGTGCGTTGCTTCGCATGAAAATCGAACAATCGACTGCCCCGTTAATTCAATGTAAAGACGCATTATTAGGTGATTTTTTTAAAGCGTGATTGCGATTGCGCTTTAACAAGGTTTGCCGTTTTTAATTTAACAATTCAATGAGGAAAAAGTTATGCCTAAATATATCGTCGAACGTGACATCCCAAACGCTGGGGCTTTAACAGCAGAGCAATTACAAGGTATCGCCCAAACATCGTGCGGCGTTTCGTCAAAAATGGATACCAAAATTAACTGGGTTGAAAGTTATGTCACTGACGACAAAGTGTATTGCGTGTTAATCGCGCCAAACGAAGAAGCCTTGCGTGAACATAGCGAAAAAGGTGGTTTTCCAGTTACCAAAATTTCTCGCGTCACGGGCATGATTGACCCAAGCACCGCAGAAGGTTAAACGTTTTCAAAAGTTCGTTTGTTCAGAGGCAAACGTACTTTTTTATTTTGATTTTTAAGAGCTTATGAAAATGAAAAAAAGAATAACAAAAGCGTTGTGCAGTTTGATGTTACTTGCGCCGTTTGCTGCATCTGCTGAAATTTTAGCGATGGCAAATTACGAAAGTCAGCCAAATCAAACGCCACGCAAAGAAGGAATAGCGATTATCGACGTTGACCCGAATTCAAAAAATTTCGGCAAAATTGTTCAAGATTTACCGTTGCCGCCTGACGCGGTCGCGCATCATATTTTTTACAACAAAGATTTAAGCAAAGCCTATATCACCGCGCTTGGAAATGGTCCTTTGCGTGTGATTAACATGAAACAAGAACCGCTAAAAGTTCAAGATATTAGCGTGCCGCAATGTCAAGTTGCTGAAGATATGGTTTTCACGTCAGACAAAAAAACGTGGTATTTAACCTGCATGGGTTCAAGTAATGTGATTGTCGGCGACGCGCAAACGGATAAAGTGAAAGATGTAATTGCGGCTAACGAAAAAGACAAATTTATTAAATATCCGCATGGTATTGGTTTGAATGAAGACATTGACCGCATTATGGTCACAAGTACCGTTCATCCAACGAATTTAAGTGATGCAGGCGATTCTGTCACGGTTATCAAAGCCTCAACGGGCGAAGTTTTATCGACACATAAAGTCGGTGGTGCAGGTTCATCAACCGTTGAAGCGGTTTTCGTTCCTCATTCAAGCCCCGCGATGGCGTACGTTAATACGATGTTCGAGGGTAAATTGTGGACAGCAACCTGGCAATCCAATCACGACACGTTTGATTTCAAACCTGTTTATGATTTCGCAGACATTAAACAAGGCGTGCCGTTAGAAATTTATTTCAATCAAGAACACGACAAATTGTTTATTACCACCGCAAAACCTGGTGCGTTGAATATTTTTGATGTGAGCGTGTCAAAAGCGCAGCCAAAATTGATTAAATCCATTCCCACCGCAGGTGGTGCACATCATGTTGTATTCACGCCAGATGAAAAATACGCGATTGTGCAAAACAGCTTTTTGAATTTGCCTGAAATGGATGATGGTTCGATTTCGGTGGTTGATTTGCAAAAAATGGAAAAAATCAAAACTATTGATGTGTTGAAAAATCAAGGTTTCAAGCCAAATTGCATCGTAATGATGCCAAAATGGCATACGGATGACGTGCATTAAAAATCAACCTTTGAAACCTTTCGCCAAAATATAAACTTCATTACTGCGTGGTCGAGATGCTTTTGGTTTGCGAATCACCACGCTGTTGAAGGCTTGCCCCACTTCTTTTAAATACGTTTCAAAACCTTCGCCTTGAAACACTTTCACCAAAAACACGCCATTTTTTGTCAAAACGGTTTTAGCCGTATCTAACGCTAACTCACATAAATACATGGCACGAGCTTGATCGGTACTTTTGTTACCGCTCATATTCGGAGCCATATCAGACAAAACTAGTTGAATCGGCGCGTTGTCCAAAATAACGTAAAGTTCATTCAAAATGCTTTCTTCACGAAAATCGCCAATAATCATATCCACGCCTTCAAGCGGTTCCATTGGCAAAATATCGAGTGCAACCAGCCGTCCATTTTTCACTAAAAGTTGCTGTGCAAATTGTGACCAACCACCAGGTGCTGCACCTAAATCGACAATATTCATGCCCGATTTGATTAAATTATCTTTATCGTTGATTTCTTTGAGTTTGAAAACCGCGCGTGAGCGATAACCTTGCGCTTGTGCCATTTTGACGTAAGGGTCATCGAAATGCTCTTGCATCCATTGGGTACTGCTTTTAGTTCGTGCCATGAGGTGCCATTTTTAGTGTAGAATTGCGCTTTAACAAGCCTTTTGAGTGTAAGGAAAAACGAGTGGATGCGGTAAAAAAGAAAAAATTAAAATCAGACGCGCATAGTCTAAAGCCCGTTGTGATGATTGGGCAAGCAGGTTTAACTACGACAGTCATTGCAGAAATTGAACTCGCGCTTGATTATCATGAACTGATTAAAGTGCGAATTCGCGCAGAACGCGATGAACGCAAAGAAATTACCAATGAAATTTGCGCCGCAACTCGTGCTGAATTGATTCAATCCATTGGACAAATTATTGTAATTTATCGTTACAATCCGAAAAAATAGCTTTTTTTAAAAAAAGCCGCTCTTTAAATTTCAAATTAAAGTGCGGTTTTTCGTTAGTTGTAAAATGCACATGGAGGACAGAAAACTATGAACTTTAATAGTCTTTTTTCACGTTTAAATCAATTCACGCTGCCAGATTTTTGGCAGGATTTTTCAGTGCTTGACGTTTTAAATCTGACCCAAAACTGGAAATTTTCCGAACCAACATGGGATTTTCTACCCAATTTTGATTTTTCACCTACTGATTTGAATGATTCATTGCAAAATTATGTCAGTGATTTGACAGGCATTGAATTAGCGGATATTCCTTATAACATTGAAATACTAGTTACCGATTTAGAAGAAACAATGACCAATCTTGTTGAAAATTTAACCGTTAATAACTTAGCGCAAACCACTTATTCTGGGGATTTGTCTGTTGATGCGTTACTTGATAACAGCATCAATTGGAATTATTTATCGCCTGCTCGCAGTGTGCTTTATTACTCGTTTGACATCAAAAATTTTAGCGATTCAAATTTGATAACGCCTGTAACCGCGTTTAATACGCTGCAACAAGAAGCGACTCGCTCAATTTTGGCACATGCAAGTCAAGTGACAGGGATTAAATTTGAAGAAGTTGCCGTAACCAAAAATGCAGATATTCATTTTGCTAACACTGATTTAGCGGGCAAACAAACCGCAGGTCTGGCAAATAATAGCTACAGCTACCGTTACAACGGTAGAGAAGAAATCACCAGTTACAGCGCAGAATCTTATGTTTATCTTGATAATGTCGAATGGAATGAAGCAAACAGTAATCCTATTGCTGGCACGCAAGGTTATGAAACGTTGCTACATGAAATTGGACATGCGCTAGGTTTAAAACATTCGTTTGAATCTCCTAATGCGTTGCCTCGTGCTGAAGATAATACCGATAACACTGTCATGTCTTACACCCACAAAGGTGACTATAAAACGGAATTTCAATCTTACGATTTAGCGGCATTGAAATGGATTTACGGTGATGATGGGTTGGGCGGTATGAGTTACTCGTCGATACAGGTTGCTCAAACACCACAAGGTACAGACCAAGATGATTTATTAGTTGGTACGTCTAAAGCTGAAAAAATTAAAGGTCTTGCAGGTAATGACACCTTAAATGGTGGCGCAGGACGCGATACACTTACAGGCGGCGATGGCAATGATGTTTATATTGTTGATAACGTTTCCGATCGTATTATTGAAACAAACTTAACTGATATTGATTCGGTGCAAAGCAGCGTTAGTTACACATTGCCTAAAAATGTTGAGAATTTGACTTTAACGGGCAATGCTAAAACTGCTGTGGGCAATGAATTAGGAAATAAATTAGTCGGCAATGACTTAACAAATACGTTAAATGGTATGTCGGGGAATGACACGCTCGAAGGTGGCAAAGGCAACGACCGTTTAACAGGCGGACGTGGTGAAGACACGTTTGTATTTAATTTACGCGATTACGATTTTATGGGGGATTTCGCGCCTCGCGCTCAGAATTTAGACACGATTACCGATTTTTCAAAAGGGACAGATGTCATTCAACTCAGCACAGCGTTTGCGTTTAAAGGTTTTGCTGTGACAAATAATATAAAAACTTTTAATGGCGCAGAAAGTTTGATTTATGACAGCGCAACACGCGCGTTATATTTTGATGCCGATGGTGAGCAAACCCGTTACACACCGACTGCATTTATTAAATTCAGTGGACGTGTCAATTTGGACGAAAGTGATTTGCAATTTATCAATGAAATAATTGAGTAGGACTGCGTTTTTCAATTATTCAACAAATGCGTAACCACAATATCCGCAGGCAACGGGCGATAAAAATAAAAGCCTTGCAACACATCGCCGTGATTTTCTTGCAGATATTGTTGTTGCGCTTTGGTTTCAACGCCTTCAGCCACAATTTCAATGCCTAACGAATGTGCTAAAGCAATGCAAGCTCTGCAAATCGCTGCATCATCTTTATTGATTTCCACATCTTTGACAAAGGCTTTGTCAATTTTTAAGCGTTGAATTGGTAGTAATTTCAAATACGCTAGTGATGAATAACCCGTACCAAAATCATCAATTGCTAGCTCAACGCCGATTTCTCGCAACTGATTAAATAACGCAATTGCGGCTTTGGGATTTTTCATGGTTACAGATTCTGTAATTTCGAGTTCTAAATCACCCGTTTGTAAATGATTTTCTTGCAAAATGGCGCGGATATTTTCAATTAACGAGGCTTGCCGTAATTGATGCAGTGATAAATTCACCGCCATTCGCACATTTTTAATCCCTAATTCGCGCCACACTCGTAATTGAGCGCAAGCAGTTTTTAACACCCATTCACCTAAACCAATAATCAAACCGCTGTCTTCAGCAAGCGGAATAAAAACGTCAGGCGGTACGTTGCCATGTTCGGGATGTTGCCAACGTAGCAAGGCTTCTACCCCGATAATTCTCTCTGTTTTCGCACAAATTTGCGGTTGATAATGCAAATGAAATTCTGCTTTTTCTAATGCTTCGTGCAAATCATGCTCAAGAGAAAGTTTTTCACAATTATGTTGCTCAGTGCTGGTGTCGAAAAATTGGAAATTATTACGTCCCATTGATTTAACGTGATACATTGCCGTATCGGCTTTTTTCATTAGCACGTCAATTTCAGTACCATCATGCGGATAAACACTAATTCCAATGCTTGGCGAAGTGTGCAACGGATGTTGTTCGATGTAATAGGTTTGTGTGAGCGAATATAGAATTTTTTGTGAAACCGTGTTCGCAATTGAAATCACATTTTCACCCATGAGTAAAATTACAAATTCATCACCACCCAATCTTGCCACCACATCACTCTCACGCACGCAAGATTTAAGACGCTGTGCCACTTCAATCAGTAAAAAATCACCAATGTTATGTCCTAAGGTATCGTTAATCACTTTGAAACGGTCTAAATCAATAAACATCACCGCAATTTCTTCGTCATTGCGCTGTGCCATGTGAATGAGTTGTTCTAAACTTACTTGCAAATATAGCCGATTTGGTAATTGTGTCAGCGGATCATGATGTGCGAGATGACGAATACGCGCTTCGGTTTCTTTTTGCTGACTAATATCGCTAAAACTGCCGATGTAAAAATCGATATTTCCTTGCCGATTTTTAACCACCGAAATAATCAGTAATTTGGGATAGACTTTACCGTTTTTATGTCTGTCCCACATTTCCCCTTGCCAAAAACCATTTTCATGAATTTCGCACCACATTTGCGTATATTCGGCTTTTGAAGTGCGACCAGAGGAAAGAATATGTGGATTTTTACCACGAATTTCATCTGCTAAATAACCTGTCATGCGCTCAAATGCGCTATTGACATCGACAATTAAATTGTCGCTATTGGTAATCATAATAGCCTCGCCGCTGTGTTGAAAAACGTGCGCGGCAAGACGTAACTGGGTTTCAGCGCGTTTGCGTTGCAAAATGTTTCGAACACGCGCGAGCAAAATACTTTTTACAATAGGTTTGGTTAAATAATCGTCTGCGCCTAAATCTAAGCCATTGAGCTGACTTTGTTCAGACGTATCTGCACTGATAAAAATCACGGGAATATGCGCGTGTTCAGGCATTTGCCGCAGAATTTTGAGCATTTCAATGCCGCTCATTTCAGGCATCATCACATCAAGCAAAATCAATTCAGGCTTGTCGGTGCGCTGCACAATTTCTAAGGCTTTATGTCCGCTAGTTGCAGTTTTAATGCGATAGTCATTTTTTAACACTGTTGCGAGCATGTGAATGTTGGTTGGAATATCGTCAACAATCAAAATCAGCGGTTTTTCAATCGAAATAATGTCAGTCATTTGCATCGGCGGTTATCTTTAACGTAAGCAGGGCAATCAAATTTTCTAACGTATTACTTGCATTATCAAAATCAAAGTTATCGATTTGACGTTGCAACGTATCCATTAGCGCGGGGTTGTTTGGGTAACGGTAAGAATTTAACGATTCTAACAAAGATTGCGGAATTAGCTCACTTTCCGATAAATAAGGACGTAATTTTTGCAACAGTTCAATAAATTCTGCTGGTGAAAAATCGGTATTTTCAACTTCTGGCAAAATCTCGTTTTCACACATTTTTTGCATTGCGTCTAGCGTTGCATTTAACACAATTTCAAAATTTTTGAGTTCGTCTAAAGGCTGATTGTCTAACACTTGTTGTTCTAAAATTGCCGCCGAATTTTTAAGTTTTGTTGCTCCTAAATTTACACTTACACCTTTTAATGCGTGCAGTAACTGTTTGGCTTGCATGGTTTGTTTTTGTTCAAGTAATTCATTTAATTGCATCATTACCCCTTGCCGTTCATCAACAAATTTTTGCCACCAACCTTGCAATAATGGCACGTCGTAATTTACCAATCGGAGTACATTTTCCGTGTCTAAATACGCATTTGATGGCAATGTTATTTTTGTTGTTTCAGTGCTTGTTGGAATCACGCGCAAGAGATTTGGATTTGCTGATTTTTTCACCCACCGTTGTAACGTGTTTAGCAATTCTTCAATTTGAATTGGCTTGTCAATAAAATCCACCATGCCTGCTTCCTTGCAGCTGAGTTTGTCGGTTTTCATGACCGCTGCCGTCATAGCAATAATTGGCACATTACCATTTTCCATTTTGCAAATTTGGCGCGTGGCTTCAATTCCATCCATTTCAGGCATGTGCAGATCCATCAAAATGGCATCAAAACGTTGTGCTTCAACGCAAGTAATCGCTTCAAGCCCATTATTGGCAATAGTTACTTTTGCACCGCGTGACATTAAAAATTGTTTTGCAACTTGTTGATTGATTTCATGGTCTTCAACAAGTAATAAATGCACATCAGCTAGCGATGGCGTTTGCGAAGTTAATGGCAACGGTGTAGCGTAATTTCGATTATTTAACAGCGCATTAAACACGTTTGACGGTAATACAGGTTTTGTTAAAACTGTGTGAATATGCAAATCTTCTGCTTGTTGAAGCAATTTCTCTTTATCGTGACCTGTTACCATAATAATCAGTAGTGATGAGCCACAAGTATTATTTTCACGCAATCGTCTTGCGACTTCTAAACCATCTAAATCAGGCATTTGCCAATCAATTAACACTGCATCAAAACAAGTGTTCGTGCGATGTGCGGCTTCAATTTTTTCTAACGCCAATTTGCCAGATAAAGCCGTTTCAACTCGCAAGCCCCACATTTCCAATAAATTCTGCAAAATTTCAATGGAAGTTGGTTGATCATCGACGACTAAAACGTGCTGTCCTTTTAATTTCTGTAAATCTTCTAATGGTTGTTCTTGATATAACGGCAGAGCGACTTGAATGGTAAATGTAAAAATTGCCCCTGCACCTAATTCACTTTCAACGTGAATTTCGCCCCCCATGAGTGAAACTAAACGCTGACAAATCGCCAGCCCCAAACCTGTGCCGCCATATTTTCTTGTAACGGTGCTATCAGCTTGGGTGAATGGTTTAAATAATTGCTGCGCTTGTTCATTAAGTAAACCAATTCCTGTATCCCGAACGCTAAAACGCAACAGCGGTTTGTTGTTGGAAATGGGTAACGGTTCAACTTTGATATGAATTTCACCGTATTGTGTGAATTTAATCGCGTTACTGACCAAATTATTTAACACTTGCGAAAGGCGCAACGGGTCAGAAAGTACCGTGTATGGCGTGCAAGGATGAATATCTAAAAACAGCTCTAAACCTTTTTCAGCAATTTTTGCAGCAAATAAATCTGCCACATTGATTAAAACTTCTTCGATATGACACGGGATGCTTTCGATGTCTAAATGTCCTGCTTCAATTTTTGAATAATCTAGGACATCGTTTAAAACGCCTAGCAAGGCTTTTGAAGAAGAAAAGACTTTGCTTAAAAAATCGCGTTGTTGTGCGGATAAATCGGATTCTAAAACCAGTTGTGTTAAACCTAAAATCGCATTCATTGGAGTGCGAATTTCGTGACTCATGTTGGCTAAAAATTCCGATTTTGCTCTGCTTGCACTTTCCGCCACTTTTTTGGCATTGACTAATTGTGCTTCGGCATTTTTACGTTCAGTAACATCGACAACTAAACCGACAAAATTAACAGGTTTTCCTGCATCATTGCGTATAACCGTCACATTTAAATCGACCCAAATTAAAGCCCCGTGTTTGGTTAAATAACGTTTTTCTAAACGGTAATCGTCAATGCGATTTTCGCAAATATCTTGAAATAGTTTTAATTCCACAACTAAATCATCTGGATGGGTAAAATTCCCAAAATTGAGATGTAGCACTTCTTCTTGAGAATACTGCAACATATTCAGAAAACATTGATTTACTTGTAATAAATTGCCATTTTCATCACCAAAAGCAATGCCGATATTAGCGCGTTCAAAAATGCTGCGAAAACGTGATTCATTTTCACGCAGCGCAAGTTCAGCTAATTTATATTGCGTAACATCTTGCGCTGTGCCTAAAGTGTCAATTAACGTGCCGCTATCATCAAACATCAATTCAGCTTGTTCGCGCACCCATTTATGTTCACCTTTAGGTGTAATGATGCGATGAATCACGCGATATTCATCACCTTGCAGCGCATCAAGCCAGGCGTTATTAACTATTTCACGGTCTTCAGGATGTACGCATTTTAAAAATTCGTGGTAATTGAGAGGCGTATTTTGCGGCAAACCAAAAATACGATACGTTTCATCAGACCATTCCAGTTCATTGCTTGCGTTAATATGCCAGCTACCGATTTTGGCAACTTTTTGAGCGCGGTCTAAATTCAATTTACTGCGTTGTAGTTCTTGTTCAATGGCTTTACGTTGCGTAATGTCAACACCAATACCTAAAAAGCCTGTCACTTCACCGTTATCATTTTTCAAGCAGCTAATCGATAGCAAAATACAAAACCGTGAACCGTCTTTACGAACATGTGTCCATTCATGTTCATTAGGTAAGCCCAGCAAACTTTTAATCACAAATGTTTCAAAACCGACTGGCACTTCGCGCTGCAATTCTTCACTGAATTGTTTGGCGCGTTCATGCACTTCGTTTGCATCGTGAATAATGGCGGGCGTTTGTTTGCCAATCAATTCTTCTGCGCTATAACCGAGCATTTGTTCAGCCGCACGATTAAAAACCGTAATAATGCCGTCAATGTCTGTGGTAATGATTGAAAACGTAGAATGTTGCAAAATTTCAGAATGCAAATTAAGCAATTCATTTAATTCATTATTGGCTTTGGTTAATTCTGTTGTGCGTTGTTCAACACGCAATTCGAGCGAGCGTTTTTCTTCGATTAACTGCTCAGTCATGTTATTAAAACTGCGAGCGAGGTGTTGCAATTCACGCACGCCATAAATGGGCAAACGGCTAGAAAGTTGATGATGCAGAGCGATTTTATTTGCCATTTTCGTCATGCTACGAATAGGAATGACTAAATCTTTCCCAAATCGAAAAGCAAGGCAGCAAGTTAAAAAAAACAAAAGACTCAAAGCAATGAAGCTATCACGGCGCAATTTGAGTAGTGGCGCGAAGGCTTCGTCATAATCCATTTTTACAACCATTCCCCAACGCAAGGCGGGCAAATACCGCCACACAGCAAAAACTTTTCGTTGCACATAATCTTGCGTGACACCGTTGCCAATAATGCCAGATAAAGCATCTCGCATGGGTGGGGCGGTTTTTGCAAATTCAACCCGATAACGAAACGTCGCATTGTCAATATATTGCAAAGAACCCGTATAAAGCACTTCATTTTCGTGCTTTTGCCCTAAAACCGTTTCACCCGTTTCACCTAAACCTGTTTTATCTTCGGTCACTTGCGCTAACGATTCTAAATTTAATTGCAACGCCACTGTGCCAACGATTTCACCATTGTGAAAAATAGGCGTGACCATAAAAAGGGAAGGGATATTATTAGAAGGTGCATATTGTTCAACATCGGTAATTTGCGTTTCCATTAACTCAAGAGCTTCGCGCTGCGCTTTAGCAACTACGCTGTCTTTATAAATTCCTGTATTGAAATTTGTCCCTAAATCGCTTTCGTGGCGAACCGAAAACACCACATCACCTTGTAAGTTGATTAGCAATAAATCGTAATAATCGTTGCTATTAAAAAGCATCGAAAAATTTTTCTGATTCATCGAAAGCAGTTGGGCGTAACGCTGGCTTTTTATATTTTTATCATTTTGATACAGTGAGTTAGCGGCTTGCAGCGTTTGATAAATAAAATCTGCTTTCGCTAAAAATTGGCTTTCCAAAGAACGATTGTGAATATAGGTTCGCACTTGATCCATTTTTTTATTCGAAATCGAAGTGAGATTTTCAGTGATGGTTTTTTCTAGGGCTTTTTCAAATGCTTCAAGATACAAATAAGATAAGCCTGCCAGCGGCAGCACAGAGATTAAAAGAAAACCAAGTAACAAGCGGGGCAAAATTCTATTGGGCATAAAGCGGCTTTTCGTGCAGATTTGATTTAGGCAAGGAACGATTTTTTATCGTTGCAACTATGCCATAAAATTCAAAAACACATGACATGTCAATTGAATTATTGCAAAAAATGCCAAATAAAAGTGATTGCTAAGTTAATAAGCGTGTTGGAAAGTTCGTTTTATTGGGCGAATACAGGAAATCGCCCAATGGAATGAATTTTTAAATTGTGAAATTACCGACCATTGCCGATAAATTGCGGGTTTGGTGTTCAAGCGATTTTGCAGCAGCAGCGGCTTCTTCAACTAACGCCATGTTTTGCTGTGTGACATCATCCATGTGTGTAAGTGTGTGATTTACTTCTTTGAAATTATTCGTTTGTTCATCCGATGAAGCGCGAATCTCAGCAATGCTTTTTGTTACCCCTTCAATGGACGTTAAAATCTCTTCCATTGTTTTGCCTGCTTTTTCAACTAGAATTGTACCGTCTTGGACTTTATCAACTGAATCATTGATTAAACTTTTAATTTCACCCGCCGCTGAAGCGGCACGTTGTGCGAGGCTACGAACTTCGGTTGCTACAACAGCAAATCCACGACCTTGTTCACCCGCTCTTGCCGCTTCAACGGCAGCGTTTAACGCTAAGATATTGGTTTGAAATGCAATGCCGTCAATGACTGAAATAATGTCAACAATTTTTCCTGATGAGTCGTTGATACCTTCCATGGTTTTAACCACTTGCCCAACAGCTGTTACGCCGCTGCGAACAATGTTTGAGGATACTTTTGCAAGTTCGTTAGCGCGATTCGCACTTTCACTATTTTGCTGCACGGTGTAAGTGAATTCTTCCATATTCGCAGCCGTTTTTTCTAAACTATCGGCTTGTTCTTCAGTGCGATTTGATAAATCATGATTACCTGCTGCGATTTCTTGCGCGGCAGCAGAGATAATTTCACTGGAATCTTTGATTTGTCCGACCATCGATTTCAGATTTTCAACCGTGCGATTCATACCAAAAATCACTTCACCAAATGTACCAGGATATTCTTTGGTTATGCTTTGCGTTAAATCACCTTGTGCGAGTGCAATAGAAACACGAGTAATGTCTTTTAAACTTCCTTCAAGTGCATCAAGTGATAAATTCACATTATTTTTTAAAACAGCAAAATCGCCTTGTCCTTGCGCGGTCACGCGATGCGTTACGTCACCTTGTGCAACATACGCCATCACCTCGCCAATGCTATCAATCATGGCTTGCATCGTGTGCATTGTTTCTTTTGCACAGTTAATGGCTTTAGCAAATTCCCCTTCGACATTGACATTAACTTGTTTATTAAAATCCCCCGCACTCAACGCGATCATCAATTCATTTATGCCCGTTGTGGTGGCTGACAAAACTTTCGTCAATGAATTTAACCGTTTTAAGGCTTGAGAGAAACTGCCGTGCAATCCTTCTGGATAACTTTTGCGGGAAAAATCGCCGTAAGTGACATAAGCCATTGAGTAATACATATCCACTTGGGCGGTTTCAACTTGATCCATTAAGTCATTTAACGCCCATGCGGTTTTTTGTAAATCTGTTTTTTTACCGCCAATGCGGGTAATACGAGGGCTAGATTCACCATCGCGCCATTTTTCACTGGCTTCTAAAATTTTTTGAAACAAAATTTTGTTAGCTTTTCGAGAACTACGCCACGCTGCAACGGAAATAATTGAACTCGTGCTTAAACAAATGGGGAGGATTAAATCGGTTGCGTGCATCCAACTGTAAGCAAGTGAACTGCCCCAGGTTAAGCCAACCGCACTAAACGCGATGGTTTCGTTTATCTTAAAGCGATTGGAGAACATTGATAAGCTGCTCATAAGTTACGCCTTTATCTTTGAGTAATTGACCTAAAACTGCACCTGAAGCCGCCATTGCGTCTTTTGCGCCTGCATTTTTTTCTGCTTCTAACATTTGTTTATACACTTCGGTAACGATGGGAATAGCCTTAGGATTTGGCATTCTTCGCAC
>Ga0172373_10005017_pt1 | contig 18365 bp, 33 predicted proteins | sample Lak10m_2_FD_114546 | JGI IMG/M metagenome (GOLD analysis project Ga0172373, IMG submission 114546) | Freshwater microbial communities from Kabuno Bay, South-Kivu, Congo - kab_092012_10m | ecosystem: Environmental > Aquatic > Freshwater > Lake | place: Democratic Republic of the Congo...
GATATTATTTTTTTTATAATGTTTTATATTATTTTTTATTATAAATTCAACAATATCAACACCTAAATATTCAATACGTTCTAATTCAATATGCTTCATTAAATTAAAATCCCCACAACCTAAATCTAATATGCTTGTAGTTTTATTTTCTTTGATATAATTATTAAGAAATTTAACATAATCAATCGAACATTCTATGGAAGAACCGGGTCCGCTATCAGTACCAAAATCTTCTTTCCATTCTGATTCTAAATATATTTTTTCAAATATATTCATAATAATCCCTTAATGTTTTGACACATGTAACTAAATAAAGAATTTTGTTTTTTAATATTTTCACTATCTAAAGTTATTAAAAAATCATACATTTTTGATTCAACTAAATGTTTAGTTATTATTCCTTGATCACCATTTATAATATTTTTCTTATACATATTACCACACCAACCGAATTTATGAAAAGCCTCAACAGGTTCTACATGCAATAAATTTTCATGTTTAAACGATAATTCTAATGGAGTTCTTACAGAAAGTTTATTCCAATCATAATCATCGTATTCTTTTTTATAACTATTTAACCACACATCAATAAATTCGGCATTTGAATGAGAAATTAATAAAGCATTGCACAATCCAGTCATATACTGAATATTAGCATTTTCATAATAAGCCTCTTTCCCAATTACGAATTTTTTATTATTGAATTGAGGAAATATTGGTTTATAAAAAAATGTATCGATATCTGAATAAACCCCTCCTTCTTCTTTTAAAATTAAAAGTCTTAAAATATCAGATTGATGTTCTATTCTCCAAACTTTTTTATTATTGCAGAAATAAACTAAATCAGGTAATTTTTTATATTTTACTATTTTGCAAAAATTTTTTACTTTATCCCACCAAAAATTATTTTCAGGCTCAAATAAACAATGTATTTTTATGATTGGGTTATTTTGTGTTAAAAAACAACTTTTAATACATAAGTAATGAAAATAACAAAACGGTTTATTATTGAAATTTTCAGCTAAACCAAATATAAAATGAAAAATATTATTCATTTTTTTTGTAAAACTTCGGTTTTGTTATTTTTTTCAAGATAACATATGTGATTACAATGTTTATAGGCTAATTTTATAGCATATTTTAAACTTTCCCAATTAACATCGTCTAATATTAAATATTCATTCTTTTTTATTTTAGGAAGCCAAAGAAAAATATCCAAACAAGAATTTTCCGGCGTGTGAGAAGCGTCTATGTGTAGAATATCTATAGATTCATTTTTAAATTCATGATTAAAATTAGCATCCAAGCTAGATTTAAAAATAAACTCACATGGTAGTTTTTCATTTTTAAAATTTTGTTGTAATATTATTTTAGAATGATTTAAATCTTCTTGAGTAACATAAGCTATAGAATCATTTAAAAATGAATCAATACCTATTACTTTACAATTATTAACTAATGACGCCGCACTAAAACTACATAAACTTAATCCTCTATAAATACCGATCTCTACAACAAGTTTAGCGTTTATATCTAAAGTAAGATCAAATAAATATCTATTCTTCTCTTCTTCGCACCATCCATACGTTGTATTTCTTATATTTAAAACTTTTTGCCAAGCTTCAGATTTAGATATCATGATATATATCTTGTTAACGATTGAAAATCTTCAGAGTATTTGGGATCAATAGATTTTTGAAAAGCCAAAGGAGGATTAAATATATAATATTTTAATTTTTTTAAACTGTTTTTTTGAATTTGAATATCTATATGAGACCAAGCCATATGATTTGTATCTAATAGAATTGGTAGTGATGATTTTTTGACCATATATGCATGAGTGCATAACGGAGCGGTTTTAGTTGTTATAATATTTTCAGCAATCTTTATATGATTCTGTTCGGATTCTAAGCAACAATTACCGACAAATACATATTGCCAATCAGCAGGTAAATTTTTCTTATAGTTAGATAAATTTTGTCTAAAATTTTTAGATAAAATTACATCATCTTCTAAAATAAGTATTTCTTCATATGGTAAATACATCAAAGTTTGCCATAGCATGTAATGAGATAATATACATCCAATATGTCCAGACGTTATAAAGTAATCAGGCCCGTTTGGATTATCATCTTTGTATGGAATTTTAGTTTTTAAACCAAATTTATATCCATCTATACCGTTGAAAAATTCAACGTCTAATTGATTTTCAATAAAATGATTTTTAGCGTAATCAGTACGTTTCGGGGTGTCTTTTAATGTTATGCAAAATGTTTTGGGTATATCTAATAATGTAATTATTTTTTTCATTTTTTATATACTATTAAACCTGTTTTTTCATCGTTTACTCCAAAACTTATTAAAATATTTTGATCATCGACTATGGCACCACATGGAAATACTACTAATGGATTTTTATCTTTCCATAAAAAATCTTCAGATTCATTACCCCACAAAATAGGATTGGCATTCATGTTTAGTATTTCAAAAGGAGGTTCAAAATTAAATTGATAATTACTCATTAAATATCTTTTTTTGTTATTTTTCCATGGAACGCTACTATGAAAAAAACTTTCAAAACGATTATTTATAAATAAAGGATTAGTGCCGCCTCTACATTGACCATATTTCCAAAATTTTTCTGAATCAAAGTTAGTAACATATTGTTCAATCAATTTACCATTCCAATCAAATTTCAAAACAATATGAGGATTAATAGAATATACGCAAAATAAATCATCATTAATGATGAAAAAAGTCCAATTTTTTTCTTGTCCTAAATTTTTTAGATGAGAATTAGAGTTTTTTCCATATTGTGGATGAATATTGCCAATATGCTCGAATTTATCATTGAAAATTAAAATTTTCTGATGAATTAAATTTTCATAACCATGAATATATGTAGCGCAACTGACATAAATTTTATTTTTATAAACAAAAACTCTAGGATCTTCATATTGTTCGAATTTTATCTCATCGATTACATTTAATTTTTCTAATCGTTTATTTTCAACGTCATATATTTTAAGAGAATTAGAACTTAGCTGAGAACCTATAAAATAAGAATGCCTAAGAATGATATATTTTTTATTTTGAAATTCGAATATGCATGAATTAAAATAAAAATTTTGATAATCATATTCTAAATCTAGAATGGTAACATTTTTTTGTTGTTCGACAATAGATATTTCTGGTAAATCAAATTCATATTTTTTTTTGTAATTGATGTTCTCTGTATCTATTTTTATTTTCAAAGGAGCGATCAAAGTGGGTTTTTTACTCATTTGAAAATATTTTTCATAAAATTGTAAAGGAATGGTAAAAGTTTTTCCTTTTGTATTTTAAATTTGTAATATATATTGTATGAAATATATATTTATTATTACATCATTATTTTTAACATTTAACATTTTATCTGATGATAAAATTATTCACAAAAAAGATAAAAGCCCCGTAAAAGAGTGTTGCGAAGATAAAAAACATCATCCGCATAAAAAAGAACATAAACACAAAAGACCACATAACCCAAGATAAATAAATATAAGACAAAACCCCGCTGATGCGGGGTTTTTTAATCTTCTTTTATCTTTATATCTTTAAAAAGATCTTCGTTATTATCAGGATTTTCTATTTCTATTAGACAATCTGTACATACAGAACAATAATCTAAATCTTCTAATAATGTAGTTTCTTTTTTACAAAGATCGCACTTTTTCATTTATGAAAAGCGGTTTTAAGGGTGACCGCAAACCTCTTCCACTTACTTTTTCGAATCTGGTGCCCTGTACACCTCTTGTTCTTTATTATCTTCTTCAGAAAAATAAACAACGCCATTTATAAGTTTGGCGCATTGAACAGCCCAGTCATAAGCGTTTTGCTTTCCAAAATGGAAATTATACGCATTATGATAAGCCCCATCTTTATCTCGAACAATATATCGTTTGTTAATCATTAGGAGTTCTTGATTAGAGTATCGTGAATTAGATGGCGAGTCTTGTAATCAAGAATTCGACCATTTTCATCTTTTGGAAGATCGGTAACAACAGAATCAAAATTAAGCCCAAGAACTGAACTCATGCACTTAATCTTTCTATAAATACCAATTTCCTTATACTTAAGAATTGACCACAATGTGTCAATTTGTTCTGGTGTAGCCTTGGTGATAGCATTCAACAAGACAATTGATTGAGTAATGGTAGCAGTTTCGTTCATATCAGTTATTGTTTTACTTGTACATTGTACAAATTCGCGAAAAGTTTAACATAAAAGTGATTAAAGTCAAGAATTATCTGATGTTATGTTTTCGATTTTGACGGCTAAAATTAAATAAGTTTCAGTTTTATAATATTGTAATTTTCTAAGCACCACTTCTTTTATTATTTCGTAAGAATGCGATTTTCCAATTATATTATAAAATAGATCATTTTCAAAACAATCTTTAACAATATCAATAAATAAAATATCTTTTAACGATTCAAAATCAATACTTTTATTTACTTTGTCAAATTCTACAGCTAATATATAAACATGATCTTCATTCTTTTCAAGAATATGCCGGATTTCTGATAGCATTGATCATAAAGGTTTTAATTTTAACAAAGCTTTTCCACCTTTACTGTCGTCCTCTTTTATTACAAAGCATTGTATATAAATATACTCTTGAATAAATCTGATATCTATTAATTGTATGCTTAATTGTTTTTTATTTTCTGTAGTTAAAATACCTAAAGGAGGCGCGTTTGCTTCGATATCTTTATATAGACTTTCTATATTGATATTTTGTCCTTCATAATCTTTAATAAAATCAGCACCATTATTAGTGCCAACTACATTAAGAATTGCTTTCATTTAGTGATGATTCTATGGTTATAGTTTTTGGATTATTAAGAACTTGTTGTAATATATTAATAATAAGCTTATCCTCCTTAGTTAAAGGTTTGAAATTAGCTTCGTTCTTAAAAATATTTTGAAGGTCATTAATGTCATCATCTCCAATATTAATTGTCACTGTCTTCATTATTTAATAATGATATATTTAATTAAAGAAAATTACACAATTTTATTAGGAAGAAGATGCATAAAACCTTTGTCTTTCTTTTTTACTTCAATTTCGAATGTGCAATCGATGCCCATATCTGGAGGCGGAACAGTAATTTTATCAGCATGTTTCAAAGATCCATTAATACCTTCACTCCAATGAAACACAGGAGGAACAGGCCAAGTTTGATAAAACTTCATAAAATGTCTTGAATAAGGAATTATTTTGCCTTCAGGATCATAACTTGGATTACATTCATCATGCAAATTATCTAAAGTCAAAGGAATATGAAATGTATATGCGGCTTTCATATATTGATGAAAGTATTCATATAAATTATTACAACTCCAAAAACCTTTATCTTCGTTCTCTAAAACTAATCGGTTGCGAACGCCTATATCACATTGGAAAAAATTCATCACAAATTTACGTACAAAAACTTCTGGACTAGAAAAGTTAGACAAACTTGGATGAATATTCATCGGACAAGTATAATCTTGAGGCATACGCATCATATCTAAAACCCAAGCATGAAAATTAAGCTCTCTAATAGAATTAGCGCAAACTTCATCTGAATCAGAACCTAAAACAACAAATTGATCAGGATGTACAGAAATAGATATCTTAAGTTCAGTGGCAGTTCTGCCGATCTCAATCAATTTTTGTTCAATAATATTGTAATAAGGAAATAAAGATAGATCAAGATTTAATGTTGGATCTGTAACAAGAGGAAATAGTTTACATGATAATCTGTAATGTTTGATGCCGATTTCCTTACAATGTTTAATTGTTTCTAAAGTCACAGTCAGGTTGTGAGACATTCTTCTAGATAATTCCTGAATAGACTCTTCTCGCGGTTTTTTTAGAAACTGCGTTCTTGTCATGGTTTTGAACTTCATTTCAGGCATCTTGTCGCGCAAAAGTTCAGATATACAAACTAATCCAAGTTTCATGAACGGGTAAACTAAGCTAATTCGATGCTGTTGTCAAGCTGATTTTAGCAAATCAAGATCGTTAATTTTTTTAATTGTATTGATTATTTCTAAAACTGATTTTTTATTTTTATGCAAAATATATAATTTTTCATAATTTTCGCTTTGACCATAATTAACTGCATATAAATTTCGATCGATTAAATTATCAAATATAAGTTTATTTGAATTATTTAAACTGTTTTTAATATTAATTTGCAATTCATGAATAGTATGTTTTGATATTTTGGGGCAGTAGCAATAATTATTTATATTTTTTTCTTGCACTTCTATGAGATCTGTTTTTAATTTATTAATAGGTAATTTATACTTATCAAAAGAAATATATTTATAAATTTCATAATCAATTATATTTTTATTTTGATCTATTATGAAGGATTGAAAATAAATATCGTCATTGAATCGTTTTTTGCAACCATATCCATATCTATAATTCCAATAGTTTTTTTCTAAAAACAATTCTAATCCTACAGTAAAACCAGAAAATCCGGGATCGTATTTTTGCCAAATATCATCTTCACAATATAAATTTAAACATTCTGATGATCCAAAATTATATAAAAATTCGTATATCCTTAAATGATGTTGATAGATTTTATTATATATTTTTATTTTTATTATTTTTCCATCTTGTAAATTAAGCCCAAGCAAATATATATTATTAATTTTATCGCATTTAATTTTTTGTATCAAACTTTCCAATTGATTTATAAGAGTCATTGAATTTAATTTTTTTAATTTTTGCCTTTTTATAAATTAATGTAAAACCTACCATGCGAGATATAATTGGGAAATAATTAATAGTATGAATATCGCAACCTAAATCTAAAAGTACAGCAACACTTGCACCTAATATGTTTGGGTGTATTTTTTGATTCAAGCCAAATTCAATTAGTTTAGTAAATTTCTCAGATTTGATTTTATTAGTTTTTAAAAATCTAATTATCTCATGAACTCTGGGATCTCCATTTTTATATTCTGGATGACCAAATCCGGGATAATGTATATTTTCTGTTTGAAAATTATTTAATATAAACTCTGCGGTTTGGGTTATACAAAAATGTTTAATTCCAAACGTATTTACTGTTGAAGCTATTATTTGAGGATAATCAAGACCACAGCTAGTAGATAACATAGTTATCATGGAACTTGGCGGTCTTAGATTGTTGTCTTCAAATATAAAAAGTTTTTGTAAAATAAAATTTAGTAGTTTTACTTCTTTTTTGTTTAACTTTTTATCGTTTAATTTTTCAAAAATAGAGATTAGAAATTCATTCATTTATTTCAACTTTATAAATTGATGCGATAGGAATGCCTGATTCATTATATACTTTTTTTTCTTCTTGTAAATTTAAACCCATTTTATCAGCTAATTTTTTACAGCTTATAATAGAGGATTTATTTTTATCGTATATCATCGCATAAACTTTATCAAATTTATGTTTAAAATATAAAAAGGTCTCATATCTTAATTGTGATCCAAAACCTTTTTTTCTATATTTTTCATCAATAAAAGTAAATGAATTGCTTAAAATTCTATTATTAATTTGAAGTAATTGATAACCAATGACTTCATCATTCCAATAAGCTAGAACTATTGTATTTGATTGAATTGCTGGTTTAACAAATTTAATTATAAATTCCAACATTGAAAATTGCAAATTTTTTTGAATTTCCAGATGGGATTTACGAAAGATTTTTTCAAAATCTTTAGAATTTTTAAACGTTTGATAAATTTCAGTTTTAAACATAAAAAAGCCCCCAGCTTTGGGGGCATGTATTATTAATCTGTGATTTCTGGTATTTCATCATCTGTTGACATATCTGATTCAACAGGCTTTTTAATAGTTTTAGCCATTTTAGGCTTTGCCGCTTGAACAGGCTCATCTTTGACGGTTTCATTAGATAAATAAATTATAAAATCAGGAGATTTATCATTGCTCTTGGTTTTATTAGAAAACATAATCACGCGCTGCTTGACCTTGTTTCCTAGTTCATCACTAACGATATAGCCTGTACAGTAAGATCCTTTAGCGTTTGCCTTCTTCCACAAAGCGCCTACTTCTCTTTCCTTCCAATCATTGGGTTTCGATGTGTTATTAGTCATGGTTCTTGTTATAAATTACAAGCAGAGTTAATCCTGCCAACGCCAATAGTATCAAAATCATAAAGGAAGTCAATCACTTTCTCCAATAATTTTATCAAGCATTTTTATTTCTAAATTAATGCGTCCTTTCAATGCGTCTAACTGCATATTTATTTGTTCTTTTTCTTTTTTAGACTTTGTATTAACTAATTTTTTAAATAATCTTTCAAATTCGTTTTGTAAAAAATCAGAGGTTTGCTTATATAATAGAAATTTTTTCATATAAATTTTTGATAAATTCTTTATCTTTTTCTATCCAATAAAGAATTTTAGATAAACTAGATTTATCTAGTTGCTGATACTGTATAGAATTAAAAGTAAAAATATCTGTATATTTGAGATCATATACTTCAGTATTGGCCTTTTTATATTGGTTTAAAAAATAAACCTGTTTTATTTTAGAAGCAGCAATAGTTTTGGCGCAATGAATGCATGGACTATAAACCATGCAAGCGTAATACGGTTGTCTTGAAGAAAAAAGAATAGCATTAATTTCCGAATGATTAATTAATTCTGATTTTCTGCTTCGATCTTCAAATATAGATTCATCAGGGTCAACACCAGAAGCAAATCCATTGAAACCTGTGGAAACGGTGCGCCATTCTTTATCAAATAACACTGTTCCAACTTGAGTGTGTGGATCTTCAGATCTCGATCTAGCGGCTAATGCTAGATAACAACCATATTCAGCTTTTGTCAGTCTCATTTTTGAATTCATAATACATCAATTCTTCATCACCAGCAGTCCATTTATGTGATAATCCTTCGCAGCTAAATTCTTTACCAAAAACTTTCCAGTTTTTACTTTCTTCAGGTAACTTTTCACCAATCCAAGCACCAGAATCTCGCCAAATAATTCTGTTATTAGGTTGAGCGAACATTTGCCCATTTTCACCCCAAAAAATGTGGGCACATTTATGACCAGAAGCTATTTCTGAATAACCAAGATTATAATCTTCACCATTACACCAATCTATAGTAAAAGCATATTTGGCAGTATGTTTTTCTTTATTTTTTAGAATAATATATGCTGAAGCATTTTTTAAATATTCAAATCTTTGTACAGTAAAATAATAACTGAAACTATCCCATAATTGCAACCAATCTAATGAATATTTAGTTATACAATTATCATTATCACATAAATAATGAATAGGAACTCTTGCGAATTGAGCGCCGTATTCACTCATTACGTTAAATAATAAACACCTTCTTGGTATTGATACTACAGAAAATATTTCAACTGGTATATAGCTATTTGTACTACCAGCTTCAAGGTTATATAAAAAAGAAGTATCTAAATAAGCAATTTGAGTTGGTATATTTGCTGCTAGATAGCTCACTATTCACCTTTTTTGAAACTTTGTTTCATATCTTTTAAAAGATCATTGATTTCATAAAGACTTCTAACTCTATCTTTGTAAAGAATTTCTGTTTTTACTAATTCTTGTTCAATTAGAAGAACTAAATCTTCAATTTTTTTCATTGTGATAACTGGTTTTGTGCGCTCGAATTCAGAAATGTTCATAGTTTTTTATATAAAAAGTATTTTCGCCATTCGTCTCTTATTTTAGCTGCTTTTGTGGGTAAAACAGGAACAGGCATTGGAACAGAAGATATTTTTTCATTCTTAACGTTAAGAAATGGATATATATCCTTTTTAATTTGATTACACTTTTTACAGGTTAATGTAATGTTCTCTATACCTTTTGTTCCACCTTGGCTTTTAGGAAAAAGATGTTCAATGGTTAATTCGTTTTTATTAAATCTTTCAAAACATATTTGACATGTATAGTCAAATATCATACACAATTTATGAATGTTTAAAGTACGAGGGGTTTTTCTTCTATTATAGAAAAAATTAGTTCTTACAACCGCAACAGTAGGTATAAACCAAATTTTATCTTTAGAAGTTAAAAAAGGTTGATCGTCATAGAAATGAACATTTTCATTTCTGAACCATTCAAAATTATTATCTATTAGATTTTCTGATGCATCAAAGCATTTAATATTATCTTTGATTAAATGAATAAATGCAGCACGACCCGTTAAAAATGAATAAGGTAAAAAAGAAGAATCTAATAATAATGTCGTTATTTGATTGGCATAACCCGACATACTTTGGCTAGTATATCAGGAACTTTAATGAAATCAAGTATTTTTTTAACTTATCTTGACAACATTATTTAATGTACCTATATAATTACCATCTTCTTGACGGTGGGCAACTATTTTAGCATCGTAAACGTTATTTTTTCCGTCAACAATTTCAACAGTATGTTCAAAATTTCTTTTATTTTCTACAGCTAAAAACCAATCATTAAAAATATTATTTCTATTATCTTCATGTAAAACATTTACCCAATTGTGACCTTTTAAATCTTTTAACCCGCGATCTGTTAATTTAATAAAAGAATCATTTACCCATGTAAATTTGCCATCTTTATTTGCTTCAAAAATAGGTTCGCTTCTATTATCTAACATCCATCTTTGTCTATTTAATATTGTAGTTGTCAGATCTGTATTAGATTTAACATCTGCTTTAATGGTGAAAACTAAATCTTTTAACGAAGTTCCAGAATTACTTGTTAATTCTTTTTTTATTTCTTTTATGTCTTCATTAATTAAACCAATACTTTCTGTCATATTTGTATATGGTTCTAATTTTTTCATTGCTCGACATATAAAATAATAAATTGCTCCTATTGATGTAAAAAACCCTGCTAAATCGCCAATATGATTGATTAAAAAATTTATTATACTCATATATTATTTTTTCCACTTTTGTTCTAATAAAATTTCATTTACAGTAGTTTTATCAGATTGATCCATATCAATCGATAATTTTGTTAAAAATTCATTGAGAGTAAAGTCATCGCCTTCTTTAATTTCTTCTTTAACCTTAAAGTCTTGTATAACATCGACTATTTTTGTTAAAGTGGTTTTATATTTAATCATGTCATTGGATTTGACAAGATGACTTAAGCTAAAAGCTTGTGGAGTTAAAGTTTTGAAAAGGTTAATTATAAATGAACCTATAATATTAAAAATGGAAAAAGCTGCTGCTGCTATAGGATTAGTTGCTGAAGCTATTCTTAAAATTATAAATATAATAGCAAAAATAACTATCCAAGTAAGTGTTGTGAAGAAGAATTTTTTGAGCCCCCAAAATACTGCATTCAAGCCCATCATGCCACTCATTGAATCTAAAGTGGTTTGTTTTTCGTCTGATTTTTTTGCTACTTCTTTAGACTGAGTAATCAGTTTAGCAATTTGTTCGTCATATTGTTTTTCTAGCTGTTCTTTTTTTAACTGTAACTCTGATATTTCTTTATCTTTTTGACTTAATAATCTTTCGCCTTTTAATTTTTCATTTTCTATTTCAGAATTTAAATAATCAGTTATTTTTCTTATTCGCTCGCTTTCTTTAAGATCGGGCGCACCAACTATTGCAATCACTCTATCATTCATTCTGCCTGCTGTAATTACTTGAACAGAAGGATTCTCTACTTGATTTAAAGAATAATTGACACCATATGCATAAGCGGCAGTTTGCTTAATTTGTCTATCAAAGTTATCTTGAATAGCTTTATCGATAACTAAAGCTTTTTTTTCTTCTTTTAATATAGCTGTTTGACTAGCAGTATTGGCTTTGGTGCCTCTTAACACTGCACAACCAGTTAACAATATACATGCTATAGATATGTATATAAACTGACGCACACGATATTTTACACGAAAAATATCAAAAATAGATTAAATAAATTTTATATATAAATGAAAAAAACAAGAAAATGAATCTTGTCTTTTACTAATTATTATGTATATTTGATATAATTCAAGTCACTATTCCAGCTTCTGCATATGTCAAATTAATTATTTTATTATCAATAAGAATTTTTCTATTGGCTAAATGCAGATTTTTAACTTTGTCTTTATTTTCGCCATTGTATTTGACGGCATAATTACTTTCTATTAGCCAATCATTGAGACAAGCTTTATTAGAATTATAAACTTTACCTAAAATACGACCAAACTTATCACCGTTATCATCACAGAATACTGTTTGGATAATAAGATTTTCTTGATCACTGTTTTTCATAAAATCTTCAACAGCTTTTTTACTTATTGCGCCAAACATTTTTTCAACTTTGTCTTTAGACCGGCTTTCAGGAGTATCAAGACCTATTAATCTAATAATTTGATCTGCAAGTACAACGTTAAAACCTAAATCAAGATCTACAATTATTGTATCTCCATCGATAACTTTTTTGAATCTTGCTTTATATTCGTAGGGCATTTTTTATCCTTGTTTTTCCAGTTAATTGAATCATAATTATTTTTAAAATCTTTACTAAAACAGTTGCGGGGTTTACTTCCTTTTCCTGCGCTCATAAATATCGTTCATTATTTCTTTACGTTTATCTTCAGAATAGAATGACCAGTTAAATATTTCTTGTCTAGTTCTTTGACAAGCGTAACAAATATCATTTTGTAATTTACAAACTCGAATACATGGTGTTGAAATTTTAGCAGCAGTGTCCATGTTTAGTATTATCAATATTAGTTACACTTTTTCGTATATCAATAATACCATACAAATCTTCATAGCACTTATAACTTAATTTATCAATATCTTTTATTATTTTAGGCGTTTTTTGATTTGTGTCAATACTTTGTATTTTCTGTATAAAATTAGCCAAAACATCATCCGCTTTTTCTTTATTTGTCATTTTTGAATTGGCAGGGAGTGGTGGAATTGAACCGCCCATTTCTCGCTTCAAAGGCGAAAGTAATAAGCCATTATACGAACTCCCCAGTAATTTTAATAATTTTCTACTTCAAAACATCCAAAACCAGCTTGATGTTCAAAAGTCAATAAACCATATCTTTTACTTCTTGGATTTAAACAGACTCCAAAATCCATGTCTGCTCCATCGTATTGATCATTATATAATGGATTGAAATATTTACAACCGCAACTGCAATCTGGATAAGCAGCATCTGGATCTAACCATCTAGTTATTTTACCACCATAATCTGTATAATCACTATCAAGTATTTTACAAGCTTCTAAAAGAGGATTATCTTTCTTTGATTTCATATATTCCCCTGCCTATAAATTCTGACAATGATTTATATCCTGAATAAGAAACTGCTGAAGAAATTGCACTCCATAATTCATCAATTGCCGCATTGAGAGGACGAATTTTTGTTTGATCAATATCGTAAATTCTGCCTTCTGCATGATCTCGTTTTTTGCCACTTAGATCCATTTGTTTCTGACTAGCAGAACCCCAAAATTGATAAGTACCATCAATTACATTTTGCGCTTCATTTGTGGAAGCAAAATAGCCGCCCATCATTATATAATCCGCACCAGCACCAAATGCTTTTGCAGCGTCGCCTCCATTTTTAATACCGCCATCGGCCACTATTGCATTTTTATTTAAGCAATTACCGTATCCATCATGATAACATTCACTGATTTCTGTTATCTGTCCTCTTGTATAACCTGTTTGATCTTTAGTAGTACAACCGCTGCCTTGACCGATGCCAACTCTAATAAAAAGATTTGTAAATTCATGATATAAATTAAAACCTCTTTCAGTATGAATATTGCCAACCATTATAGAAGTTTCACTACCTTTATAATCATAATTCAAGCATTTTACCATTGAATAAACTGAATCTAAGTAACCGTTAGCAATATCAATAATAAAATTTCTAACTCCATTATCATATAATTGCTCAAAAGCGTTATAATCATTTAAAGCAATAGAACACCAGATTTTATTCTGTCTGTCTGAGTTATTACTTTCATTAACGTATTTAAATGTTTCGATCAAATCTTCTATTTTACCGAATCTATGAAGCGCAACAGAAATACCAAGATTAAAAGCAGTTCGAGCAAATGTTTTGCCAACAACTGCTTGCATTGGAGAAACAATGATACGATGTAATTCGCGTTCGACATGAGAACGAGAAATAATATTTGATGGTTGTGCAATTAAATTAACATCATCATAATAAATTGATTTACTTTTTAGAATTTTCATTCTTTTTAGACTTTTTAACTTTCAAACCGTAATTTAAATTAAGCCAAGTTGTTTCAATAAAAGCTTTATCTTTAGTAAGCTTTAACTTGTCTTTCATGTAATTGATTGTCCAATTCTTCCACTTCTCGTTTTGTTCTGCAGTATAAGTATATTTTTTATACCAATCTGGTATTTGATTATCGCAAACATCTTCATATTTAAGATCTAATCCAGCGATCTTAAATTGTTTATCTATAATTTTTTTAATATGTTTAGAATTCATATGCCTGTGCTTCCGAAACCGCCATCTTTTCTATTTGTGTTGTCTAAATCTTTATCGATATCCCAATGAACATTATGGCATTTTTCAATAATAATTTGAGCAATTCTATCTCCAACTTTCACCTTAAATTCTGAATTCGTGCTTGTATTGAATAAGATAACTCCAATATCACCTCTATAATCAGAATCAATAACACCAGCTAAAACATCGATGCCAAATTTGAACGCTAATCCTGAACGTGGAGCAATACGACCGTAATAACCTTCTGGTATAGCAATTGATATATTAGTCTTAATGAGTGCGCGACTCATACTGTATACAACATTATCCTCTGCTGCATACAAATCGTAACCCGCAGCTTCTGAACTGCCTTGGGTAGGAATAATAGCTTTATCAGAAAGCTTTTTAATAGGAATAGAAATATATTGCTTATACATAATCACTTGTCTTTAAGAATAGAAATCAGAATACGGGCTTCTTTCGCTGGAATATCGTTATATGATGACCATACTTTTGTATCATCATTTCGATAAACATTAGCTTTCCAAGCTTTTCTTAAATAATCTTGAAACTCCTGAAACGAAGTAATTCCATTGGATTTTGCGGTTTTTTCTAACATGCTTTGTGAAGAAGGCAAAGCAACATCAGATTCTTCCTCAAAAATAGCAGGAGTTCCTTTTTTGGATGAATCTATTTCATCGCTACCAACAATATGAATGTTTAAAAAGTTTCTTACAGCCCTAATAAACGCCCGATTAGCTGCAATTGTCTCCAAAAATTTGACAGCAAAATCTGTAGTATTATTTGTTGTAGCGTTAGCGATATCTTCAAAATAACTTTCATATTGACTTTCGTAGTTTGGAATCCAAGTTATACCGCATTTGATAGCTACATAACTTGGTTCACATTTTATTACATCATATTTAACGGATTTATAACCACGAAGTTTCGCAACTTCTTTAATTCCAGCAAGTTTAATTAAGAGTTGAGCGTCAGATAATCCATCGATAGACTGAGGAATCGATTGTCTGCGAGACTCAAACCAACTTTTATTTGCGAATAAATGTTCAGGCTTAACCATGCCACGCCAATTAATAGAATTATCTTCATTGAATTTATAATCAATACCTTCTATTAAGCCTAGATTATTACGCGCCTGAATTGTTTGATTACTGTTCTTGTCTTTCATTATAAATTTTAAAATATTCTAATTCTTCTTCAAATTCAGGAGATAAGATAACAGTTTCTTGCGTTTTGTCAAGAGATTTGTTTTTTAAATAATTAGCTTTGCAAGAAAATTGTTTTCCTTTTGAAATTAATATTTTAGAACTTATAAAAAAAGATTCAGTAGATAGTTTTTTCAATTCTTTTAATAATATAAAATTCTTCTGATCTTTTTCTATTTGCCAATCAAAAAACTTATTTCTATAAAAATTTATTTCTTTTTCATTAGCGCAAAATATTTTCATTCGATATCCCATTTGTTTTGCAGATTTTAAAAATTGTTCGCTAATTTTTTCGCTCAACATAATAGTCAGCATCATTATATTATTTTTAAATTGATTGATAGCTTGAAGATTTATATCTTTATTCGTTATTAAATTAATTTTTCTATTAGTTAACCAAAATGCAAAAGTTTTAATATCTAAATTATCTACATAATCTAATCTTAAATTAATTGATGAATTTTTTAAGAATTCTTGGTTTGATATAAAATCTGGGACGACTTCAATTATTTTTTGATTAAAACTTCTTCCTAAATAAACAAGATCGAATTTGTTTAAATCATTAGATATGTTTAAATTATCTAGTATGGATTGAGCAATTTTATATGGGCTTATAAAATTTATGGTTTTAGGGGTTTCGTTAATCAATCCATAAGAAGGCAAATTACCATCTCTATCCGATTCAAAGATAATTTGAGAATCTTGATTCCATAATGGCCGTATATTTTTTGAATTATTTATAGAATATAATCCAATAGATTTCGTGTTTAAAATAGAAGCTAAATATAAACTATAGTTTTCATTTGATATGATCAATTTAGCTTTTGAAATAAGATAAGCTTCTTGTTTTTTATTTATGGTTATATAACATTTATCACAAGGAAGCTTATAGGAATTTTCAGAAGCTAATTGAATAACATCAATATTATTTTGTTTTAAATAATGTTTGATCATTTCAAAAACATCTAAGAAATAATCATAAATACCATTTGTATTTTTACATCTTGTGTCAAAAATAATAAAATTATGATTTTTTATAGGCATATAAAGTTTATCAACAAAAGGATTAGATGTTTTGACTCCGCAATCTAAAGCTATTTTTTCTAAAAGATTCATATGGTTTGATATTCTAAAATATCTTTTGCGTTTCTAAAATAATTATTTCTTATTGATAAATAAGGCGCAAAAACAATATCAAAATACTTTTCAAAATTGCCTTTACCTTCTAAATATAATGGATCATCGAATTTATTAGAATAAGGTAATACTTTATGAATATTGGGGTGAGAATTAATTAAATCAAAATATTCAGGTTTTGTAAAAAAGAAGATTTTATGCTGTGGATATAATTTTTGAATTGATGGCAATATTGAAGTAGAAATCAAAATTTCCTCGTTGCCTTCAGGTTGAATATAAGCTATTTTTTTATTTGTTTGATCATTCTTAATATATTCCAAAGTTTTATCTAAATCTATTTTTTGAATTTCGGATAAAGCTACTTTTCTAAAATAGTTTAACACATCAGTTCTTTTTAAATCTGTTTTTAATCTTTGCAACCAATGCATGACACCACTTGGATCTTTCTTTTTAAGAATTTTTTCATATAAAGATTCTATCCAATCTTTATCGTTCAAATTTTCATCAGGTTCAAAATATGGATCTAAAACAACATTTTCTTTAATGTAATTAAATTCTACATCTGGTAAATTATCAAAAAGATTTTCAAAATATTTACCTACAACTTCAATACTATATTTATCAATGACATATTGACGAGCTTTTTTGCCAAGTTTTATTTTTTCTTCACTAGAAAGATCATACACATACTGTAACTGTGATGCAATACTAGTTGGCAGTGTAGATGCTTTAATAAATTGAGTTCCGGGTTCTCTATATTCAGCCCACTCTAATGGAAATCCACCACTTGGTTCAGAACAAGAATCTTCACCACAACTATAATTTGTAACTAATGTAATTAGTTCTGTTAATTTTGCTTCTTGAATTGGTATTTCTTGGCCTCCGCTTGTAAACGGATGGCAATACACATCCATCAAATTGTATATTTCATTTAATTGTTGTTCATTAACACCATGTTTGATATTTGTAGTTTCACAAGAATTAGGATGTTGACAATAATCGCATTTTAAAACTGAACCCTGAAAAGGTTTTATGTGATAATTATTGCAGTTTTTACAATAATAAGTGGTTAATACTTTATTTAATTCAATATTTTTTTCTTTTAATAATCTATAGATATCCCAACCTTCACCCCAGAATGTATGTAATAATAGTTTTGCATTAGCGTTAGGATTCTTTTCGTCAAATGATTTAAATCCATCTAATAAATTAGGAACTGATTTTCTTAATTGATTTCTAAAAACATATCCAATGATATATGTTTTATCTAAACCAAAATGTTTCTTTAATCTGTTTCTGGCGTCATCATTTAATTTATAAAACGAATTAGTATCTAATGTGCCATGTACAGTTTTAACATGAGTGTGACCGAGTTTATGTAATGCTTTTTCAGCAAAAGAAGCCCAAACAAAATAATTTTTAATCTTGCTCGCAGCATTAACTGCATCAGGCAATATAGGTAAGCTGTCTAATGTTGTATGAACAATACAATGAATCTTATTCCA
>Ga0172373_10005019_pt1 | contig 18360 bp, 19 predicted proteins | sample Lak10m_2_FD_114546 | JGI IMG/M metagenome (GOLD analysis project Ga0172373, IMG submission 114546) | Freshwater microbial communities from Kabuno Bay, South-Kivu, Congo - kab_092012_10m | ecosystem: Environmental > Aquatic > Freshwater > Lake | place: Democratic Republic of the Congo...
CGATGCCGACATTGCGTCATCTCAGACAGCAATGACGAGCGTCTCGAATACTCCTTCTTCTGTGCGTACTCGCATCGTGTTAGACACGTCAGTTCTTGTTGCGGACCCAGGTTGTCTGCATTCTTTTCCCGGATGCGACATCGTGATTCCACTCACAGTTGTTGAAGAACTAGATGGACTAAAGAGTCGTCCCGATGACGTCGGCCGTGCAGCACGAACCGCATTACGCACGATTGAAGATTTACGCCGTCGCGCCGGCGGATTCATTCACGAACCTGTTCCACTTGGCCCCGATTCAGATGGCGCAACTCTTCATATTGAAGTCAACGGAATTCAGCGCGATCGCCTCATTGAAAAGGGCCTCAATCCCGAGGTTCCTGACAATCGCATCATTGGCGCAGCGCTTGGACAGGCAAAAGTGGCGCCCACGCACATCATCTCTAACGACGCTGGTTTGCGCATCAAAGCAGCACACCTCGGTCTCATCGCCGCCGAACATCAGCCGGTGGGTCGCGCGGCAAATACTCGCCCCATGGGCTGGTTCACTCTCGATGTCGATGGGCAACTCGTCAACGAACTGTACGAACAAGGCGAGGTGGCGACATCTCGTTTCAACTCAGCACAGGAACTTGTTGTCAATGAATTCGCCGTGGTGAAATCAGGATCACAATCTGCACTTGTTCGTTGCCAAGGCGAGATGGTGGAACTACTTCCTGCTGCATCGCCAGAAGCATGGGGGCTTCGCGCACGATCAAAGGAACAGCGTTTCGCTCTTGAGTTACTGCTTGACCCAGATGTGAGTGTTGTTGCACTGGATGGTCGTGCTGGCACCGGCAAGACAGTGATGGCAATTGCTGCTGGTCTTGAACAAGTCGTTGAGACGCGCACCTACGAACGTCTCGCGGTGTATCGCCCTCTTGTCCCCGTTGGTCGGGCTGATGTCGGTTTCTTGCCTGGTGGTCTTGACGAAAAACTTGACCCGTGGATGTCAGCCATTCACGATGCCATTGTTGCCCTCACCGACCAACGCAGCAGCCACGATGCTCGCAGATTGATTGACGACCTCACTGCACGTGGACAACTGTCGCTTGAGTCGGTCACGTTCCTTCGTGGGCGCTCATTGCATCGTCAATTTGTTGTCGTGGACGAAGCGCAAAACCTTGAACCCACCACGCTGAAAACAATTCTCACTCGAATTGGTGAAGGAACAAAGGTTGTCTTCACTGGCGATACCAGCCAGATCGACGCGCCGTACATGGGCGAATCAAACAATGCACTGGCTGTATTGATTCATGCTTTTGCAGAACAACATTGTTTTGGCCACGTCACGCTTGCATCATGCGAACGAAGCGAAGTGGCAAGCTTGGCTGCCGAACTTCTGTAAAGAATGTGACACACTCGTGTCATGAGCGATACACCAGACAGTTTTGTTCGAGCCTTTATTTCAGCCCTTGTTGCACGAGACTTGTCGGCCGCCGCAGCGATGGTGTCAGACGATTTTGAATACGACAATGTCCCAATGGGAAAGGCATTCGGTCCTGAAGCATTGACGTCAACATTGAACGGGTTTTTCGGAATGTGCACCGCCATTGACTGGGAGATCCTTCGCCAGACATCATCAGGCGACATGTCCCACGGAACAGTTCTCAACGAACGAGATGACCGAGTGGAAATTCATGGCCGATGGGCAACTCTCCCTGTTGCTGGCGTGTTTGAGATTCGCAACGGGAAACTCACGTTGTGGCGGGATTACTTTGACCGCCAAACGATTATCGATGTCATGACGCCACCGACTGCGTAATGTTTCACAGGACAGAGCGCCTGAACCTTGCACTACCCCACACTTAAAGTGACATTCATGAACAAGCCCCAACGCAATACGCACTCCAAATCTCTTAAAGATGTGTCATTTGCTGTTGTCGACTTTGAAACAACCGGCATCAACCCCTCTACTGACCGCATCGTTCAATTGGCTGCCATTGTCGTCAATGGAGAAGGCGACATCGTTGAGGAATTCGACACCGTGGTCAAACCAGAAAGCCCCGACAATTACACCCACGGGGCAGAACACATTCACGGAATCTCAGAGTCTCAAGTGGCCAATGGAATGCCTCTCAGTGAAGCGTTGAAAAAACTATGGGACATCAGTTCTGGAAATGTTTTCACGGCCCACAATGCGCGGTTCGACATTGGATTCCTGCACGCCGAATCAGAGCGAATAGGACTTGATTATCGCGTGGAATCACACATCGATACGTTGTCGCTCGCGCGCAAGATTGACACGGACAAATCACGCCGCCACTCTTTAGAAGCGCTGTGTCAGCACTACGGGATAGAACGCGAGAAAGCGCACGATGCAAAGGCAGATGCCACTGCCACCGCAGAACTGCTGATGCATCTCATACGAGACCTCGGCGTTGATAGCGCCGATCAGTTACCAGATTTGTTCGCGTAACGATTCAGCACGTCTGTTGCAGTGCGCTGCAACAGATTCACAACACTGTCAGGCGCCACCACCGAGATGTTGCCCTCACCTCGAAGTAACAAACGTCCAAGCCAGTGCTCACTGTTAATCACCATCTCAACGCGAAAAGACCCATCGAGACGTTCCTCTAGCACCGTGCATGGATAAGTCTCCACAGCCCACGCGGCAGCGGGCGATACCTCAAGAACCACCTTTGACTTGTCTGACGCATCCGAGAACCACGCTGGCACGTGATTATTGACAGTCTCCACTGCAACAAACTCGCCGGTTGCCTCAACGTTGCGGATTCGATCCACACGGAAATGACGTTGGCTTCCTGACAAATCGTCATCGGCAGTGATGTACCAGTGCCCGCGATCTGTAAACACAGAACGAACAGTGACCGTGCGCACTTTCTCCACATTGTCCGCCGGCGTCCAATATGTGATGGTGAGGCGCTCCCCTGACGCAGCCGCCTCAGTGACGGCCTGAAGAAATGCTGGCGACTCCGTATCAATGTCGACAATTCCATTGCCAAGCACCTTGCGCAATTTTTCAACCGCGGACGTCAGTTCTTTTCTGCGCTTGAAACCAGGAATGTCTTCCGCAGCGGCAGCCAACAAACTAAGTCCAAAAGCTTCAGACGACGACAGCTCTAAACGACGTTCAAAGTGCTTGTTGCGACCAACATAGATAATGCCTTCATCGATATAAACCTCAGTGAGTTCAAGCGGTGTGTACGGCGGAGTGCCACACATTGCTGCAAGTTCTAAGTCTTCAATGAGGTCAGATTCACTGATGTTGAATTGGCGCGCCATATCTGAAATGGCGACTTCTTTACGCTGCATCAACCATGGCAACATCACCAAGAGTCCCTTGACGCGATCTTCGGCTCTGCGTGGTCCGCGACGAGCACTCATGATGCACCTCCTGCCATCTTCTGAAGATCAGCGATGATTTCTTGACGAACGCTTTCTGGCGAAATTACTTCTGCACGATCCACCATGGCGTAGAGCCACGACTTGAATGCGGTGCGATTTCCGCACGCCACTTCAACATCTAGAGAACCATCCGGACGGCGAGCCACAATTGCATCATCGCCAAGTTCGCGAACGGCAGCAGGGGCAACGCGGTGGTCGAGCCGTACGACAGCAACTTCCTGAGGTCCGTCTGCAAACTCTTTCGGATCACGAGTAAACGCTGTCAACACGTTGAAATCATGCGGACGAATAAATGCGTTTGGTTCTCCAACAGCGACCTCACCGTCAATGCGATCGACACGGAATGTCACCTGCATGTCGCGTTCTGTATCAAAGCCGATGAGATACCAAAACCCATTACGCGCCAAAAGTCCATACGGGTGAACAACACGTTGACGTGAGCGATACGCAAACGAAGCGACAGCCTGTGAACCAATGGCGTCCCACAACAAGGGAAGCACTCGAGATTGCGCATCAACTTTGACGGCAGTTGAAATCTCTGGCGATGAAATTTCTCCGCCCAGCCACTGCACTGCTTGCTTTCCCCAGGATGTACCAATCTGTACCAGGGCCGCTGCCTGCTGTAGCGCGTCAAGTTCTTCTTCAGTCAAACCAAAGTCAATGAGTGCGTATTCGGTGCGATCGATGGAATAGGCAGTTTTTCCCGCATCGCTACCGGACAACGTTTGTGTGGTGATGGGAAGACCCAATGCGCGAAGCGATCTCTTGTCGCGTTCGAATGATGTACGTCGCGCTTCATCTGCTTCTGGATACTGTCCCGCCATCTTGTTAGAGATGTCCTCCAACGTGAGTGGAACCGATGACTCCGTGAGCAGTGCAACGAGATTCAACATTCTCTCTGTTGCATTAATTGTGGTTCTCTTGCTCCCCATAATGGGCAGGATAGGGGTAAGAGAGGTGAATCACATTCACGAAGCAGAGTTGTTTTTTCTCTTTGCTAAATATCTCTCAAGCAAGGGGTGTGTCATAGTTAGCCCGCTCGTCGCGTCTGTCTTTTTGATTGACGTCAACACTTGCGATGCAATTGTTTTGCCCAATTCCACCCCGAATTGGTCAAAGCTGTTCACACCAAAGAGCCACCCCTGAATTGCGGCGGAATGTTCATACATGGCCAACAATGATCCGAACATTCGGGGAGACAGTTCATCCATCATCAACACACTGCTTGGCCGATTGCCAGGGAAATTCTGATGTGGATTGCTATTCGGACTGCCAGTCGCAAGTGCCTCAGATTGCGCCAACATGTTGGCAACCAAAATGTCATGCGCATCCTGATCTGTGCCAAGTCTCTTCGTGACTCCAATGAATTCAACTGGAACAACTTGCGTACCTTGATGAAGCATTTGGAAAAACGCATGTTGACCATTCGTGCCAGGCTCGCCCCACACCACGGGACTGGTGGGACTGTTGACACCAGAGCCATCTGTCAGCACCGACTTGCCATTGCTCTCCATCAACAATTGCTGCAGATACGCCGGCAAACGCGCAAGGTCGTGACTGTATGGGACGACAGCAACAGTTGAGTATTGATGCACAGCGGCATTTGCAAACCAGATGAGCGCATGAACGAGCGCAATATTGTCTTCGCCAGTTGTCGAGGCCACATGCTGGTCCATATCGCGCATACCCTCAAGAAACTCAACAAACGCATCGGGTCCAATTGCACAGATGAGTGGAAGCCCAATGACCGATGAGATGGAAAAACGTCCACCGACCCATTCTTTAAATTCAAAACAATGCTCGTCCTTAATGCCCCATGTGATGGCCTCTGTCGAACGTGCAGTGGACGCATAAAAGTGATCGGACCACGAAAGACCAGCATCAGTCATCCACTGACGAGCACGTGCCGCATTGTGCATTGTTTCGCTGGTGGTGAATGTCTTTGACGACACAATAAAAACCGTGTGTTTCGGTTGAAGACCATCGAGAGCTTCATCCAAATCTGCGGCATCAACATTTGAAACAAAGCGAATCGTACGAATGGCACCATCTCGAAACACGCGCAGCGCCTTCGTTGCCATGGCCGGACCTAAATCGCTTCCACCAATCCCGATATTGACGACAGCATGAATCTCTGGCAGTTCACGAAGACGTTGGGCGCACGTCAACACACGCTGAAGTTCCTTCAATGCCCAGGCAGCTTCAGAACTTGATGATGGAGTGGCGCGTAGTGCCGTATGAAGTGCTGGTCGACCTTCGGTGTTATTGACCAACTCACCCGAGAACATCGCGGCGATCTTTGATGGGACACCAACGTTGTGTGAAAACTGAACAAGTTCATCTAGCAATTGAGAAGTCAATCGTTGGCGCGAGTAGTCAAAATGCAATCCAACGGCATCACAGACAAGATCATTTCCGCGATCTGGTGATGCCGCAAACATTTCGGCAAGAGTGGGCACGTGACTCGCGGTCAATCGCAATTGTGCAAGGGAGTCAGTGTTCACCGACTCCAAACTACTTCCGTGATGCAGCCCTAATGAGCCGCAAATACATGTCGCCCGCTGCAAGATGTCGATCTTGGTCGCCGCGGGCACTCAATCTGCCCAAACCAGCCAAGATGGACGATGTGAGGTCCGCGAATGCACTCGGTGACGCACCACACAAAATCTCTTCAGACTCTGTTGATGTTTCAATGAGGTGAAGTGTCATCTTTCGGAATTCTGCGCCAAAAGCTTCGGTACCAAGAGACACTTCTGGATTTCGCTTCACAACAGCCGAGATTCCCGTGATAAAGCCCACGATTGATGGCGACGATGCACCAAGAACGCCAACCTCGGCGAACAACGCAGTGAGTCGACGCTCTAAGGACGTAGATGCGTGCTCTGCGCGTGCAAAGACGTTGACGAAGACATCAGTGATGGACGAACACACTGCGACGTACAAATCTGCCTTCGACGGGAAGTAGTGATACAACGCCGCACTGGAAATTCCTGCGCGTAACGCAATGTCTTTGTTTGTGGTTCCTTCGAATCCTTCGGCCGCAAATACGTCTTGTGCGCATTGCACAATTCGCTGTCGCGTGTCAGAAGAATCGGTGTCGGCTGGTCGACCAAGTTTTCGTTGGGAACGAATTGATTGATCGCTCTTCGCCGCCACGCAGTGTTCCTATCGTGGACGCGCGTAGTACGCAGCCCAGCCAAGCGGCGCAATAGCGGCCGCAAGTGCAATCTTGATGACGTCACCAACGAGGAACGGGCTAACGCCCAGTTCGATTGCGCTCTTGGGTCCTTCCGCCAGAGGAATGTTCAACGAGTGCGATAACCACACTGCACCGCAGATGTAAATCACTGCAGACGCCAAGACCAGACTTGACACGGACATGATGTAATTGCGGTCTTGACGGCGATCGCCATACCAGCCCACGAGTCCTGCAGCGAGAACGAATCCAACGAAGTAGCCAAATGTTGCACCGGTGGCGCGTTCCCATCCGCCTGTTGCAGATGCATAGAACGGCAGACCAATTGCTCCGAGCGCCCAATACAAAGCCTGGCTCGCCATGGCTCGACGAGAACCCAACACTCCACCAACTGTGAGAACTGCAAACGTTTGCCCAGTCAGGGGCACGGGGGTGAATCCAAGGTGAATCACGACCTGAGCACACAGTGCGGTGAACAATGCGCCACCCAAGACGAGAACTGCATCGCGTACACGGGCACGATTCAGCGCTTTCGGAAAAGTGATGAGGTCAGACAGAACATAGGGGGTTGTTTGTGACATGCCCCCAACCCTACTAGGGCGTCGTCGTGGAGGTCACAGTGGTGGTGGTCGCCCGTCTAGGCACGGTCGTTGACGGGGCGGATGTCGCAGTTGGTGTAGTGGTTGTCGTGGTGAAATTCGGATCTTTCTTGTCCCATGCGGGTGGCTGTGAGCCGTAGTCCTCTGGCTCCTTCACGCCATCAAAGACATAGATACGGTCGTTGTATTTCACGAGCGATTGAAAATACTCAGAAATGAAAATGGGAATTCGAATACATCCGTGTGACGCCGGTTGCTTTGGAACAGTCATTGCTCCGTGTACTGCAATTCCAAAATTGAAGTACACCGGATTCCACATGGTGCCCAACTTGCTCTCTCGAAGTCCAACCTTGCGGTTATAGAAGTAGTACAACCCGCCTGGTGTGACAGCTTGTCCACACCACCCTTCGTAAATGGGTTCAGTTCCCTTTTCGTTTCCTTCTTCACCCGGGTCAATCGTCACCGGCTCGCACCAAGTTTCTCCGGTGCCAGAAGAAATGTGAGACACAAGAACAAGCTCAGGACCTTTGAAGACTGTCAATACCTGTTCTGGCAAATACACCTCAACGTGATTCGGTGTGCCCGGCTGTCGGCGAGGTGCGATTTTCACATCACCGCGCATGACATCCCACAATGCTGGGGTAACAAAGTCAACCTTTTCATTTCCTTTGAGCCCCAGCACAACACCTTGAAATGCCCATAACGCCATTCGAGTATCGCCACCGAAGACGCCATCAATTTTTCCCGGATCGAATTTCAAGTCCTTCAATCTGGTTTGTAGGCGACGCACGTCGTCACCTTTTGCTCCGTTGCGAATGACGCGAGACAACGAAAAACAGGTCACCGGCGATGCGTCCGTGCACTGATCTGGCACAGATGTGGTGGTGGTGCCAACAACAACTGGTTGGCCCGGAGTCTGATTGGCCAAGAACACAACTGAAGCAACCGCAGAAAGAACAGCCGCCACAACAATGGCTGGACGCCATTGCACCCACCACGGGGTATGCGGGATAACCAATGCCTCATCCGCCACCGCTATGAACGGTTCATTCAGTTCGGGGTCGAATGGGTCGCTCACGAGTACAAAACGCTACCAACGCCCCTCCCAGAGGGGTCATCGCCCTACTGAATTGGGGTGATACTGCGGATTTCGCGGCGCAAAGATCGTGCTTCGCGAAGGATCTTCACGATGACTGACGGCGAGCTCAACGTGGAGACCCCTCGGGTGCGAGGGAAATAATCGACACCAAATTGAATAACCGAGTATCCATATTTCTGAGCCTTGACCACTAGCTCTGCATCGATAAACGATCCTTCGCTCTTCAGCGAGACGTTCTCAAAAATTCGTGTCCGACAAAGTTTGAATGCAAAGTTGATGTCGCGCATGCGCACACCAAACAGCACTCTCACCATCATGTTGTAGAAGAACGAATACACCGTGCGCACATAACCTTCACCAGTGCGATCAAATCTGTAAGCGCTGACAACGTCGGCGTCGTAATAACGCAAAAGACGAATTGCTTTGTGAACATCGTGCATGTCAAAAGGAAGGTCGGCGTCGGTGTACAACACCAAATCACCAGTGGCGGCAGCAAACCCCGACTTCATCGAGCCGCCAAGTTTTCTATTTTCCGGATGTCGTACAACTTTCACCCGCGAGTCCTGAACTGCAAGCCGCGCTGCAATTTCTGGTGTTGCATCCGTTGATGCATCATCAACAATGATCATTTCGTAATCAGCGATGTCACCACCAGCCATCAACTCTTCACATTCTTCGCGTGCAGCGTCAATAGCTCTTTCGATGTAGTCCTGTTCATTCCACATTGGGAAGAACACAGACAACTTCTGAAAGGGGGATTTCTCCATACGAGTTCAGGCTACTGCTGGCTCTTAATTCGCAACCCGCTGTACCGTGGAGGCATGGAACTTGAGCCACCACAACTTCCACAATCGCGCTCGGGCGAATTGTCCGATGGTTGGCGAACAGTCGCTTTCATCACGTGGGTACTCACCGCTGCAGGCATCATCGCAATTGCAATCACCAGCCGAACCGTTGGCCGCCCCATTTGGTGGCTTGGGTCTGAAAGCGACCCTGCGTCACCTCTCTTCATTCTTTTACCTGTTGTCGCAGTCGCGGTGCCGCTGTATGCCGCAGGGCTAAAACCCGCGATACTGACGCGAGCTGGACTCATCTGCTCGGGAGCTCTTGTTATCAGTTCCACATTCGACATTGCATCGTCGCCTGGTGTCGCAGCAGGTATCGCCGTTGTCTCTACTGCTGCCCTTTCGGTATCTATTGCCTTGTGGGCGGTTGCTCGGCAGTACCGTTGAGGGCATGTCTAAAGTCCTCACTGAACTCCCCATTGGCGATCGCGTCGGTATCGCATTTTCTGGCGGTCTCGACACATCGGCCGCAGTTGCGTGGATGCGCGAGAAAGGTGCAGTGCCCTGCGCCTACACCGCCGATCTTGGACAACCAGACGAAACAGATTTGTCCGGCATTCCGCATAAGGCAAAGGAATACGGCGCGGAGATTGCGCGTCTCATCGATTGTCGCGAAGAGTTGGTGCACGAAGGTTTAATCGCACTTCAGTGTGGAGCATTCCATATCACCACTGCAGGAAAGACGTATTTCAACACCACACCACTCGGCAGAGCTGTCACCGGAACGCTCCTTGTGCGCGCCATGCAGGAAGACGGAGTGGACATTTGGGGCGACGGAAGCACGTACAAAGGAAACGACATTGAGCGGTTTTATCGATACGGATTGATGGTGAATCCGTCTCTTCGTATTTATAAGCCATGGCTCGACCCAACATTTGTGAATGAAATGGGTGGCCGTACCGAGATGAGCGAGTTCTTGTTGGCTCGAAACTTGCCGTACAAAGCATCCGCCGAAAAGGCATATTCCACCGACGCAAACATCTGGGGTGCAACACACGAGGCCAAGCTTCTTGAAGAACTCAACAATGGAATGGAAATTGTTGAACCCATCATGGGCGTTGCTCATTGGCGAGACGACGTTGCGATTCAGTCTGAAGACGTCGCCATTCGATTCGTTGAAGGCTTCCCCGTTGCCATTAATGGTCGTGAGTACGCAACTCAAGTTGACCTTGTCATGGCAGCCAATGAAATTGGTGGACGTCACGGTCTTGGTATGAGTGATCAGATTGAAAATCGCATCATCGAAGCAAAGAGCCGTGGCATTTACGAATCACCAGGACTTGCATTGCTTCACATTGCATACGAGCGTCTTGTCACCGGCATTCACAACGAAGCCACCATGGAGAACTACCGCACCATGGGGCGCAGACTTGGTCGCTTGTTGTACGAAGGTCGCTGGTTCGATCCGCAGTCACTCATGCTGCGTGAACCACTCATGCGTTGGGTGGGAACCGCCATCACTGGTGAAGTGACGGTGCGTTTGCGTCGCGGCGACGACTACAGCATCCTCAACACCACAAGCCCGAACCTCACATACGCACCAGAGCGTCTGAGTATGGAACGTGTGGAAGATGCTGCGTTCGGGCCACTGGACCGCATTGGGCAACTCACCATGCGCAATCTCGATATTGATGACAGCCGCGAAAAACTTGAGGTTTATCGTTCCGCTGGCACGTTGCCTAGTGGTGGCCTCTTGGCCATTGACGACAAGTCCTGACACAGCAACGCAATCAATGCCGCGCGTGATGGCATGGTGTCTGCGATGACATGTTCATCGTCACCATGTGCTCCACCTCCAACAGCACCTAGACCGTCAAGTGTTTGAACTCCGACCGCAGCCGTGAAGTTGCCGTCTGAACCGCCACCAACAACAACACCATTGACAGGTGCAAGCCCAGCATTGCTGAGTGCGTGTTGCGCGATGTCAAACAATTCTGTGGCGGCTGACTCATGCATTGGGGGTCGGCCGATTGCTCCACCAATCGTGATCCGTGCGCCATCGACCGTGGTGCGAAGTTGTTGAAATGCTTCTTCGACACGTGCTTTCTCTTCAGGCAACGCGATACGAACATCGACGGAAAGAGTTGTTTGCGCAGGAACAACGTTGTCAGCCGTGCCAGCAGATGCAAGCGTTGGCGTAATTGTTGTTCCAATTTCTGGTCGCGCCATCTCAACAATCTGTGGAATCAAATACGCCAACTCCACGAGAGAGTTGATTCCCTTTTCGGGTTCCAATCCTGCGTGAGATGCGCGGCCGTCAATTGTTATTTCAATGGTGCCAGTACCTTTACGACCAATCTTCAATGCACCACCATCGGCACTTGGTTCAATCACCAGCACTGCGCCGCACGCAAGCGCACGTTCTTCCAATAATGCACGCGATGCTCGTGAGCCGATCTCTTCGTCTGCGGTGAGGAGTATCTCAACATGCGATCTGTCGGCCAGCGCTGCAACCCCATGAAGTGCTTGAACGATTCCAGCTTTCATGTCGAACACGCCAGGACCACGAATAATCCCAGTATCAACGGAGAACGGAAGACGAGCGAGAGTGCCGACTGGATGCACGGTGTCATGATGACCCAAGATGAGGACTCGCGGGTCGGGTCCGCCTACCCAATGGATATGCGGACCAACTGGTGACTCAATGATGTGTGGTCGGTGGCCCAACAACCTGTCCATTAAGTCTGCAATGAGTTCTGCGTGTTGAGTTAATCGTTGAATATCTCGCGACGGCGACTCTGCGTTGACCAAGACGTCAAGGTCCGCCACCATCGCATCTAGTGAGAACGAGTCGGCAGAAATCATGTTCACATCGTGCCACGAATCAACGGCTGAAAAGGGTCTCGATTTTCACGTCGGGATGTTCAAAGACCCACGGAAGGGGCTCCACACCAATTCCCACACTGTTTGGAACCACTATTTGTCCGTCAACAAGTGCAAAAGGATCTGTTACGTCGCGGGAAAAATAGCGATTCGATGCACTGAGATCTGGAGTCAGGGTGAATCCTGCTCGGCTCGCAAGCGCCAGGCATGAGGCACGTCCGATTCCAGTTTCCAGCATTCCACCCACCCACACCTGAAGACCATGAGACGTGGCAATCTCTTGCATTCGAACCGCATCGCATAATCCACCGACTCGAGATGGCTTGATGTTGAGAACAGTGCAGGCATTCATCTCAATAGCCCGCATTAATTCGTCAACCGTGATGACTGATTCGTCCAAACAAATTGGTGTTGACGTCTTGGTTGCTAACAACGCATGACCCTCAAGATCATCTGCAGCAAATGGTTGCTCAATGAACTGCACGTTGAACTCTTGAAGGTTCAGTAGATGATTGATGTCGTCGCGCGTATACGCAGTGTTTGCATCAGCCTGTAATACAAAATCATCCCCAAGAACTTGTCGGACCCTTCTCACAGGTGCAATGTCCCAGTCCGGTTGAATCTTTAGCTTGATGCGTTGATATCCCTCATCAGCACGTGCGCGAACCGAGTTCTCGAGATCCTCCAGCGAATCATGAACGCCGACGACAACCCCAGGAGTAATGAATGATGCAGTTCCGCCAAGTACCGACTTCAACGACACCCCGAGTGTTCTGGAGTGCGCATCCCACAACGCGGACTCCAATGCATGCTTTGCATAATTGCGACCTGCCACACCCCACCACGATTCAGAAAACATCTCTGCCACATCAATGGTGCGCCCACCCACCATGTCGGCCAACATTCGCAAGGACTCAAATGATGCCGTCGGCGTCTCCCCCACATAGGACACGCCTTCAGGAGATACATCTTCTCCCCACCCAACGACACCATCAGTCGTGATGACTCTCACAAGAGATGCAGTGCGTCCATTGTGAGTTCCGTGCGCGGTGCGCAAAGGATCAACCATCGCCATCGGAAGACGCATTGATGTAATGGATTCAATCTTCATACAAGAGTGCCCGGAGCGGGAATCGAACCCGCAAGGTGTTGCCACCCGGGGGGTTTAAGCCCCCTGCGTCTGCCAGTTCCGCCATCCGGGCTGGAACCTCTTTAGGCTACGCGCGAACTTGGCCGACTTGGGCTTGTTTCAACCGTGAACTGCAACATGGTGCGCCACAACAGTGTCCGCACTCGATCCGCCTCGGTGGGAGTCAAATTGTTGACAACGATGACACCTTCAATCATGTCGCCAATGGTTGCAGTGAATGGCCGATCTGCAATTCGAACTGCCACCACGCCACCTTCACCATCTCGAGACCGCCGGACTGTGCGATTCACACCAACGATTCGTGGAGGGCTACGAAAACCTGGCGCAACCAAATCCAACTCAGCGACGCGCTGAGCAAGCACCCTGGCGGCTGCTGTGAATTTGGAAGTGGCGGATGCGGACATATGCATACTGTGCCAAAGGGGTGTTGCACTCATCATGCGTGACAGCCCCGCCACCTAGTGTTGAGACGTCGTGGAAATTGAACTCAATCCGTTGCAACAAGCCGTCATTGATGCGCTTGGCGTGCCTGCGGACTGGGAACCGCTCCCCGATCACATTGTCGACGATGTTGAACACCAGCTCGCCGTGGCACTTGCCCCACTTGAAGGACTCTTCACTCCAGAAAATCCACTTCGAGTCAACAAGCATCACATTGCCACAGTCCTCGGTTGCGAGGAATACCACGTCCTCAACAAACAGCAGGCGTTTGCGTGGAACATCAACACAGTTCGCGGAACCATCGCGCACAAAGGAATTGAACTTCTTCTCAATTGGCGCGGGCCGATCATTCCCGGCGAGATTGTTGACGCCGCCATCACCAGCGTTGCCGAAAATCCTCGAGAGAGCGCATCTGGTTTTCTCATTTCGCTCCCCGCGCATGAACTCGCAGAGTTGCGCGGTGCAGTCTTAGGCGCGGTCACCAATTTCCTGGAATGCTTTCCACCTATCAAGCCTCAATGGCGACCCATGGTGGAGTATTCGGCGTCGTATTCGCTCTTCAATAAGTCCATCATTTTTTCTTCGCGAATGGACCTCGTACTCGGTGGGCCAGGCCGGAAAGTCATCATCGACTTGAAGACTGGACGACTCACGCCTACGCACCGAGACGACTTACGTTTCTACGCTCTTGTTGAGACGCTTCGCAGTCGACAACCACCACGAAGCCTTGGTTCGTATTCGCTTGATGAAGCTCGACTTGAAGATGAAGCCGTTACTGAAGGAATTCTTCAAGCGTCAGTTCGACGCACCGCAAACGCCACGTTGTTAATCGCCGATTTAGTCTTGAAGACTCGTCAACCAGATCGTCGCGGCGGATTCCAATGTCGTTGGTGTCCCCTCAACGAAGAGTGCGCCGAAGGCATCAAGTTCTTGAAGCAAGCGTCGGGCGACGAGGACGACGACTAAATCAGTTTCACTTAGTCGTCAGAACGACCAACATGTGGCGTCATCAGTGCAAACGGAATTCCTAAGCCAACTGAACCACGCACCGTGGAAATGAAGCGGCCAGGTTGCGTCGCCTTCTTTGGAGGCGAGGTGATGTCTTCGCCGAGTTCTTCACATAGTTCGAATAAGTCATCCACGCTGACAACCATTCCCCACAACGATGAACCAGCGGTAGTTACATGTGGGCCAGTGACAACTTCAATGATGGTGTTGTCCATTTTGTGGAAGCGCTGCACCGCGCCATTTCCAAGTTGACGTTCGCGACGAACTTCCAGACCCAACTCACGTGTAATGGATTCACACGTACGGTCGATGTTGTCTGTGTTCACCACCACATGATCAAGCCCAACGGCCTGCTGCTTCCCGATGGGAGATGTCTTGTCCAGCTGTGGTGCGGACGACACAAGAGTGGTGGGAATTCCATCGATTGACACGGTGGCATCTCGACCCACCTCAATGGTCCACCCAACGAGTCCGGAGGCTTGTGTCTCATCGACAGTGAGACTCACATCTGAGAGCAGGTACGACGAAGAATCAGAGAGATGAAAGAGGGATTGCCAAGCTAAGCGATGCCCGCCTGCGTGTAGTGCAACAAGACGGGCCATGTGGAGAAACGGACTAGCCGCGACCCATATTTGGACGCTTGCCGTGGTTGGCCTTTGAGCGGCGCATACGCGCCTTGCGCTTCTTGGTCTTCTTCGACATAGGAGACGATGCTATCGGGCAGAGCTCTCCGCCCCACCAGGGCTAGGCGACCGGCCGCCAGCGAGCCCTGCCATCGGAGTATGGCTCACCCGTGACCTTGGTCTTGGAACACACGTATCGGTTTCCATTCTTGGCACCTGTTCCGAAAGCGCCCTCTGGTGAGCACCAAGAACCTGGATTCACCAGTGGCAACGAGCCGGAGGCCGTTGAGCTTGACCGGGGGACAACGGATGTCGCGGGTGCCACCGTGCCGACAGGACCCGCAGCTGACGAAGTTGATGCACTGCCCCATGGAGCCACCTTGGCGTTGGCGCAATTTTTGGTGAGGATGTTCTTGGCGCGACCCCATTCGCTGGGGTCCATGGACAACTTCCACCGTGCTTTCACTGCCACCCAATTGGTGACATATGTGCACAACGCTTCCGATCTTGGCGGTAGCCAATTCGACAAATCCTTGTCGCCTTTAGATCTGTTTTGCCCTGCCGTCACAGCAATGAGAGATCGTGGATCCGACATATCGTTTGCAAACTTTTGGCGTTGCGCAGACGACCACGCCCACGCGCCCGAATCCCACGCTTCTTTCAGCGGAATGAAGTGATCGATATCCAAATTCGATGGATCGGTGTGCATGACTCCGTCGTATTCAGAGAACCAATCTCCAGCAATGACCTTGCACCCGTAGGAGTCCACCTGTGCCTGCGACCGAGATTCAGCAATGAGAACTTCTTCGCGCGTATTGCAGCTATCACCGTCGTCGTCGGTCCAGTGTTTGAACAACGTTCGCTTGTACCCCTGCGGACGTTCCTTTTGTTGCGGAATCGTTGCAAGAACCGATAAGGCAGACAACTTCGCGTTTCCTTTAGATGGAACAGTTGTCGTGCTGCTCTTGCGCTTCACGGTTGTAGTGGTCTTTTTCGCTTCAACAGCAGCATCTGACTGGGACGACGACGCAGACACGCACCCCACTGCAACAACCATGGCGAGTGCCGGAAAAACAATGAGTGACTTCTTCATATTCATTGGAGACACTTTCATATTCTTCTCTATACCTTCGCAGGGACACCTGCGGAACCGTCGTCGCCGAACCACTTATCGCCCCATGTTCCAAGATCATTCAAGATAGGGATGAGCTCGAGTCCACACTCGGTGAGGTGATATTCGTAACGCTTTGGGCGTGTGCTGTATTCCACTTTGTAGATAACGTTGCTGTCAACCAACGTGGTGAGACGATCCGTGAGAATGTTGCGAGCAATATCGAGTGACGACTGAATGCTCTCAAAACGATGATTGCCCTCGTGAATTGACACCACGATGAGTGGTGTCCACCACTCGCCAATGACTGCTAACGCTTTGGCCAATCCGCTGGGCAAGTGGTCGAAGTTCTTCCGTGGAGTCATGAGACGCCACCCTAAGTGAAGGGTGGGTCATATTTGGGGAATTACGCCGATGTCATTTCTTCAAATACGGGGTCGAGTTCAATGAAAATGCATTCCCCTGGACAAACATCAGCAGCTTGAACCACTGCGGCGATATCCCGCTCGGCCACTTCGGCTAAAGACCCGGACCCTCCTGGATCATTTAGAGGCTCGCCACGTTCTGCAACGTATGCAATGCCATCCTCAAGCTGTACAAAGACATCTGGGCAATGATCGACACACAACCCATCCCCCGTGCAGAGGTCTTGGTCTATCCATACGCGCACGGCGACACGGTACCTTGCCCCATCGGCTTAGCCTTCTGGAATGACTTCTGCCACCCCGTCAGCATCTCGTCGTCCTCATGAATGGACGAGGCCGAACGGCACGGTTAGCGACCCGTACGCATGGCTACGCGACAAGAACGATCCGGAAACCTTGTCCTATCTCGCAGCAGAGAATTCGTATGCCGCACATTGGTTTGGAGCCTTCACCGCCGACATTGACAACGTGTTTCAACAAATCAAAAAGCGTGTCAAAGAAGATGACTCCTCGTATCCCGTTCAACATCGGTCATGGTGGTACGCCTCTCGCACCGAAACCGGCAAGTCATATGCCATTCATTCGCGTGGAACTTCTCCGGAAACCGCTCATGAACAATTGTTGCTTGACGAAAACGTTGAAGCCGCAGGCCATGACTACTTCTCACTCAACGCATTCGACATTTCGAACAATGACGAACAACTTGCGTGGTCTAGCGACACCGATGGAAGCGAGATGTATACCATCCGCATTCGCGACATCGCATCGCTACAGGACTTGCCCGATGAAATTCCAAACACCACATGGGGCGGGACCGCATGGAGTGCGGACAACCAATGGTTGTTCTATGTGACACCAGACGAAGCGATGCGACCACATCAGGTATGGCGTCACAAAATTGGAACGCCGACAACAGACGATGTTCTCGTGTTGGAAGATGCAGACGAACGTTTCTTCGTGGGAGTGGGCCTCACGCGCTCTGGCAAGTGGATTCTCATTGAATCGTCTAGCAAAATCTCCAGTGAATGCTGGGTTATTGATGCCACTCAACCCACCGCGCCGCCACGCTCAATCGCGCCACGCCAGTCAGATGTTGAATATCAGGTGGACGACTGGGGCGATGTGTTTGCCATCACCACAAACCGCAATGCACTTGATTTCAAAATCATGACGATGCCGGTGGAGGGTGGCGAGTGGTCGGACTTCATTCCACACACGCCCTCAAAACGAATCACACAATTTGATTGTTTTGAAAACTTCGCAGTCATGCAGAGATGGGAAAACGGTCAGCAGACAATCTCGTTGGTCTCCCGCGATGGGGCCATCTCCCCCATTGCGATTCGAAACGAGCCACACGAAGCAGAACTAGATGTCAATCCGAATTACTCCACGACTGGAATTCGGTTGTCGTATCAATCGCTCACATCACCACTCACCACTGCGTGGTATTCCTGCGAGGATTCCTCCCTCACAACGCTCAAGCAAACCGAAACTCCTCATTGCGATCTCACTCAATACGTTTCTTCTCGACTGTGGGTGACGGCAGAAGATGGTGCACAAGTCCCCGTTGACATCGTGCATCACCGTGACACTCCACTCGATGGCACAGCACCTTGTTTGCTGTACGGATACGGC
>Ga0172373_10005020_pt1 | contig 18356 bp, 14 predicted proteins | sample Lak10m_2_FD_114546 | JGI IMG/M metagenome (GOLD analysis project Ga0172373, IMG submission 114546) | Freshwater microbial communities from Kabuno Bay, South-Kivu, Congo - kab_092012_10m | ecosystem: Environmental > Aquatic > Freshwater > Lake | place: Democratic Republic of the Congo...
GTGTTTATTCTGTCTTGCGGTAACAATGAGGCAAAGCCTGATTTACAAACCAATTCAGATTCTCCGGCTCCTGTTCCTGAGCAGGTAAAAACAGAACAAGCCCCTGTTATTCCAACAGTTGAAATAGGTGGAATGATTTGGATGACTGAAAATTTGAAAGTCACAACCTTTTCCAATGGAGAGTCAATCTTAGAAGCAAAAACGAATAAAGAATGGTCAAGTGCAGCAAAGTCAAAAACACCTGCATACAGAATAATGAATGGGGTGTACTTTTATAACGGATACGCATTGAAAGATGCACGCGGAATAGCTCCGGCAGGCTTTACCGTTGCTTCTAGTTCTGATTTCAAGACGTTATTAAATTCACTTGGTGGAGGAACAACTTTTGACGGAAAGGCTGCAAAAGCTTTAGCTAATTATACTTGGGAAATTGAAGAATGGAATGAAAGCACAGGTGATTTAGGAATGATCAAAGTGAAGGGAACTAATTCGGCTGGATTTAACGCAAGTAAGGGTGGGTTCTGTCTCCAATCAGGTGAAATAAACCTTGGAGGATGTTCATTTTGGTGGACCTCAGATGGAGCATCTTTCGACATTGGATATTGTAGTCAAGATTTGGGAGGTGGCATAACTCCGAATTCTCCAATGGGCTATGGTTTTGAGGTACGTTGTGTCAAGAAATAATCTGAATTTAGGTTAATAAAAAAGGAGCTGATGAGCTCCTTTTTTTTATCATGCTATTTTCCTCAGTGCAGAACAACAATCTTTTTTGTTGAGGAGTTTTCCCCACTTCCAACCTGAACCAAATATGTTCCATTGTACAATGTACGCGTGTCGAAATGTGCAATGGTACTTCCTTGAAACAAAACCGTTGAAGCTATTTTTCTTCCGTCTTCCGTCCACAATGAAACTGAGACGTTTTCTCTATTTATACCATTGACCTGAACAGCTAATACATCTTGAACTGGATTAGGGAAAGTATTCACAACAAATGATAAAGTGGAAATTTCATTTACTGCAGTTGGTGTATACGTTGTTACAGCTTCAGTAATTGAAGTAACTTTTGCCGCCACTTTGGTACCGTAAAAAGTAGGACCTACTGCATACGGATAGGCAGAATTGTGATTCGCGTCTACCGTGCAGAAATAAGCGTAAATGCCATTTGGATATTCAGGTGTTATACAAAAACGACCGTTGTGTTCATCTAAATAATCGTCCATTCCAGGGTGAGCAATGAATTCGTAATCTTCACGGTAACGACCCAACGGGTAGGTAGAGTTCACAGCAGGTCCATCGGTAACATTTGTGCCGTCTGCATAATGCGTTCGAACGGTAATGTCTCTTAATTGGTAACTGCTTTTCATTCTTGTAATTCCTCCGGTTCCATCCGTATTGGCAAAAGCGTATGCACCATAAATGGGAAATCCGTCATACGCATAGCCAATCAAAGGTGAATGCTCAGACGTGTTAATGACATACAGTCCGTCGGCAGCATAGGTGTCGCAAATGGTTGAGAGCGTTACTAAATCTAAGTTGAATGCACTGGGATTTTGGTGGTGATGGTAATTACCCATAGCCGGATGCCCTTTCGCGCAATCGAATCCTGCACGCTCTGCTACAATGGCGTCTCGGTTCCAGATGCCTTGTCCAGGAGGTCCCATGATTGGTCCACCGGCTTCTGCCTGTGTTTGGTTGTTCCAAGAAACACCATCGCGGTAATCGAATAGAGCTACACCGTTAATGAATACACCAATGTTCCCACCGGTGGTAGCAGTAGGAGTACCTGTATTTTCAACCGGATTTAATGGAAATTTAAAAATGGCATTCTGATCTGAAGCCAATGACGGATTGCCATCTAGGAAAGGTCCTGTAATATAAGCTGGTATGCCATTGGTGGAAACATACACCCAATTAGAAGAATATTGTACCGATTGCACATTGGCCGCTACGTTATCATTGATGGGTGTCGAATTTCCATTAACATAATGACGTCCCATTATGCCAGTGGTGTTCTGCATCCAAGAAGTTACAGCAGGACCTTGAGCAAGTGTCATTCCACTTGAAAGAACAAGACTACTGAGTAGCGCGTTGAAGAATTTCATTTTGAAGTTTTTTTGGAAATTGATAATCGGTTCGAGTTAAGAAATGCTGATCGGTTAAGGTAAGTAAAAAGGCAATGAGGTCTTGCTTTTCATTTGAACTCAAATGCATCTTTTGGTTTAATGACAAACTTGTACTTCCCCCGAAATTACGTCCATTGGAGTAATGGTTTAAAACATCTTGAAGGGTTTTCATTTGACCGTCATGCATGTACGGATAACTGAATTCAATGTTTCTCAGAGAGGGAACCATAAAGAGGTACCGATCTTCTTTTCGCCCAGTGATGTTTTCTCTTCCAAGATCAGAAGTGAAACGAGGTTCAATTCCGTTGTTGGCAAATTGGTTTGAAGTGAAAAGAGGTTCTGTATGACAGGCATTACAGAATTTCTGAAAGAGCAAATATCCCTGTTGTTCTTGAGCAGTGAATTTCAACGTCCCCTCCAACATTTGATCGTATTTACTGTTTGTACTTTCCAACGAAATTAAAAATTGAGAAATCGATTTCAGCATCCGCTCACCAGTGGCAAGACTATCGCCCCAAGCTTGATAAAAAAGTTCGCGGTAGAACTTGCGCGCATTTAATTTTTCAATCACGTTTGGAAGCGATTCATTCATTTCCAATTTATTTTCTATCGGAGCCAAAGCCTGAGCATCGATATGATGAACTGCACCATCCCACATGAAATTTTTCTTCCATGCTAAATTGAAAAGGGCAGGTGCATTGCGTGTTCCAACGGCATCATTCACACCGTGGCTTGTGGGGTGATCGGTATGTGCAAAGGCAGTGTAAGACAGGTGACAGGAAGAACATGATATACTTCCGTTGGAAGAGAGTAGGGGGTCATAGAAAAGCACACGTCCCAATTCTTTTTTTTCTTCAGACGAAAGGTTGTTCCCAAAGTCATAAATTTTTTTCGGCCAAACTATTTTTCGTTTCGGTGGAAGTGTAAAGCCAAGTGCAATTATCAATAGTAAAATGAAAATGGAAAAGGAAGTGCTTTTTCGAATCATTGCATTTGTGCAGATAGTGATGAACACAAGGCTTGAATGTATTGCGTAACATGGGTATTTGGTGTCATCAGAGAATATTCATTATTCTCATGCACCAATTCCAGAAATGTCCATAAATCGAAGTGAATACTTAAATTTTGTGTTCGCTTTTCCGGCGGCAATACAGGTATAAGTGTGGCCAAACGATGAATTGGAATTTCAATAGTCTGTGAACTCATACACGCGTTTGAAAAGCCTCCGAGGTGTAGGTTTAATGCAGTACCGTCTTTTTCTTTTCCTTCCAACTTAAACTGAATATAACCGCTTTGCCAACTCCAATACATGCCGTTTGAAGGGTCTAAGGCACAGCAATGAACCCCTGCTGCATTGGTGGTAGAGTCAACACCTAAGGTAAGTCGAATATAGCTGGCATAACCACTGTTTACAGGAATTGAAAACAGTGTACTTTCAGCCTTGGAAAAATCAAGTAGTCGGTATTTCATAGCATCCTTTCCGATGACTTGCTTTTCAAAATTCAGAATTTCAATTTTTCCCACATAACACTTGAGCACATCTATGTGAAGCACAGAATCCAGGTACTGCAGGGGTTGTGATTTCAGATTGAATTTAAAATTTCCGTTGATGCTTGCATTCAGTTTTTCGAATTCAACAACCACGGGGAAATGATCTGAAAGCAAGGGCTCATTCACGTTGGTATTTCCAACCCGGTAGGAATGAAAACCGAAATCTTGCATGGCGTAAAATACATAATCAATTCGCGGGGCATCTTTATTTTCCTCTCGTTTGAAGTTGTTGAAGGTTCCTGTTTTTTCGTTCGCTCCAGTACCAGCATCGGTGAAAGCACCCTTTAATTTTATGAGCGCATCATCATTCTGCGCGCAGTTAAAATCGCCAAACAGAATTTTATTATGAATGGAAGAGAAGTTGTTCATTTCATTCAGAATGAGCTCAGCGCTATGTTTTCGTGCTTCCATTCCAACATGGTCCCAATGTGAATTCACCACCAACAAAGTGTCTCTGCTGTTTTTGTCGAAAAGCAGGACAAAGGTTGCAATGCGTTCACACGCAGCGTCCCATCCTTTGCTCGGTTTAGAGGGAGTAGGAGAGAGCCAAATCGTTTTCGATGTGATGAGTTGGAATCGATTCAATCTGAAGTAAATTGGAGAGTATTCACCTGCGGTTTTTCCGTCTTCTCTGCCTACACCAACGCGTTCGTATTGGCGCTTTTCAAAATTATAATTGAACAAGGCGCGATCAAGTTCAAGAACTTCGTTGTGTAATACTTCCTGAAATCCAATTATGTCGGGACTTTCGCTCCACAGAAAATGCTTTACACGTTCGCTTCTGTTCGGCCAGCTGTATTCACCATCCTTCGCGTTGTTGTAACGAAGGTTGAACGACATGACTTTGATTTTCGGGTTCTGACCAAAACAGGTATGGCATTGCAATGCAATGAGGGCAATGAGAACACTATTTTTTATGAAGCCAGCCAAGAATTTCTTCATCGTCAATGGTATATCCGGTTTCTGTAAAAATCAATTGAATGGTAATTCTACTTGGTGCGCTGGGCCCTGGATTTTGTTGAATAACCTCAATGCTTTTATTTCCGTTGTTTTTAACTACAATAGCCACGTGTCCGTATGGATTCCATTCATTTCCATTCCATACAAGCAGGTCATGGGTTTCAGGAATTCCAACACCTCCGTTTTTATATTGAATCAAATTGCGTTCGGTATTCAGTTGTCCGTCTTTGAACTTGGTATTGTAGAAGTCTTTGGCATGTCCGTAGGCATTGGGCATTTTATGATTGAAGTATTCATAATAGTATCGTTTCACAAATTCAACGCACTGGTATTTCAATCCAATGTTATAACCGTCGGCACTTACATTTCGGGCACCAACATGAGAAACACTTCCGTTGTAATAGACCTTCACACCGTTGAATTCATCTACAACATCGCCCATCTTGCGTTGAGCGAAAGCAAGTGTAGACAGGGCAATGCCTATTAAGAGAAAACACGTTTTTATCATGTTATGCAAGATAAAATAAAAAACCTCCCGAAGGAGGTTTTTTGATATCAATCAAGAGTTGGAATTAGGCGTTGTCGTCACCTTCCATTTTCTCTTTCAATGTAGCAAGTGCATCAAGATCTCCTAAAGTTGATTTTTCAACTTGAGAATTTACTTGTTTTACAGCTGAATTGTTGTCTTCTTTTTTCGCACCACCACGCTTTGGTTTTGCATCTGCAGACGCAGTGATTTCTTCTGGTTTCCATGTTTGTGTATGAGAAACGGCAATCTTGCGTTGGTTTTTGTTGAATTCAAGAACAATGAAGTCTAGAACATCATCAACTTTTGCAGTTGAACCGTCTTCTTTCTTTAAGTTCTTGTTCAAGCAGAATCCTTCTAAACCATATGGAAGAGCCACAATGGAGTGGTTACCTTCTTTTTTCACAATGGTTCCTTGGTGTTTCGTTCCTTCAACAAATACAGATTCGAATACATCCCATGGATTCTCTTCAACTTGCTTGTGACCTAGACTAATCTTGCGACCGTCTTTGTCCAATTCCAAAACAACAACTTCCATTTCGTCGCCAATAGCGCAGAATTCAGAAGGATGTTTGATTTTCTTCGACCATGAAAGATCAGAAATGTGCACAAGACCATCAATGCCTTCAGCCAATTCACAGAACACACCGAAGGTTGTGAATGCACGAACTTTCGCTTTGTGTCTGCTTTCTACTGGGAAACGAGCTTCAATGCCTTCCCACGGATCAGCGGTCAATTGCTTCAATCCTAGGCTAAGCTTGCGCTCTTCTTTCTCCATGCTCAAAATAACGGCTTCAACTTCATCTCCAACTTTCAAGAAATCAGAAGCTGAGCGAAGGTGTGAGCTCCAAGACATTTCAGAAACGTGGATAAGACCTTCTACACCTGGAGCTAGTTCAACAAAAGCACCGTAGTCAGCAAGAACGACTACTTTACCTTTTACTTTTTGACCTACTTCAAGTGTGTCTTGCATAGCATCCCATGGGTGAGAAGTCAATTGTTTCAAGCCAAGAGCAATACGCTTCTTGTCATCATCGAAGTCAAGAATAACCACGTTGATCTTAGAATCCAATTGAACAATCTCTTCTGGGTGTACAATACGTCCCCAAGAAAGGTCAGTGATGTGAATTAATCCATCTACGCCGCCAAGGTCAACGAATACACCGTAGCTTGTGATGTTTTTAACAACACCTTCCAATACCTGACCTTTTTCAAGACCAGACATGATTTGCTTTTTCTGTTCTTCAAGTTCAGCTTCAATAAGTGCTTTGTGAGAAACAACTACGTTTTTGAATTCGTTGTTGATTTTCACAACTTTCAATTCCATAATTTTTCCAACGTACACATCGTAATCGCGAATAGGCTTCACATCAATTTGTGAACCTGGTAAGAAAGCTTCAATACCAAATACGTCAACGATAAGACCGCCTTTGGTACGACACTTCACTTCACCTTTAATGATTTCTCCAGACTCAAGAGCGTTGTTCACATTACCCCAAGCGCTGAATAAGCGAGCGGTTTTGTGAGACACAATCAATTGTCCGTTTTTGTCTTCTTGTTGCTCAACGAAAACCGGAACTTTGTCACCAGCTTTTAAATCTGGGTTGTAACGGAATTCAGTAACAGGCACAACACCTTCAGACTTGTAACCAATGTTGATTACAACTTCTTTTTTACCAACAGAAACAACAGTTCCTTGAAGAACTTCTTTCTCTGCAATGGTTGAAAGTGTGTTTTCATACAACTCGTCATAGCGTTGACGCTCAGAGTCAGTATAACCTCCAGCAGCTTCATATGCTTCCCATGAGAATTCGCCCTTTTCATTCATGAAAGCGGCATCATCTGCGGTGCTATAAAGTTCTAGTGGTTCTTCTGCAGCAATTTCTTCTTCTGCAGCAACAGGAGCAGTAGCTTCTGTGTTCTCTGTTCCTTCTACTGATGGAACAATGTTTTCAGCTTCTTCAGCTGGGTTTACGTTTTCTGCCATGTGGCATGTTTAATTTGTATTTCATTCGCCAAGGCACGCGTTTGGAATGAAAGAGTTAGTTATTCTTCAGTGACTCAGCGTCTTATCACTGCCCAAAAGGGACGCGAATATAAGAAGAAAATCTTGATTTCGAGCAGTTTAAATGCGTTTTTTATTCTCTTTTTGGCGTGCCCCTTCGGGTCGGGCTATTCGTTCCAAGTCCTCGCGGTTTCTAACCGCTCCGGGCTTTCCACTGCTATCCCTCACGCATGATCACAACTTTTCTAGCTCCCAGAGTGGTCCCATTACAAACCAGTTTTGCATAGTATACCCCTGGGCCGCGATCGTTTAAATTAAGTTCCTTCGACTTTTCTCCAATGTTTAAATTCACACTTTTCACAAATGATCCGGCGCAATCGTAAATGTCGATTGAGCTCGTTTCTTTTATTTCATTGAAGGAAAAAGTGGTGCTATTCGAGAAAGGATTCGGATAGTTTGAGAATGAAAATTTAAATTCTGCACTTTCGTTAAGATGCACAGAATTATTTGGAAGAATCTTTATGCCAACGGGTCTGTGGTCAGAGACATTGGCCTCGTATTCACTCCAACCATTTGGCAGGTATTGTTCAATTTTCAGCGTTTTAATTTCATACGAACTATTCTGCACCTCATCAAACAATTCGTTTGTAATGAGAATATGATCAAGATGCGAGGGCCAAGAGGGGTATGACCAACCCGTACTGCTTCCTGTTGCAATTTCCATATCTGCGAACAAGTAGTTTTCAGTATCATTCAGGAAGTTTATAAATACATTGTTGGGCGCTGGGTCGGTAAGTCTGTCGTTGAGGTCACCTAGAAGAAAAACACTCTTATCGGGCAGATTCGTATCGATGTAGGTTTTTAAAAGGTTCGATGCCAAATACCTTCTCGCTTCCTCATCATCTGAATCAGCCGCATTCAGGTAGCCATCTCCACAACATTTGAAATGGTTATTTATAGCGAAGAAATTTTGATTGTCGAAGTTGAAGTCCATGATTTTCGGAGAGCGGGGGAAAGGATTCCAATAGGGGTAAGAGGTATAGATTTCGTAAATATCATTAATTTGAATAACCTCAGATTTGTAAATGAACGCCAATCCAGCATAATATGAAGTCATGAAGTAGTAGTGATATTGAGGCAAATCTGCTAACAAGTATTTAAAGGAAACCGTGTCATCGATCTCTTGAAAAGCGTATATGTCAGCGTCAATGTTTTCGATAATTTGTTGGACGTAATTCACGGTAATGTCCCCGTTTTTAGGGAAGTGTTCAATGTTCCAAGTAACAAGTTCCAGGGTAGTGTCGGTCCCGAACGACAAGTCATTCAGCGTTTGTGCAAAAAGGAGCGAGCTGTTAAAAAAGATAAAAGCAAGTAAAGAGAGACGCTGTTTCAAATGTTTTTTTTCGAAATTAGTGAAGAACTCTGTGAACTAAATAGCTCAGATTTGAAATCGCTTGGTTGAATCTGTAGAATTGATTGTTTGTAATTGATCATTTAAGGGTATACTGAATTCGCCGAAGACATTCGTGCGAAGTATATTCTTCCCCTTTCTTTTCTTTTTTTATCTAATAACAACCTTCCTCGTTGCCATATTGCTTCCACTTGAACAACGAATCACATACAATCCAGAGGGAAGTTGAGTGGTGCTGATTTCCTCAGATATTCGGGATTCACGACTTATTATTTTATTTCCTTTTGAATCGTAAACTTCGCAAGTAAAGGCCTTACCTGGCCAGTAAATCTGAACTGAAGTAGCCGTCTGATTCAACATGAAATTCTCCACGGAATTCTCAACAACTGGCGTGCACATCACATAATTCAACTTCCCCCAAATCTGATCATTCAATAAAAACGGAACCAAAGAATTGTCCGGGGCATTGCCCATGCGAATGAAAACTAACCCTTCGCTCGGACTCACATTCAGACACTGTCCATCTCTGCCAAGCGCAGCGTATACATCTGAAGGAGCATTTGGAAACATCATCCCGGGTATTACAATTTGCGTTTGCGGAATCATGTATGTACTTTGACCATTCAGCCACCACAAGTATCCGTATGAGTTGTTCAGGTTCTGAGAGGGCGTAATCATTTCCTGAAAATAATTCGCATCAGTCATCAACTGATTCCCATTCCAATTTCCGCCGTTTTGCATCAAGATTCCAAAACGCGCCATACTTCTTGCAGTGCTCAAATACACATTGTTGTATCCACTCTGGAAAAAGAACCCGTCCATTCCTGTCGGTTGCTTCAAAGCTGAAAATACAAGTCCGTTCAACGTTTGTCCAGTCGCTCCTTCCAATACACCGTCGAGTAGAGTATACGGAGCATTGTGATATGCCCAGCGCGTGCCCGCATCAGCAGAATAAACCAAACAACTCGGATCGGTGCAATACGGATCTGCAACACCATCGTCTAACCCTGAAGTCATGGTTAATTGGTTTCGAACAGTGATACTATTTTCTTGATCAGCAGTGCAACTGGTCCATCCACTTCCCAAATAACTTGAACTTAAATCATTGATTGAAAGCTGTCCGTTTTGTTGCGCAATTCCAACCAAATAGGAGGTAAGCGTCTTTCCTGCTGAAGCCCAATACCACAGGCTATCCTGCGTGAAGGTCCCGAAGTAATTTTCAATGACAATCTTACCGTTCTTTAACACAATGAATGCTTTCGTATTATTGCTTTCAAGAAAAGAAAGGAGCTCAGGTATCTGGTCTTCGCACCACCCCAATTCAGCGGGAGTAATGGTTTCCCAGGTGTTTCCACTTGTAGGCGGAAAGTATACTTGTGCCAACGATGGACAAGCGAATAAAATAATGAGTAAAAAGAGTTGTATATATTTCATATGAGGGTTAGACTAAGTATTTTAAATATAATTTAAAACAACCAAATCCAAAGTCCAATTCCAACCCAAACCAGTCCTTTAATCAAGAAAAACAAAAAGCCAACGAGTCCAACACGCTTTAGCCAAGTTTTGGTTTTAGAGTTCATGCAATCAAAGATAAAAAAAAGGCTCCAAAGGAGCCTTTTAACACTATCCAAGATAAGATTTAAGTATCTTACTTCGGCTGGTATGTTTGAGTCGGCGAATGGCCTTCTCTTTAATTTGACGAACACGCTCACGTGTTAAATCGAATCGTTCCCCAATTTCTTCCAACGTCAACGGGTGTTCACCATTCAATCCGAAATACAAACGAACCACATCACCCTCTCTGGCGGTTAGCGTGCGTAAACTGCGTTCAATTTCTTTACGCAAACTTTCGTGCAACAAATCCGTGTCCGGTGAAGGTGTATCGTTGGTCTGTAAAACATCATACATGGTTGAACTGCTGTCATCCCCATCTTTCAATGGTGCGTCCATAGAGACGTGGCGACCACTGTTTCTCAATGACTGTTTCACCTCATCTAAGGTCATTTCCAATACCTCAGCCAATTCAGCCGGAGTAGGAGGACGCTCAAATTCTTGCTCCAACTTAGCAAAAGCCTTGTTGATTTTATTGATCGATCCAATTTTATTCAATGGCAGACGAACAATACGCGATTGCTCAGCCAAAGCCTGAAGAATAGATTGACGAATCCACCATACGGCGTATGAAATGAACTTGAAACCACGCGTTTCATCGAATCGTTGTGCCGCTTTAATCAATCCCAAGTTTCCTTCGTTGATTAAGTCAGGAAGTGATAAGCCTTGATTCTGATACTGCTTAGATACAGAGACTACGAAGCGCAAGTTTGCTTTAGTTAGTTTCTCAAGGGCCGCTTGGTCTCCTTGCTTAATGCGTCTTGCTAATTCTACCTCTTCGTCAGCTGTAATGAGGTCTACACGACCAATTTCCTGTAGGTACTTATCCAAGGAAGCTGTTTCCCTGTTGGTTACCTGTTTGGTTATTTTTAACTGTCTCATTCGGGCTTTATAACGTTTATCGTAAAAAAGGGTTGCTTATTATTCAAAATTAATTTTGTTCTTCAGGTTTCGGTAACAAAACTTTTCGAGACAACTTTAATTTTCCGGTCTTCGGGTCTTTTCCCAAGACTTTGAATTTTACTATATCACCAACATTCAAAACCTCTTTTACATCTTCAACTCTGCGCCATTCCAATTCTGAAATGTGAATCAAACCATCTTGACCAGGCAAAATCTCTACAAATGCACCAAAGGGTTGAATGGTTTTTACAGGCCCTTCATACACTTCTCCAATTTCAACCTGCGGAGGCCAAACAATTGATTTCACACGATTCACAGCAGCATCAAGGCTGGATTTGTCTGCAGATGCAATCTCTACAAAGCCTTTGTTATCGCGCTCTTCAATAGAGATTGTAGCTCCAGTTGTTTTCTGAATTTCTTGAATTACTTTTCCTCCAGGACCAATAACCTTTCCTATTTCTTCCGTTGGAATTTCGAAGCTAATGATGCGTGGTGCGTGAGGTTTGTAGTCTTCACGTGGTTCAGAAATGGTTTTCATCATTTCACCTAAGATGTGCAAACGACCTTGCTTGGCTTGATCCAACGCATCGGTTAACAATTGCATTGAAAGCCCCTTGATCTTAATGTCCATTTGGCAAGCCGTGATTCCTTTCGAAGTACCGGTTACTTTAAAGTCCATATCGCCCAAGTGATCCTCATCTCCTAGGATATCTGATAGGATAGAATATTTTCCATTTTCATCTGTGATTAATCCCATTGCAATTCCAGAAACGGGAGCTGCAATAGGAACACCACCGTCCATGAGTGCAAGAGTTCCTGCGCAAACAGTGGCCATTGATGAAGATCCATTTGACTCAAGAATGTCTGATACGATGCGCATCGTGTACGGACATTTTTCAGTTTCAGGAAGAACAGGCTTCAATGCACGAAGTGCAAGGTTTCCGTGTCCAATTTCACGACGACCTGTTGAGCGAATTGGACGTGCTTCACCTGTGCTGAATGGTGGAAAGTTGTAATGCAACAAGAACTTGTCGGCTCTTGGGTGAACAACACCGTCAATGGTTTGCTCGTCTAGCTTGGTACCCAAAGTAAGGGTGGTCAATGACTGGGTTTCTCCACGTGTAAAGACACTCGATCCGTGCGCTCCTGGCAAATAATCAACTTCACACCAAATTGGACGAATGGTTCTGGTATCACGACCATCCAAACGAATGCCGTCATCTAAAATCATTCTACGCATGGCGTCTTTCAAGCAATCATGCGTGTATTTCTTCAACAAAAATGAGTTAGCCGATTTTTCTTCATCGGTGAATTGAGCGAAAAACGCATCTTCAATTTGATGAAAAGCAGCACTTCTTTCTTTCTTACCAGATGGCGTTTTTACAGCAGCATAGAACTTCGCATAACATTCGTCCCATACTTTTTTCTTTAATTCTTCGTCTTTTGGTTCGTGGTTGTATGAACGCTTCACAGCTGCTTTTTCAACCTTTGAAGCCAACTCCAACTGCGCTTTTACTTGAGTCTGAATGGCAGCGTGTGCAATGGCAATGGCTTCAATCATGACCTCTTCGCTCACTTCTTTCATCTCACCCTCAACCATGACAATGCTGTCTGCGCTACCAGCAACCATAATGTCTAAATCGGCATGTGCCAATTGCGACCAAGTTGGGTTCACCATAAATGCACCGTTGATTCGGGCAACACGTACTTCAGAAATAGGTCCGTTGAAAGGAATATCTGATACTGCAATAGCTGCAGAAGCAGCTAAACCAGCTAAACTGTCTGGCAAGTTTTCTTTGTCGGCAGAAATCAACGAAACAACAACTTGTGTATCGCTGTGGAAATCATCTGGAAACATTGGGCGAAGAGCACGGTCAATCAAACGAGAAACTAAAATTTCATCGTCGTATGGGCGTGCTTCACGCTTGAAATATCCACCTGGGAATCTTCCCGCAGCGGCATATTTTTCACGGTATTCAACCGTTAGTGGAAGGAAGTCTAATCCCTCTTTGGCTTCTTCGTTGGCTACAACGGTTGCAAGGAGCATCGTATCTCCTTGGCGAACTACAACTGAACCATGTGCTTGCTTTGCTAACTTACCAGTTTCAATGGTAATAGGAGCAGCTGAACCCATGTCAATGGTAGTTGTGATTGCTTCAATTTTCATTTTTTTTCTTCTTTTTTCGTACTTATTTTTTCTTCTTTTTCTTTCTTCTTCAGGGTATTCTTAAAAATGCGAAAAGGCAATTGAATAATTGCCCCTTCGACTTTCAGTTTCGCGGTGTATTACTTACGCAAGTCAAGTTCTTTAACAATTGCACGGTAACGAGCGATATCCGTTTTTTGTAAATAGTCCAACAAACTTCTACGCTTACCAACCAATGCAATAAGTGAACGTTGGGTTCCGTAGTCTTTTTTGTTTCTTTTTAAGTGCTCAGTTAAGTGTGCAATGCGGTAAGTGAATAACGCAATTTGTCCTTCTGAACTTCCTGTGTCCTTCGCAGATTTTCCGTGTTTAGCAAAGATTTCTTGTTTTTTTTCTGATGTAAGGTACATGCCAATACTTTTTTAGTGATTATTATGTGATCCTTCCTTGTAAAGTTTCCTTTTCTTGGAATGGGGTGCAAATATAGGTATAACTGAACTGATTTTCCAAGATTATTTCAAATGACTTAGGGTCAGTGCCAATTTCTTTTTCATTTCATTCCTTCCAACGATATAGTCAAGAAAGCCGTGTTCGAGCACGAATTCTGAGCTTTGGAATCCTTCAGGTAAGTCTTTTTTAATGGTTTCTTTCACAACGCGTGGACCTGCAAATCCAATGAGAGCCTTGGGTTCAGCAATGTTCAAATCTCCAAGCATGGCGAAAGAAGCAGTAACTCCACCGGTTGTTGGGTCTGTTAGAATAGAGATGTATGGGAGTTGTGCGTCTGCGAGTTGAGTCAGTTTGGCTGAGGTTTTGGCCATTTGCATCAATGAAAATCCAGCTTCCATCATGCGCGCTCCACCAGACTTCGAAATGCAAATGAATGGACATTTTTTCTCAATGGCGGCATCAACTCCACGTGCAAATTTTTCGCCAACTACAGAACCCATAGATCCTCCAATGAAACCGAAATCCATACAGGCAATAACAACGGGTTGACCTTCCATATTTCCTGTTCCAATGCGAATGGCATCTTTTAATCCTGTTTTTGCAATTGTTGTTTTAATGCGGTCTTTGTAGGCTTTTGTATCTGTAAATTCAAGCGGATCACCGCTTTTCAAATCGCCCGCAATTTCGCTCCATTCGTGTTCGTCAAACAGAACTGAAAAATATTGCATCGAGTTGATTTTATCATGGTGCCCACATTGGTTACAAACCCAATCGTGGTCTGCATGTTGGTCGCTAGTCACCACGTGTTTACACTCAGGACATTGATACCACAAACCTTCAGGGATTTCTTTTTTCTCTTGGCTGTCTGTTGTAATTCCTTGTTTTTTTCTTTTAAACCAACTCATGACTTCAAATTTTGAATGGACAAAAGTATCAAAATCGAATCAAATCATTACGAAAAGATTAAATCGATAGAAATTTGTTTGATTCGACTTACATTCGCATCTGTGGGAAAATTAAGCATGAATCTAAATAGTCTGTTCCAAGCTCTTGTTCCGAAGAACGAGAGGTGCTTTGGTTGGTTCGAAAAAGGAACAAAGAATGTTGTTTTGGCGTCTGAATGTTTGAATCAGCTCATTGGAGGCGATGGTTCGAAGCGCATGATTTTATTCGAAAGAATGAAAAATCTCGAACTTAAAGGAGATGAGATTACAGATGCAATCAAGAATGAGGTTTCAACCGTATTTGTTTTGCCATTCGACCGAGAAGAGGTGTATCAATTAGCTATATTAATTGATGATGTCGTGGACGATATACACGGTATTTCAAAGCGTGTTGATCTTTACAAAATTCATCAGTTTCCTGCTGTATTTTCAGAGATGTCGAGTGTCATTCATCTAACTGCCATTGAACTGTTGGAGTTGGTCCAAGATTTCAAAAAGCTCAGATACAATGAAGCTGCGCGTGAACACATTCAAACCATTCAAGAATATGAAAGGCAAATGGATCACTTGCAGGAAAGTGCCATTGCAAATCTTTTTGAAACAGGAAGTGACCCGATTGAAATCATAAAAATTCAAGAGGTTTTTACCATCATGGCCAAAGCTCAGAAGCATGCGGGTGAAGCTGCAAGTCTTATTGAGGCGGTGCTTGTCAAGTTCAATTGAAATGAATACTATCTTAATTACTGGAGCAAGTTCTGGTTTCGGGTTCGCGACAGCAAAACATTTTTTAGAGCAAGGTTGGAGGGTAATTGCTTTGGCTCGCAGAGAGGAGAAATTACTTTCCTTGTCGGCCAAGGAGGGGCAATTAATAGTAGTACCGTGTGATGTGCGTGATGTCAAAGAGTTAGAAGAAAAGTTGACACCTATATTGGAAACAACGTCTCTTGATTGCCTATTCAACAATGCGGGTTTAGCATTGGAAAAGGTGAGTGTTGAAGATGGAAGTTTAGAATTATGGAAAACCATGATAGAGACCAACATTCAGGGACTACTCTACGTATCGAAGTTGGTTATTCCATATTTGAAAAAACAAAAACAAGGAAACATTATCAATGTAAGTTCTATAGCGGGAAGGGAGGCCTATGAAGGGGGAAATGTATACGGAGCTACCAAAGCTGCAGTAGCATTGTTGTCTAAAAGCATGCGCATTGAACTTGCGCCATACGGAATTAAAGTTTCAGATATTGCGCCCGGAGCAGCTGATACAGAATTTAGTCTAGTTCGTTTCCATCAAGATGGGGAGAAGGCCAAACAGGTGTATACCGGCTATACTCCATTAATGGCTCAAGACATTGCAAATGTCGTTTGGTTCTTGTGTAACTTGCCGCCTCATGTATGCATTCAAGAAATGGTGGTTATGCCCACAGCACAGCCTGAAGCTAAGGTTGTCTTTAAGAAGAATTAATCTCTTTCTTAGTTCACTTTTTTTTCTTTCAATCATTACTTCTTGTACACCGAAAGAAGAAGTTGATTTGATTTTGCACAATGGAGTCATTCACACGTTAGATGCTAATGGCAGCAAGTATGAGGCTATTGCAGTAAAAGATGGTAAAATAATAGCCATGGGTCCTGAAAGAGAAATATTGAATGGCTATAATGCTGCTCAGTTTGTTGATTTGGAAAAAAAGTATGTTTATCCTGGATTTATTGATGCGCATGTTCATTTGGTAGGAATGGCTCAAATGAAATTTGATGTGAATTTAATTGGAACCACAGGCAGTGCGGAAATTATTTCTAAACTCCAAGCTCAAACCGTAAAAAGATCAAGCGGGTGGATTGTAGGAAGAGGTTGGGATCAAAATGATTGGAGCAGTGGTGACAGCGAACAACAACTGTTTGAGAAGTTGAATGAGATGTATCCAGATATACCGGTTCTCTTGATTCGAATTGATGGACATGCAGGAATTATTAATCAAGCGGGAATTGCAAAAACGAATTTCAATTTGAAATCGTGGAATGATCCAAAACAAATTGTGTTTTCGGACGCTGTGTTTACAGGAGTTGTTTTGGATAATGCATTATCGGAGATTCAGAAGTCTTTACCTCCGTTATCACGAAGTGAGATGACCCAAGGGCTTATATTGGCTCAGCAAGAATGTATATCGGCCGGATTAACTACAGTAGATGAAGCTGGAATTTCCGTTTCGAATTATCAACTGATTGATTCACTTCAAAAATCGGGAAGTTTTCATTTAAGAGTGTATGCGATGTTGCAAGATGATGAGGACAGCTGGAATTATATTCGAACACATGGACCAGATAGTACATCTAAAATGCTTAAGTGTCGGGCTGTGAAGTTAATGGTAGATGGAGCATTGGGAAGTAGGGGCGCATGTTTGAAATCGCCCTACGCAGATTTAATAACAAGTAAAGGAAGCATGTTGCAAACCGCAGACTATTACAAGTATCGCATGGCCGAAGCTTTTGTAAACAAGTGGCAAGTGTGTACGCATGCTATTGGAGACAGCGCGAATAAAAGCGTTATGTCGTGGTATGCATCAATACTCATGGGGAAGAACAATCGAAGGTGGCGTATTGAGCATGCTCAGGTTGTGGATGAGCGAGATTATCATTTCATTCAAGATTTATCATTGATATTATCTGTTCAGCCAACACATGCTGTAAGTGATGGTCCTTGGGCTTACGATCGTTTAGGGGGTAATCGGATTAAGAATGCGTATGCTTACAAAAAGCTATATGATTTATCGGGTCTGTTGGCATTGGGAACAGATGCGCCGGTTGAGGAGATCTCGGCATTGCGCACGTTTATAGCTTCTGTCTTTCGAACAGATATGCGAAATAGGAATAAGCCATTTGGTATTGAAGAGAAGTTGGATCCAAGGGTTGCCCTGTATGGAATGACGGTTTGGCCTGCCATTGCAAATTTTGAGGAAAATGAAAAGGGGACATTGGAAATAGGTAAAATGGCTGATTTCACGGTGGTTTCAGTAGATTTATTTCAAGCGACAGAAGAGCAAATTCGTGAGGCAAAAATTGAAAAGACCGTAATTGGGGGCAAAGTCTTTAAGGAAGGTGTAAAAAAATAAAAAATTTTTAACATTGAGTTTAAGCGAGTTAAGTGCGAGTCAAGAAAAAAAGTAAGAAAACGAAAGAAAAAAAGTTGCGTAAGTAAAAAAGAGTAGTACATTTGCACCCGCTTTCAAAAACAAAAACGTTCTTTGAAGAAAGCGAAAAAAAAGAAAAGCGAAAAAAAAGTGAGAGAAAAGTTGTGAGAGAAAAAAAATGGTGTACATTTGCACCCGCTTTGAGAAAAGCATTTGAACAATGGTTCAGATGTAGAGGCTAAAAAGAGGGAAAGAAAAAAAACTTTTATAAAAAGTTTGTGGGAATGAAAAAGTAGTTGTATGTTTGCCGCCCGTTTCGACAGAAGGTCAAAATCGGGAAGTGAATAAGATAGAAAAAGTTCTTTGATATAATGCAGCAGTAAACAGGTAATTCGTCAAGCCAAAAGATTAAACTTTTTACAATGGAGAGTTTGATCCTGGCTCAGGATGAACGCTAGCGGCAGGCCTAACACATGCAAGTCGAGGGGTAACCTTGTTAATAGCAATATTAATAAGGCTAGACCGGCGCACGGGTGCGTAACACGTATGCAACCTACCTTATACTGGGGAATAACTTCGAGAAATCGGCGCTAATACCCCA
>Ga0172373_10005021_pt1 | contig 18348 bp, 18 predicted proteins | sample Lak10m_2_FD_114546 | JGI IMG/M metagenome (GOLD analysis project Ga0172373, IMG submission 114546) | Freshwater microbial communities from Kabuno Bay, South-Kivu, Congo - kab_092012_10m | ecosystem: Environmental > Aquatic > Freshwater > Lake | place: Democratic Republic of the Congo...
AACCCCCAGTGGCGCGATCTCTGCGAAGACATTGCCTGACGGCTCCCGTCGGTTGGATGCCCGCCTGCGCGGGCATGACGTCAAAAATTTACCCTTCCGTAACCTGAGTTCGGAGCCCTGGGCAATAAGGCGGTGGCGTTGACTCGCGGGGGGCTGGGCCTTAACCTGCCTTCCCTGTGTCGGGGAGTTTCGCCGGGGAAGGTGTGTGTTGTCCGAGACCGCTTTAAGCCGCACCGAAGCGGCGATTCATCGTCTGGGGAATTCCATCGACCGTCTGGAAGCCGCCGCGGCGCGGGTCGGCGCCGGCGACTTGCTGCTGGCCGGTGAGCTGCGCGACGCCCGCGAGGAGCAGGCCGCCCTGCTCGACACCACCCGGGTGGTGTCGTCCCGGCTGGACGCCGCCATCCGCCGCCTGCACACCCTCCTTGAGGAGTAACGCCCGTGGCCGTCGTCCCCGTCAGCGTCAATGGCCGTGTCTATGAGATCGGCTGCGACGATTCACAGGTCGCCCGGATACAGAAACTGGGGCAGGCGGTCGACGAGAAGGCGCAGGCCCTGTTGCAGCAGGTCGGCACCGTTCCCGATGCCCGTCTGCTGGTAATGGTCGGCCTGATGCTGACCGACGAACTGAACGACGTCCGAAGCCAGCTGCAGGCCACCGGCAGCGACCTGTCCGCCGCCGCCGAGGGCGACGCCCGGATGGCCGCCGGAATCGACGCGCTGGCCGGCCGGATCGAAAGCATTGCGGACCGCCTGGAAAGGTCCTAACCTGCTCTCAGGGAGCGGCCCGCTGCACGGCCCGTCAGGCAGCCAATGTCCCTGGGGCGATATTTATCCTCTTGGGAGCTGTCTCTGCCGGGATCCTGGTCCCGGTACATGGTGCCCACCTGTTAAGTCAGGCCACGGAGGACTTGCAACGCCAACGGCCGAGGTGGCACCGCTCCCGCATTGCCCATGACCGATCTTCTTCCCCCTTTCCCCGATGCCAAGGCCGCCTTGCGCGTCGCGTCGCGCGCGGTGCGCCGGGCCGCTTTCCGTCCCGACGGCGGTGCGCTGCTGGCCGCCCTGGGCACCCGTCTGGCCGTGGACCGGGCGGCATGCGTCGCCGGCTATTGGCCGATGGGCGGCGAGATCGATTCCCTGCCGTTGATGGAGTTTCTGGCCGGGTGCGGCTGCCGGCTGGCCCTGCCGGTGGTCACCGGGCCGGACCGGCCGCTGGAATTCCGCCGCTGGGAGCCTGGAGGGGCGCTGCACAAGGGGCCGCACGGCACCCGCCATCCGCCGGACGGCGCCGCGCCGTGCCGGCCCGATCTGGTGCTGGTGCCGTTGCTGGCCTTCGACGGGCGCCTGTATCGCCTGGGTTATGGCGGCGGCTATTACGACCGCACCCTGGCATCCTTGCGCGGCCGGGGTGCCGCCGTCCGGGCCATCGGACTGGCCTATGCGGCGCAAAGGGTGGCATCGGTGCCGCATGATGATTACGATCAGCGCCTGGATGGGGTGCTGACCGAAACCGACCTGATCCTGCCGGAGGAATGATGCGGATTTTATATCTGGGCGATGTGGTCGGCCGTTCCGGCCGCGACGTGGTGATCGCCCGGCTGGCCGAAGTGCGTCAGAAGCTGGCCCTGGATTTCGTGGTCGCCAACGGCGAGAATTCCGCGCACGGCTTCGGCATCACCCCCAAATTCTGCGAAGAATTCTATGCCGCGGGGGTCGACGTCCTGACCCTGGGCAACCATTCCTGGGACCAGCGCGAGATCATGCCCCACATCGACGGCGATACCCGTCTGCTGCGGCCGCTGAACTATCCCGCCGGCACGCCGGGCCGCGGCGTCGGCGTCTATCAGGCGTCCCGCGGCCGCAAGGTGATGGTGATCCAGGTGATGGGGCGGCTGTTCATGGATCCGCTGGACGATCCCTTCGCCGCCATCGAGCGTGAACTGGGCCGCGTGCGGCTGGGGGCGGGCGGGGCGGACGCCATCGTCATCGACATCCATGCCGAGGCGACCAGCGAAAAGATGGCCATCGGCCACACCGCCGACGGCCGCGCCTCGCTGGTGGTCGGCAGCCATTCCCACATTCCCACCGCCGACGCCCAGATCCTGAGCCGGGGCACCGCCTATCAGACCGATGCCGGCATGTGCGGCGATTACGATTCGGTGATCGGCATGAAGAAGGAAGCCGCCATCCACAAATATGTCCGCAAGATTCCCGGCGACCGGCTGTCCCCGGCCGAGGGGCCGGGAACCCTGTGCGGCGTGGTGGTGGAAACCGACGACCGCACCGGACTGGCCCGGACGGTGGCCCCCCTGCGCCTGGGCGCCCGGCTGGCGGAGACCTGGCCGGTCCTGTAGTCCGCTCCGCCGTCAGGTTGGCGTCATCTTGGTCTGGGACGCTGGACCCGGCGGCAAGGCAGGAAAGGGACGCGGCGATGCGCATTCTGGTGGTCGAGGACGAAGCGGAACTGGCGGGGCTGGTGCGCGATCATCTGGTGAAGATGTCCTTTGCGGTCGATGTCGCCGCCAGCGTCGACGAAGCCGAGGCGTCGCTGTCCACCTGCCGTTACGACGCCATCGCCCTGGATCTGGGTCTGCCCGATGGCGACGGCCTGGGCCTGGTACGCCGCCTGAGGGGCAGGGGCGACGGCACCCCGGTTCTGGCCGCCACGGCGCGCGATCAGGTGACGGACCGTATCCACGGGCTGGATCTCGGCCTTGACGATTATCTGGTCAAGCCCTACGACCTGCGGGAACTGACCGCCCGGCTGCGGGCGCTGCTGCGCCGGCCCGGCAAGGCGCTGGGGGCCGTGCAGACCGCCGGCAACGTGGTGCTGGATACCGTCCGGGCCACGGTCGAGATCGGCGGCCGGCCGGTGCTCATGGCCCGCCGTCAGCTGGCCCTGCTGGAAACCCTGATGCGTTCGGCCGGACGGGTGGTGTCCCGTTCGGCCATCGACGACAGCCTTTACGGAATCGACGATCTGGTGGAATCCAACGCCCTGGACGCCAACGTCTCGCGCCTGCGGCGGGTTCTGGCGGAATCCGGTGCCAGCCTGACCATCCATACCGTCCGGGGGGTCGGCTACATGCTGGCCGAAGGCAAGCCCGCATGACCGGGGCGCGTCCTTTTTCGCTGGGCCGGCGTCTGGTCCGGCGCCTGGCGGCGGCCAATGCCGTCATCCTGTTCGGGGCGACCATGCTGTATCTGTGGCGGGGCTACGTCCGGCACGAGGCCTTCGACGAAGGCAGCGAGCTGCAGGCCTGGCTGCTGCACGAGCTGGTCTCCGACGTCGCCCCGGTGATGCTGCCGCTGTTCGTCGCCACCCTGGCCGTCGCTGTCGTCACCATCCGCCGGGGTCTGGCCCCGATCAAGGAGCTGTCGCGGCAGGCGGCCGATTTCGATCCGTCCCTGCTGACCGTCCGGTTGCCGGAACGCGGCGTCCCGCAAGAGGTTCTGCCCCTGGTTTCGGCCATCAATGCCGGGCTGGCCCGGCTGGAAGAGGGATTCGAGGCGCAAAAGCGTTTCACCGCCAGCGCCGCCCACGAACTGCGCACCCCCCTGGCCGTCCTGAAAGCCAGATGCTCCGGACAGGAATGTCCGGTTTCGGAAATGGTGGCCGACGATATCGGGCGGATGGCGCGGGTGGTCGATCAGCTGCTGGCCGTGGCCCGGCTGGAGACCCGGCAGATTCCGCTGGATGCCCCGGTCGACCTGGATGAAGTCTGCCAGCGGGTGGTATCCGATCTTTACCCCCTGGCCGTCGTGGCCGGACGCGATCTGGGGCTGTGGTCGGAACATCCCGGCAAGCTGGCCCGCGGCAACGCCATCGTTCTGGCCGACGCCCTGCGCAACGTGGTCGAAAACGCCCTGCGACTGTCGCCGCCCGGTGAGACCGTGGAAATCGAGCTGCTGTCGGGGGGCGTCATCCGCGTCCTGGATCGAGGTCCCGGCGTCGCCGACGAGCACAAGGACGAGATCTTCCAGCCCTTCCGGCGCGGGGCCGGCTCCCGCGGCGGCGGTGCCGGGCTGGGGCTCAGCATCGCCGCCGAGGCGGCCGGCCTGCATGGCGGCCGGCTTGCCGTTGCCGACCGGCCCGGCGGCGGGGCGATTTTCACCATCGATCTGTCGCGGGCCGTCATCCCGTCAGATTGAGATCATCTTCGCGGAACAGACTGGCCCTCGAAACCGAACGAGGGTCTCTCATGCTTTCCCGTTTCCGCGACGCCACCATCGCCCAATATCTGTACGTCATGGCCGGTGTGGTTCTGGCCGGCTTCGTCATCGTCATGGTCATCTACCTGCAGACCCGCCAGTCGCAGGACCGCGCCTTCGCCCAGCACATGGACGGGCTGAACGACCTGCGCGAAGCGGTGGCCCTGGACTTTCTGCTGTTGAAGGCCCGCTATTCCGAAAAGGAATTCGTCATCCGCCCGGACGAGAAATACGTCGCCGACATGCGGGGCGTCGCGGCCCAATTCGCCGAGACCGTCGAACGGGCCGGCCGGATTTTCACCGATGACGGAGAACGGCGGGACGTCGAGATCATCCGCCGGTCGGCCGAGGCGTATTTCGCCCATTGGGACGCCTTCGTCGCCGGCCACCGCCGCCTGGGGATGGCCGGCCGGTCCGGCCTGCGCGACGTGTTCGACGACGCGTCGCGTTCGGTAAGCGGCACGTTCGCAGCCGTCGTCGCCGCCCGTCCCGCCGCCGAGGACGAAGCCCTGGAGCATGCCATCGTCGAGCTGCATCGCCAGGAAGTCCGCCTCCGGGCCTCGGGAGCCCGGGCCGATTTTGCCGCCGTGCTGCAATCCCACCAGGCGCTGGTCCGTCAGATCGGCCTGTCGGCTCATCTGAACGACGGGGAAAAGCTGCGCATGCGCGACATCAGCGCCGCCTACCTGCGCATGCTCGAGGAAACCGGCGCGCTGATCCTGCAACTGGCCGACGATGCCGGTCGGTTCAAGACGTTCTACGCCCCGGCCAAGGATTCGGTGGACAAGATCGTCACCTCGTCGGCGCAGGTCAGGATACAGGCGGAATCCGCCTATGATCGGGCCAGGGACCTGGGCACCACGGCCATGCTGGGGGCAATCCTGTCCGCCCTGGTGCTGGTTCCGGCGACGGTGCTGCTGGTGGCCCGCACCCTCAGCGGCCGGGTCAACCGCCTGTCTTCGGTGATGCTGGCCGTGGCCGAGGGCCGGCTGGACACGGACATTCCCTTCGAACACGGACATTGCGAGATCGCCGCGATGGCGCGGGCCTTGCGGGTCTTCCGCGACAATTCCCGCCGCCTGCTCCGGGTTGCCGAGGAACGGCGGCAGCTGGAGGCGGAAAATGCCGAAACCCGCCGCAGAATCATGGGGGAACTGGCCGGACGGTTCGAAAGCATCGTCCAGGGGGTGGTGGCGCAGCTGTCGCAAACCGCTGCCGATGTCCAGGGTGGGGCCGCCACGATGGTGGCGGTCATGGAAGATACCAGCGAAATGAGCGTTTCCGCCGTTTCCGCCGCCCGGCAGGCCAGCTCCGGCGTCGACAGCATCGCTGCCGCCGCGGAAATCCTGTCTTCGTCCATCGAAGAGGTCGTCGGCAAGGTCAACCGCTCGGTCGGTGCCGCCGACCGGGCCCGGCTGGCGTCGGACGCCACCGCCGGCAAGATTCAAGCCCTCGCCAACGTGGCCGGCCGGATCGGCGACGTGGTCAAGCTGATCAACGCCATCGCCAGCCAGACCAACCTGCTGGCCCTGAACGCCACCATCGAGGCGGCCCGGGCCGGCGAGTCCGGCAAGGGCTTTGCGGTGGTCGCCGGCGAGGTCAAGTCCCTGGCCAACCAGACCACCCGGGCGACGGCGGAGATCGCCGCCCAGATCCAGGCCATCCAGAACGAGACGGCGACCGTGGTCAACGAAATCGCCGCCTTTGCCGCCATCATCGGCGAGGTCGACGCCATCGCCCGCTCGGTGGCCAGCGATATGGCCGAACAGGACGTGGCCACCCGCGACATCGCCCGCAATATCCAGAGCGCCGCCATCGGAGCCGCCGAGGTGTCGGCCCTGCTGGATCATCTGTCCGAGGCGGCGGGGCGGGCGGGAACGGTGGCCGGCGACGTGCGGGGACTGGCCGACACCGTGTTCGGCGCCTCGCGGAACCTGGATGCCGCGGTCGACAATTTCCTGGTTCAGGTCAGAACCTGATCCGCGGTGCCCGGGCTGGGCAGCCCGGTCAGCGGTTCAGCCAGCGTTTGCGCAGTCCGTCGCGCTCCAGCATCAGCCATTGGATGGCCAGGACGGCCATGCCGTTGTTGATGCGGCCGTCCTTGGTCATGGCATAGGCGTCCTCGGTGGGGATGGTGAAGACGCGGATGTCCTCGCCTTCGTGCTCCAGGCCGTGGATGCCGTCGACGGTGGCGGCATCGATGCGGGCGCAGTACAGGCGGCAGCTTTCCGACGAACCGCCGGCGGTGACCAGATAGGCGCCGATCTCGATCATGTCGGTCGGTTCGGTTCCGGCTTCTTCCCTGGTTTCCCGCCGCGCCACCGCGTCGGGGTGCTCGCCCGGCTCGATGATGCCGGCCACGCATTCGATCAGCCACGGATACCAGCCGGCCGCCAATGCTCCGGGGCGGAACTGCTCGATCAGGGCGACCTTGTCCAGGGCCGGATCGTACAGCATGACCACCACCGCATGGCCGCGCTCGAAGATCTCGCGCACGATGTCCTGGGTCCAGCCGCCGGCGAAGGTGCGGTGGCGCAGGCGGTAGCGGTCGATCTGGAAATAGCCCTTGAACACGGTGTCCTTGTCCAGGATCTGGACGTCGTCGGCGGAAAAGCGGGGTCCGGTCATGGCGTCAGTAGGCCCACAGGGTGCCGGTGCCGCCTACCGCCACGGTGAACAGGCCCAGAACCAGATTGATGGCGACGATCTGGCGGATGCGCGCCTGGGCTGCGGCGGCCCCGGGGATGTCCCCGGCCTCCAGCAGCCGCTTGAAGCTGCCGAACGGGCCGAAATACAGGAAGATGAAATTGGCCACCATCAGCAGGCCGGTGGCCTGCATGATGTGGATGTGCAGGCCGCCGCCGGCGATGCCGCCGCGGTAGCCCAGGAACAGCACGCCGTAGCCGCTGACCAGCAGGGCGGCGATGGACAGCCAGACCCAGGCGAAGAAGCGCGGGAAGACCCGGCGCCACAGGGCCAGCCGGTCCGGCGGGCTCATCTCCATCACCGAGGGGCGCAGGACCATGTGGGCGAAGAACATGCCGCCCACCCATACCACCGATGCCGCCAGATGAACGGCCAGGGCCAGAACGAACGCCGCCATCTCGGTCAAAGCCCCAGTTTCGCGATGATTTCCGCCGCCAGGGCTTTGATTTCCCGGGTGGCGGTATGGCGCGGATTGCTTTCCAGGACGCCCTTGCCTTCCATCAGGCTGGCGGCGAAGGCCACACGGTTGCCCAGCACGGTGTCGGCCACCGGCATTTCCGCCTGCAGGATCTTCTGGCGGACGGCGTCCACCAGCTTGCCCCTGGCCGGCGTGCGGTTGAACACCACCAGGGCCGGGGTCTTTTCCTTCCTGGCCATGTCCAGGGTCGGCTGGGTGGCCCACAGGTCCAGCGGCGTCGGCTGCATCGGCACCAGGATCAGGTCGCCGCCGCGCACGGCGATGCGGACATCGGTTTCGGCATGGGGCGGGCTGTCCACCAGGATCAGGTCGACGTCGCGCTTCATGCGGTCCAGTTCCGTCGACAGCCGCCAGCCCGAGGCCTGCAGGAAGACGATGCCGCCGCCGGCTTCGTCGACCAGTTGCCGCCGCACCGAATGCCACATGGCCAGCGAGCCCTGCGGATCGATGTCCACCAGTCCGACGCGGTGCCCGGACAGCGCGAAGGCCACTCCCAATTGAGCGGCGATGGTGGTCTTGCCGGCACCGCCCTTCTGCTGGGCGATGGTGATGGTCTTGGCAGCCATGTTTTCCCCCGGAAAATCGTCGGATCAGGCTATCGGGTTCCTGCGCATTTGCAAGAGGGCTCCTGCGCATTTGCAAGAGGGCTATGGAGTAGGCTTAGACCCGTCGCAACGGATTGCCTTGGTGAAGATGTCCTCTTCCCCGGTGCGGCAGCGGTCGTCGAACGACAGGCCGGGCAGCAGACGTCCGGCCTCGGGAAGCATGGTCCAGGGCTGGCTGCCGCGGAACACGGCGCAGCCGTGCCGTTCCAGGATGGCGGCCAGGGTGACGGGCCGGTTCCATTGCATCAGGCTGCGGTTCCACCAGACATGGTCGTTGGTGAACCACGTATATTCGTCGTCGGGCATCCAGGCGGACAATCGCGGCGAGTAACGCCCCTGCGCGTTCATGTCGCCGCGCTGCAAGGCGTAGGAAAAGGACGAGGCGGAATCGAACCACACCTTGGCGCAGGAGGCGAAGCGGCCCATGTCGACGGCCTGGGCCTCGCGGGTCCAGCGCGCCAGTTCCGCCGTCTGGCGCCATGCCGCCGGCACGGTGGCGGCGGCCAGCAGCAGCGGCACGGCCAGCCACAGCCGGCGATGGGCGGCGGGCGACAGCAAGGGCGCCGACAGGCTCCACGCCGCCGCCAGGGTCGGGCCGGTCAGCATCAGGGCGGGAATCAGGTAATGGGCCGCCGGCTGCTTGGCCACCATCACCACCGTGGCGACCTGGGCCAGCACCAGGCCGGCGGCCAGCCGGGCCATGCGGTTGCGCGGCAAAAGGCCGCGGCGGCGCAGGCGGAAATAGACGGCCAGCAGGTAAAGGGCGGCCAGGATGGCCAGGCTGAACAGCAGCTTCGAGGAAAACATCTTGAAGACGGCGCGCGGCAGCTTGCCGGCCTGCACCGCCCCGGCCTCGCCGGTGCCATAGGCGCCGCTGTGGGTCAGGACCCGTCCCCACAGGTCGACGAACAGCTCCCACGAGGGCAGGGCCGGAGAGACGAAGACAAAAAACGAAACCACGGTGGCCAGCGGATAGACCACCAGCAGACGGCGGCGGTCCAGCAGGAACAGCGGCAGCAGGCCCAGGGCCAGGAATTGCAGCTTGCAGGCGATGCCGAACCCCATGATCAGGCCGAACAGCCCGGCCAGCCGGTCGCCGGGACGGTCGGCGCGGGCGGCGGCGAAGCCGGCGGCGGCCAGCAGGGCGGCGGCGGCGATGACCAGGGGCTCGGGCTTGGGGTGCAGGCCGAACTTGGGAATCAGCATCGACAGGAACGGCGACGATTGGGCCAGCAGGGCGGCGGTCCGGCTGTTGGTGGCGGCCAGCACGGCGGCGCCCAGCCCGGCCAGGGCCAGCGCGACCGGCGGATAAAAGGCCAGGGTGGCGGCCAGCAGATGACGTTCGGGGTCGCGCAGGACCTGCTCGACCAGGGCGCCGATGGGGGTGGCCGGATGCATCAGCCGCAGGACCGCCGCGATCAGCACCTGGGCCGGCGTGCCGGGATGCGACAGGTCGGTGGGGGGCAGCCCCTCGACGATGCGCAATCCGTTCAGCAGGTAGTAATAATCGGGGTCCAGGTTGAACACCTGCCACAGCGGCAGGCTGACGGACAGCATCAGCCCCAGCAGGCCGGCGAAGGCCAGGGGCAGCAGCCACAGGATCGGCGGGGCAAGGCGGCGCACGGTCATCTCCGTCATGGACGCAACGGTCGCTGACGGTGTAACCGAAGCCGCGTCCTGTTGCACGCGCTAAGCCGGGCAGGCATGATCCGCCGGTACTCGAAATTGGCGGAGCCCCCAATGGACATCATCCTGCAAGCCCTGTTTCTCGGCATCGTCGAGGGGCTGACCGAGTTCCTGCCGGTATCGTCGACCGGGCATCTGATTCTGATCGGCGATCTGCTGGGTTTCCAGGGTCCGCCCGGCAAGGCCTTCGAGATCATCATCCAGTTGGGGGCGATCCTGGCCGTCTGCGTGGTCTATCGCCGGCGGCTGGCCGGGGCGGTGGCCGGCATGGGGAACGATCCGGCGGCCCGGGCCTTCATCCGCAACATCCTGGTCGGCTTTCTGCCGGCCATGCTGATCGGGGCGGTGGCCTACAAGGCGATCCGCGCGCTTCTGGATTCCCCGGTGATCGTCGCCGTGGTCCTGATGGCCGGCGGCGTGGTGATCCTGCTGCTGGAACGCCTGAACCGTCATCCGCGCTTCCTCGCCATCGAAGACTTTCCTTTGCCGCTGTCCCTGAAGATCGGCCTGTTCCAGTGCATCGCCATGATTCCCGGGGTGTCGCGTTCGGGGGCGACCATCATGGGGGCGCTGCTGGTCGGGGTCGAACGCAAGGCTGCGGCCGAGTTCTCGTTCTTCCTGGCCATCCCGACCATGCTGGGGGCGACGGTGTTTTCCGCCTACAAGAACCGCGCCGACCTGTCGTTCGACAATGTCGGGCTGATCGCCATCGGCTTCGTCGCCGCCTTTCTGGCCGCCCTGGTGGTGGTGCGGGCGGCCATCGCCTTCATCAGCCGGCACGGCTTTGCCCCCTTCGCCTGGTACCGGATCGCCTTCGGCGGCATCATGCTGGTGCTGCTGCTGAAGTAAGCGGCGGGATTCCGCGGCTTTGACCGGCCGTCGGGGGATGCGTTTTTTTGCGTGTGTTGGGCCTGTAATAGCGATAATGAACGTGCTATAGACACCGCTTCCGGCGGGCCGGCCTTGGGCTGGCGCGTGTCGGCTGCGCGGGCGTGGCGGAATTGGTAGACGCACTGGATTTAGGTTCCAGCGGCTTAGGCCTTGGGGGTTCAAATCCCTTCGCCCGCACCAGACAGCCAGGGACGCGCCGCGGTGCGGCCGCCGGAATTCGTGAAACGATTGGATGCGATTGGCGACGAAGTGATGCAGGTAACCGAGACCAAAGCTGACGGCCTGAAGCGCGAATTCAAGGTCGTCGTTCCCGCGGGGCAGCTCGAGACGCGCACCCAGGACCGGCTGGCGGAGATCGCCCGGACCGTGAAGCTGCCGGGGTTCCGTCCCGGCAAGGTGCCGATGAAGATCGTGCGCCAGAAATATACTCCGGCCATCATGGGCGAAGTGCTGGAACATGCCGTCAATGACGGCGTGCAGTCGGCCATCACCGAGCGCGGCCTGCGTCCGGCGGCCCAGCCCAAGGTCGAGATCACCTCGTATGCCGAAGGGACCGACCTGGAGTTCGCGGTGGCCCTGGAAGTGCTGCCCGAGATCACCCCGATGGATTTCGCCTCGATCGCGCTGGAGCGCGAGAAGGCCGACATCCCCGCCGACGAGGTCGAAGACACCCTGAAGCGGCTGGCCGAGCGCCATGAAAGCAGCGAAGCCGTCGACCGCGCCGCCCAGTCCGGCGACATCGCCGTCATCGACTTCCTGGGCAAGCAGGACGGCGTCGCCTTCCCGGGCGGCGCGGCCAACGATTATCAGCTCAAGCTGGGATCGGGCACCTTCATCCCCGGGTTCGAGGAACAGCTGGTCGGCAAGAAGGCCGGCGACGCCGCCGTGGTTTCCGTCAGCTTCCCCGATGGCTATGGCAATGCCGATCTGGCCGGCAAGCCCGCCGAGTTCGAGGTCACCGTCAAGGAAGTCCGCGCCGCCAAGGCCGCCGACCTGGATGACGAGTTGGCCAAGAAGGTCGGCCTGGACAGCCTGGACGCGCTGAAGTCGGCGATTTCGGAAGAGATCGGCCGCGAGCTCAACGCCATCGGTCGCGGCAAGGTCAAGCGCAAGCTGCTGGACGCCCTGGCTGCCGGTCATGATTTCGAGGTTCCCTCGATGATGGTCGAACAGGAGTTCGAGGCGATCTGGAAGCAGATCAGCCAGGACCGCGAGCAGGGCCGGGTCGATCCTTCCGACGAAGGCAAGGACGAAGACACGCTGAAGGCCGATTACCGGGCGCTGGCCGAGCGCCGGGTGCGTCTGGGCCTGCTGCTGGCCGATGTCGGCCAGAAGAACGCCGTCACCGTCACCCAGGACGACCTGAACAAGGCGCTGATCGAGGAAGCCCGCCGCTATCCCGGTCAGGAGCATCTGGTGTTCCAGTACTACAAGAACAACCAGGATGCGCTGAACGCCCTGCGCGCCCCGATCTTCGAGGACAAGGTCATCGACTTCATCCTGGAACTGGCCAAGGTCACCGACATTCCGGTGTCGGCCGCCGATCTGCGCAAGGACCCGGACGAGGCTGCCGCCCCCGCCGAGTCCGAGGCCAAGCCGAAGAAGAAGGCCCCGGCCAAGAAGAAAGCCGCCGACAAGGCCGAATAAGCCGGATCGTGCCGCCGGTTTCTTCCGGCGGCGGTCTTGCGCGGAGGGCTTTTCCCCTCCATTCTAAGGGGGCGCGGGTTTTGCCCGCGCCCCGTTTCATTTCTGGCGCGCCGCGATCCGCCGGCCCCATCACGTAAGGACGGACCATGCGAGAGAGAGATCCCATCGACCTCTACATGAACACTTTGGTGCCGATGGTGGTCGAACAGACCAACCGTGGCGAGCGCGCCTACGATATCTATTCCCGTCTGCTGAAAGAGCGGATCATCTTCCTGACCGGCCAGGTCTTCGACGAGATGTCCAGCCTGATCTGCGCCCAGCTGCTGTTCCTGGAATCCGAAAATCCCACCAAGGACATCGCGCTGTACATCAACTCGCCCGGCGGCGTGGTGACCAGCGGGCTGGCGATGTACGACACCATGCAGTACATCCGTCCCCAGGTGTCGACCGTGTGCCTGGGGCAGGCGGCGTCGATGGGGTCGCTGCTGCTGACCGCCGGCGCCAAGGGCAAGCGGTTCGCCCTGCCCAACGCCCGGATCATGGTGCACCAGCCGTCCGGCGGCTTCCAGGGACAGGCCACCGACATCGAGATTCACGCCCGTGAAATTCTGTCGATCCGTGCCCGCCTGAACAGCATCTATGTCCATCACACCGGCCAGCCGATCGAAGTGATCGAGCAGGCGATGGAACGCGACAAGTTCATGACCGCCACCGACGCCAAGGAATTCGGCCTGATCGACGAAGTCGTCACCGCCCGTCCCGCGCTGGGCGGCGATGATTCCCCGAAGCCGGCCGACTGATCGGATCATCTCGGCCCGTCCCCCGGGTTCCATGCGGGATTTTCGTTGTCTGCGGCGGGGCGGAACGGATAACATGGGCGGTCAGAGCCTTGCCGCTGTCTATAGGGAGCACCGATGAGCAAGTCCACGAGCGGCGATTCCAAAAATACTCTCTACTGCTCGTTCTGCGGAAAGAGCCAGCATGAGGTGCGCAAGCTGATCGCCGGGCCGACCGTGTTCATCTGCGATGAATGCGTCGAGCTGTGCATGGACATCATCCGCGAAGAGCACAAGACCACCCTGGTCCGCTCGCGCGACGGCGTCCCCACGCCCAAGGACATCCGGATCGTCCTCGACGATTACGTCATCGGGCAGGAGCATGCCAAGAAGGTGCTCTCGGTGGCGGTGCACAACCACTACAAGCGGTTGCAGCATGGCGGCAAGGCCAACGAGGTCGAGATCGCCAAGTCCAACATCCTGCTGATCGGCCCGACCGGCTGCGGCAAGACCCTGCTGGCCCAGACCCTGGCCCGCATCCTGGACGTGCCGTTCACGATGGCCGACGCCACCACCCTGACCGAAGCCGGCTATGTCGGCGAGGATGTCGAGAACATCATCCTCAAGCTGCTGCAGGCCGCCGAATACAATGTCGAGCGGGCGCAGCGCGGCATCGTCTATATCGACGAGGTCGACAAGATCAGCCGCAAGTCGGACAATCCCTCGATCACCCGCGACGTGTCGGGCGAGGGGGTGCAGCAGGCTCTGCTGAAGATCATGGAAGGGACCGTCGCCTCGGTGCCGCCCCAGGGGGGGCGCAAGCATCCGCAGCAGGAATTCCTGCAGGTCGACACCACCAACATCCTGTTCATCTGCGGCGGTGCCTTCGCCGGCCTGGAAAAGATCATCGGGTCGCGCGGCAAGGGATCGTCCATCGGCTTCGGCGCCGAAGTGCGGGGGCCGGACGAACGCCGGACCGGCGAGATTCTGCGCGAGGTCGAGCCCGAGGATCTGCTGAAGTTCGGTCTGATCCCCGAATTCGTCGGCCGTCTGCCGGTGCTGGCCACCCTGGACGACCTGGATGTCGACGCCCTGGTCGAGATCCTGTCCAAGCCCAAGAACGCCCTGGTCAAGCAGTACCAGCGGCTGTTCGAGATGGAAGACACCCGGCTGTCCTTCCAGGACGAGGCCTTGACCTCCATTTCCGAGAAGGCCATCGCCCGCAAGACCGGCGCCCGTGGTCTGCGTTCGATCATGGAGAGCATCCTGCTCGACACCATGTTCGAACTGCCGTCCCTGGACGGTGTCGAAGAGGTGGTGGTCAACAAGGAGGTGGTGGAGGGCCGCGCTCAGCCGCTTTACATCTACTCCGAACGGCGTGACGACGTCGGGTCGACGGCCTCGTGATCGGGCGGCGGAGCGGGGGGATTCTCTCCGCTCCTCTTGACGACATCAAAAATCCGACCATCTTGATTATCTAAAGCGATTCTAAAGTAGACGGGCCGGTCGCTCCGGCCCCCCTGACGAAAGAGGCAGCATGGCCGAAAACGCCCACGGCGACGTCTATCCGGTTCTCCCGCTTCGCGACATCGTCGTCTTCCCCCACATGATCGTCCCCCTGTTCGTCGGCCGCGACAAGTCGGTGCGGGCGCTGGAAGACGTCATGCGCGAGGACAAGCAGATTCTGCTGGTGGCCCAGAAGAACGCGGCGCAGGACGATCCCACCACCTCGGACATCTATTCCGTCGGCACGGTATCCACGGTCCTGCAATTGCTGAAGCTGCCCGACGGTACCGTCAAGGTGCTGGTGGAAGGCGGCAGCCGCGCCCGCATCACCGGCTTCACCGACAACGATTCCTTCTTTCAGGCCATCGCCGAGGTCCAGGAGGACCGGATCGGCGAGGGGCAGGAACTGGAAGCCCTGTCGCGTTCGGTGGTCGGGCAGTTCGAGCAATACATCAAGCTGAACAAGAAGATTCCGCCCGAGGTCCTGGTTTCGGTCAACCAGATCGAAGATCCGGCCAAGCTGGCCGACACCGTGGCGTCGCACCTTTCGCTGAAGATCGCCGAGAAGCAGGAATTGCTGGAACTCGAAACCGTCGTCGAGCGGTTGGAGCGGGTCTATTCCTACATGGAAGGCGAGATCGGGGTCCTGCAGGTCGAAAAGAAGATCCGCAACCGCGTCAAGCGCCAGATGGAGAAGACTCAGCGCGAGTACTATCTGAACGAGCAGTTGAAGGCCATTCAGAAGGAACTGGGCGAGGGTGACGACGGCAAGGACGAGGCCGCCGAACTGGAAGAGCGCATCGCCAAGACGCGCCTGTCCAAGGAGGCGCGCGAAAAGGCCCTGGCCGAGCTGAAGAAGCTGAAGTCCATGAGCCCGATGTCGGCCGAGGCCACCGTGGTCCGCAACTATCTCGACTGGATCTTGTCGATTCCGTGGAAGAAGCGCACCAAGGTCAAGAAGGACATCCCGCTGGCCAAGCGGATCCTGAATGCCCAGCATTACGGGCTGGAAAAGGTCAAGGAACGCATTCTGGAATATCTGGCGGTGCAGACCCGCACCGAAAAGGTCAAGGGGCCGATCCTGTGCCTGGTCGGTCCGCCGGGTGTCGGCAAGACCTCGCTGGGCAAGTCGATGGCCGAGGCCACCGGCCGCAACTTCGTCCGCATGAGCCTGGGCGGCGTCCGCGACGAGGCCGAGGTGCGCGGTCATCGCCGCACCTATATCGGTTCGATGCCGGGCAAGGTCGTCCAGGGGATGAAGAAGGCCAAGTCGTCCAATCCGTTGTTCCTGCTGGACGAAATCGACAAGCTGGGGGCCGATTGGCGCGGTGACCCGTCGTCGGCCTTGCTTGAGGTTCTCGACCCCGAGCAGAATTCCACCTTCAACGACCATTACCTGGAGGTCGATTACGACCTGTCCGACGTGATGTTCGTCACCACCGCCAACACCTTGCGCATGCCCCAGCCGCTGCTGGACCGCATGGAGATCATCCGCCTGTCCGGCTATACCGAGGACGAGAAAGTCGAAATCGCCAAGCGCCATCTGCTGGACAAGGTGACGGCGGCGGCCGGGCTGAAGAAGGGCGAGTGGTCGGTTTCCGACGATGCCATCCGTGACCTGTGCCGGTACTACACCCGTGAAGCCGGCGTGCGCAACCTTGAGCGCGAACTGTCGAACCTGGCGCGCAAGGCGACCTCCGAGATCGTTTCCAAGGGCAAGGCCAAGGTCTCGGTCACTCCGCGCAATCTGGAAAAATACGCGGGCATCCACAAGTTCCGCTTCGGCGAGGCGGAACTGGAAGATATGGTCGGTGCCGTCACCGGCTTGGCCTGGACCGAGGTCGGCGGCGAGTTGCTGACCATCGAGGCGGTGACCATGCCGGGCAAGGGCAGCTTCGCCCACACCGGCAAGCTGGGCGATGTCATGCAGGAATCGGTGCAGGCGGCGCGTTCATATGTCCGCTCGCGGTCGGTCAGCCTGGGCATCAAGCCGACGGTGTTCGAGAAGAAGGACATCCACGTCCATGTTCCCGAAGGTGCCACCCCCAAGGATGGTCCGTCGGCCGGCATTGCCATGTGCACCGCCATCGTGTCGGCGATCACTGGCATCGCCGTGCGCAAGGAAGTGGCGATGACCGGCGAGGTGACCCTGCGCGGGCGCGTCCTGGCCATCGGCGGCCTGAAGGAAAAGCTGCTGGCGGCGCTGCGCGGCGGCCTGAAGACCGTTCTGATCCCGAAGGAAAACGAAAAGGATCTGGCCGAGATTCCGGACAATGTGAAAAAGGGGTTGGAGATTGTCCCCGTCGCCACCGTCGACGAGGTTCTGGCCCGGGCTTTGGTCCGGATCCCGGTTCCCATCGAGTGGGCCGAACCCGAGGACGCTGCGGCCAAAGTCACCGGCGACGGCGATGCGCCAGCCGTCGGCGGTGTGACCACGCATTGACCATGCGCACAGAGCGCGGGCGGAAAGCCCGTGATCTGTGTGTCGAAATGGCGGAATCCCGCCTGTTTGAGCGCATTGGTGATTGACGCTGGGCGAATGCCGCGATTAGACTGCCCGCAGTGGTTTGCAGTGTCGGCCGGGCCGACGGCGATCCGTGGGAACAAAGCCAAAGGGGGGCCTTAAGGTGAACAAGAACGATCTCGTAAACGCGGTAGCCGCCGATTCCGGCCTGACCAAGGCTGATGCCGCCAAGGCCGTCGACAGCGTGTTCGACGCCATTGCCGGCGCTCTGAAGGGGGGCGACGAAGTGCGTCTGGTCGGTTTCGGCACCTTCGCCGTGGCCGAGCGCGCGGCCTCGGAAGGTCGCAATCCCCGTACCGGCGAAAAGATCGCCATCGCCGCCTCGAAGCAGCCGAAGTTCAAGGCTGGCAAGGGTCTGAAGGACGCCGTGCAGTAATCTGCGGGTTGCCGTCCTGATCGCCGGTCGTCACCAGACGGCCGGCGTTTCGTTTTTCAGCGACGCCATCGACGGAATTATCGGGCGGCGACCGCCTCGATCCATTCGACCACCTGGCCGGCGGCCACCTCGGGCGTTGCCGCGTGGCCGGCTTCAACCACGATGTACTGGTTGAGCGGCGTATTCGGAGCCCGGTCGAAGGCATAGGCCTGGCCCTGGCGGAACAGCGGATCCTGGGTCCCGATCACCCAAAGGAACGGCGTGGGGCGCTTGAACCGGGCCACGGTCCCGGGCATGTGGCCCAGGCCCGTCGGGTCGAAATAGCTGGACAGGATGTCGGCGCGAAGCTCGAACTCCTTGCGTTCGCCCTGGTTCAGGTCGGTCATGGCGACCTTGGCCCCGGGATTACCTGCGGCAATCTGGCTTTTGGCTTCGTCCACGGCCCGGACACTGAGGCCGGACTGGTACATGTTGGCCGGCGAATGGCCGGGGGCCAGGGCGACCACGGCGTCGGCATCCCCGATGGCGGCCTGATAGGCCAGGGCGGCATTGGCGCCGAAGCTGTGGCCGGCCAGAATGACGGTCTTGCTGCCGGTCTGGCGGTACTGCGCGACCGCCAGGGCCAGATCGTCCAGCGCATCCTGGTAGGTCTGGTCGTAATTGCGCAACCGCGACCAGGGCATGTTGCGCATCTCGACCCGGCAGACGGGCTCGATCTTTTCGCTCAGGACCTTGAGATGGGGCGATTTCGGCCCGCCCCACTTGCCATGCATGAGAATGACGACGCAATCGGCGGCCTGGGCCGGCCAGACGGTCAGCAGCATCAACATGGCCGTCGCCAGACCCCTGATCATGAAATCGTTCCGATACCGTGAGCGTTCGCCGATGCTGCCGGGACGGCACGTCCGCCGTCAAGCCGTTCCTGCTGCCCCACGTCC
>Ga0172373_10005022_pt1 | contig 18345 bp, 21 predicted proteins | sample Lak10m_2_FD_114546 | JGI IMG/M metagenome (GOLD analysis project Ga0172373, IMG submission 114546) | Freshwater microbial communities from Kabuno Bay, South-Kivu, Congo - kab_092012_10m | ecosystem: Environmental > Aquatic > Freshwater > Lake | place: Democratic Republic of the Congo...
CATCTGGCCATCGAAACAGCCTGGGGTGAGCAGCTCGGTGCGGTGATCACCCATGGTTCAACGCGCCCCCTGGAAGGAGAACCGAACCCCATCGCCGGTCATGGCCGCGACCGGTACGTGTACGCCCCTGTGGACGGCATCTTTCACACCGCTCGGCAGATCGGGGAAGTCGTTTCTCAGGGGGAATTAATCGCCTATGTGGATCTCACGCCGCTTTATGCGCCAATCAGCGGCACCTTGCGCGGCTTGACGCACGATGGTGTGCCCGTGGCGACCAAAAACAAGGTGCTCGAAGTGGATCCACGTCTTGCGGACCCGAAGATCTCCGGTGTGGGCGAGCGTCCCGGGAAAATTGCCCAGGGTGTGTTAAAGGCGATCCGGGAGCATGCCGATATCCTTATGCCCTCCGGTCGAATCGGATCATGTGACTCCGGGCCCCTGCCTCGATCAAGTTCTCATCAACGGATACGATGTTGACCGCTTCATCCTGACCCGCAGGAGCCCGTATCGGCGTTCCGCCTCTTTCCCCGCTTCCGGCGTCGCCTCGCCGACTCGAAGACGCCTTGCAGCGGGGCCTGATGTCGGGTCTAAGGTGCCGGATGCTGAATTGACTTGCCGGATAAAATATGGTTATTGAAACCCCACGGGCGATGGAGTTCGCCGCAACCGCCGCAAGGCTGATGACTCCTACCAGACGAGGTTCTGATAGGAGTTTTTTTATGGCAGAGGGAGTCATTTTATGATCGATATCTACTTGCTGGCCGCTTTTCTGTTTCTGGCCGCTGTCCTATCCACCATCCTGGCGAATGTTCTAAAGATTTCCATGGCGCTGATGGAGATTATCGTCGGCGCGATGATTGGCTATGCGGCTATTCAACTTGGCTGGGCAGACCATCTGTCCCTGAATGCCGACTGGTTGAAATTCTGCACCGGCGTCGGCGCCATCATGCTGACTTTTCTGGCTGGCGCCGAATTGAATCCCGATGTCATGAAGGCCAAGATCAAGGAAGTTTCCATTATCGGGTTGATCGGATTTATTGCCCCCTTTGCCGGCTGCACCTTAGTTGCCCATTACCTGATCGGTTGGGGTTTGCAGGCAAGTTTGCTATGCGGCATCGCTCTCTCCACCACCTCAATGGCCGTGGTTTATGCCGTCATGCTGGAATCCGGATTGAATAAAACGGACTTCGGCAAGGGAGTGCTGGGCGCGTGCTTCGTCAACGACCTGGGCACGGTCATCGGTCTGGGTTTGATATTTGCCCCCTTCACCTACAAAACGATGATATTCATTGCCGTCACGGTGGCGTTGATCTTCGTTTTACCGGTGGTGACCGATTTTCTGATCAGGCATTTTGCTTATAAGACGGCGGCCATCCGGGCGAAATGGATCATTTTCGTCTTGCTGTCAATGGGTGTGCTTGCCTTGTGGGCGGACAGCGAACCGGTGCTGCCCGCTTATGTCATCGGGATGCTGCTGGCAAAGACGATGGAAAACGACGGCCATTTTGTGCGCCGACTGAGGACGCTGACGGTCGGTTTCTTGACGCCCTTATATTTCCTCAGAGCCGGAGCCTTGGTGTCCGTGCCCGCGCTGGTTGCCGCCCCGGGTGTCTTTCTTTTCCTGCTGGCAGGGAAGGTCGCCTCCAAGATCTTCGGATTGTATCCGGCGATTCGCTGTTTCATGTGCGATAAAAAGGAGAAATGGTATTACACCCTGCTCATGTCCACCGGCTTGACCTTCGGAACCATCTCCGCGCTGTTCGGCCTGTCGCACCATATCATTTCGCAGGAGCAATATTCCTATATCGTCGGTGCCGTGATCGCCAGCGCAGTCATTCCCACACTGATTGCGAACAAGTTTTTCCTGCCGGGCCATTTGCTCGAAGAGCCTATTTTGGACGATCAGGCGCCCGACGAGAAAGATATTATCAATAAGCTCTAGCCATAGGTTACGGATAGGAAATCTTGGCCGAATGCATTATATTTTAAGCCAGCCCCGGCGCAGCGCGTTGTCCAGAACGACCCCGACAATGAAGGCAACGCCCATGTTCCACATGGCGAAGGCGGCGACGATGAGCATCACGTAGAAGTCGGTCTTCTTGTCGCCGATGTCCCTGACGCCGATTGCCAGTTCGGAACCCGCGAAGAAGAGGATCACACCCAGGATCGCGTTGGGGAAGATCCTGAAAAAGATGGCCACCGAATCGCTGAAGAAGAGGGCGACCAAAACGACGAGGCTGCCGAGGATGACCAGCGCCCCGCCCGTTTTTGCTCCGAAGCGGACGTGGCCTGCCATCCCGCCCGCGCCGTGGCACATGGGCACGCCGCCGAAGAGCGGGGCGATCAGGTTCATGATGCCCTGGGAGATGGCCACCTTCTTTTCCGTAACCTTCCTATCCGGGAAGAGCTCATTGTTCTCGGCCGTGATGGCAATTACGGCGTTCCCCAAGGTCAATGGGATCTGGGGGAGGGTGAAGATGAGCGTGCCGGTGATGACGTCGTTCCAGGTCATGGCCGAGAGGCTGAAGGCAGGTAACTTAAAACCTACGTGAACCTGGGCCAGTTCGGACAGGAGTTTCGGGTCCATGATCACCGCGGCGACGCCGCCGATGAGCAGGAGGACGAACATGGCCGGAATCTTCGGGTTCGTCAGAAGAAGGTAGGTGGCGACGAGGGCGATCCCCGCCAGCACCGGTGATGACGTCATGCGATGGACCCCCTCCACCATGAAGGAGAGGCCCAGGCCGAGCACGATGCCACGCACGACCGGTTTGGTGGCAAGCTTGGCGATCGGCCGGATCGCCCCGGTCGCGCCGGCCAGAAGCCAGAAAAGCCCCGTGGTGAGGCCTGAAGCGAAAAGGGCAGCCGGGCTGATCCCGCCGGCAATGGCTGCCGCGCCGATGGCCTTCATGGGCTGGATCGGAAAAGGCGTCCGGTAATAGAGCCCCGAGGCTATCTTGGCAATGCCGAACATCAACAAAAGCCCGAAGGGATCCACCTTCACGATGGTGATGTAGGCCACCACGAAGGGGATCAGGGTGCCGAGGTCACCGAAGGCGCCCGCCCACTCCATCCGGTCATAGCGGTTCTTTGTCTTGGGCGCCGTTGCGTTTACGGTGTTCTTGATCTTCCCGTTTTCAGGTGCACGATTTCCCATTGAGCCATCCGGCAGGGTGGTTCCCATGAGTCAGCCTCGTCAAAATAGGTGAGTATCGATCCGGTTCCCGCGTTGTTATGGTGGTGAGTACGATAGCGAAAACCAGTTTTTGTGTCAAGAATGACATTATCATCACCATTGCCTCAGGATGTCGGCCGGTTTCATCTTCGCCATCCGCCGGGCCATGAAGTAACTGGCCAGGCCTCCCGCCGCCAGCGACAGGGCCATCGAGGCTGCGATCAGAGACGCCGACAGGCTGACGGGCAGGCGGATTGTCTGCGCGGCCGCCGCCGCGTCCTTGGCAAAGGCGGGCGTGAGGTTCACCTCCCAGGGGGTGGAGACGGGGATGGAGAGATATCCCAGGAGGTACGAGATCAGGTAGCCCGCCACGACGCCCGCAACGCCGCCCAGAAGGGCCTGCACAAAGACCTCCCCCATGATCTGCTTGCGGACGTCGGCGCCGGTCCAGCCCACCGCCTTCAAGATGCCGATCTCGCGGGCGCGCTCGACGAGGTTGGCGAGCATGGTTTTGATGATCAGAAAGATTGCCCCGCCCAGGGCGACCAGAGAGACGACCAGGGCGAACTGGTCGGAGATCCGGGAGACGCCGCCCATCACCTCCAGAAACGAATCGGAGCTGGCGACGGAAACACCCGGCAGTGCCTGACGGATCTGCGCCTTGACTCCGTCCTGGAGGGCGGGATCCTTCAGTCGCAGGTACACGGTGTTGACGTTTCCGGCTTCCTTTTCCAGAAGGGCCTGGGCGTCGGCCAGGGGGAGGAAGATATTCGCTGCGGCGATCTGCGATCCCTCCTTGATCTCCAGGGTCCCCACGACCTTGAAGGACCGGCCGCTGATGGTAAACGGGTCGCCTAATTTTGTGTGATGAAACTTGGCGTAATGCTTCTCCAGGACGGCCTCGCCCTCGCGGTCGGGAAACCGCCCCTCGGCGAGCCATTCCTTCACCCGGACCGGCCCGAGGATCGGTTGCGCCAGGTCCACCCCCATGATCGTCCGGAAGCCGCTCCGGTCGAACTCCCAGAGGAGGAGGGCGGTGGAGAGGGAGTCCACGCCGGGAACGGCCCGGAGTTTTTCCAGATCCCCGGCCGCGATGATCTGACTGGAGACGGGCAGGCGGATTCCGCGCATCGCCGGGGCCGGCTGGCCGGAGTCCACGGCCCGCGTCTCGGGTTTCTGTACCACGAGGTCCGCGCCGAGGTTCTTGAAGGGGAGGCTCGCGGCTTCTCGGTAGGCGGCGGAGACGGCATTGATGGAGACGAACAGGGCGATCCCCACGGCGATGCCCAGGCAGTTGACCAGCATCCGCTGCCGGTGGTGGCCGAGTTCCTTCAGGACGTATCGATAATACATGATTCCCTCACATGGTTGTCATGGTTGCTTCCGAAATTGAGCACGGCGGCGGTTTCGGATTATTTCTTTCCCGTCGCCAGATCGAGCGCCGCCCGCAGATCGTTCGTTGTCCACTTCCCCTGGAAGAACGAGGGGCCGGAACCGGTGGGGAAACCGACGAACTGGATCTCTTTTCCGTTGACGCTGACCTTGGGATTGCCGGCGATCCAGATGATCAGAGGCACATGTCCCTGGACCCCCTTCTTGGCCATGAACTTCTCCCCTTCGGGGCTTTCGGAATCGTACCAGGCGACGGTGAGGCTCTTGCCGTAGCTGCCACAGAGCGTCTTGATCTCTCTGATCGTCGACTGGAGCGGTCCGTGGTTCATGTAGAGGATCTCCAGGGAAACCGGCGCGGCGGACAAGGCGGCCGCGGGGATGAAAAACAGACACAGGGCCGTCAGGCCATAGACCATAAACTTTTTCATGAAAGCACCTCTCCGTCTTGCATGCGAACGACGCGGTCCGCGGTCTTGGCCATCTCCGTATCATGGGTCACCATGAGGATCGTCATCCCCTGTTCCCGGTGCAGGCGGTTCAGGATCGCCATGATCGCGTCGCCCGTGGCCGTATCGAGATTCCCCGTCGGCTCGTCGGCGAAGACGATCTTCGGGTGATTGATCAGGGCGCGGGCGATGGCCACCCGCTGTTTCTCGCCGCCGGAGAGGGTCGCGGGCAGGTGTTCCATCCGGTCCCCCAGCTCCATCTTCTCAAGCAGTTCCGCCGCCCTCCGGTGCCGTTCCTCTGTGGTCATTTGGACGGGAAACAGTGGCAGAGCCGCATTTTCCCAGGCGGTGAGGGTCGGGATCAGGTTGAAGGACTGGAAGACGAACCCGACGTTCTCCCGGCGAAAGAGGGCCAGTTCGTCCTCGGTCGCGCCGGAGATCTCCTTTCCGGCAATGGTTACCCTTCCGGAAGTGGGACGTTCCAGGCCGGAGAGGAGGGAAAGCAGGGTGGTCTTGCCGCAGCCGGATTTTCCCACCAGGGCGACGAACTCCCCCTCCCCGACGGAAAGGGATGCCTTCCTGACGACGGTGAGTTTGTCAAAAGTTTTGGTCAGATCTGCGCCGACCAGGATCGCTTCATTCATGCCTTAGAACCTCCGAAGGTTTGATTTTGGAAATGCGGCGGCCCAAAAGCGCGCCCGTCAGGCCGCCGATCACGGTGGAAAGCAGGACGGCAAAAAAGGCCAGCGTCCAGGGGATGTGGACGGGAAGCCGCAATGTTTTAAAGACCGGGGCGCCGCCGCCGGGAAGAAAATGGGGCGTGGGGCTCATCTCCCAGGGGATGGGGATGCTCACGGTCATGAAGCCAAGGGCGGAGGCGGCCGCATAGGCGCAGGCGAGCCCCAGGATGCCGGCGATGAGGCACTGGACGACGGACTCCGTGAGGAGCTGCAGGGTCACATCGCGCCGAGTCCAGCCCACGGCCTTCAGGACGCCGATCTCCCGCATCCGTTCCGCCACGTTTCCCGCCATTGTTTTGAAGGCGATCAGAACGGCGATGAGAATCGCGATGAGCGAGGCGATGAAGGTAAATTTATCGGACACGGCGAAGAAGCTCCCCAAAAGCTTCAGGAAGGAATCCGGGGTGGCGACGGCGGTCTTTGGCCCCATGAGCCCTTTGACGGTGGCGGCCAGATCCGCGATCTTGTCCTGATCCGCCCGGATGAAGAGCAGGTTCACGTCGCCCATGGCGAAGGGGGAGACGGACTGGAGCGGCTGGGAGGCCGCCGCGATGACCTGCGCCTCCGCAAGGGGCAGATAGAGATTGGCCACGGCGATCTTCGCGGCCTGGGATGCGTCCACGAGGCCGACAACGGGAAAGGACCGGCCCGCAACGGAGATGGTATCCCCCGTTTTGATCCCGAATTGCCGGGCAAAGGCCGCTTCGACCAGGGCCTCCGGTTTCCCCGCTTCAAGATAACGCCCTTCGGCGACAAAGTTCTTCAGGAGCGACGGTCCGACCGGATTTGCCTGCTCGATCCCGAGCACCGTCCAGGCCCGGTTCGGATCGAAGACCCAGAGGAGGAGGGCCGTGCCCATCCCCCGGACGCCAGGCAGCTTGCCGACCCGGTCGATTTCATCCTTTTTGATCGTCACGGCCGAGCAGGGAAAGACCGCGCCCGCCATCTCCTCCGGGACGTTTCCGGGCCGCTGGACCGTGATGTCGGCCCCGATCTCCTTCAGAGGGGCGCGGGCCGCCTCATGGTAGGCCAAGGAGAGGGCGTTGAGAATGACGAGGAGCGCAATGCCGATGGAAAGACCGATCACGGCGATGACCGTTCTGCGCTTCCGGCGGGTAAGCTCCTGATAGACGTAACGTAGATTCAAGGGTTGCCTCCGTTAGGGGAAAAGGGCGAATGCACTCGCCCGTTGTTCGAACTGATCCGCAAGAGTTCAATAAACCGTTTTTGCTGGTCGGGGGTCATGATCTTTTTCGACTCTGCGATGTGGGTAATGACCTCTTTCTGAATTTCATCCTGATAACCGGCGATCTCCTTCCGGAGGGTTTCCGTCTTGGGCAGATCGGTCTTTTCCTCTCCCAGGGCATCGAGCAGGACATTGCGCTTGTCCGCTACAGCTGCATCCAGTTCATTGAGACGGCGGTGAAACGTGCCTGCCAGGGCCGTCATCTTGGTCAGTTGGTCGGCGGAAAGGCCGAGGGCCTGGTAGAGATGGGAATCTTCCGGGTTGAGGGGGCAGGGCGCCGCCGGTGTGAGGCAGGTGTTGCGCCAGTAATGGTAGCCGATGGTGGCCAGGCCGGAAACATTCACGGCCAGGGAGAGGGTCAGGACGATCCACAGGATTTTCTTATTCATTTTCGGTGATCCTCCTCAAATGCGGCCAGGCGCAGGTAGCCGTCCCCGAGCGAGCCCGGCGGCGTGGCGGCAAAGGCCCGGAAGGTGTGGATTGCCCCACCCGTCTGCGAACTTCCGGCCTGGGTGAAGGCGGTTTGCGATCCCCCCCCGACCAGCAGGTTGCCCAGGTAGGCTCCCAGGGTGATGCCGATCACCGCCACGCCCAGCGCCATCGCCGGGGCGAGTCGCCACTGAATGCCCCAGGCAGCCCAGGGGAACCGCCATCGTGAGCGAGGTTCGGGAAGAGCCCTGATCTTTTCGGCAAGACGTTTTTCAAAGCCCGGCGCAGCGTCGATCTCGGTGATCTTCTCCAGAAGCTGCCAGGCCTGCTCCAGTTCGGCGTAAGCGCTCCGGCAGGCCGGACACCCCTCCAGGTGGCCGGCGATCCGGCTTCGTTCTTCCCCGGCAATCTCACCGTCCTGGTAGGCGGAAAGTCTTTCTTGGATGCGACGGCACCTCATCTTGACCTCCTCTTCTCGATTCTCATACTTTGTTAAACGACGGGGAAGGCAAAAACCTGCGGTGATTTCAAAATTATTTTACCCTCCTTGTTTACATTTCAGAGCGACTGCACTATGCTGCCGCATCTGCTGAATAAATTGGGTAGCGACCGGATTGCTCCCGGCTAAAAAAGCATTTCTAAGGCTGCACCGGATAAAAAATTTGACGGGTGGATTCGGTGTGTGCGATCGCGCCCGGGGAGGTCAAGATGGAAATCGTCACGGAAGCCCCCTTGGATCCGGGAAAACTGTTTGAAAAGATCCGCAAGAACGGCTCCGGATCGGTCCTGTTCCACTATGCCGTGGTAAAAGGTGAAGCCGGCGACAAGGCCTCTTCTGGCATCCGGTTCGAGCGGGGCGGTGACGTAGAAGCGGAGCTCGCCGGCATTGCGGCGGATGTCAGGGATCGCTGGAATGTCGATGATGTCCTGCTGGTCCGACGGATCGCACCTTGAAAGTTGGGGATGTGATTTCCCTGGTGGCCGTGAGTTCCCCCGCGAGCAATGACGCCTTTGAGGCTTGCCGCTTCGGGCTGGAGAGACTCAAGAAGATGACCAGCCTCAAAAAAACAGAACTGCTCCGGGGAGCGCGGGCGTAAGCTGCCCTGGGTGGCTGCGCGTCAACCGGGGGAACGCAGCTTTTTGCGCAGGGTCTTCTTTGCCCGGACGAGCAGCGATTCGACTGCCGGGACGGAGCATCCCAGGACCTGACTGATTTCGCCGTAGGTTAATTCGTCAAATTTTGCGAGGACGACGGCCAGGCGCTGGTTGGCCGGCAACTCCCGTAGGGCGGCAAGGATTCGGCCGGTTTCCTCGGCGTCGATCAGCAAAGTCTCCGGTGACGGGGCGCTCCCGCCGTCGGGTTGCGCCTCTTCTGCGGGACTTTCAGGGAGCCCTTCAGGATGGATGAATGAATGCCGGTGACGTGCCGATTTGAGCGCGTCCAGGCAGAGGTTGGCGGCGATACGATAGACCCAGGTGGTAAATTTCGCTTTCGGCGCGTAGTCAGCCGCGGCCCGCCATACGCGCAGAAAAACCTCCTGAGCCACGTCCTCGGCCTGTGTCCTGTCGCCGAGGGTTCGATAGATCAGATTCAGGACGCGCCGCTGATGGCGTCCAACCAGGATTGCAAAGGCTCCTGCGTCGCCCCCGGCGATCCTGGCCATGAGCGCCTCGTCCGGCAAGTCCTTGTCTTTGGTGGTCGTCAAATTGGAATTCCTGACAATAACAGAATCACTTCCATCCCCCCTTGACCCTGTTTCCATTATACACTCGGCCGCCGGGGAAATATAAGGATTTCCCTTTTAAAAATAGTACCCGATCCGCAGCTCCGCGCGGTAGTCGTTCTGCTTGCCGCCGAATTCGGTGTCATGGCCGCCTACGAGAAAGGCAGTCTTGAACCGCAGGTCCCAGTTGGTGAAGCCGGTATAGGCCAGCTCCGGCGTCAATGAATAGCTCCGGTCCGCCAGGTTCACCATCCAGGTCAGGGAGGGGGTGAAATAGAGGAGGTCGAAGGGCTCCTTCTGGCTCAGGCGGAAGTAGAGATAATCCTTCCCCGAATTGGCTTTTCCGTAGCCTCCGTCGGCCAGGTTTTTGGCGCTGGTCAAGGCGGCCGTCTTCCCCGTGGTTTGAAAGACATCATAGGCCCGGTCCACGGAGGCGATGTAATTCATGCGCTCGTCGTCGGAAAACCCCATGTCGTTATGGTAATACTCGACGATCGTCGTCAGGTCGAAGGTCGTGAGGTGGCGGATGCCGACCAGATAGTTATGGGCGTCGGCTTCCACCTGGCTCACTTTGCCGGTTGTGTCCAGGACATTCTTGCGAGTGTTCCGGACATAGGCGTACTCGCCGTGGACCTCGAAATTGGTGGTGACGTTCCGGGAAAAATCCAGGCCGTATCGGTCGGACCGGCTTCCTCCGGTCAGGAACATCAGGTCGATGTCCGTGTCGTAGAGAAGAAAGTAGAACCGGCCCGCGAAGTTCAGCTTGTTGCCGTTTCCGAAGTCGTCGTTGATGTGGTCGTAGACGGGAACGACCACCGGGGTGAAGGAGAAGGTCTTCAGCGGCCCGCCGAAACTCCGGATGAAGTCCAGGCTCCCCACGATAAAACCTTCCATCCCCAGTTCCGGATCGTCCGGGTCCTTGGGCCGGTCGATGAACGCCGCAGGATTCCAGGCATAGCCCTTGCCCCACTTCTGGGTCTTCTTCCCTACGTCAATCTTGAGTGTCTCAGCGGGTTTCAGGGAGCCGTAGGCCTCATAGAAGACCGAGTGTTCCGAGCTGCCCGTGGGCTCGGAGTATTTCAGATCCGTATTGGTTTTGACATAGAGCCGATAGATGTCCTTCTCGAAGCTCCCCTCCAACTGCACCCTGCCGTTGGCCTCCGGCAGGGTGCTCCCCTGGGGATCGTCGTAAAAGCGGAGCTTATAAAAGGCCGAGTCCCGGTCCAGGCCGTAGAGGACCGGTTTAACTTCGAGGTAGCCGCCGAAGTGCCAGGCTTTCTTCTCGATCTCCGCGGCGTCAAAGCTGTAGGTCTCCTCCGCGGCGGCGGCCGCCGCCGGGAGGAAGAGGACCAGAAGCGCGAACAGCGCCCACCCGAGGTGTTTTTTCATTATGCCGACCTTTCGCTGGCTGTCTCTCCAGCATAGTAGCTTCGCTGATCGAAGAGCTCCGCCCTCTGCTTGACGTACTCCCGGGAATCGATCTCGCAGTGCGCGTAAAGTTCCTTGAGCTTCAGCATCTCCGGACCATTTGCCTCGATCCAGTATTCGTCGCCCAGCACCAGAGAGCGTTCCCGGTATTCGCTCTCCCCGATTGTCCCGTCTGCCTGTTTCCCCTTCAAGATATCCAGCAGACGATCGTGCTCCGGGTGTTTCTTCCGTCTGATCAGGGCGACGATCACGACGATTGCCGCCAGCAGCGCGACCAGAAGAATGACCATGCCGATGCTTATCCCGCTGCCTCCCCAAAAATAACTGTGCATTGCTCCGAATCCGTGTCTCATAAAGCACCTCCTTATCGTTCAAAAATTCATATAAACTGTACTTGTGTGCGGCGCCCACCGCCCCGTCCCGGATAAGCAGTCCGGGTCGGTGGTTCCCTTTCACCCTACCGCAGCGATTCGATGTTGGGCATGAAGGTCAGGGTGAAGACCTCGTCCTTGAAATCCCGCTTCTTGATCCCGGCGAAGATCATCACCGACTTGTACCCCTTGAACAGGGGGCTGTCCGTCTCGGTCACCGACGGCCTTTTGATGCCGCCGCCGAAGTCCTTGACCTCTTTGAAGTAGAGGGTCTTGATCAGCATGTTGGCCTCGGTGAGGCATTCGATCTTCGTGGGCAGGACGTTCTTCTTGTCCGCCCAGATCTTCAGCCGGTCGTAGGCCACGGTCTTGGTCTTGGCCTTGAGGGATAGAATATATCCCTCCGCCGTCTCCTCGGCCTTCTCCACGTTGTATTCGGCGGCGTAATCCAACTGGAGAATGTCCGAATTGTTGAACACGCCTCCCACGACGGACTGGAGGCTCGTGATCCGGACGGGCTTCCCCACATTGGGGATATAGAGCCACATGTTGTCGCCCAGCCGCAGGGTGCTGCGCCCCTTTTCACTCGCCGGGGCGATGAAGAGGGAGACCATTTTGTCGGCCCCCTTCTTGACGGTGAAGAGGGTGAACTCCTTCCTTTTGCCGTCCGGTTCGATATTGATGAGCTTCCGGTAGGACTCATAGGTCTCCGGGGTGAGGTTCCGGTCGATCTGTTTGAGCAGGGCCGTGCTGTCCAGGGCGTAAACCGGAAGGGCGACCAGCAACGATAAAAACACCAACAAACTTTTTAACATGAGAACCTCCTATACGTGCCTGAGCGCCTTGATCGGTTCCATGCGCGACGCCTTGAAGGCGGGCTGGAGACTGGCGATGACCGAAATGATGATGACCGTGGCCGAAATCATGAGCACATCAGCCGGGGAGATGCTCGCCTGAAGAATGATTCCCGTGTCCCGGCCAAAACTGTACGTCAGTTTGAGCAGGTTGAGGATAAGGATGATGCCGATCCCCACGATGCTTCCGATGGCAGCGCCGCCCACCCCCAGACAGAACCCCTCCAAGACAAACATCTGCAGGATTTTCCCCGGCTGCGTGCCGATGGCGGCGATGGTGCCGATCTCCCGTATCCGCTCGTAGACGGCCATGATCATGACATTCATGATGCTGATCAGAACGATGGCGATGAGCATGAGTTTGATGAAGAAGGTCATCAGATCGATCATCCGGGCGATATTGAAGAAGGGTGAGAGCTTCTCCCAGGTGTGGACCTCGAAAATCGGCTTACCCTGTTGATTGAGTTCCTTGGCAAGCAGGCCTTCCAGCTTTTTGTTGAAAGCGGCCAGCTTCCCGAAGTCCTTCAGCCGGATGGCATACTCGCTGACCTGCGGACCGTCCATCCTCAAGACCTCGCGGGCATCGTCTATGTGCATGATGCCGTCCCGGCCGCCGGCGCCGGTGACGCTTTCGACGACTCCGGCCACGATGAACTGTTTGCCGTTGACCGAGCCGTCCGCATTGGTAGCCACGATAACCGCCGTATCGCCCACTTTCACCTTCATCCCCCGGGCCAGGAGTTCCGGGATCAGGATCTCGCCCCTATTGAGATCCTTGCTGCCGTCAATGATCCGCGTGGGCAGAAGCGGGACGGTCTTGTATTCACTTTCGGGATCTATCGCGGTGAGCCGGATGCTCGATGTTTCCGTGAAGTTGCTGAACATGGCGCCGAACTTGATTCGTGGCGAAAAGGATTCGATCTCCGGCTGTCCGGCCAGGATGGTTTCCAGTTTTGCGATGGCGCCCCCCTTGATATTGAGGTTGATGGGCAGAGACTCGATGGCCGCGACATAACCTTTCCGATGGACCTGGAGGTGCCCTATCGCGGAGTCCGTGATCTGGGAGATCATCATGTTTTTGAACGAGCCGGAGACCGCGATGAACGCCAGGACAAAGACCACCCCCAGGGTGATCAGCGAGGCCGTCAGTATCGTCCTTCTTTTGTATCTCAAGAGATTCCGGATGGCGATTTTAAACAGATTGCCCATGGCCTTTTCCTCCCTTATCCTTTGTGCCGTTCTTTGCGCCGTTGAGGGCGCCGTCCTCCAGCGTGAAAATGGTTTCCGCCTCGCCGACGATCTTCGGGTCGTGGGTCGAAAAGATGAAGGTGGTTTTGAATTCATCCCGCATCTTCTTCATCAGTCCCAGGACCATATAGGCGGTGGCGTGGTCCAGGTTGGCCGTCGGCTCGTCCGCCAGGACCAGCTTGGGGTTGGTCACGAGCGCCCGGGCCACGGCGACCCGCTGCTTCTGCCCGCCCGAGATCTGGTCCGGGTACTTGTCCTTCTGATCGGCCATGCCCACGGCCTCCAAGAGGGCGGTCACCCTCTTGCGGCGCTCTTCCGACGGAACCTTTCGGACCATCAGGAGCGGATACTCGATGTTCTCGTAGACCGTGAGCACCGGCAGGAGGTTGAAGTCCTGAAAAATGAAGCCGATGTGGGCGCCCCGGAAGATGGCCCCCTGCTTACGGTCCAGGGTCCCCACGTCCGTGTCCGCCACGGTCAGCCGGCCCGACGTGGGCTTGTCCAGGCAGCCGATGAGATTCAGCAGCGTGGTTTTGCCGCTTCCCGAAGGCCCTATAAAAGAAACGAATGAGGCCGGTTCGATATCGAAACTGACCCCCTTCAGGGCCGGGATGACGATTTCCCCTACCTGATAATCTTTGGTAATTTGTTCCGCTTTCAATAAACCCATTGTTTACCTCCTGTCTTTGATCATCTGGAACCGGATCCGGTCGTGGTGCATGTCACGTCTCTGTTCCGCCTCTTCCGCCCGTTCCCGTTGTTCCGCGTTAAGCACTTCCAGCGCCTCGGCGCGGCGCTCGGACATCTTTTCCAGTAACTGCTTGTGCAGTCTGGACAACTCGCCCTGCAGGGCCGCGATCCGGCGTTGGTCGGGTGACAGCTTCAGCCATTCGATTTTCAGTGCTTTCCCCGTTTCGAGCAACCGGGCCTGGAGCGGTTCGAACTGCCGCGTGTATTTCTCCTCTAGGGTCCGAATCCGTGTGGCCTGTTCCGTAGTCACGGTTAACCCGGCGTCGGTGATCCACGAGACGCTGTAAGGTCCGTCCCTATGCAACATCATCCACCCGTTGACCGGCCCCCGTCCGAGTTCCCGTCCGGGATTCCGGGCGGGGTGGTCCGCGCCGACGGCACCCTGCGCAAGGAGGATGAAGGCCGATAGGATTATGATTGCTTTGCTCATGGTTCATCCTCCTTTCCGAAGAAACCACGGTTCCCGCATTTCCTGCGGGGAAAAGGGGGCGGAGACGTCTCTCCGCCCCGGGTTATGAAATTACCAACGTCCCCTCGGGCCCATCCTGTGAGGGCCGAAGCCGACCGTTCCGGGACCGAAGCTTCCGGCAGGTCCGAGGGCCAACCGCTGACCGCCGGCCGGCAACTTGGCCAACTGTTCCGGCGTAAGCACCTTCTGGACTTCAGTTCTAAGAGTATTCAACTTTTCCTGGAACTGGGTCCGCAGAGCAAAGAGCTCGTCCTGCTTGGCCTTGACTGTCGCTGCGTCCGAACCCGGCGTACCACGGAAAAATCGAAACTCCGCTGCCTTATCCGCCATTTTTTTCTGAAGGGGTTCATTCTCCTTCTGGAAAGCGTCCTGCAACGCCTTGATCTGCGCGGACTGATCCGCCGTCAGGTTGGGGATCGCGGGATAGCCGGCTCCCGGCCCTGCGCCGAAGCCGCGACCGAATCCCGGCCCCCAGGCCAGAGCGGCGGTGGCGATGAGCGCCAGCGCCACAGTCAGGCACAGGCCCAAAACAATGGTCTTTTTCATGGATATCACCTCCTTTCGTCTTGGATTCGCTGACCCCGGCGTGTTCCCATTGACCTCCGGGGAGAGGGCGGTCGCAGGATTCCCTTAGTTAAGCGAAACCGCGCCGCGCTTATTCAAAAAGACGAGTTGTAGAGGTGAAGATCAAATGCGAAGTGGTATGAAAAGGGTTTGGACATGGGAATGAATGGATTCAGGAACGGCGCAGAACGCCTCCTGGCAATAGCCAAGCCCCTGATCCTGTGATGTTGTGGAGACGATTGCAGCGTCAAAATGGTTCTGCGAGATAAGGGAGTGGGAGGAGCAGTTCTTGTGACCGCCGCATCCCTGCTTGCCTTCGCTTTGCGTACAGGTTCCCCCATGCGCCATCTTGTTCGCCAGCTTCATGGGTATCATGCCCACCAGCAGGGGAATAAGAAGCAGCGTCGGTATCAGGATGAAAAGTCTATTTTTGCGGAACATAAAATACTCCTGTCGTGACGGTGATGCTGCAACATAAATGCCACGCAGCGAAGTTAATTATAAGTATTTAAGATGTTATAGTATTATGTTTAATTGGTTCGCCTTCGGCCTTGGTAAAACCAGTTGGTGTCGGGGAAAACTGGATACCAATGATGCAGAAAAGGTATCCACGTGGTAAATATGTATCCACTTTGGTAAGCAAAATAGGCGAGAACCAAGAAAACCTGCTGGTGAAATGTTGAAATAAATAACAGTTGACATATTTATTTAGGTATAAGCTTAATTGATTAAAGGAATTACAAATAAAAATGCGGGAATATTCATGACGGAACCTGTTCAGATTTTCAAGACCCTGGGTGATGAGACGCGGTTCAAACTGGTCAAGCTGCTGCTGACCCATGACCTCTGCGTGGGCGCCCTGGCAAAACATCTGGCCATATCGGAAGCGGCCGTGTCTCAGCATCTGAAATCCCTGCGGGAAGCGGGGGTGGTGCGGGGCGAGAAGCGGGGCTATTGGACCCATTACACGGTGGAGAAAGAGAAGCTGCACGAACTGGCAATACTTCTCGGGGACTTGACCCGACTGGAACCCTGTCTTGAAGGCGTTTGCATCAAAACGCTCAATAATAAAATCGATTGTCAGAAGGAGGAAATGAAAATGTGCGACTGCAAGTGTCAGCAACCGGAGAAGCTGAGAGGGAAACCAGGGGAATGCACCCTGGAGCAGATCAAGGAATGCCATGGGGACGAGAAGGGTCACCACTGTGATTGCGGTGATGAAAAGGAAAAGAAGTAGCGTCCACCATTTTCGGGTATCCCACCGGAACCGGCTCCCGTCTTCTTGAGGTCTTTATGAGAAACAATGCGTCTATTTTTATCATCGCTTCCCTTGCCCTGACATTGCTTTCGTTTTTCCTGGACCGGAAAAAGACGCTGATGGGGCTGGAGAAGGGATGGAAGATGTTCCAGAATATTGCGCTCCCCTTTGTGAACATCCTGATTCTGGTGAGTCTGGTATTGTACGTGGTGCCCCCCTCGCTGATCGTGCGCTACTTAGGCCCTGACTCTGGTTGGGCGGGTCAGATGATCGCGGCCGTTGTCGGCTCTATCACGTTGATCCCGGGATTTATTTCCTATCCGATTGCCGCCGTGCTAATCGCTGCCGGGGCGTCTTACGCCATCGTGGCGACCTTCATGACGACATTGATGATGGTCGGGGTGGTGACCTTGCCTCTGGAAATCCGTTATTTCGGTGCGAAGGTCGCCATCTTAAGGAATGCTTTGAATTTCATCGCCGCGATCGTGATCGGCACCTGCGTGGGGCTCATGTTATGATGAATTTTCTCCGGAAGAAAAAACAGTACCTTTGGCTTTTCCTTTATCTGCTTGCTACGCTGGGCTCCTTTGCCTTCGGCTTTGATCCGGGGAAGGAAGTTTTTGGAAATTTCACCCAATTCTTTATCGAAATGGTGACCTTCATTCCCTTTCTGTTCATCATTGTCGGCCTGTTCGATGTCTGGTTTCCCAAGGAACAGGTGGAAAAACACATCGGCCAGGAATCGGGGATCAAGGGGATCCTGATCGTGATCGTTTTGGCCATGCTGCAAGCAGGGCCCCTGTACGGAGCATTCCCCGTCGCCTACATCCTCTATAAAAAAGGGGCCAGCATAAAAAACATCTTCATTTACCTGGGTGCCTTTTCTTCCCTGAAGATTCCCATGCTCGGTATGGAAATCGGCTACCTGGGCATTCAATTCACCTTGGCCAGGACCCTGGTGTCGCTGCCGTTGTTTATCGCTGTCGGGTACTTCATGGAGTGGTACTTGAAGGACAAGGATTTTAAGATCAATAAAATGTAAAGGTCGCAGCGCTTTTCAAATCACGTCCAAACGCTTTGTCAGCGCAACCGCCCTCGGCGGCTATATGCAGTATGGCCGTCGAGGCGGTGTGATTGCAACCGTTGACATCTTTCTGCCCTTCCTCCAGCTCAAGTAAGGCGAAACAGGAATAAACGGTAGGCAAGGGCCGCGCCGGCCATAGAGCCGGCCGTCACGTCCCTTGCATCTTTCCCGCTCCCCCCTGTCTCCCCCGGAGGGGGAATTCCCGCCCGCCACCCCATCAGGCGGTAGGCAGGCGTCGCGCCAGGGCATTCCTCTGCTCCAGCCCTGTCACGCCGCCTGCATCTTTCCTTCCGCGCTCAGGCAAGGGCGGTGCCGGACCTTTCCGCTGCCCCAGGTCCGGCACCGCCCTTGCTGATCCTCGCGCGGTGTTTTCTTTCCCGGCCGCATGCTTTGTGCTCATCCTGCCCGGCTGGTTCTGCGTGCTCGTTTCAAAGATCTGTTCGGTAGGCGGCCAGCGTTGCAGTCGCCGGGGTCGCGCCGCGGCGTCGCTCCCTGCCGGCTTGGTGCACCGCCTGCCGCGTCCTTCTCCCCGGCCCTCCCTTGCGGCTGCCATCGTCCGACGGGGCCGGGCTGCGCTCCGCTTCGCGCCGCCCCTTCGGCCGCTTGCACCGCACCCGTCCGCCCCGGTGGGGCTCCCTCCCTGCCTCCGGGCCAGGCCGGACGGCCGCTGCGCGGCGACCGGCCCGCCCCTCCGGCATTCGGTGCTTCTCCGTTGCCCGGTCCCGGCAGACCTCACTGCGTTCGGACTGCCGGTCCTCGGGCCTTGCGGCCGTCTCCGCGACCGCGAAAATCCGCGGACGCTCCGCACAGCCGCTTCTGCTTGGTGCTCCGGGCCGTCGGCAGACAGGCGCTGCGCGCTGACTGCATAGGCCCTCCGGTTTTCTTCTCTTTACCGCTCCTGGTGCGACCTCGCTTCGCTCGGACGCCCCGGTTCGCGGGCTTTCGCGCGGTCGGCTTCGCGCCGCAAAACCAGCGGACGCTGCGCCTCTTGCGCCGTGGTGGCCCGCTAGGCCGCCTGTCACCTCCTTCGTCGGAGACAGGCGGCTGCGGGCGATCAGTTTCTTTTCGGTCGCCGTGACTCGCCCTCCGCTTTGCTCCGGACGAGACACGCCTCCCTGGTTGGCGCCCTCGCCCTCGAAACCGCTGCGCGGATTCCAGGGCGCCGGA
>Ga0172373_10005023_pt1 | contig 18340 bp, 6 predicted proteins | sample Lak10m_2_FD_114546 | JGI IMG/M metagenome (GOLD analysis project Ga0172373, IMG submission 114546) | Freshwater microbial communities from Kabuno Bay, South-Kivu, Congo - kab_092012_10m | ecosystem: Environmental > Aquatic > Freshwater > Lake | place: Democratic Republic of the Congo: South-Kivu...
GGCGCCACTCCCGCAGGCGTTCCACAGGCAAGCCCCGGCTGTTCAAGCGCAACAGGCGCTTCTCCTCGTCGCGCGAGTCCTTTCCCGCAATGCCCGCCCACACACCCATGTTGCTTGTGGGCAGCACGCTCCACGGAAAGCGCAGACCGTACTGGGCAAAGGCGTGGCGGGCGAAGGCGACACTGCTGTCGGCTTGCCAGGCGGCGGGAATCACCACCAGGCAGGAATCATCCAGGGCCTGGTGATTCACCACCCAAATGTTGCCCGCGGCATCCTCCTCCACCGCACTGACCAGGGGGAAATCCTCTCCTTCGCCCACTTGGGAATTGGAGAAACCCACCATGCGGTGTGCGGGCCCGGCGTCCCAGGAAAAACGCCTCACCAGCGAATCCGCCGGCGTGAGGCGGCCCAGGCCCTGGCCCCAACTGCCGAACCACACGCCGCCCTGGCGGTCGCAGGCCACGCTGGTGGGGAAGCTGCCGAAGGCGCCATAGCCCAGTTTCCAGGCGCTCCAGCCCGCAGCCTGGCGGTGATACAAACCATTGCGGCCCATGTCCGCCGCCACGCCAACCGTCCACAGGCTGCCATCCGGCGCGAATTCCAGGTCCACAAAATCCTCGGCGCCCGGCACATCGGGACACTGGACAGCGTCCAGCGCGGGGCCTTCCAGCACGCGCGCCACGCCGCCAGCGCGAGCGCCAGGCAGCAGGGCCACCCACAGCTGGCCGTCCAGGTAGGTCAAGGCGCCCGCCGACTGTGGCAACAGCAGTCCCTCGCCGCCAGCGCTGGTCACGAGTCGGCTGGTACTGCCATCCGCCTGGGCAATGGCCCACTCGCCGTTCCACACGGCCAGCGCCTGGGGATTCGCCACTGCATCAGCCTCCGCGCGCCATTGGCCGGTGGCGTCCACGGAACCCAGCCAAGCCCTTCCCTGGGGATCGCCCAACAGAGCGTAGACGCGCTGGTCGTCCTGGGCAAGCCAGGCCTGGCTGATGGTGGAGAGCGATCCAGGTACGGCCATGGTCTGGAAAGTGGCGGGCTGATTCGGCCAGCCCCCGCCCCACGCCAGGCCCTGGGGCGTGACCGCCACCAGCAAGGATCCCAGCGCCGCGCTGGCCAGCACCTCCGCCTGATTGGGAAAAGACCCCAGGCGGTGCAGATTCCAGCGCACCAGGAACTCGTCGTTCTCCGGCAGATAGTCGAAGAGGGTGATTCCCGTGCTGTGGGAAGCCATGAGCAGGCCCCCACCGCCCCACAAATCGCGCACGGCGCGGATCTGGTCGTGGCCGCGAAACTCCAGAAAGCCCCGGGACCACGCCCCTTCCTCCACCTGATAAGCGGAGATGCTGGCGTCTCCGCCCGACCAGAACAGGGTGCCCTGTCCATTGCTGCACACCGCGCCAAGCTCTACGGCCAGCATGCCGTCGGGGATGGAAAGGTGTTCCCAGGAGCCCGACCCGGGCTGGAAGAAGGCCGCGCCCCGCGTGGAGGCGGTGACCAACTGGCCGTCCAAAGCGATCATGTCCCGGGTGTCGGAGAAATCCGCCACATGCCGCCAGCGGGAGGTCTGGGCGTGCACCACCGTGGCAAGCGCCAACAGGCACAAGCAGAGAACGCGCGCCAGCGGCTGGGGGCGTGTGGTGGTCATCAGGCCAGCTGGGCCATCAGGTCTGCCATCTCGATGGCGGCCAGCGCGGCGTCCCACCCCTTGTTGCCCGCCTTGGTGCCGGCCCGCTCCACCGCCTGTTCGATGGTGTCGGTGGTGAGCACGCCGTTCACCACGGGCAGGCGCTTCTCGAGCATGACATGGGCCATGCCCTTGGCGCTCTCGCTCATCACCACATCGAAGTGGGGAGTGGCGCCGCGGATGATGGCGCCCAGGCAGATGATGGCGTCCACACCGCCCCTGTCCGCCAGCCTGGCGGCGGCGAGGGGGATCTCGAAAGCGCCCGGCACGCGCACCACCGTCACGGTCTCGCGATCGCCACCGTGGCGCTCGATGCAATCAAGGGCGCCCTCCAGCAGGCGGCCGCCGATGAGGTCGTTGAAGCGCCCCAGCACAATGGCGAAGTGGCGTCCGGTGGCGCTGAGGTGTCCGTTGATTTCCGGCATATCAAGGTCTCCGTTCTAAGTGCTTGGTCCCTGCTGGTCATGTCGATTATGTACGATTAGCGCATCGACCAAGACTTCTCCGCTTGTTCTGCGCCAAATCTTAAGTCAGTCCTGCTGCAGGGTTCACGAACTCAATTTGGGTCCGCGTTGCGGCTTGTTTTCATGACTTCTCAAGAGTTCAGCTTATCACAATCTCCAGCCACTTTCCGCGCGAACATTTGCCATGGCGCTTGACGGAAAAAGACGCTTGCACGCAGCAACAATGACCTGTCTTTCTCAAAGGAGGATTTAGCGAAAAGAGGCGAAACCCTAAAGATCGCGCGAATAGGAAAGCGCGACTGGAATTGTCCGCACTTTCGCAATATTCTCTGTAGGGAGATTCAGAACGCCTCAGATCCTTCTGCACAAATCTCGAGGGAACGATGCAGCGAGCGACAATTTTACTCATCACCATACTGCTGACACTGTCGAAACCCGCCCAATGCCTTGACGAATTGATATTGCGCGGATATATATCAGAAGATAAAATATCGTTGGCTGTTGAGTATTTAAATGAATGCATTAATAATAGTGATTTTAAGGCCATGGAGACAAAGGCAAAGTTAATGATTGATAATGCAATTCCTGGCAATGCTTATCAGATTAGATCACTATTGAAGAGCTCATACAAACTAGGGAATAAACCGGCAAAATATATACTTGCCGATTATGACACAAAAAATGGCAACATATTCTCCTCTGCATTTGGACATATTATTCTGACTAATGGAGTACATGCAAAAAATCCAGAAGCGATGATTAGTCTTTCTGAGCATTATAGAGGAACAGATAAGAAGCAAAAAAGGTCTTTGAATCTTCTTTTAAAGGCAAAATCATTAGGCTCAATAGAAGCTACATATAGACTTGGTAAATTCTACTCCGATAAATCTAATAAGTATTATAATGACTCTCTCGCGATAGTTTATTTTCTACAAGGAGCATCTCAAGATAATAGTTTATCTATGTATGAACTTGGGAAATTGCTCTTATCACGCGATAATTCAAATCACTCACTAAACAGTGGTGTTTATTATCTGGTAAAAGCCGCAGAGGCTAAAGACAAAAACAGTATAATCTTGTTAAATACAATAAGAGACTCACTAATTACTCTTGATTGCGCTAAAATCAATTTAGCAATTGATGATATTATTACTATGGCGACATCAAGCTCTTTAATAATGGAACAGCTCAGAGATAAAACACTAGGCTGTTTATATTCAAACGATAATCCGCGATCTAGAGATATCAAAGAGCTGTTCGACAGGAACAAGCTCTCATATAACTACAATCCATGCGTTGATATGGTAAAGCAAAACAGCTTTGATGATAACATTGATTACGAGTTGAATTGTTTAGAAGAAGAAATGAATAATGGGAATATTGAGGCAATAAGACGCTATTTGATTAACTATTGCAATGGAAAATATCAATCATCAGAGCGCAATATAATCGACACCGCTATGTCCTCAGGTGAGGATTGCTGTTACATAGAGTTTAGCGAACTAAAGAGTCAATTTGCGCTCATTTTAGCTTATAAAATTGATGAATTTATATCATCGGGAATCTTCGATCATTTACCAGATAACCAGATTACTCTCTTTAATGAGGTAAAAGTGAGTGATGTAAACCTAAAAGAGTGCATTGATGTCTTGTTAAAGATCAACTCTAAGAATATCAAACCTAAATTTAAAGTCATGTTTAGCATATTTATAACACAAGATGATATCATATCTGAAGCTGAGCTATCGAGCTACAGAGACAAGATAAGAGCTAAGGATAAATCATCCTATATAGAAGTTCGCGATTTTTTGGTTGACAATATTCAGAGGAATAATATCTACCTTATAAACGATAATATTAAGTCTGACTTTTTAAAATTTCGCGAAGATGACGGATCGCACATATACTCATACCAGATTGAAAGCAAACAATTTGATAGATCGGTCAAAGTGCTCAGTTTTTTTTCTGACGAAGTCGATAGCTTAAACATATATATTCCACGCTATCACTTAGCAAAGGCAAAATTTATGGAATTGAATGGAGAAGATGCGTCAAAATACTACGACCTAGCATATTTTACATCTAAGGATGAAAAATTACTAAGAAGTGAGCACTTGTTAATACAGGCATACATTATGTCAGAGAAAAAGTGCCAGTACTACAATCCGAATGATGCGAAAGCACTGGCAAGAAGTCTGATCGGGTCTATCTATGACAGGATGGCCAAATCAATACTCAGTCGTCTCATATCAGAAACACCATCGACAGATCTAGTTGCAATTGATTTAGATGATCTTGAGAGACAATCTATATCAGGTGATATAGAAAGCACATTAAAGCTCGGTGAGTTTTATTATAATGATAAAAGTGCGAGCACTAATCCGGAAAAAGCTCTGGATATTTATAAAAGAATACAGGCAAGATCAGGAAAAGCGTGCTATATGATAGCCGTCATATCAAAAGAGTTAGGAAAGCCAAATGAAGAAGTGTTAAAGTACTTGGCGGCAACACAGGCTCATGGATATGAGCCAGATGATTTGATAGTTTTAATTAGTAAAGCGGAGCAATCTTTAGATAAAGATGCGATATTTTCGGCCATGGAAGAAGGTCAAAAAATAATTGCACCATAAGCATGATTTTTAGCAACAGGATCCCATGTTTAACTTGTGATCCATAATACTCGGTTTCGTCTAAAATGGCACTTGATGCAACCAAGGACGCCTTCCAGCAGGCGGCCGCCGATGAGGTCGTTGAAGCGCCCCAGCACAATGGCGAACTTGTCCTGCTCGAACATCCCTTCCGGCGGCGGACCACGCCGTTCACATGTTGAGCATGTGGCCCAGCTTGTTCATTTTCGTGCGAAGATAGTGCTCGTTGAAGGCGCCGTGCGGCACTTGCAGGGGCACGCGTTCGGTGACCTCGATGCCGAAGCCCCGCAGGCCCACGATCTTGCGCGGGTTGTTGGTCAAAAGGCGGATGCGCGCCAGCCCCAGGTCCCGCAGGATCTGCGCGCCAATGCCGTAGTGGCGCAAATCCGGCGCAAAGCCCAGACGCTCGTTGGCCTCCACCGTGTCGGCGCCGCCGTCCTGCAGGGCATAGGCCTTGAGCTTATTGGCCAGCCCGATGCCACGGCCCTCCTGACGCATGTAAAGCACCACGCCCACGCCCTCCTCCGCCACCAGGCGCATGGCGTGGTGGAGCTGGTTTCCGCAGTCGCAGCGCATGCTGCCGAAGACATCCCCCGTGAGACATTCGCTGTGCACGCGCACCAGGACGGGCTGCTCCGCCTGGGTGGGATCGCCCATCACCAGCGCCAGGTGGTCGCGCTTGTCCACCGGCGAATAAAAGTGGTGCAGGGTGAATTCCCCCCACGGCGTGGGCATGCGCACATGGGTACGCTCCAGCACCTGGCTCTCATGGGCGCGACGCCACGCGATGAGATCCTCGATGGTGATCATGCGCAGGCCGAAGCTCTCTTTCACGCGCTGCAAATCGGGCACGCGGGCCATACTGCCGTCGTCGTTCATGATCTCGCAGAGCACGCCCACCGGCTGCAGACCCGCCAGACGCGCCAGATCCACACTGGCCTCCGTGTGCCCGGCCCGCTGCAACACTCCGCCGCGCGCCGCCATGAGGGGGTGGATGTGCCCGGGGCGCGCCAAATCGCCGGGCTGTGTGGCCGGATCGGCCAGTGCCCGCAAGGTGATGGCCCGATCGGCGGCGCTGATGCCCGTGGTCGTGCCCTCGCGGGCGTCCACGCTCACGGTGAAGGCGGTGGCGTGCAGGGCCGTGTTCTGGCCCACCATGAGGTCCAGCTCCAGGCTCTGGCACCGCTCGCGGTCAAGGCTGGCGCAAATCATGCCCCGTCCGTGCTTGGCCATGAAATTCACGCGTTCGGGCGTGGCGGCCTCGGCGGCCATGATGAAGTCGCCCTCGTTCTCACGGTCGGCGTCGTCCACCACAATGATCATCTCGCCGGCGGCGATGGCGGCCAGGGCATCTTCAATGGAATCAAACACGATCAGCTCCCTTGTCTGTCAATAGCCCAGCTGCTCCAGGGCATCCAGCCCCAGGCCACCCGACCTGCCCGCAACAGCCGCGCCGTGGCTCAGCAGTTGTTCGATGTACTTGGCCAGGCAGTCGAATTCCACATTCAGCGCCTCGCCCGGCCTGCGCTCCCCCAGCAGGGTGTGCTCCAGCGTGTAGGGAATGAGCGCCACGCGGGCGCGCCCCTCGCCACCTTCCTGGCGCGCCTGATCGGCCACGGTGAGGCTGACGCCGTCCAGGCAAATGGAACCCGTGCGCGCCACATAGCGCAGGAAGGGGGCAGGAAAGGCCAGTTCCAGCTCCGCGCCCAACGCCCTTCGCTCCAGCCGCGTGACACGCCCGGCGCAGTCCACATGCCCCTGCACCAGATGCCCTCCCAAGCGCGTGGACAGGGTGAGGGCGCGTTCGACATGCACGCGATGCCCCTGTCCCAGCTGGCCGATGGTGGTCTTGGAAAGGGTCTCGCCCACGGCCTGCACCTCCGCCTGGCCCGCGAGAGCGTCCACGGATACGGCGGTGAGGCAGACACCGTTCACCATCAGGCTGTCCTCGGGCTTCAGGTCGTCCAGCACGCGACGCAGGCCAAGGCGCAGTCGACGGCCGTTTCCTTCGTTGCGCAGGGCCAGCACCGTGCCCAGCTCCTCCACGATGCCCGTGAACATCAGCGTCCTCCTTCCGGGCGCCAGCACTCCCACTGATCAGGGCCCACAAGCCGCCGCGAGGTGAGGCGGAAGTTTCGCCGGGCCGCTGCCGCCACATCCGCCACGGAGGGCAAGCCGCTGCCCAGCACCACGGGCGCGGTGATCACGCGCACTTCGTCCACCAAACCCGCGGCCAAAAAGGCGGCGTGCACGGTGGCACCGCCCTCCACCAAGACCCCATCCAGCCCCAGGGCCAAGGCCTGGGCCATCACCCACTCCAGCGGCACATGCGCTCCTGGATAGACGGCGACGCCAACGCCCCGTGCGCGCAGCGCTTCAACCCGTGAGGTGGGGGCACCCCGCCCGCACAAGAGGGTCAAGGGCTGTGCTCCAGCGCTGCGCACCAGCTCACTGTCAATGGGAAGCCGCGCGCGGGAGTCCAGCACCAATCGATGCGGCGCGCGTCCATCCATCGCGTGGCAAGGATCAACCAGACTTAGACGGGGGTTGTCCACCAGAGCGGTGCCGATGCCGATGAGCAGCCCCGGGTGAGCTGCACGCAGACGCAGCGTCTCCACACGGCTCTGTGCCGAACTGATGACGGTGCGGGTGCCCGCTTGAGCGGTGATGCGGCCATCGAGGCTCTGGGCCCACTTGAGCGTGATCCAGGGACGGCCCATCTCCATGCGGCGGAAGAAATTGCGGTTGAGCTCACGGGCCTCGCCGGAAAGGACGCCGCAAAGGGTCTCCACTCCGTCCCTGCGCAGGCGGGCCAAGCCCTGCCCGGCCACCAGCGGATTGGGATCGGTGGTGGCCACCACCACCCTGGCGATGCCGTGCTTCAAAATGAGCTCCGTGCAAGGCCCCGTGCGCCCGTGATGGCAGCAGGGCTCCAGGCTCACCACCAGGTCCGCCCCGCGCGTTGCCGCCTGCGGCAGGCGACGCAGACACTCCACCTCCGCGTGGGCCGCGCCTGCCCGATGGTGCCAGCCTTCCGCCACCACGCGACCGTCCCGCAAGAGCACGGCTCCCACCATTGGATTGGGGGCCGCGCCATCACGGCCACGCTCCGCCAGGGCCAAGGCGCGGCGCATGGCCGGGATCCAGATGGAGGAGTCTGACGCCGACATGGGAATCCACAAATGGGCGGGGGCAGAGAGGCGGGCCTTCAGCACACGCCGCACCCACCGATCAAGCGGCAGGAGCCTGTGCGAGCTGGGGACGCCGCTTTCCTCTCATCCGGGCTCTCACCGTCGGCGTCCGGATTTCACGGACTCGGCCCAGCACCCAAATCCACGCGCGGATCTTGGATGCTGGGTTCGCGGGCTTTCACCGCCGGCTGGGACTTTCACCCAACCCCGGAAAACGACTCATGTTCCGCGGGGAAGATAGGCCCCGCGTGGCGCTTCCCCAAGTTGGCTCAGGAGTCCTGATCCAGCCGCTGACGCACCCGACGGGCCAGTTCGGCGGCGCTGAAGGGCTTCTGCAGCAGGGGCGACTTGACGGGATCCAGACCGTAGCGGTTGAGCGAATCGTCCGTGTAGCCACTCATGAAGAGCACGCGCAGGCCGGGAATGCGCGCGGACAGCACGCCCGCCAGCTCAGGGCCGCCCATGCCGGGCATGATCACATCGGAGAGCAACAGATCGAAGCGACCCTCCTGCCGGCTCACCAGTTCAAGCGCCTCGCCCGCACTGGACGCGGCCTGCACCTGATATCCCAGCGAAGAGAGGATGCGACGCGTCACTTCCAGCACCGGCGCCTCATCCTCCACCAGCAGCACGCTCTCCTGCCCGGAGCTTGGACCCGCGTCCTCGCCGCCGGCACTCTCCGTGCGCGCAGGCGTGGGGGCCACCGGCAGGTAAACATGGAAGGCCGTGCCGGACCCCATGCGGCTGAACACATCGATGAAGCCACCGCTCTGCTGGACGATTCCCAGCACCGTTGAGAGGCCCAGGCCCGTGCCCTTGCCCTGCTCCTTGGTGGTGAAGAAAGGTTCGAAGATGCGCGCCTGCAGCTCCTCGCTCATGCCGCTGCCCGTGTCGCTCACGGTCATGCGCAGGAAGCGTCCCGGCCTGCTGTTGGGATGGTTGCGGCAGAAGTTCTCGTCCACATCCGCCGGCCTCAGCTCGATGTCCAGGTGGCCGCCGCCGTTCATGGCGTCCCGGGCGTTCACCACCAAATTCACCACCACGGATTCCAGCTGGCTGGGATCCACGCGCACCTTGGGCAGGCTGGGCGGAAGCGAGGTGGCCAGGGCGATGTCCTCGCCGATGAGGCGGCGCAGCATCTTCTCCAGGCCCAGGATCACTTCCGCCATGTCCAGCGTGCGGGGCTCCAGCACCTGCTTGCGGCTGAAGGCCAGCAATTGGCGCGTCAGGCGCGCAGCGCGCTCGCCGGCGTCGCGGATGTCTCCCAGCAGCATGCGGTGGGGATCTTCGCCGCTCATGGAGTTCATTAGCATCTCGCTGTAGCCGTTGATGACAGTGAGCAGGTTGTTGAAGTCGTGGGCCACGCCGCCTGCCAGCTGGCCGATGGCTTCCATCTTCTGGGACTGGCGCAATTGGGTTTCCAGGCGCATGAGGTCCGTCACATTGGACCAGCTGCCCACCACCTCCAGGGGCTGCTCCGTGTCGTCGAGCAGCACGCGGCGGTCGTCGCGCAGCCAGATGTACTCCCCATCCTTGCGGCGCAGACGGAAAGTCTGGGTGCCCGACTCGCTCTGGAGCATGACCTTTTCGTTGGCCACCACGCGGGCGCGATCCTCCGGGTGGATCTGTTCCGCCCACCATCCCGGCCCAATCTCCGACACGGCAAAGCCTGTCATCTGCAGGATGTTCTCGCTGATCCACGCGGGATACCAGCGCCCGCCTGACTTGCGCAGGGTGTAGATCACCGCTGGTCCAAGGCTCACCACGCGCTTCAGCTCCTCTTGCAGCCGACGGCGCACAATGAACTGGCCAATCTGGCGGCCGATGGCCTCCAGGGACTCAATGAGGGCCGCATCCGGCTCCTGCATGGTCGCGCCGATGAAGTCCAGCACGCCCATCACTTCGCCGCCGTGCTCCACCGGCACGCCCAAGGCGCTGAGCAAGCCCGACTGGACGGCGGCGGCGGTGCGCACATAGTCGGCGTCCTGGCGCACATCCATCACCACCAGAGGTCGCCGATTGGCCCACACGCGACCAGGAAGGCCTTCTCCCGGTTCGAAGCGGAGTGACCGGGTCTCCCGCACAATCTCGCTGTCCTGCAATTGCTCCCGGCACCACAGCTCGCTGCAGTGCAGGACGCCGGCCTGGCGCTCCACGCTCCACACCGCGCCCAGGGCCCAGCCCTCTGCCTCGCACAGCACCTGCACCACACGGCTGGTGGCCTCCTCGAGGCTGGCCGCATCGGCGAGCACCTGGCTGACTCTGGCCTGTGTGGCCACTCGACGCTCGGCCTCGGCGCGAGCGGTGACATCCCGGTCCACGCCACGGTAGCCGCGCAACTCGCCATTGGCGTCGATGATGGGAGCGCCGCTGGTCTCCAGCACCACGCGACGGCCGTCGCGGTGCCGGATTTCATTGATCAGGCTGGTGAAGGCCTCCCTGCGCGCGATGATGGCGTTGAACTCTTCGCCCATGCGCGCCGCTTCTTCCACATCCATGAACTCGAAGGGCGTGTGCCCCAGGACCTCCTCCGGGCGAAGACCGATCAGCTCCATGGACTTGGGGCTCACATAGGTGTAACGGCCCTTGTCGTCAACCTCCCAGATCCAGTCGTAGGTCGTCTCCACCAGGTTGCGGTAGCGCACTTCGCTGGCCTTGAGGGCCTGCTCGGCCTCGTGCCGCGCCGTGATGTCCTGGGTGGTGCCAATGATGACGCCCGCGCCCTCAGCGGACTCCTGCGATGGCAGGTAGCGTTGGGCGTGCACGGAGAGCCAGCGCTGGGACCCATCAGGCTGCACCACGCGGAACTCCAGCACCGCCCGGTGATCCTTGTCCAGTCGTTGGCGATCCAGGCTCTGTGCAAGGGCGGCGTGATCCTCGGGATGCACGCTCTCCATCAGGCGGGCCCAGTTGATGAGCCGGTTGCTCTGGCCGAAGTGGCTGGCGGCCCGCTCGTCCATCTGGAACAGATCCCGGTCCAGATCGTTCTGCCAGGTGCCCTGCTCCGAGGCATCCAGGGCCATCAGCAACCGCTCCTCGCCTTCGCGCAGAGCCCGCTCCGCCTGGCGGCGCTCCAGAGTCGAGGAGAGGAGGTTGGCCATGGCCTGCAGCACATGCACCTCTTCCGGTGTCCAGTTGCGGGCCTCGCGCACCGCATCGAACCCCACGAAGCCTTCAAGCTGATCCTGGCGCATGATGGGCAGCACCAGCACACTTTGGATGTCCTGGGCTTGCAGGATTTCCTGCTCTGCGCCGGCTTCCTGCGGCATGTAGGCCACGCGGGGAATGTGGATCACTTCGCCCCGGCGCAAGTGTTCCATCCACCACGGGAGCATGGAGTTCGGTAGCTGCTGCAGCACATCGATCTGCGGCTCAACCCCATCGGTGCACCACTCGTGCGTGTTGCTCATGGTGTCGGTGTTGACATCCAGCAGAAAGACATAAGAGCGGTCCGCCCCCACCAGCCGTCCGATGGTGCTGATGGTGTCCTGGATGGCGGTATCGTAGCCCTCCTCCCCCAGCGAGAGAAAGCGCGTGGACACGCCGGCGATGGTGGCCAGAAGCTCCATGCGCCGCTGAAGCACGCTCTCCGCATGCTGACGCTCGGTGATGTCCCGGCTGATGCTGAGCACCGAGCTGGTGGCGCCGTTGTCATCCATCTCAGGCACGAGGCGCACATTGTGTGTCACAATCCCCTGGGGGGTCTTGAAGCTGTAGACCGCCTCACGCGACTGGCCGCTCTCGAACACGCCCGTGATCGCCTCCTCCCAGAAGCGGCACTGCGCCTCCGGGAAAGACATCTCACGCATGGCCATCCCCATGAAGCGCTCCGCCGGGATGTCGAACGCCAGACGAACATTGTCGGTGACAAAGAGCGTGCGACAGGAACGGTCGTGCCGCATGACGATGTCCGGAAGCCCTTCCAGCAGCGCGCGGTGTCGCTCCTCGCTCTCGCGCAGGGCCTGATTGGCCATCTCTGCGCGGTCGCGGGCGGCCACCATGTCCTCCATGAGGTTCAAGGTGCCCGCGTGAGCTTCCGCCAGGTGCTGGCGGTGGGCGCGCAACTCCACGGTCTGGCGTTCCATCTCCGACGCCAACCGGCGGCTGGCGTCCAGCGCGGCACTGCGCTCCTGGATCTCCCGCGTGAGCTGCTCGCGGTGCTGCTGAAGATCGGCCTCCACGCGGCGGCGCTCCGCCACCTCCTCCCTCAGGTGGATCGTGGCGACGGTCAGCTCCTCCAACAAGCGGCCGTGTTCCAGCGGCATCAGGGCCGCCGCATCCGCAGCCGCTCCGCTGCGCAGATGCAGCATCTGGCGCCCGATCAAAAGGCGCGTGTCCTCGTCAAAGGTCTCGCCACTCTCCTGCGTTGTCACATGGAGGAAGAGTTCACGCTCCATCTGCTGCTGCTTGGCGTGGGCCCCCCAGCGTCCGTGGGCGGAGTGGGCCAACTGCCACAGCATGTGGCCCAGGCGGCCGCGGCCCAGATCGTCAGCGACCTGCGCCCCGCGCTCGCAGGCAAAGGCCTGCCAGTGGTGGAATCCCTCGTGCAAGGCGGCATCGGCGGCCTGCAAATAGAGACGGATGGCGCTTGGGAGCTCTCCGTCCATCCGCAATAGCTCAGCCTGGGCCAGCAGGAGTTTGTGTTGGAAGTTCTCCGGGCAATGGCGGGCCCACACCTGCAGTTGCCGCTCACCCTCCTGCATGGTGCCCCGCCACCGCGCCTGTGTTTCCGGCGCCTGGTCCAGCAGCAGCCTTCCCTGCACCAGTAGTTGTGTGAAGATGAACTCCGGCCACGGCAGCAGGCCCTGCGTGCCCACGGTGTACACCAGATCTTCGGCGGCCCGACATGCCACCAGCGCATCCTCGGGCCTGCCCAGGTGCAACAGGACTTGGGCGCGAAGCACATGGTGGATGCAGGCAACCTGGATGTTGCCGTGTTGCTCCACCCGGGACAGATACTCCGCGCAGGCGTCGCCTTCGCTCTCTTCGAGCGTGAGCGTGCCATCCAGCACGCGGAAGACGCGCAGGCCACCTTCCAACAGGTCGATGGCCCACTGGTTGGTGCGCGTGCGGCTGAAGTGCAGGGAATCCTCGGATTCGCGGATCAGCTCGGCGATGGGCCAGCCCTGGAAGAAGCGGCAGTACATGTTGTGGCCGAAGGCGTAGGCCGCGTACTGCAGGTTGCCTGAGCGCAGCCCGCTCTCGCAGGCCAGATGGTAGTCCTCGGATGCCACGCGCAGAGGCGAGAACCAGTGACGCAGGGAACTGCCCCGCATGAGGTGGAAGACACTGATGTCCGAGGGATTGGTGAAGAGGCCGCCCATGACGGACTCGGCCAGTTCGCCAAAGGCCCGCGCCGTGTCGTAGTCGTTGTCCACCCACCCCAATAGTCCACCAAAGGCCGTGTGGCTGTAGCCAAGCTGAGGGACATGACCGTGTTCAAGCGTCATGTTCACCACCATGGGCACAAGCACCGCCCACAAGCGCTGGTGCGACCGGTAGCAAGGGGGACCCATGGTGATGAGGATGCGCACGGCCATGAGTTTCACAGGATCGCTCATGGGCGGGCTGGACAGGAAGGACTGGGGAGTGCGCGTGGCCAGCCGCTGCCTCACCTCGGCGATCTGGGCATCGCGGGCTGTCTCGAGATCCACCTCGGGCAAGGTGATGTCCAGCGCCGCCAGCGCCTTGCGTCCGGCCAGAATGGCGTCGGCATAGCGCGCGGTGAGCGTCTGTTGCAGAATGAGCAGGCCAAGCATGTCCGCCTGATCCAGGGGACTGCGTGCGTGCTTCACCGCCTCCGTGATGCAGCGCTCCGCCTGGGCGCGATCGCCTTCCAGGAACTCCGCCTCGGACCATCCCTTGAGCAGCTGGAGCATCAGCCCGTAGTGACGCTTCCACATCAGGGCGAGAAAGCCGGCATCCTCCAGGCAACCGGCCGCCACGCGGTTGAAGTGCAGGGCGGCGCGGTAGGAGGTGGCCGCCATGGAGCGGCGCGCGGCCTCCACATTCAATTCCACCAGGCGGATGCGCTCCGCGTGATCGTCGATGAGCTGGCGTCCTGAGTTCAGGTGGTCCGTCACTTCAAGCAGTCGCTTGTCCAGATCGTCTTCATCAAGGTGCGACAGCAGCACGCGGCCGATCTTCAGCCGCAAACCGGCCACCGCCGCTGGCGCGATGAGGGCGTGGGCGGCCTGCTGCACACGATCGTGCTGGAAGCGATAGCGTTCGTGGAGCGCGGCGCCATCCTGCGCCACCTGGTCCATGGGCGTGATGGCGTGCAAGCGCAGCGCGCCACTCAGTGCATCCCGGCAAGCCTCCACCGTTATGCCGCCCACATCCGCCAGGCTTGCCACATCGAACTGGTTGCCCAGGCAGGCCGCCAGGGAAAGCAACTCCCGCGTGGCGTCAGGCAGTGCCTTGAGCAGCATGACGAAGAGTTGCACCACATCGCCGCTCACCAAGAGGCTGCCGTTCCACTCCCAGGACCTGCCGGCCGTCCCGACCCACAGGCTGCCACTGTCACGCATGTATTCCAGGAAGGTGCGCACAAAGAAGGGGTTGCCTCCTGTGCTGGCGTGCACATGGGCGGCCAGTCCCGGCAGGTCCTCGACTGCAGGCTGGAGAGTGTCCTGCAACAGGTCGTGGATCTGCTCCCTGGGCAGGTCCCGCACTTCCATGTGGATGGCGTTGGGATGCTGCTGCCGAAGTTCCTCCAGGCAATCGGCGAAGGGGTGCTGCGCGTCCACATCCGTGTCCCGCCAGGCGAGGACCACCAGCAGATAGCGCAGGGACTTGTCCAGCTGGAGCTGGCGTATCATGGTCATGGACGCGGCATCGGCCCACTGCCAGTCGTCCAGGAAGATCACCACCGGGTGCTCCGCATGGCACAGGGCGCCCAGAAAGTTGCGCAACACCAGGGCGAAGCGATGCGGGGCCTCCAGCGGACTGATCTCCGCCACCGGGGGTTGAGGGCCCAGCACTTGCTCCAGTTCGGGTGCCAGATCCGTGACGAGGCGGCCCAACTCGCCCAAGGCCGCCAGGATCTCCACCACCAGACGCCGACGATCCTGCTCGCCCAAGTCCAACAGGGCACGGCCCAATTCCCGCAGGCATTGGCGCAGCGCGTAGAGAGGGATGTCCTGCTGGTACTGGTTGAACTTTCCCTGAAGGAAGAGTCCGTTCCGGCTCGTCACAGGTGTGCGCAGTGCTTCCACCAGTGCCGTCTTTCCCGATCCGGAGTGTCCGGGAACCAGGAGCAGGATGCCGTGACCATTGCAGGCTTCCTGGAACGCGCTGGCGCAACGGGCGATCTCCGCATCGCGCCCATAGAGTTTTTCTGGAAAGGACAAGCTCACGATGGACTGCATGCTCAGGATCCCGCATTGGTGGGTCGGTCGGGCGCGGCGCCCTGGCGCGTCAACTCATCCACCGCCATCACATGGTAGGGCGTGGACCTTCCCGCCGCCCGACACAGGTCATTCACTTCCTGTTTCAGTTCGATCATGCGCAGTTCGCGTCCCACCGCCACGCGATTGAAGCGTGCCAGCTCCTCGTTGCGCGACTGCAGAATGCGGGCGTGCTCCTGCATGGCCTCTTCAGCCAGTTTGCGCTCGGTGATATCCACTTCCGAGCCTGCCATGCGGATCACCCGCCCGTGGCCGTTGCGCATGGCGACGCCCCGGTCGGCGATCCAGCGCCAGTCGCCGTCGCGGCGCAGGATGCGGTACTCCTGGGAGAACACCGCGCTGCGCCCCTCCATGTGCGCCTCCAGCGCCGCCATCACCCGTGCGTTGTCGTCGGGATGGATGGTGCTGCACCACAGGTCTTCGGAGTTCCCGATCTCCTCATCCAGCCCGTAGCCGTGCAGGGCCTTCCACTGCGGCGAGTAGAGCATGATGTGGTTGACCAGGTCCCAGTCCCAGATGGCGGACTGGGAGCCGGCGATGACCAGCTCGTAGCGCTCGTTGCGTTCCTGAATTGCCTGCTCCGCGGCCAGGCGCTCCATCTCGGCGGCGGCGCGCACGGCCACCAGCTTCAACACACTCAGGAGAATCGCCGTGCGGTTCAGCTCCCTCCGGTTGCACACGGACACCACGCCCATGGGCTTGCCATCGTGGCCGTGGAGAACCTGTCCCACATAACCCTCGGCCTGCAGTTCGGCCAGCGCTTCATCCTCCGGGTGAAGCCGTGCGGCCTGCACGGCGATCACCAGTTCACCATCCTCAACGACCTTGGCCGAAACGCTGGATCCCAGTGGACGCTTGCCCTGCTCCAGGTAGGCGCCGTCCCGCCACACCGCCACATCGCGCACCATGCCACTGCCCCGTTCCAACCGCAGGATGCTCACCTGGTCCACGCTGAGGGTCTGGGATAGGAAGAGGGCCAACGAGTTGAAAAAGGTGCTCTCGCCTTTGCCACTGTTGGCCCTGGCAAGGAAGGCTTGCACCTCTTCAAGCTGCTTGTAATCTGTGATGTCCGTGTGGGTGCCCTGCATGAGCAAGGGGCGCCCGTCATCGGCCCAGGCGGTCACCCTGCCACGATCCAGCACCCACACCCAGCTGCCATCCCGGTGCTGCATGCGCGCCACGCATTCGTAATCCGGCAGCTCGCCACGGAAGTGGCGGGCCAACAGATCGCCCGAGTGCTTCAGGTCCTCCGGGTGGGCGAATCGTGTCCAGGTCTCGATGCTCAGGGGCTCCAGTTCATCCAGGGTGTAGCCCAGGATGCTCGCCCAGCGTTCGTTGAAGAGAGTCTCCCCCGTCTGCACCTTCCACTCCCAGGTGCCCACATTGGCCGCACGGATGATCATGTCCATGCGCTCACGCTCGCTCTTCAACTGTTGCTCGAAATGGCGTCGCGCCGTGATGTTCTCGTGGGCCACCACCACCCCTCCTTGGGAGTCCTTCAGGGGCAGCACCCGCAGTTGGAACCAGCGATCCTCGGACTGGCAGTGGCAGGGATACTCCATTTGGAAGTCGCTCAGGGCGCCATCCATCACTCTGCGGATTCCGTCCATGGCGTTGCGGGCGAGCTCGTCCTCCGGGGCCTGGCCGCACACATCGAAGTAGCTGGTTCCAACGCCCACGCCCGTCATGTCCGTGGCGCCATTCTCCTTCGCGAAGCGGGTCCAGGCCTCGTTCACCTCGACGATCACGCCGTCACGGTCCATCACGGCCACATGGGACGAGAGCGAGTTGAGCACGCTGCGCCCGAAGCGCACGCTGGCCTGCAGGGCCTCCTCTGCCCGGCGCTGGGCGGAAATGTCCGTGAAGAGTCCAAAGGAGCCCATGAAGCGCCCGTCGCTCATGAGTGGCGAGGCGGACACCTGGCAGACGCAGGGGCTCCCGTCCTTGCGCAGCAGCGTGCGCACATAGCGTCCCGTTTCCCCCAGGCGGCGGGTTTGCAACTGGGCCGCCTGATCGGGGCGTTCTCCCACATCCATGAAGTCGAGCATGGAGCGACCCAGCATCTCCTGCGGCGCATAGCCCAGCATGCTGCAGATGGCAGGATTGACGAAAGTGCTGACACCATCGGCGTCGATGGACCAGATGCCCTCGCTGGATGTTTCGACCATCATGCGGTGCTTGCGCTCGCTTTCCGCCAGGGCGATCTCGGCGCGCTTGCGCTCCACCAGGTCGTAGATGATGGAGGCCAGCTCCTCCAGGAAGGTGGCGTCGTCGTCATCATAGTCCGTGGCCTTGTTCCCAATGCCCAGGATGGCCGTCACCTTGTTCTTGCGCATGACGGGCACCACCAGCTCGCGGGAGACCGTGGCGTGGCCCTCGGGCATGCCCTTGCGATGGGGCAGGTTGGGATAGTCGTTGTGGATCACCGGACGGTGGGTGTGGAAGGCATCCACCCACACACCCGCCTTGGAGATGGCGTAGTGCGAGTGCTTGCCCTCCGCCGTGCACATGTGCTTCAGGGTGTTGGTGGACCAGGCGGTGAGGGTGAGACTGTCCTGGTCTTCGTCCACGAAGTGGTAGAAGCCGATGCTGCTGCCGGTGTTGACTTCGGCCTCGTCCAGGGCGGCCTGCATCAATTCGTCCAGCTCCACCTGTTCCACCATGACCGAAAGCTTGAAACGGATGCGCAGAAGGGTTTCGGAACGCAGGCGGTGGCGGATATCCCGGAAGAAGCCCACGAAGAGTCCACCATCCCGGTCCAGATAGGTGCTGCGCAGCTCAACCGGGCGGCGCGAACCGTCCTTGCACAGCATCTGGATCTGCAGGTCGATGGTACCGCGTTCCTGATTGTCCCGAAAGCGGTGTTGCATCTCCTCTTCGTCGGCATCCGGATTGACCAAGGACACATTCCGCCCCACCAATTCGTGGGCTTCGTAGCCCA
>Ga0172373_10005024_pt1 | contig 18326 bp, 19 predicted proteins | sample Lak10m_2_FD_114546 | JGI IMG/M metagenome (GOLD analysis project Ga0172373, IMG submission 114546) | Freshwater microbial communities from Kabuno Bay, South-Kivu, Congo - kab_092012_10m | ecosystem: Environmental > Aquatic > Freshwater > Lake | place: Democratic Republic of the Congo...
CGGCGACAAGCGTCGTTACCTCGGAAAGGGCGTGCTGAAGGCGGTGCGTAACGTCAACGGCCCGATTCGTAAGGCGCTGCTCAAGCGTGACGCACGCGATCAGCAGGACATCGACGCTCGACTGATCGCGCTCGATGGCACGGAGAACAAAGCGCGACTCGGGGCCAACGCCTTGCTCGCGGTGTCGCTCGCGACGGTCCATGCCGCGGCGACCGATGCAGGGCTTCCGCTGTGGCGCTCTCTCGCCGGTCGTCGCAAGCCCGTGATGCCGGTACCGATGATGAACGTCATCAACGGTGGGGCGCACGCGGATAACAGTCTCGACATCCAAGAGTTCATGATCCTGCCCGTCGGGGCGCGCAGCTTCAGCCAGGCGTTGCAGATGGGCGCCGAGGTGTTCCACACGCTGAAGGGTATCCTCAAGGGGAAGAAACTCACGACGGCGGTTGGAGATGAGGGCGGGTTCGCGCCCGATCTCGCCTCGAACGAGGCGGCGCTCAAGCTCATGCTGCAGGCCATCGAGAAGGCGGGCTACAAGCCCGGGCGCGACATCTACCTCGGACTCGATGTGGCGAGCTCGGAGTTCTTCAAGGCCGGGCGCTACGCGCTGCACGGTGAGGGTCGCTCGTTCTCGGCGGCGCAGTTTGCGCAGTACCTCGCCAAGCTCGTCGATCGCTACCCGATCATCACCATCGAGGACGGCATGGCCGAGGGCGATTGGGACGGTTGGGCGGGCCTCACGCGGACGCTCGGCAAACGTTGCCAGCTCGTCGGCGATGATCTCTTCGTCACCAACACCCGGATTTTGGCCGAAGGCATCCGCAAGGGGATCGCCAACTCGATTCTCATCAAGGTCAACCAGATCGGCACGCTCACCGAGACCCTCGAAGCCATCGAGATGGCGACGGGTGCAGGGTATTCGGCGGTGATTTCACACCGATCGGGAGAAACCGAGGACACGACGATCGCCGATATCGCCGTCGCGACGTCGGCCACGCAGATCAAGACCGGTTCGATGTCTCGCTCCGACCGAATCGCCAAGTACAACCAGCTGCTGCGCATCGAAGAGCAGCTCGGCGGCAAGGTGCGTTACGCGGGGCGTGAGGCTTTCCCGGTAAAGATCTGAACGAGAAGGGGTTTCTTTTGTGTCATCGCGGGATTACCATTCGTCGCCAATGACGAAATGGTTCGCCAGCGTGTTGGTTTGCCTGACGGTGCTGCTCCAGTACCGCATCTGGTTGTCCGACGACGGCGTCCGCGAAGCGTACCGACTGCGTCAGTCCGTCGATCAACAGGCCGACACCAACTCCGAACTCCGACGTCGCAACGAGCAGTTGGTCGCTGAGGTGGCCGATCTCAAGAGCGGCCTCACGGCCATTGAAGAGCGTGCTCGCAGTGAGCTCGGGATGATCGCGACCGGCGAATCCTTCTATCAGGTCGTGCCCAAGGTCGTCACGGCGCCCGCCGAATCGCGCGACGCACTGACCACGCGCACGGCGCAGCGCTGAGTCTCTTGTCTTGAGCGACCCGCACTACTGGCTCGTCATGCCGGCGGCCGGGCGGGGCCAGCGGCTCGGCGCCGATCTGCCCAAACAGTATTTGCCCATCGCGGGCCGTACGCTCATCGAGTGGGCCTTGCATCCTTTTGCATCGGACTCGGCGTGTCGCGGACTCGTCATTGCGCTGGCTGCGGGCGATGCGCACTGGCCCGCGATTCGTTCAAAACTCGCGTGTCCCGTGATCGAAGCACCGGGCGGAGCGGAGCGCAGTGATTCGGTGCGCGGTGCGCTCGAGACGCTTCGAGCGCGAGGGGCCAGTGATTCAGATTGGGTGCTCGTGCACGATGCGGCGCGGCCCTGCGTGACGGCGGCGGAAGTCACCGCACTGCGTCACGGCGTCGCCCGGGATGACAGTACCTCCGCGTCGGCTTTAGCGGGCGGACTGCTCGCGATGCCGCTCGCCGATACGCTCAAGCGCGGGGGTGCGCAGGGCGCGGGCGTCGTCAGTGTCGAGACGGTCTCTCGTGACGGACTCTGGCGTGCGCTGACCCCACAGATGTTTCGGCTCGGCGCGCTGCTTTCGGCCTTGCGAGCGTCGGCGGCGGCGGGGCGGGTGCCGACGGACGAGGCGCAGGCGATGGAGTGGATCGGCGCGAGTCCACGGATGATCGTCGGCGAGTCCACCAATCTCAAAGTCACGACCATGGCCGATCTTTTGCTCGCTGAGGGCATACTGCGTGCACGGGCGGGTTCGGCTGGAGGATCAGCGTGATGCGAGTCGGATCAGGTTTTGATGTGCATGCCTTCGGGCCGGGCGATCACGTGATGCTGGGCGGGGTGCGTGTGCCGCACTCGCAGGGTGTCGTCGCGCATTCCGATGGCGACGTGTTGCTGCATGCGCTCTGCGATGCGTTGCTCGGCGCGGCGGGGCTCGGGGACATCGGTCAACATTTTCCCGATAGCGACCCGCAGTGGCGAGGCGCGTCGAGTGATCGCTTCGTCACTCATGCCGTCACGCTGCTGCGTGAGCGGGGCTACTCGATCGTCAACGCCGATCTCACTCTGCTCTGCGAGGCGCCGCGCCTCTCGGGGCATCGCGACGCCATTCGTAGCGCCATCGCAACGCTGCTCGGGGTCGCGGCCGACGCCGTCAACCTCAAGGCGACCACCACCGAGAAGATGGGCTATCTCGGTCGCCGCGAAGGTCTGGCGGCCGAGGCGGTCGTTCTGATCACCCGCGCGTGACGCCCGTCGAACGCCTTGCGCTCGCGCCGCCGCGCGCGGTGGAGCCCGTTGCGGGTCGTGCGCGTATCCGTTTGGAGCCTGAAGATTTCGAGGTCATCGAGGACCTCGGATTCGAAGCGGCCGGACAGGGCCCACATCTCTTGCTGCGTGTGCGTAAACGGAATGCCAATACCGGTTGGGTCGCGCGCGAGCTTGCGCGCAGCATCGGGGTTCGCGATTTCGATGTGGGATACGCCGGTCTCAAAGATCGTCATGCCGTGACGACCCAGTGGTTCACCGTACCGGCGCGCGGTCGTTCGGGCGAGACCCGCACACCGACCGATTGGGCGGGCGTGCAGGGCGAGGGGTACGAGGTCATCGAGGCGCATGCGCACAACCGCAAGCTGCCGCGCGGTGCGCTTGCCGGGAACACCTTCAAAATTTTACTGCGCGATTTCGAAGGTGATGCCGCGATGCTCGACCGTCGGGTCAATGAAATCGCTCGAACAGGCGTACCCAATTATTTTGGCCCACAGCGCTTCGGACGCGAGTTGTCGAACTTGCGTCGTGCAGAGACGGGTCGCGGTGGGCAGGGGCTCGTGTGGTCTGCGATGCGCGGACTGCTGTTCAACGCCGTGCTGGCCGAACGAATTCAGGGTGGCAGCTGGGTCGAACTCAAAGTCGGCGAGCGCGCGAACCTCGATGGACGCAATTCGACGTTCGTGGTCGACGCCGTGGATGAGACGATTCACTCGCGGCTCGCGATGCTCGACATCCATCCGACGGGGCCGCTTTTTGGCACGGGTGAGGGCGGTGTTGGGGGCGACATCGCGGCGCTCGAATCCGAGGTGCTTGCACGGTTCCCGGAGTTCGTGGACCCGCTCCAGGAGGCGCGACTCGAACCCGCTCGCAGACCGCTGCGGGTGGCGGTACGTGATCTCTCGCTCGAGTGGCTCGAGCCTGCGCGCACGGCGCGCTTGAGTTTCAGGCTGCGACCGGGCAGTTTTGCGACGGCGGTACTGCGCGAACTGCTCGATGTCGAGAACGCTGCCGGTCATTCGGAGGACGAACATGATTGAGGTCAAAGATCACGGACGCGTGCGCGAGTTGCGCTTGGCTCGACCGCCCGTCAACGCGCTCAACCGAGCGCTCATCGAAGCGCTCGATCAAAAAATCGCCGAGGCGATGACGGCGGCGGTCGATCCCGCGCAGGCGGCTTCGGCCCCTCGGGCGATCGTGATCTCAGGGTCACCCGGTCTCTTTTGCGCGGGTCTCGACGTACGCGAAGTGACGGCAGGCGAGACCTCCGCCAAGGGTTTGGTACTCGCCTTCGCTGCGCTGCAGCGACGACTCGTCGAGTCGTCGCTGCCGATCATCGCGGCCATCACGGGGCACAGTCCCGCAGGCGGTGCAGTGATCGCGGTGCTCTGCGATTACCGCATCATGTCCGCTGGAGAGTTTCGGATCGGGCTCAACGAAGTGCAGGTGGGCCTCTACCCGGGTGAACTCATCTATCGGGTGTACGAGCGGCTCGTCGGCACGCGGCGAGTAGCCGCGCTGTTGCCGCGGGGTGTCATGCTGCGCAGCGACGAAGCGCTCGAGGCGGGGCTCGTCGATGAGGTGGTTTCACCCGACCAGGTGGTCACGCGCGCCCTTGCGCTCGCCCACGAACTCATCGCCTTGCCCCCCAAGACGTACGCCCGCACGCGCAATCTAGTGCGCGCCGATCTGCGGCGATTATTTGATTCGCCCCCCGAGTCACTCGAGTCGCTGATGGCCGAAGGCTGGGTGACCGACGAAACACGCGAGCGCATGGCGAGATTACTCGCGCCGCGTTGACCTCGCCGCGATGAGGTCGCTGCGATGATGTCATCCCGTTGATGCGATCGCGCGGTGGCGGCGGCTCAGCTTTTCAGGAGTACGTAGATGGCACCCGTACCGCCGTCGATGGGTCGCGCGGTGCAAAAGGCGACGACCGCGTCGGTGCGGCGCAAGATCACGTTCACCGATTGCTTGATCACGGGTCCGCGCGGCCCTGAGCCTAAGCCCTTGCCGTGGATCACGCGCACGCAGCGATACTGCCTCGCGATCGCCCGGGCGAGAAAATCGCGCATCGCGCTCTTGGCCTCCGGGACGGTCAGGCCGTGCAGATCGAGTTCCGATTCGACGCGGTAATAGCCGCGGCGCAGTCGTCGCATCACGGCGTCCTGAATTCCCGATCGGCGATAGGTGAGCTCCTCGCCGAACTCCACTTCGAGGTCGATCGGGCTCAGCTGCAGACTGTCTTCGAGCACCTCGGCCTCGCCGAGACGACGAAAATGCGCGCGGGGCTTCGGTTTGGGGCGTTTCGGGCGCACGCGCGGCGTGACGCTGAGCGGTCGAGTTCCCTTCACCGCGTCGCGAAACGCCCGAATGTCATCCTCTGAGGGCTTGCGCATCCTGCTACCTCGGAATCCGGGGTTTCAGTATATTGTCCGACTCCACAGGTCTCCAAGATACAGCTCGATGAAAATCCTCGTGAGCAACGATGATGGGTATCGGGCGCCGGGCATCATTGCCTTGCGTCAGGCGCTCACAGGTCTCTCTGAACTCACCGTGGTCGCCCCGGAGCGGAACCACAGCGGTGCCAGTAACGCGCTGACCCTCGAGCACCCCTTGCGGGTCACGGAGTACGAGCCAAATTGCCATTTCGTGACGGGCACGCCCACCGATTGCGTGCACCTCGCCATCTCCGGACTCTTCGATTTCGAGCACGACATGGTCGTCTCGGGTATCAACAATGGCGAGAACCTGGGCGACGACGTGCTCTACTCGGGTACGGTCGCTGCGGCCATCGAAGGGCGTTTCCTCGGTTTGCCGACCGTCGCGTTCTCGTTGCGTCGACCCGAGACAGGGGAGATGGATTATTCGGCAGCGGCCAAGGTCGCAAGGCTTATCGTGCAGCGACTGCTGACGCATCCGCTCGATCGCAACATGATCCTCAACGTCAATGTACCGCATCGCCCGTTCAGCGAGCTCAAGGGCTTCAAGTCGACGCGCCTCGGGCATCGTCATCGCGCCGAGCGTTCGGTCAAGAGCATGGATCCGCGCGGACGTGAGGTGTACTGGGTCGGTATGGCGGGTGAAGGTCAGGACGATGGCGTCGGCACCGATTTCAACGCGGTGGCCGAAGGCTATGTCTCGGTGACGCCGCTGCAGGTCGATCTCACGCGCCACCCGGCGCTCGAGACCGTGCACGACTGGTTGCAGGGCATCGCTTGATGATGGACTCGCGGATCAGCGGTATCGGCATGACCTCGGCGCGCACCCGCGAGCGGTTGGTGCAGCGATTGATGGAGCAGGGCGTCAAATTGCCTGCCGTGCTGGAGCGCATCCGTAACGTGCCGCGACATTTGTTTGTCGACGAGGCGCTCGCGAGTCGAGCGTACGAAGATACCGCCTTGCCGATCGGATTCGGGCAGACGATCTCACAGCCCTATATCGTGGCGCGCATGACCGAGGCCCTGCTCGATGGCGGACCGCGCGAGAACGTGCTGGAGGTGGGCACGGGATGCGGGTATCAAACCGCTGTCCTCTCGAGCCTCGTCACCAAGCTCTACACCATCGAGCGTATCGAGCCGCTGCTCGCACGAGCGAAGTCACGGCTCAAAGAACTCGGTATCAAGAACGTGAAGTTTCGACATGGCGATGGGTTCGAAGGATGGAAATCGCACGCGCCTTATGACGGCATCCTCGTCGCTGCAGCACCAATGACTGTGCCTGATGCGCTGCTCAAACAGCTCGCTGTGGGCGGACGTCTCGTCATGCCTGTGGGCGGCGAGGGTAAACAGGAACTCCTGCGTATCACGCGACGTGAGCAGGGGTACGAGAAAGAGAAGCTTGGGGTGGTGTCGTTTGTGCCGCTTCAAGCTGGAGTCATTGCGGCCAGTTGATCTTCGGATTACGGTCGATTCGGCGCCCCAGTTGAACCCTGCACGAAGGGGACGCCAAAACCCCATCCCTGTGAGCTCGGCGCGCGCCATCCCTGGCGCGCGACGCCCCTTCGTACAGGGTTCAACTGAGACGCTTCATTGAGCGGTGGTTCGTCGATCACGTCCACGAAGCCGCTTGGAGGCGGATCGAATTGTTTTCTTGCTCTTAATTTTTCTTATTCTGGGTTCTTTAGATCTCAAGCTCTTCGCTCTTGCCGGGTTCATCGGGGGTGCGTGCCTGAAGCCCGGGAGCGGGGCGTCGCGCGCCAGGGATGGCGCGCGCGAGCCCACACGGAGGTGCTCTTGCGTCCCGGCGGACGGGGTTCAGGTGCGCGCCGGGGTTGAATTCGGGAAAAGTAGTGCGACGACTCGCCTCCCATCCCCAATCAACACGTTGTACGTCCGGCAGGCTGCGCCGAGTTCCATGATTTCGAGTCCGATCTGGCGCTCGAGGAACCAGCGCCGTTGTGCGGCGGGTAGGAAGGTTTGGCCGACGGCCCAGCCGATCACGACGAGCTCGGGTTTCTCCATGAAGACGGGTTCGAGGTCGCGCTCCTCGAGTTCGGCGGGGGATTGGGGTCGCAGTGCGCGCTGTAATCCGCTGCTGGCGAGCAGCACGGGGCTTTGCCAGGTGGCGTCGCCGACGCGGAGGCTACCCTCCGCGTAACTGCGGATGAGCAGGGCGGGGCCAGTCGGCGTCACGGTGAGTCTCATGCTCCGATAACATACGCGATGTGCGCGAACTCGTGCTCGTCCTCCCTGATCTTTTCCTGCGTGGAGCGGCTCCGACCTCATCGGCCGGTGCGTCGCTGACCTCGCTGCGTTTTGCTGCGCCGCATTTGATGCGCGGGGGTTGGCGCGGGACGGTCGCTCGAGGCGTGGGGCGAGATGATCTCGCGCTCATCGACGAGGCGAGTGTGATCGATGCGGCGTTGCGGCTCGACGACGGGCGCGATGGCCACGGCGACAGGGTCGATGTCTGGATCGCGACACCCGTACATCTGATGGCGGGACTCAAGACGGTGCACTTTCCGGCGAACGGTGTCTTGCGTCTTTCCGAGGACGAGGCGAACGAACTGTCGGCGGCGTTTGCGACGACCTTCGGCGAGGAGGGCCTCGCGCTTTATCCGGCGGGTGCTGCGGGCTTCGTGTTGCGCGGCGTGGCGGCGGTGGGTGCGCTCACCGTAGAGCCTGCGCGCCTCATCGGCGAGTCGCTCGAGACCCATCTGCCGAGCGGCGCGGGTAGTGCGGAGTTACGCGCACTGGCGAGCGAAATCGAAATGTGGCTGCACGCGTTGCCGCTCAACCGCCGGCGCGAAGTGCGTGGAGAGCCTGGCATCAGCAGTTTGTGGCTGTGGGGCGGGGGGCAGCCGCCCCGCGACCCATTGAGTCCGACGCGCGGCGCCTCGCGCTGGTCACGCATCGTGACCGACGATGTTTGGGCGCAGGCGCTCGGCCGTCTCTCGAGTGTGCCGGTGTCGCCGTTGCCGGAGTCCATCAATGAAATCTTCGGTGATGCAAGCCTCGAGAGTGTTGATGAGTCGCTGCTCGTGATCGCACCGACGTTGGGCGTAGCTGCCGATTATTTTGATCAGGCCTGGGTCGCGCCGGCTGTGCGCGCGTTGCGGGAGGGCCGACTCGGTCGCTTCACGGTCGCAGCCAATGATCGATGGACGTCGGTGGATCCGGGTGATCGCTATCGAGTGTGGCGACCGCACCGAACGGTGTTCACCGCCGTCGCAGATGGTGGTGCATGACGCTCAAGATCACTCGCCGTACCGTCGATGAGGGCGTCGCTCGGCGTTTGAGCTCGCTCAATCCGGTGCTGGCGCGTGCCTACGCGGCCCGGGGCATCGATGATCCGTCGAGGTTGCGAGCCGGACTCGATCGTTTGCTGCCTGTCGGGACGCTCGAGGGGATCGATGCTGCCGTCGAGCTATTGGTGACACATCGACGCAGCGGTCGAAGAATTTTGGTCATTGGCGATTTCGATGCCGACGGTGCGACGAGCTCGGCGCTCATCGTGCGTTGTCTGCGCGCCTGGGGTTTTGTCGACGTCGATTTTCTGGTGCCGAATCGTTTCGAGTTCGGATACGGCCTGACGCCGGAGATGGTGGCGCTCGCAGCTCAACAAAATCCTGCGCTCATCATCACGGTCGATAACGGTATTTCGAGTCTACCTGGCGTCGCGGCAGCGCGGCAGTTCGGTATCGACGTGCTCGTCACCGATCATCACCTCGCAGGCGCAGAGCTGCCCGCCGCCAACGTCATCGTCAATCCCAATCTCCCCGATGCGCAATTCGGATCGCGCGCCCTCGCGGGGGTGGGTGTGGCGTTCTACGTGATGGCGGCGCTCCATCGTGCGCTCGCCGATGCGACGCTGGCCTCGCCGGCAACTTGGCTCGATCTCGTGGCGCTCGGTACGGTCGCCGACATCGTGCCGCTCGATGACAACAACCGCATCCTCGTGTCTCAGGGGCTCGCGCGCATTCGCGCCGGTCGATGCACGGCGGGCCTACGCGCCTTGCTCGAGGTGGGCAACAAGACGCTCGCAAACGTGATCGCCACCGATCTCGGCTTCGTCGCCGGGCCGAGGCTCAATGCCGCCGGTCGACTCGATGACATGAGTCTGGGTATCCGCTGTCTGCTCACCGACTCGATGACCGAAGCGCGTGCACTCGCGGCTCGCCTCGAGACGCTCAACAAAGAGAGGCGGACCATCGAGGCGACCATGCAGGAACAAGCCATGGCCGCGGTGCGACATCTCGAAGATCCGGAGGCCCTCGCGCGACGTGGCATGGGCGGTGAGGGCGGTGCGAGCAACGCGCGTCACGGGCTCTGTCTCTACGATCCGAGTTGGCATCAGGGTGTGGTGGGCATTGTGGCGGGTCGTATCAAAGATCGGTTGCGACGACCGGTGATTGCGTTTGCTGATGCGGGCGACGGCCAGTTGCGAGGCTCGGTGCGCTCGGTCACGGGCGTTCATGCGCGCGATGTGCTCGAAGCTATTTCGACGCGACGTCCGGGGCTGTTACCGAAGTTTGGGGGTCATGCGATGGCCGCCGGGCTCACGCTCGAGCGTCGCGAGCTCGATCTCTTTGCACGAGAGTTCGATGCCGAGGTCGCGCGTTGGCAGCAGGGCGGATCGCTCGCCGATCGCATCGAGACCGATGGGGAGCTTGGGGCGGAGGAGATTTCGCTCACCACCGCCGAAGCCTTGCGTGAGGGTGGGCCCTGGGGCCAGGCCTTTCCGGAGCCGGCATTTGATCAGCGCTTTCGGGTACAGGGCTCGCGGATCGTGGGCGAGACGCACGTGAAAATGTGGGTGGAGCTCGAGGGCTCTGGGCGTCGGTTCGACGCCATCGCCTTCAACCTCTTGCAAGGTCGACCCGCGCTGCGTGGCGCTGGCGGTACGGTGGTGTTGCCGCAGAACGTGCATCTCGTCTATCGGCTCGATGTGAACGAGTGGAACGGTGAGCGACGCCTGCAGTTGCTGGTCGACCATCTGCTAGAATAACGGCCCATGATCGAACTCGGACTCATCAAGCGATCTCTTTCAGACCTCCAGGAGCGCGTCAGCTCCTTAAGGGGGTTTCTTTGAGTACGATCTGAAGAAAGAGCGGCTCGAAGAGGTCAGCCGCGAACTCGAAGATCCGGCAGTCTGGCAGAAGCCGGAAAAAGCCCAGGAACTTGGAAGAGAGCGATCCAAGCTCGCCTCCGAAATCGAACAGATCGACGCGGCGACGAATTCCGTTCGCGACTCCATCGAATTGCTCGAACTCGCCGAAGCCGAAGACGATGAGTCGACGGCGCGCGAAGTCGAGCGCGATCTGCCCTCAGCCGAGTCTAAGGTGCGCAAGCTCGAGCTCAAGCGCATGTTCCGCGGTGAGATGGACTCGCACAACGCCTATCTCGATATCCAAGCCGGCGCCGGCGGTACCGAGGCGCAAGACTGGGCGCAGATGATCATGCGCATGTACCTCAAGTGGGCCGCCACGCGCGGCTTCAGTGCCGAAGTCATCGACTCGAGTGCGGGTGAAGTGGCGGGCATCAAAAGTGCCACCATCGAGTTCAAGGGTGACCATGCCTATGGTTGGTTGCGCACCGAGACGGGTGTGCATCGCCTCGTGCGCAAGTCACCGTTCGACTCGGGTAATCGGCGTCACACTTCGTTTGCCTCGGTGTTCGTCTCGCCCGAAATCGACGATGACATCAATATAGACATCAACCCGGCTGATCTCGAGATGGACGTCTATCGCTCGAGCGGCGCGGGCGGGCAGCACGTCAACAAGACCGAGTCGGCGGTGCGTATCCGTCATATGCCCTCAGGGATTGTCGTGGCCTGTCAAAACGAACGCAGTCAGCACAAGAACCGGGCGACGGCTATGAAGATGCTGAAGGCCAAGCTCTACGAGCTCGAGGTCAACAAGCGCAATGCTGCGGCCAAGGTGCTCGAGGACTCGAAGTCGGATGTGAGCTGGGGTCACCAGATCCGCTCATATGTGCTCGACCAGTCCCGCATCAAAGATTTACGCACGGATGTCGAGGTGGGTAACACCACGGCCGTGCTCGACGGTGATCTCGATCAATTTCTCGAGGCCTCGCTGAAGGCGGGCCTGTAGCGCGGAGCATCCTGACGATGAGCGACACGCAAGCCCCTGACGGTGCGACAGCACCCCCGGAAGACGAGAACAAACTCATTGCGGAGCGTCGCCATAAACTGTCGGCGCTACGCGCGGCCGGCACGCCGGCTTTCCCCAATGATTACCGACGCGACTCGCTCGCCTCCGAGTTGCATCTCGGCTTTGGTGAAATGGATGGCGCCGCGCTCGAGGCGCAGGCGATTCGGGTGCACGTCGCGGGCCGCATGATGCTCCGTCGCATCATGGGCAAGGCGAGCTTCGTGAAGATCCAAGACTCTTCGGGGCAGATTCAGCTTTTCCTGCAGCGCGATTCGCTCGGAGAACATTACGAGGCGTTCAAGGGTTGGGATATCGGCGACATCCTGGGTGCCGAGGGCACGCTCTTTCGAACGAAGACCGGTGAGCTCTCGGTGCGGGTCGAGTCACTGCGTCTGCTCGTGAAGTCGCTGCGGCCGCTGCCTGACAAGTGGCACGGCCTTGCCGACACGGAAGCGCGTTATCGCCAGCGCTACGTCGATCTCATCATGAACGAGGAGAGTCGGGGGGTGTTCCGCAAGCGCACGCGACTCGTGCGTTATCTGCGCGACATGCTCGACACGCTCGGCTTCATGGAAGTGGAAACGCCGATGATGCAGCCCATTCCAGGCGGCGCGACGGCGCGACCGTTCGTCACGCACCACAATGCGCTCGACATCGATATGTATCTGCGCATCGCGCCCGAGCTCTATCTCAAGCGACTCGTCGTGGGTGGCTTCGAGCGCGTCTATGAAATCAATCGCAACTTCCGCAACGAAGGGCTGTCGACACGACACAACCCCGAGTTCACGATGCTCGAGCTGTATCAGGCGTACGCCGACTACCACGATCTCATGGATCTCGTGGAGCGGATGATGCGCGGTGCAGCCGAAGCGGTGGTGGGGGCGCTCGAGTTCGATTCGCAAGGGCATCGCTATGATCTCTCGAAGCCCTTCGCGCGTATCTCGGTCGAGGACATCATCCTGCGGGAGAACCCGAGCCTCGAGCGCGGGAAGTTGCGCGATGTCGCCTACCTGCGCGCCGCCTGCGAAAAGCTGGGTATCGCCTGGAAGCCGGGCGATGGCGCGGGCAAGCTGCAAATCGAAATCTTCGAAAAGACCGGCGAGCACACGCTGCAAGATCCGACCTTCGTCTATGCCTATCCGGCTGAAGTGTCGCCGCTCTCGCGTGCCAACGATGCAGATCCTTTCCTCACTGATCGCTTCGAGTTCTTCGTGGGTGGGCGCGAGCTCGCCAACGGATTCTCCGAGCTCAACGATGCGGAGGATCAGGCGGCGCGCTTTCAGGCGCAGGTGGCGCGCAAGGAATCGGGCGACGACGAGGCCATGTTCTACGATGCCGACTATGTTCGTGCACTCGAGTACGGCATGCCCCCGACGGCGGGACTCGGCGTCGGCATCGATCGGCTCGTGATGTTCTTGACGGACTCGCCGTCGATCCGCGACGTGCTGCTCTTCCCGCAGATGCGGCCGGAGTAACGCGCTTACTCAGGTAGGGCGTAGCTCATCGGCAGGGCGACCGCCGTGAGTGTCGGGATGTCGTTCGGGCTATCGACGGACTCGGACGTTGCTGAGCCGAAGCCCGTGACCGCGAGACATTCGATTCCCTGAGATCCTTGAGCGACGTTCACGATTTGCGCGGTACGCGCTGAACCGCCATCGATCAACTTCACTTTTTGTCCGGGTTGCAATGGGCTGGCGTGCTGCATCGCGGTGATGCGAAATCGTTGAGCGCGTCGCTTGACACGGCCTCGATAATGGGCGCGCGCGATGACTTCCTGGCCGGTGTAGCAGCCTTTCGTAAACGAAATGCCGCCGAGGACATCGAGGTTCAACATTTGTGCGACGAATTCCCCGCGCGTCGAGTCGGTGATCTCGGGCAGACCGGCCGCGATGTCGGCGAATTGCCAGTCGGCGAGCGCCTTCTCTTGCGCCGAGGAGTGATCGCTCGCGTCGCTTGTGTTGATGCCGCTCGCATCAATCTCTGAGGACGCCGGTCGCAGTCGCATCACCCGACCATCGACCGCGTGACGCCACGAGATCTCGGTGCCGTCGATTCGCGCGCTCCCCACCGCGGCGGGCAAGATCGCGTCGTCGGCAAGCCCTTCGATGATCCAGCTCGCTGACTCATCGGTGAGCGTGGCTTTGGTACGAAGGAGAAATTTGCGCAGCGTAGCGAGCGTATCGGTGAGTACGGTGCGAGGCAGTATGCAGAGCAGATCATTGGCACCCAAGGGTACGAGACGCAGCAGCGCGACCATGCGGCCTTGTGGGTTGTGCAGACCCGCGAGCTCGACGCGATCGGCCGGGAGGCCGAGCACATCCTGAGAAAGCTGGCCGTTCAAGAATTTTCGAGCCTCGACGCCGCGCACGGCGATGACACCGAGATGGGCGAGGGCGATGGGTCGGGCGGGGGTGTGGTCCACGGGGGCTGTTAAAAAAACCTGTGAAAGACCGGCGGTTGGAGCGGGAATTGTGCATCAAGTTCAGGGTCTTGCCTGTGGTCTTGATGCAACGATTCTGGCATCATTCGGCCTCGATGCAGAACGATCTTCAGGGGGTGGATCGGCCCGCGTCCGCGGCCCGACCCTTGCCCAAAATCTCCGGTTCAGACAGCCCGCCTGCGGGGTTGGATGAGCCCGTGGGAGTCGCCGAGATCGGCGGACCGAAAGGACCCGAGCCCACTCGCTTCGGCGATTGGGAGAAGAACGGCCGCTGCATCGATTTTTGATCACACGGGAACCCTTCACCGATGCGCCAACGTCCCCTGTCTCCCCATATCGGCGTGTACAAATTTGCGTACACCATGGCGACCTCGATCGTGCATCGCGCGACGGGTGTCGTCCTCTCCGTCGGTCTGCTCGCACTCGCGGGGTGGTTGATCGCCGCAGCAAGCGGTCCCGAGGCCTACGCCATCGCCGTCGCGATACTTGGCGGCGCCTTCGGTCAACTTTTGCTCGCCGGATGGTTGGTCGCTTTCAGCTACCACTTGTTCAACGGGCTGCGACATCTCAACTGGGATCTCGGACGCGGTCTCGAAAAACATGAAGCGCGTCGTAGCGCAGCGATCGTCGTCGTTGCGACCTTGCTGCTCGCAGGCGCCCTCATCTACGCGGCGTTTTTCGCAGGGGTACCGCGATGAGCCTGCGCAGTCCGCTCGGCAAGGTACTCGGCCGCGGGTCGGCGAAGCAGGGCGTCAGTCATTGGTGGATGCAGCGCGTGACCTCGATCGCGCTCATTCCTCTGACGTTGTGGTTCGCGTATCAGGTCGTGCATCTGCCGACCGCCAATTACGACGAAGTACGTGCTTGGGTCGCCTCGGGGTTTACCCCCGTGTGGTTGCTGCTCTTCATCGGCGCGGTCGCGTGGCACTCTTCGCTCGGGGTGCAGGTGGTGATCGAAGACTACATCCCTGACAAGGCTGCGAAGGTCTCGGCACTGCTCGCCAGCACGTTCCTCCATATCGTCGTTGCGGTAGCCGGCAGCTATGCCGTGTTGCGCATCGCGTTCACCACTTTTTCTGCGGGATGATCCGAGATGGCTTCGTACACGTTCATTGATCACACCTACGACGTCGTCGTCGTCGGCGCCGGCGGCGCGGGTTTGCGCGCGACGCTGGGGCTCGCCGAGGCGGGGCTGTCGACGGCCTGCCTCTCCAAAGTATTCCCGACGCGCAGTCACACGGTGGCGGCCCAAGGCGGCATCTCGGCCGCGCTCGGCAACATGGGCGAGGACGACTGGCGCTATCACTTCTACGACACCATCAAAGGTTCCGACTGGCTCGGCGATCAGGATGCGATCGAGTTCATGTGCAAAGAGGCGCCGGCTGCCGTCATTGAGCTCGAGCACTACGGTGTGCCGTTCTCGCGCACGCCCGATGGACGCATCTATCAGCGACCTTTTGGTGGTATGACGACGCAATACGGCAAGGGCATCGCACAGCGCACCTGTGCGGCGGCCGACCGCACGGGCCATGCCATGTTGCACACGCTCTATCAGCAGTCGATCAAGAACGAAGCGGAGTTCTTCATCGAATATTTTGCCATCGATCTCATCATGGAAAACGGTGAGTGCCGCGGTGTGATCGCGCTCAATCTCGCCGAGGGCACGCTGCATCGCTTCCGCGCCCACCTCGTCATTCTGGCGACCGGTGGCTACGGCCGCGCGTACTTCTCGTGCACGTCGGCGCACACCTGCACCGGTGATGGCGGTGGCATGGCGCTGCGTGCCGGCCTGCCGCTGCAAGACATGGAGTTCGTGCAGTTCCATCCGACCGGTATTTACGGTGCGGGCTGCCTCATCACTGAGGGATCGCGCGGCGAGGGCGGTTATCTCACCAACTCGCGCGGCGAGCGTTTCATGGAGCGCTATGCGCCGAACGCCAAGGACCTCGCCTCGCGTGACGTCGTGTCGCGCTCGATGACGATCGAGATCCGCGAGGGTCGCGGCGTCGGCAAAGACTCCGATCACATCCATCTGCACCTCGAGCATCTCGGGCCGGACGTCATCAAGCAGCGTCTTCCGGGCATCGCCGAGACAGCGCGCATCTTCGCGGGCGTCGACGTCAACAAAGAACCGATTCCCGTATTGCCGACCGTGCACTACAACATGGGCGGAATTCCCTGCAATTACCACGGCGAGGTCGTCACCATGAAAAATGGCAACGCCGACACCGTGGTGCCGGGTCTCATGGCGGTGGGCGAGGCAGCCTGCGTGTCGGTGCACGGAGCCAATCGTCTCGGCTCGAACTCGCTGCTCGATCTCGTCGTGTTCGGTCGCGAAGCGGGGCGTCACGCCGCCTCGATCTTCAAGCCGGGCCAGTCGCACAAGCCGCTCCCGAAGGACTCGGGCGATCTCGCGCTGTCGCGCCTCGATCGTTTCTTGAACGCGAACGGCAGTCGTCCGACTGCGCAAGTGCGTCTCGAGATGCAAAAGATCATGCAGACCGATGCCGCGGTGTTCCGCACGGGCAGTTCGCTGCAAGAGGGCTGCGAGAAGTTGCAGAAGACCTTTGACTCGTTCGCCGATGTGCGCACGAGCGACCGGGGTCTCATCTGGAATACCGATCTCATCGAAACGCTCGAGCTCGACAACCTGCTCGGTCAGGCGATGGCGACGGTCCGTTCGGCGGAGAACCGCAAGGAAAGCCGCGGCGCCCACGCGCGCGAAGACTTCAAAGATCGCGACGACGCCCACTGGATGAAGCACACGCTGTGCTGGGTCGATGACAAGGGTCACACCCAAATCGATTACCGCCCGGTGCATCTCAATACTTTGACCCACGACGTCGAGTCGATTCCGCCCAAGGCTCGCACTTACTGATCACCTCAGGATCCTACGACCATGGCCCAGCTTCGACTGCCCGAGAACTCGCGCATCAACCGTAACGGAAAGGTGCATAAGGCGCCTGCCGGTGCGACCAATGTCCGTACGTTCAAGGTCTATCGCTACGATCCCAGCGCGGGCGATAACCCGCGCGTCGACACCTTCGAGGTCGACATGGACAGCTGTGGTCCGATGGTCCTCGATGCGCTCATCAAGATCAAAAACGAGATCGATCCGTCGCTGACCTTCCGACGCTCCTGTCGTGAGGGCATCTGCGGCAGTTGCGCGATGAACATCGACGGCACGAACACGCTCGCCTGTACCAAGAGTTGTGGTGACGTGAAGGGGGAGGTCAAGATCTACCCGTTGCCCCACATGCCGGTGGTCAAGGATCTCGTGCCCGATCTCACGCAGTTCTATGCCCAATACGCCTCCGTGAAGCCCTGGCTGCAGTCGCGTACGCCGGCGCCACCCGATCGCGAGCGACTGCAGGCGCCCGAGGAACAAGAAAAGATCGACCGGCCGTCGGCCTGTATTCTTTGTGCCTGCTGCTCCACCTCGTGCCCGAGCTATTGGTGGAATGGCGATCGCTATCTCGGCCCGGCTGCGTTGCTCGCGGCTTACCGCTGGATCATCGACAGTCGCGACGATGCCACCGGCGAGCGACTCGATGCGCTGGAAGATCCGTTCCGGCTCTATCGCTGCCACACCATCATGAATTGCACCGAGGCCTGCCCCAAAGACCTCAACCCGGCTAAGGCCATCGCCGAGATCAAACTCATGATGGCCGAGCGCGAGCACGCTTGAGCGAGGTTGGTCGGCTGCGCTGGCGTTGTCGGCGGGGCATGAAGGAACTCGACGTGCTGCTCGAGCGCTGGCTGGCCCGTCACGGGTCGGCGGCAGACGCCGCGGCCATCAGCGCCTTCGAGGCGCTGCTCGACCTGCAAGACCCCGATCTCGCTCGCTACCTACTCGCGGGCGAACCCCACCCCGAGGCCGGCATTCGGAGCGTGATCGAGCGCATCCGAGAGGGGTAACCCGCCCATCCGCCAAGCGGTTACACTGCGTCGTATGGGTCTCTTGAGAACTTTTGCACATTGCTCCGGTCTGATCGGACGCAATGCTCGTGGCCCCTGTAACAGCCTGTGATGCATCGGTCATGAGTACCGAGCAAAGCGATCTCAGCCTGGTGCAACTCGCTCAACGCGGGGACGCCGGGGCCTTCGACGCCCTGGTCCGTCGTTACCAACACAAGGTCGTGAAGCTGGTGTTGCGTTACGTACGAGACCCTGCCGAGGCAGAGGACATTGCGCAGGAAGCCTTCATCAAAGCCTATCGAGCGTTACCGCGCTTTCGCGGTGACAGCGCCTTCTACACCTGGCTCTATCGCATCGCCATCAACACGGCGAAGAACGTCCTCGCCTCGCGCGGCCGAAGCCCCATCCAATACGAAGTCGATCGGTCGGACGACGACGACCACTACGACGTGGTGGCCAACTTGAAAGACACCGCCACACCCGAAGCGCTCGCGCTCACCGAGGAGATCCGCTCCATCGTGACGTCTGCGATCGATGCGCTTCCCGAAGATTTGCGCACGGCGATCCAGTTACGCGAACTCGAAGGACTGTC
>Ga0172373_10005026_pt1 | contig 18323 bp, 11 predicted proteins | sample Lak10m_2_FD_114546 | JGI IMG/M metagenome (GOLD analysis project Ga0172373, IMG submission 114546) | Freshwater microbial communities from Kabuno Bay, South-Kivu, Congo - kab_092012_10m | ecosystem: Environmental > Aquatic > Freshwater > Lake | place: Democratic Republic of the Congo...
CTCCTTTTCCGGTACACATTTCTTTGACGGCAATGCAAATCTTCCCGCCTCGTTCCTCGCCCCTCCTTCCTTACTCCCTCACGCCCATCACCCATCCCCCGTGCAGCTTTGAAGGATCCCGCGATGAACAGCCTGCAAGGTTCACACCCTTTTTTGCAATGGTTCCTGCTGCCGCGGTCTCAGCACAAAGGATTTGAAATCCCGAGGAAAAAGAACGACCGCATCTTTTGAAACCCGAGGATCTATTTGAACCACTCGTCCAGGACCCGACGAAGGATCCGTGAAGCGACTCCAGTAGTATTCACTTCAACATACGGACTGCTGCAAATAACTCTGCATGCATCACGAGGTGATTTTTTTCGCTCGCACCGAGGTGCGAATGACATGCCAACAAGACGGCACGTCTCTTGATGCGCAAAATGGGGATCCACTAAATTCTGGACCGGCGCGACTGGTACAGATGCGGCGTCATCAAGAAGTGTACTGGTCAGACGGGACTCAGAGTTTGGCCTGTTGAGAGATATTGAAAAACGGACGCAGATTTTGGGGAGATCATAGGAGGGAAGCTGGGGGCCAGCCCCCAGACCCCCGGGAGGCCATCAACAGGTTCTGCCGAATGTATTGGCTGGCTGTGAGCGAACGGAAGCAGGAGTGGCTGCCGAAGGCAGCCACAGTGCCGGGTGAGCCCGGCACTGTTGGGTTCAGAGAACCTGTCGACGGCATCTCTCAGGCGCTCGGGTTGCTTCCCAGCAGAGCCCTGTCCTCCTGCGAGGCGGTGGAGTATACGTCAGGGTCAGGCGGTTGTCGCGAGGCTTTTCGAGGCGGCGAAGATTTTTCCTGACGTCGGCGGTCAGCTCGTGTTCGCCGAGCTTCGCCAGGAATACGAACGTGCCGGCGATGTTGATGTCAGCAACATCGATGTGCCAGTGCTCATGCGCGGTGAGTGGCTGAACGAAACCTTTACCTTTAAGCGACTCCCTGCCACGTGGACGCAACACATCGGCTTGACGGAGAAGGTTGTAGACTGTTCCGGGACTGCAGGCGACGATCTGATCCCGGGTGTCGTGGGGGACCCAGCGTCGACTCAAGGGTCCCCATTGGCTTTTTTCAGCTGCACGTGCTCCTGCAGCAGTTCGGCAATGACCTCGTTCTTCTGAACGAGCCCCTCAACGAAGTGAGCCCTGAGGATGGCGACCTGCTTCTCCCCGGAATCATTGACACGTTTCCGATGATTGGACATTGGCGACAACCGTTCTGTAATCGCCAAACTCCAGCACACTTTGCAGCCCGTGAGACGAAAATCAGCAAAACACGGCGAGCCCAGGCTTTGTTATGAAACCCGTTCCGGGTAGAAGTGCGCATTCTTTCCGAAAGAAAATGCTTCACAGCGTTGCGTGGCGAATCCTGCCTGAGCTCGTCAGTTCTTCAATGCCTGAAGAATCTCAACGACCAGCTGGCGTGCGACCTGTTTCGAGTTGTCTCGCCCTGTTATAATCTGACCACTCACTTCGACACTGTTGCCGGAAAGTTTGACGCCGTACTGATTTTGGACGTGGTCATTGATCAGTGGGACGCCCGTGGCCTTCACGCCGTTAAGAAGTTTCATCTTTGCCAGCACTGCAGGCCCGGTCACCAGAGCGATGATGGGTTTGCCGTCTTTGTGCATATGAGACGTGATCCGTTCGGCTTCGTCAGCATCGGAGTTCTCTTCCGTCAGCCGAATCAAACCTTGACCACCGCTGATGATCAGAGCATCATAATCAGCGGGATTCACATCGTTGAACATCACAGGAATTCGAACGGTCTGACCAGGATTATTCAGGACGGTGGCCGTGGAACTCCACGAGGCCCACACGACTTCACATCCGTTGTCTCTCAGCAACTGAGTGATCGGGCTGACATCCTGCCAATAGAAATCTGTGGCTGGCACGATGAACAGAATGCGATGACGGTCTGTCTGCGTGGAACCGTCTCGCGGTGCAAATCGGGCTGAAGTCGGATCGGGTGGTGAAGCAACAGTTGAAGCAGCCGGCAAATTGGCAATGGCCGTGTTATCTGAATTCGGCAGGCCAACGGGATTCGGCGTCCGTTGGGAATTACCTGGCGAAGTCGGCGTTGCGTTGTTGGTCGATTGAAAGACATCACGGTAGGGGAACAGGACGCCGGTCAGGATCAGCAGAACAAAAACACCAGCCGCAACGATCCACTTATGAATGGGCGTCCGTTGAGTCCTTGCTCGTGGAGCAGTTTCCGAACTCCCTGACGTGGCAGGTCTGGATCGAGCAGGAAGGAATCGCAATGAAGTTTGCTGCTCTTGAGCATCCGCTTGTTTCGCGCTGGGTCGTCCTCGCGAGCGAGTGGGATCAGCATTGCGGGATTTTGACTTCTTTCCCGGCGAATCAGCGGACTTGCGTGCCTCCGCGGTGAGGCTGACGCTTCGCTTTTCGTTTTCAGTGTCGGACGTCGATGAAGTCGGAACGCCTGGCTTCGGCGCTGCATTCTGGATTTCATCAATCGTTCGGATGACTTCCTCTGCAGACAATGGGCGCTCTTCCGGCTGCTCGGCCGTCATTCGTTCCACCAACTGCAACAATCTGGGTGAAGTTTCTGAGCGAAGATTTCTCAACTCGGCAATGCGACTCCGCAGGCCACGGGTCAGCATTTGCTCGAACGAGCATCCTTCGAACGGAGTTTGACCTGTCAGCAGGAAGAACAGCGTGCAGCCCAGGGAATAGATGTCGCTGCGAGCGTCCGCAGAACTGGAATCCATGGCCTGTTCGGGAGCCATGTAATCCGGTGTTCCCAGCACCATGCCGATCGCCGTCAGCCGCACTTCGGTCTTTGCCGTTGGAGAAACAGGTCGCTCAGGCATCACCAGCCGCGCCAGCCCGAAGTCCAGAATCCGAACGACGCCATCACTGCCGATCATCAGATTATGCGGCTTGATGTCGCGGTGGATCATTCCGTTCCGATGTGCGTGACTCAATCCGGTACACGCTTGCTGAATGACGTCACAAGCCTTGTCAATTGACAACGGACCGTGCTGACGAACATGTTCGGCCAGACTCAGACCTTCGACATATTCCATCACCAGAAAATGCAGCTCACCTGCCTGTTCGGCATCAAATGCGGTGACGATATTGGGATGCTTCAGCCTGGCGGCCGCGCGAACTTCCAGATGAAACCGGTCCACCGCCGCGCGACCGGTTGTGAACTTCGAGCCGATCACTTTCAAGGCCACCAACCGCCGCATCATCAGATGCTCTGCGAGCCAGACAACTCCCATGCCGCCACGACCGATGATTTTGATCACGCGGTAACGTGAGTGATTCTGTAGTTCAACCGGGATGAGTTCTGCGCCGACAGTTTCAGCCGCTGGTTGATTGTTCGAATCGCGCCTGTTTTCTCCGCTCTGTCCAGTCAGGTGCGAAGTGGATGGTTCCATTTGTGTTGCAGCTTGCGAGAACTCACTGGACGCTGTGTCCCGTCGGCTGGCATGTGCCTCGCGCGCCAGTCTGGCAAGTCCGTCGTCGCAGGTCACATTTGATGCCACTTCGCAGCACGTCGAACAGTGCTTCAGGTGATCCTCCACGCGGTTGGCATCAACAGCCGACAGCCGCCCCTGGCCGAAAGCCACGAGCTGTTCAGTTGTCGGATGCTGGTTGTCTTGAACAGGTCTCATTGATTTCAATCCACCAGACCAGCCGCTTCCTGGCGCAGTCGGGTCATCACTCGACTGCGGGCGATGAAGACGGCGTTCGGTGAAATCCCTAGTTCTGCAGCAACGACTTTTGTGGAAACATTTTCCAGAGCCGCGCGTTCGAAGGCTCGCCAGGTCGTTTCTGTGAAGTGTTGTTTGACATCGTCCAGCAGTTGCTTCATTACACACTCATCGTGTTCACGGTCCCACTGTCGGCTGAGTTCCGCAGCCGGGTCTTCGATCTGATGCAGCATTTCCAGTATCTGACTGTCACCCGTCGCTGCTGGCTGATGCTTCCGGGCGAATGATCGCAGACAGTTCACAGTGATGGACTTTAGCCACGCTCGAAAGGATCCGGTTCGCTGGCGATCAAACTCATCCACTCGCTTTGCCACGACGGCGAGTACTTCCTGCACGAGATCGTCAGCATCGTGATCCTGCAAACGCAGATCCCGTCGCATCCAGCCTCGAATGAGCGGCGAATAGACGGCCGCCAGTCGATGCCACGCCTCGCTGTCCGATTGTCGACGAACTCGATCCAGCAAACTTGCTGATGTTTCGGTCATAAGGTGATTCCGTGGTCACGTGATCATAAACACAGAATACGCAAATGATATGAAAAGGGCCACTGAAGGCGCCGGAAAAACCATTCGTCGGCTCGACCGCAGAAGTCCGGCGAGCGGCTGGGCGTCAGCCCAGCCGCTCGCCTGATCCTCAATCAACCACTCATTTCAGGCCAAACCCTGCCGTTCATCAATCGTTATCCAGGATGCTCACCAGCGAGCGGCCGATATTCCCGACTGTGTACGACGGGTCACCGAGCAGTTCGAAGAACAGGTCTTCGTCTTCTTCATCGATCGTGTCATTGATCAGCATCGATTCCACAACGATGGAAGTCTGGCGAGGTTGAAACAGGACTCGACGCGGTGCCCGCAGGAAGTCTGCGTGTTCGGTAGCCGATCCGGAGATGTCCAATCGAATAACCAGAGCGTGTTCGTTGTATCCATTCCTGCTGACAGGCAGCAGGACCGGAGCAACGGCTCCTTCGGAAACAGACGTGAAGGCTGTCCCGAAGCTGACGGTCGTTGTCGACGCGCCGTTGATCAGGTAGGCGGCGAGAGTTCTTCCCAGCAGTGATGCCGAGTCGAAGTTGTCTGCTGTGATGATGCGGCCATCGACGATCACGTCGTCACTGCGATCAACCGGAGTACCGAGTTCACCGCCGGTGAATGCCGTTGCGCCATTGGTTTCAAGGTGCTGGCGATAGAGACCAAAACCACCGTTATTTGTCGGTGAATTGAAGTGCGCCGTGGTGGCCATGCGATCGTTGAGCAGGCTCTGACCGTTGATCCGCGACCACGCGAGAACTGAAACACCAAAACAAATGCCGCTGACGTATTTATCCTGCACCACAAAGTCGTTGATCAGCTCATTGACGGCATTGCGAACGGCCGGAGTGCCTTCATACGTTCCGTTGCTGTAGCTGAACGGACGAGCGAACTGGTACATGGACGCACCCCAGCCGCCGACAAAGCAGATTGCCGAATAGTCCGACGCGTCTGCGTCAGAGATGGTCACATTGACTCGCACAGCACCGTCGCCTGCGGCGAAACCCGTGCCGCTGTGCGGAATCGCCATTCCGAGCGCGCCGGCTCCAACGACCACTGGAATTCCCGCGGCTTCGAGAGCGAGTCGCGGCTCGGAGTATTCGCGGTAATAGAAGTCGCGATTGGCAATGACCATCAACACCGGCATCAGGGGTGTCGGTGGCAGAGTGTCGTTGTCGATGATCGTCGCGGTGGCAGAATTCTGGCCGCCGACCGTGTAAGCGGGATTGGGATTCAGCCGCAGCGAGACCGTTTCATTCGGATCGAACACTCGTTCGTCGATGGGGCGAATCGTGATCGTCTCAGACGAGGCACCGGCTGGAATCGTGACAAAACCCGGTAGACGTTCGTAATCGAAGCCGTTCGCGGCAGTGCCCTCGATGGAATAGCCGACGGTGATCGCATTCGCCGTTGATCCTGTGCGAGTGACCGTAAAAGTGCCTGTGTCAGTGGTTTCGGAGATCAAGCCATCTGTCACTGCGAGACTCACTGTGGACAGCACTGGAGCCGCTCCGTCGTTGTCGAGGATGCTCACAGTCGCCGTCCGATTGCCAACGGCGTAATTGACAGAATTCGTGGCAATCAGCAGGACAATCGTTTCACGGTTCTCAATGATCGTGTCGTCGATCGGTCGCACCACGATCGTTGCGGATGTCTGATTCGGCGCGAAGTCAACTCGCAGAGAAATCGGATCAGCATCACCTGCTGTTGCCGTTCCCTGACCAAATTGCAACCCCACGGTTAACGGTCGAGTCAGATCACCATTGCTTCGCGTGACAGTGAAGACTCCGGGATCGCGATTTGCTTCCGATGCTGTGGCGTCGGTCGCCGCAATGCTCACCGTCGGTGCTCCTGCGACAAGATCGTCGCTGATGATGCTGATCGAAGCCGTGTGCGTTGTGCCACCAGCCAGCGAATAACTCGCGCCGGGATTCAACGTGACGGTCACCGTTTCGGGAAGCTCAATTGCGGCATCATCGAGTGGCGAAACAATAACGTAGACTGTGTTCTGATTGGCTGGGAAGTTGACAACGCCAGACATCGGCACAAAGTCCGTTCCCGATGTCGCAGTGCCACCAACGTTGTAACTCACGGACAACGGCTGTGACAGATTGCCGCCTCGAGTGAATCGAAACGCGGCAGAGCCGCGTCCCTGTTCAGTCGCAATCGGATCGGCCGCATTGACTGTGACAATCGTTGGACTGTTTGTGAACAGCGGCCCGGCATCGGCTTCCAGCAGCGTGCGATAGACGTGCGCCGTGGACATTGGCTGATCCTGAGCCGTCAGCGTTCCCCAGTATCCTTCATCAGGACGCAGACCGGCAGGTCGTGTGAATCGGTAGTGGACATACGCGTCGAGGCCTGTGGCATTCTGCATTCGCAGATAGTCACGCATGACATCCGCCATTCCAGGATCTTCGGCTGCTCGCAGGAACGCCGTGGCATAGACGCCGCTACCGGCAACCAGCCCAGGACCGCCTTCGTACGCGAGCAGTCGGATGTCCCGATTGAACGCCCGCGAATAGTCGTCCGCAATTCGTTGATGATTGAGCGATGCCTGAACTCCGAATGGCAGGTTCGATCGCAGGTCGTTCAGAATCTGAGCGGGCGTGGTGTCGGCTGTGTAGGTCGCCAGTTGTGCTGGGCTGGGACCGAAGTACGGTGCGATCGCAACGGCATCGAACGACATGCCGACGTTTTCCAGAATGCGTTCCGCAACCCATGAATTGGCCGCCTGACCTCCGACGGTGCGAACGATGCGGCCCGTTTGACCTGCGAAGACGCTCGTCCAGATGTCCATGTCGCGGCGAATTTCACGGCCGATGAATTGCCAGTTCGTCAGCCCCGAGTTTTCCGGCAGACGAATCTGCTCAGCGATCCACGGAGCCGCCTCATACCCTGGAGCCGAGTTCCAGACTTCGTTCGACCATTCGACGTACGCCGTGCGGCCCGGTTCCAGATTGTCGCGAACGTATGTTGCAAAGTTTCGAACAAACGTGTCATCGGCCATGTGCGGCATGTTGAACCAGGGGTCGGCATCCAGCTCATTGGCCAACTGCACCATGTATTCGACTGCTATGCCGTTGGCAAGCGGTCCTCGCCAGCCTGAATTCTGCCGCGCGTTGGCCGTGTCACTGCGATCATCCCATGTGCGCACGTCCGAATTGTTCGTTTCCATCGGCTGCATGAATCGCAGAATGCCGAAGTCGTCGAGTCGCTCTTTGAACAGCGGATGAAACGGCGAAAATGCCGCTCCGGGTTCCCAGCGCTGGCCGGCAAACCGGTGAGTCTCACCCCGCGAATCCGTGTAGTCCGGCATCCAGACGTGGACGTCGCGGATCGGATCTGTTTCGCTCATCGAATTGATGCGCAGGTAAATCCCATCGTTCCCCTGACGAACATTCAGCAACGCGAAGTGATGGCCTTCCGGAGTGATTCCTCGCGATGTTTCGCGAGCATCAAAGCCGAAACTGATGTCTCCCGAACCATCCCATTCCACACGGTATTCACCGCCCGGATAACTGCCGTTGAGTCCACGGAACATCAGCGTTCCCAGTCGTTGCTGGATCACATGTCCCAACTCGTTGACTCGCGATTCCAGCCGGGCCGGCCAGCCGTTCGCGTCTGTATTGACGGCGAAACTGCTGCCGTTGAAGTTCGTCTGCCGAGTCACCGTGTTGTATTCGTGACTGATCCAGGGCCGCGATTGCTGAAATACGTCCGTAAACATCCAGTTCGGCATGTAGTCGCGGAGGTTGTCGAGGTTCATCCCGATTGCCATCGGCGTGGCAGCGAGGACGACTCGCGGTTCGAGGACATCCGCTTGTGCCGCTGTGGAAGCAGATCGTCCCTCTTTGAGTCGCCGTTTCTCGCTTCGTGCGCCCGGAAATCCGCGAAACAGTGTTTTCAATGAACGCATGACGTGTTCTCCCAGCAATCAGGAAACTAAAAGCCTCGAAGCGAGGCTGATCAATGAGCCACAGAAGGAGAATGTCGCGTTCGGGAATGACCTTTCAGTGAATTTGGAATTCTCTTCACGCGAGGAGAAAAGAGTCCGGCGAGCGGCAATTGCAGTTTGGATTGCGGGTGGTTGGCGAAAGGCCAGGGAGCCGCCGAGCAGCGAATGGCAAGCTCCGGAGTCTGCTCGGAAATTCCGCCGCCAGCCAACCCGTGCATGCATCGATCCAGTATGCCCGTTGTCAGCAGGGTTCGCTCGACGGGATACACGGTCTGCCCCGCGCGAATGGTGGCCTCGAACGCTCCCAACTGATACGAAAAATGCCCGAACGGTCCCCAGTCCTGCAACTTGAACCAGCAGGCTCGCGGTCGATCTTCTCCCTTGATGCGACACGCGAAGGCGAAGCCTCCAGCACACTTTGCAGCCCGTGAGACGAAAATCAGCAAAACAATAGATTCACAGCCTCGGAGCGAAAGGCAACAAAGTGCGAGGCAATTCATGCCAGGCGGATGGGGCTGGCTTTACGGGGCTGGCAGCGCAGCAGGGCCGCAGGTATACGAGGAGGGGTGGATGATTGCCGGGCGAGGGGATTCAGGGGTGTTCGTGAGTGGCACGCGCTCGCACTTTCGCTCGCACGCGTTCGGTGGCTGCCTGTGAGCCATCGTGATCGGTCCCGAACCATTGATCCCAGGGCGTTTCTGCAGTGCCGTAATTGCATTCGAAGTAACGGTGGTGCAGCTGGTGATGGAAGTCGGCGGAATCGAGGACTGGGCTGTTGCCAATGATCAGCTTTTCGAAACCCGAGTGAGAAAAGGCGGGTCCGAGACAGCGGCCGTAGAGGTGCATCAGGAGAATGACCGGATGGGAGGGGATGACAAAATGGATGAGCACCGAAGAGATGTAGAAGACGTGTTCCACGGGGTGCATGGCCATTCCGGACCATGGTCCGATGTGGATATTGCGATGGTGCAGTCGATGGACAGTGCGATAGAGGGGCGGCCAGTGCAGGAGCCGATGAATGGCGTAGAAGTGTGAGGAGGTGATGATGGGCATTGCCAGCAGCCAGAGTACGAAAGCGAAGGGATGTTCTGCGAGTGTGACTGTGGGAATTGCGCCGCGAGCGACTCCGTGGAAGTAGAGGATTTCGTAGAGGGACCAGATTGTTGAGCCACTGACGAGCGACCAGAACATGTTGTCGCGGACCTGGCTGTGAAACGTGAATTTTCGGCTGATTTCATGGGATTCGCGGTGGTCATATTTCAGCTGCTTTCCCTGGAGACGGAATGTGAACAGGAACAGGTGGAGGCAGCCGGCGATGATGAGCATGAACAGGAAGTTGCTGAGGAACACCAGCGCGACCCAGTGGCCGGCGAGTGACTGCATTTGTTCTGACACGGGCAGCAGGTATCTGTGTACGAGCACGGCCATGGCAAGAAACAGAACGCTGCGGGAGAGTGTGAACCATCTTTGTGTGAGTGTGAGCAGTGCGGCCGTGGGTTTGGGTGGCCATGCGAAGAGCGGTGAGAAGACAACGGGAGTGGAGTGATTCCAGATTGGGTCAGCAGGTGGATTGGGGGATTGCGTGGCGGTCATGATGATCGTGGCCAAAGCAGGGAAAATGCACGTGATTTGCGGATTCCGACAGATTAGTATACACATGGCAGCAGGGCGACGGTGAGACGGAATGGTGGGAGTCGACAGTTTTGAGCCGGAATTTTCTTCGACAGCAGATCCTGATCGTTTCCACGGTTGTCGTGGCGATCTGTGCAGCGAAAGCGTGTGCGGACGAAGGTTCGGCGTGGCGCGATGCGGTGGCTCCGATCCTTCAGCAGCACTGTTATCGGTGTCATGGTGCCCAAAAGCAGGAATCGAAAGTGCGTCTGGATACGCTCTCAGGCGATCTGCTGAACGATCGAGCTGCGGCAGAGATGTGGCACGAGGTGCTCAACGTGCTGAACGCGTCAGAGATGCCTCCAGCGGACGAGCCGCAGCTGACCGAAACGGACCTGGAAACGCTCACGACGCAGATCCGTGAGCAGCTGCAGGCGGCGGATGAAGCGAACCGGACAACTGCGGGGCGTGTTGTGCTGCGGCGACTCAATCGCGTTGAATATCAGAACACGATGCAGGATCTGATCGGAATCGACATGGACTACGCGGGGGATCTTCCCCCGGATGCGATCTCGGCTGACGGTTTTACAAACAACGGACAGTCGCTGCAGATGTCGTCCATACAGCTGGAGTATTATCTGGCGAACGCGCGTCGCGCTCTGGATCGGGCGATTGTTTTGGGTGCAGCCCCGCGGGTGACGCGGCAGGAATGGACGGAGAGCAACCTTGACGATTGGCTGGGCAAGGCCGTGCGGACAAATCGCCTGCAGCGTTCCCAGGAATTCCTGGCCACCATGAAGGAGGATTATCCGGAAGTCGGGGAGTTCCGGATTCGGGTGACAGTGGCGGCAGAAATTCAGGCTGGGCAGGGCTTTCCGCTCCTTGAGGTTTCTCTGGGATACCGACCGGACACGGAGCTGCTGATGCGTGAGTTTGAGCTGATCGAGCTGACGACGACGGAGGAGCAGACATTTGAGTTTCGCGGTCGTCTGGAAGAGTTTCCCCTGCCGGTGCGAGGCCAGGGGAAGTACCCAGGGTTGGTGGTGCGAGTGCGCAATCGCTTTGATGATTTGTCGGCGCGACCTGCGGAGCAGACGGTGGACAGCAAACGCACGTATCCGGATGAGCCTGCGCTGGCGACGATTGTGATCCGTCGGGTGGAATTTGCCGGTCCGATTTTTGAACAGTGGCCACCGGAAACCCACCACAGAATCCTGTTTGAATCACCTCTGCGGGAAAGCAGTGAGGCGGGCTATTCGGAGGAGGTTCTGCGTCGATTCATGAGTCGGGCCTATCGTCGACCGGTGCGTGCAGAAGAGCTGCAGTCGGTGATGGAATTCCTGACAGCTGTGCGTCCGGAGTTTCCGAGCTGTGAGGAGGCGCTGATTGAAGCCTTGTCGCTGGTGCTGATTCGTCCGGAGTTTCTGTATCTGGTGGAACCTGGCGGAGACGACAAGCGGCCGATCGACAACTGGGAGCTGGCGTCCCGCATGTCTTATTTTCTGTGGAGCACAATGCCGGATCAGGAACTGCTGGATCGGGCAGCAGACGGCACATTAAGTGACGGCCGGGTTCGTTCTGAGCAGGTCCAGCGGATGCTGCGGCATCCTGATTCCAGCCGATTTGTGGCGCAGTTTGCGGAGCAGTGGCTCAAGTTGAGGAATATGGACAGTGTGTCTGTTCAGCGGGAGCTGTATCCGGATTTTGATGAGCGGCTGCGAGCGGATATGCGGGGCGAGACGATTGCATATCTGCGACATCTGATTGAGGGGAATCACAGTGTGGACAAGCTGCTCCAGTCGGACTTCGCAATGCTCAACGGTCGTCTGGCGCGGCATTACGGAATTGAAGGAGTGACGGGTGAGACATTTCGGCGTGTGGAGCTGTCTGAAAAGCATCATCGGGGTGGTCTGCTGGGGCAGGCAGGATTTCTGCTGGCCAATTCCACGGGTGCTGATTCGCACGCGATTCGTCGAGCGGTCTGGATTCGCGATCGCCTGCTGAACGATCCCCCTGCACCGCCGCCACCGGATGTTCCTTCGCTGGAAGAAAGTACGCCGAATTTCCACGAGCTTTCGGTGCGTCAGCAGCTTGAGGTGCACCGCCGGAAACCGGCCTGTGCCAGCTGTCATCGCAACCTGGACGCCTGGGGGATTGCGCTGGAGAACTATGACGCTACCGGGCGCTGGCGGGAGGAAGTGCGTCGGATTCGGGAGGGAAAGGTGGTCAGTTTGCCGGTTGAGTCGACGGGCGAGCTGCCGGGTGGGATTGTGCTGACCGGGGCTCTGGCGCTGCGTGAGCATCTGGTGGCAGCTCACCAGCACCGGGCTGCGCGGTCTCTGGTGACTCGACTGCTGGCCTATGCTCTGGGCCGTCAGGTGGAGCGTGGAGATGAAGCGGCGATCGAGGAACTCTCCGGGCAACTTGCCGAAAAGAAGCTGGGAATTCGGGATTTGATTCATGAACTTGTATTCAGTGGCCCGTTCAACACAAAATAGGCGGGTGAGTGCGTCAGCAGCAGGTGGAAGATCCCCAGGATGAATCTCTGGAAAAGGGTACAGCGATGAGTCTGAAGTCATGGCACTTGAATCGACGGACATTTCTGCGGGGAACAGGGTTATCCCTGGGCCTTCCGTGGCTGGAGTGTATGCAGAGTGCAGCGAGTGAGTCTGGCGGGGCAGCGTCTCCGGCCCGTCTGGTTGCTCTGTACTTTGGTTTTGGAGTGGCCCTGCCAAAGGCGGACGGTGACGAAAAGCAGTGGCGGTGGTTCCCGGAGGGTACTGGACGGGATTATCAGTTCACGGAAACACTGCGGCCGCTTGAACCGCACCGTGAACGGCTCACAATCCTCGGCGGGCTTTCCCATCCCAATGGTCGCCGGATGGGAGCGCACGATACGGGTGACACGTTTCTGACGGCTGCCTATCTGAACAACAGGATGCTTCGCAATTCGATCTCTCTTGATCAGGTGGCAGCGCAGGCGAGTCTCGATCAGACCCGTTTTTCTTCTCTGGTGATGTCCACGGACGGAGGTGTCGGCGAACCGACTCGATCCAGTACGCTTTCCTACGATGATCGTGGGCGTCCGATTCCGGCGTTGAATCAGCCGCAGCAGATCTTCGATCGTTTCTTTGGGTCGGGTGACGCGGATTTCCTGGCGAGGGGCAGACGGTTGAAGAGTGCCTCCAGTATGCTGGATGAGGTGCTGGAGGATTCACGCAGTCTGCGTCGTCGCCTGGGGACTCAGGATCAGGGCAAGCTGGATGAGTATCTGACCTCTGTGCGACAGATTGAGCAGAGCGTGAAGCGATCGCAGCAATGGCTGGAGGTTCCTCGCCCGGAGCTGACGGACGAAGAGCGTGATCTGCTGCATCTGGAGGCCGATGATGAAGCTCCATTGATGTACATTCGCACGATGTACGACCTGATCTGTCTCGCCTGCCGCACCGATTCAACGCGCGTGGCCACTTATCAGATCACGAACATGGCAGACTGTTCGTCACTGGCCGCGAAGTTTCCGCAGCTGCAGGGATTCAAGGATTCCCTGCATTCGCTCGCACATGGCTGGGACAAACCGGGTGGTTCAGAGAATCTTGGCCGCTGGGACCGCTTTATGGCTGAACAGCTCGCGTATTTCCTTGACCGCATGGCCACGGCATCCGAGAGTGATGGGTCACTTCTGGATCGCACACTGGTGCTGTACGGGTCGAGTAACAGTGAAACGCACAACAATAATAACTACCCGCTGGTTCTGGCTGGTGGCACACGTCTGGGATTTGATCATGGTCGCTTTCTGACTTTGAGCGATCAGATTCCGATGTCCAATCTTTTTGTCACCCTCCTGAATCAGATGGGTGTTCCCTGCGAACAATTTGCTGACAGCACGGGTGACATTGGTGAACTGCTTGGCTGATCGATTCCTGCTGGTTGTTTTCGTTCTGCTGCGGTGTGCAACGAGCTCGCTGTGTGCGGATGAGGCGCGGCTGGACTTTTTCGAGTCGCGGATACGGCCGGTGCTGGTGCAGCATTGCTATGAATGTCATTCCGTGGCGGCGGGCAGGTCCAGTGGCGGTTTGCTGCTGGATTCTCGATCCGGCTGGATGACGGGTGGGGATTCCGGGCCTGCCATTTTGCCCGGGCGACCGGAAGCCAGTCGTGTGTGGCAGGCGATCAGTGCCAGTGGTGAAGTGTCTGAGATGCCTCCGAAGTCACGATTGGCGGCGGAAATCGTGGAGGATTTTCGGCTGTGGATCATGAATGGAGCCATTGATCCTCGGGAAGCTCCTCAACCGCTTGCCCGTGGCCGAGAGATCGATCTGGAGCGGGAGCGGGAGTTCTGGGCGTATCAGCCTCGCAGGGTTTTTCATGCCGGGCATTCCATTGATGGCTTTGTGCAGCCGACTGCGGCACCGGCAGCTGTGGATCGCCTGCTGCGGCGACTGTCGCTGGATCTGACGGGTCTGCCGCCGACAGTGCAGGAGCGAACAGCATTTCTGGATGCTGTGCGGCAGCACTCGTTGGAAAAAGCGACAGAAGCACTGGTGGATGATCTGCTGGGACGTGCTCAGTTTGGCGAAAAGTGGGCGCGGCACTGGCTGGATGTGGTTCGCTACGCCGATTCGAACGGCGGCGATTTCAACCTGACCTTTGATGAGTCATGGCGTTACCGAAATTACGTGATTGATGCGTTCAATGATGACGTGCCGTATGACCGTTTTCTGCAGGAGCAGATTGCCGGTGATCTGCTTCCGTGGAAGGATGAGAATCAGAGAAATCGCCAGTTGATCGCCACTGGATTTCTGATGCTTGGTGCGAAGATGCTGACCGAGCGTGACAAGGTGAAGATGCATCTGGATATCGCCGACGAGCAGCTGGATACGATTGGGCGAGCAGTCATGGGGCTGACCCTTGGATGTGCTCGCTGCCATGACCACAAGTTTGATCCGATTCCTGCGACAGATTACTACGCGCTGGCGGGCATCCTGCACAGTACTCGAACTGCCGACCGTGTTCTGATGGACAATGTGAATGTGACCGGCTGGACAAATACGAATCTGCTTCTGGATGAGCAGGGGCGTGTTGAGCTGGCGGCTTATGGATCGCGAGTGCGGTTCCTGAAGGAGGCTCTGACCGCGAAGGAACGTGCTGCGGAGGTGGCTGAGCGGAGTGCGGGGATTGTGGTCGACGATGAGCAGGCCGAGCTGAGCGGACCATGGCGAAAGTCAACGCTGCGAAAAAATCGGATTGGCCCGCATTATCTCGCCAGTGATCCAGGGCAGGACTCCTGCCGAATCGTCTGGAAGACGGCCTTGCCGTCGGCAGGGCGGTATCAGCTGCGGGTGACATTTGGCGGAGGCGACGGGCTGGCGAAGACGGCCGAGTATGTGGTGCGTCACAGTGATGGAGAAACCAGGGTGATCGTGGATCAGACACTGAAGCCTGCCATCCGCGGGCTCTGGCAGCGGCTGGGCGAGTTTGACTTTGTTGACAGCGCCGAGGTGTCTCTGAGTGATCGCAATGCGGGCGGTCATGTGATTGCGGATGCGCTCCAGTTGATTCCGATTGGCGTGGCAGAGACAGCAGACGCCCCGGAGGATCTGGCAGTGCTCGCGGAGATTGCTGCGATGAGGAAGGAGCTGGATGGTCTGGAAAAAGACGGACCGGGATCGCGTCAGGCAATGGCCGCGATGGACAACCAGAACGAACGCATGGGTGATCTGCACTTGCGTATTCGAGGTGAAGCGGACAATCGTGGACCGCGTGTTCCCCGCGGTTTCCTGAAGGTGACTGAATATGCCGGCCAGAAGACAGCCACGTTTTCTGCGGAGGAATCAGGTCGGCAGCAGCTTGCCGCATGGATCACTCACCCCAATCACCCACTGACCGCGCGGGTGATGGTGAATCGGATCTGGCAGCAATTGTTTGGTCAGGGGATTGTGGAAACGAGTGACAACTTCGGAACGCGGGGAGCGATGCCGACGCATCCTGAACTGCTGGATTATCTTGCGGAGAGATTCGTGTCGGAGGGGTGGTCGATGAAATCGATCATTCGTGAGATCGTGCTGTCGCGGACCTATCAGCAGAGTGTGACGCCGGCGGCGGATGACGATCCGGGCAACCTGAGACTGCGGGGTCAGAATCAACGGCCGTTACCGGCGGAAACGATCCGTGATTCGATGCTGATGATCTCAGGAGAGCTCGACTTTGCACGCCGCAATTCCGTGGTGCAGCAGCTGGGTATGTATGCGATTGCCACTTCAGGGGCCCGGCATGCTTCGCTGTCACAGACGGAAGAGCTCCGGCAGCGGAGCATTTATCTGCCCGTGGTTCGCGGGGCCGTGCCACCGTCCCTGGCGGTGTTTGATTTTCCCAATCCGGATCTGGTCACGGGGCGCCGATCGATGACCACCGTTCCTGCTCAGGCACTTTTCCTGATGAATTCCTCCTTTGTCAGGGAATTGGGGGAGGCGTTGAGTGAGGATTTGGCGGAAAGCGCTGGAACGGACACTGAGATTCTGCAGAGGTTATTTCAGCGGGTGCTGATTCGCGATGCCGATGCGGAGGAGATTCAGGCTGGGCTGCAGTGGATTGCGGATGTGATGGCGGAGGGCCGGACAAGGAAGCAGGCGATTGCGCTGCTGGTACAGGTGATGTTCAGTTCAGCCGAATTTCGTTTCGTCGACTGAAGTTCTGCTGATTGCGGTTTTGGTGCTGGTGCTGGTCCGAAACGGGGGATGGTGAAGCGGTGAGGCATTTCTGTCAGAGATTTGAACGGGTGGAAAATCGCCGGCGGTGGCTGCAGAGTTTTGCATGCGGGTTTGGTGCGATGGCATTTCATGCATTCGCAGACCATGTTGCCCGAGCCACAGAGGTTGGGGGCGTGCTTCCACATCACTCGCCGCGCGCCAAACGCGTGCTGTTTCTGTTCATGCACGGCGGCGTATCCCAGGTGGATTCGTTTGATCCAAAACCTGCTCTGCGCAGATGGCATGGAAAGCCACTGCCAATTCGCGGTCTGGATCGACTGGATATTGAACTGCAGGATGGAGCGGGTTACGGGAAGGTCCTCGACTCCCCGTGGAGATTCAGGCAGCACGGCCAGAGCGGAGCATGGTTCAGTGAATTGTGGCCGCAGCTGGCCGCGCATGCGGACGATCTGTGTTTCATTCGGTCAATGCACACACGAGGCACATCGCATGGTCAGGCGGTGTCGATGATTCATACGGGGGACGATAATCTGCTGCGTCCTTCGGTGGGAGCATGGGTCAGTTACGGACTGGGGACAGAGAATGATAACCTTCCCGGCTTCGTCAGCGTGACTCCGCCGGCAGGTCACGGCGGTACCAGAAACTATGGGGCTGCCTTTTTGCCGATTCACCATCAGGCCACGACGCTGGGGCATTCGGCCAGCAGGACGGCGGAGGCGACGATTGAATTCCTGGAGCGAGGCGAAAGACATCCCGGGGATCAGCAGCGGCAGCTGGAACTGCTGCAGATGCTGAACAGGAAACATCTGAACCACGTGCAGGACTCGAGAATTGAAGGCGTCATTCGCAGCTTTGAAACGGCCGCTCGCATGCAGGGGGTGGCGCCGCAGTTGATCGACATCAGCGGGGAAACAGCAGCGACTCGCGAACTCTACGGCCTGAACCGCCCGGAAACGGCAGACTTTGGTCACCGCTGCCTCCTCGCGCGAAGGTTCTGCGAGGCCGGCGTGCGGTATGTGCAGGTCAGCACACCCTATGTCTGGGACCAGCATGGGGGACTCCAGAAGGGCCATTCAAAAAATGCTCTGGCCACCGATCAGCCCATCGCCGGACTGCTCACGGATCTCAAACAGCGGGGATTGCTGGAGGAAACACTCGTGGTCTGGGGGACGGAGTTCGGTCGAACACCAGTGGCTGAGGGCAAAGATGGCCGAGACCACAACCCCGCCGGATTTACGATCTGGCTGAGTGGCGGCGGAGTGCGGGCAGGATACAGCCACGGAGCAACCGATGAATTCGGCTACTTTGCCCAGGAAAACAAAGTGCACATGCACGATCTGCACGCCACCATACTTCATCTGCTCGGAATCAATCATCAGCAGCTGACATACCGCTCTGCCGGCCGCGATTTTCGACTGACCGACGTCTATGGCACTGTCGTGCAGGAAGTACTGGCCTGAGTGTTGCGGGGAGGTTTCAGGTGCCATGCACTTTTTGCCGTCCTTAACAGCAGGCGGCCGCCACGCAACTGAGCGGTTGGGCGTTGGTGGGGCGTTGGCAGGTTCCTTTGCCCGCAGGCTGCCGCCCAACCGCTCAGGGCACAGCCGCATGGCGGGAGCCCAATGGCCTTGACTTTCTTGCGGAAAGAGCATCTGGCTCCCCTCTCCCCGGACCGGGGAGAGGGGTCGGGGGTGAGGGGTGAAACGCGCCTGCCACGCGCAGCACGGACAGTGCAGAAG
>Ga0172373_10005027_pt1 | contig 18322 bp, 27 predicted proteins | sample Lak10m_2_FD_114546 | JGI IMG/M metagenome (GOLD analysis project Ga0172373, IMG submission 114546) | Freshwater microbial communities from Kabuno Bay, South-Kivu, Congo - kab_092012_10m | ecosystem: Environmental > Aquatic > Freshwater > Lake | place: Democratic Republic of the Congo...
ATATATAATGTTATAGAAGTATTTCCAAATTCTTTAACTGTTGAATAAAATTTAATAATATTTCCAACCTTGACTGAGTTCTTAAATAGTAATTCATCAATTTTGATTGTCACCATTCTTGGTGTATCACATATTTGCGCAGCATAAGCCCCAGCACTTTGGTCAATTAACCCCAATATTGTTCCACCAAATATATTATCGTGGACACCATTGTCTGAGGTTTTACAAATATAAGTTGTTACTAATTCCATTTATTTTTTTAATTGAGAATAGATAAAAATTGGGGGATTGTCAACTATTTTTTAACAACCTTGAATAGGGCTTTTTCAATGTTATATCCATTGTTAATAAAATGTTTCAAACTATTAACATTACAATGAGCATAAACTTGTTTTTCGATGTCTTTGATTCTCATATCCCTGTAATTCCATAACATCTTGTATATACCTTTGTTTCTATGTTCTTCTTTAACAAAGGCATGACAGAGATAGATAACATGGGGATGTTCAATATATGAAACAATTCCAACCAAATCATCTTTTATAAAACAACCGTGGTAGGTTGCAGTTTCGTCTAATAAATCAGGTTTCAGTTCAACAAACTCTTTTTCAACCTCTTTATAACTTACTTTTCTTATTTCCATAATTTACACTTCAATGATATACCACTTTCCATCGATATTTTCAACCAAACAAGTTGTGTTTTCACAAAAATCACCTGAATTCATATAATCAACATCTATTTTTGGTTGGTGGATATGTCCACACACCGCAACATCATATCCTTTTTGTTTTGCTAACTTTGTTGCATTCGTTTGAAATCTTTCCAAGAAATTATTTAATCCTTTAACATTTCTTTTGATAATGTTTGCTAGTGAATGGTAGGGTAAGTTAAGTTTTCTTCTTATATAGTTGTAAAAAGTATTTAATTTAATTACTAAATCATATGACCACCCTCCAATTAAAGCAACCCATTTCATTTTAATCACAATAAAATCCAATACATCTCCGTGAAAACAATAATATAATCTACCATCAACTCCTTTGAAACCATACTCTCTCACAAAATCAATCTTACCCATTTGGAATGGTACAAACTGATTCATAAAATCATCGTGGTTTCCGTGTAGATAAATGATTTTTGTTCCGTGTTCTGCCTTTTTCAATAACTTTCTAATTATTTTTGAATCCCCCTTTTTCCATTTAGTTCCCCTCTTTAATGCCCATCCATCAATGATATCACCATTTAATATTATTGTCTCAGCATCATTATAATCCAAGAACTCAATAATCTTGTCAGTGTTTGATTGAATTGCACCTAAATGTAAATCACTCATAATAATTGTTTTCCACTTGTCCATATATCTTTTTATTGATAAATAGAAATGGGGACTTACATTACCACGAATACTATATTAAGTTAATTTTAATTCTTCAGGTCTTACCACACAATCCAAAATATATTTTCCAACATCAGGGTCAACACAATTCCTAATTATCTGGTCTTTTCTGTGGGATAACTTAAACTCCCTCAAATCAAAATAACCTTTCTCAGAACTTCCCCTCTCATTATGGGTCAATCCATCTTTAATTTCAATTTCGGGGATATCAATGTTTGTCCAAAACAAATGTCTCCCCAACTTTATTGTTGGTTTGACAAATGGTTCATAATATGGTTTAACATTTTCAACAACAAACTTGATGTTCGTGTTCTTGGTAAAGTTTTGCAAGAAAATGATTTCCGCCCATAACTTCATATCAGGCATCACGGAGTCATAACTTCCTCCTTTGCTTGCCATCATTCTAACTTTACTATGACTTTGACAGGGGGGCTTGACCAAATAAAATCAAAGTTTCTCCAGTTCTTGGCAAGGTATTCGTGGGCATCACCAACCACAATTGTGTCATTAGGAAAAAAATGTTGATAGACATTTGCGATTTCTTCATTGTATTCAACCGCTGTCACATCAACATTTTCCCAATATTTCCTATTCCCACCTATACCAGCATATAGATTTAATACTCTCACTAATTTTATAACTTTATTGAAATGTAAGTTCCTTTATACCATCCAAACATCTGGTCACTAAACTCTGTAACCATATTAAAATCATCCATATTGATTTCCATTTCAACGAAATCCATTTCATTTGGAAATCTAACAAATCTTTTCACCATTATTCAAATGTTTCTATTTTAGCGTAAATCTGTTTTAGTTCAGTCCATTTACCTTTATAAGTTGTAGCTCTTACAGGTCTATTATCAATCCAGTGATATACCTGGCCATCTTTACATCTTGGTTTATCCATAATCAATCCGTGGAACTTGAATCCTTTCAATCTTAACCAATCTTCAGTAACATTTCTATCCTTACTTTCTCTTGCTGTGAAGAATGTTATTACATTCCCTTCGTCATACCATTTATTAATAATCTGTCTACTTTCTTCAAAATGTTGAGCAAATGGATATAAATATGAGTCTTCATTTCTGATATCCTCACATATTGTTCCATCAATATCAATCAAATAAACTTTGTTACTTGTTTGGATATTTTTGAATATATGAGCAACGACATCAACAGTCCACCCATTTCCCAACATTTTTCTTGCTTGTGAGTCACTAATTACACTTGTATAACCATCAGGTATAGTTTGTAGTCTTTCCATCTCAATTGGATATAACTTTCTATATTTCCAATTAGGATCAACAATAAAATCCAATGGGGATTCAACAGTTACCAAACAATTACCTTTACCACTTTTATTTGTTACATACATTTTAAACTCTTTACTCCTTGGTGTGGAATCTTTTCCGGTTTCCATTCTGATTTTTCTACGCATTTCTTTCCCTTCTTCAGTCCTAGTTTCGTAGAATGAAAAGGGAGGTTCGTTGAATAAATCAATTTCCACCTTTTTACCATTCATAGCATACAAAACCATTGTTCTTTGTTTTCTTTCAATACTATTCCAGGCAACAGCTCCATTATATGATGCTGTCAGAGCATACGCTTTTTCATCAACAGTCATTCTAGAATCTACAGCACCATCAACCAATATATCTTTCAATATTATTTTCTTATCTTCGGGTTGGGTCACGTTAGGAATGTTAGTCCAATATAATCTTCTTCTATTTTGAGCTGAAACAAGTGCTGAATTGATTTCAATGGGTTTAACTCCCAAAACCTCAGAAATAATATTTTCCCATTTTTTTAACATCTTAACGTTTTCCAACAAAAAGTATTTTGGTTTGACTTCTTTTAGAATTCTAACATATTCCCAAAATAGATAAGATTGTCCTTGGAACTCAAAACCATCATTTTTCAATCTAAGGTATTCATCCAAAGTGGTAATTTCATAATTGTCTTTTGTTGACATACCTTTCATATTACCTGCAAAAGACAAGTTTTGACAAGGACTACCACCTATTACCAAATCGATTGAGGGTAAGTTAGTATTAGTTATTTCCTTTATATCCCCTAATTGAATTGTGTTGGGGTAATTGTGTTGTGTAACTTTCATTGCATACTTATCCACTTCAGCGGCAAAATAATTATCATACTTGATACCAGCACGATTTAACGCAATCTGTCCAACTTATTCCATCAAAAAGACTTAATACATTCATTTACTTTTCAAGATTTTCAATTTTTCTATTCAAATACCAAAGGGCTTTCTTAAGATCCTCAATTTCCTTTTCCTTATTTTTTTTACCAGATCTCGCTACGTACTTAACAACGTTGAATAGGTATGCGTCTTTATCTAATTCCCAAGCCTCACATACTTTAATCACTTCGTAAGTATTAGATTTTCCACCATAGTGATTTGGGTGGTTTACCATTTCTTTAATTTCAGAATTTTTAATTACGGTCTCCATTTTTGATTTTCTATTTTATTATGATTCATATTTTTCCCCATCCTTTCATAATCCTGAATAAGTTGTTCAACAATTTTATCTAAAATATCATTTCCTTCTTCTTTTTGAGAAAGATAATGGGTTAGGTGGACATCTTTTGTTTCTTTCCACCCCTTTGTGTTGGTTAGAGTTACTCTTAATTTTAATGATTCCATATTATTATTTTGATTTTGACAATAAAAAAAGGTTCTAACTTTTGGTCAGAACCTTTCTCATTTGGTTTTTAATTTCTTATAGACCCAATAATTGATTTGCTTGTTCTGTCCAAGTCCAATTGAATGTTGATTTGTTTGCACCAATTGTTCTATTTGTAACATCAGTTGCAAAAGCACTTGTACCATTTCTAAACACGGTACTTAATGTTACATTCAATGGAAGTATAATTTGTAAGTTTGAAAAAGTCAAAACTCCTGATGTTAAATTATCTGTTGAACAAGTAGAATTTGTTGGATTTGATATCGATAAGTCGCCTCTACCAGCAATAGCTGGGTCAACAAAATCACGGAAAAATATGTTTTCGAATGTTCCTCTTGGACAAGCTCTAAAATCACCTAATTCAGCTTCAGGGCTTCCTATCACAGAACCATTTTTTATTGTGTGAGAAGCCATCAAAGTCCCTTCAGGTCCATCAATTTCCAAAGCGTGATCAGTTGCGTTACCACAAATAACAATAAAATTATTTAATGTTCCAGCCCAAGCTTGGTCTGTGTCAATTGCATCGTCACCTGAAAACCATACAATAAGGTTTGTTACATTTACAGTTCCACCAAAGAACTCAATACCATCATCTTGATTACCAACGATTTCAATATTCTCAATTGTTGTTCCATTACCAACACCACCCAAAGTTAAACCATTGATTTCGTTACCATTACCAATGTTTGTACCTCCGTGACGAATTGAAACATATTTTATAACACCAGAGTTATCACTTACATCATTTCCACCATATAAACCATTAGGGTCAGTAGTAGGAATACCTTCGATTTGGATTTCATTAGCTGAAGCTGAGATTGGTGCTTTTCCTAATATAATAACACCACCCCATAATCCTTGTGATGTCGGATCCAAATTTGGTGATGTGAAATTTCCTTGTTTAATTTGTTCTGGAGATATTTCATCCGCAACTGATGTGAAGATGATTGGTAACTCTGCTGTTCCTGCTGCGTTGATTTTACCACCTCTTGCAACCATTAATGCTGTTGCGTTAGCTCCAGTACCGGCTTGACCTTTGATAATCGTTCCTGGTTCAATTGTGAGGGTTATACCATTTGTTACGGTAATTCTACCAGCCAATTCATAAACATTGTCTGATGTCCAAGTTGTGTTTGTTGTAATGTTTGATGTTACAATAACATTTGTTGTTGTTCCCTGACAAGTTCCATCAACGCAAACTTGTCCATTTGGACATACTACATCCATACATACATCCTTTTGTTTGCACGATTGCAAAAACGATAAAAGGACAAAAAATAAAATAAAAAGTTTTTTCATAAAATTGTTTTATTGGTTTATTAACTCACAATAATTAATTTAACATACCCAATAAATCCAATTTTTAATATTACCTTATTGTTAAGTTTTTTGATTGGAATATATAAGACATCACCTTTCTCTTTATAAGGGGAAATAGTGTCTCATCAAATGGAACATCTTTGGAGCAATAGACATTGAACACTGGTAACTCATTCTCTGTTGATGTAATGTGTTTCAATATGTTAGGGTCAGTAATTTCAGTAAAAGTTGTCTTATTTGTGTCTTTATATTTCCTGATATTGTACTCCCAAATCTTGGTAAAATTACTAGATTTGGTACTACAATAACCTTTCTTTGATATTAGATTATCTTCGTTTAAAATGGATGTAACTTCAATGGAGTCATATACAATTGTCCATATTGATTTTATGATATTGAAATAATCTTGTAGTTTGGTATCACTATATTTCAATATTTCTTTTAATTCGGTTCTTTCTGGTTCTGTGAGATTGGGGATTTCTTTTGTCTTTAAATCGGTATATATCAATTCTTCATCAATTGACTTGAACTTCTTATCAATGTATATAATTTTCCCGTGTTTGATTATATTTTGGATATTGGCTAAGTGGAGGGTTATTTCCGTAAACATTGGATAAACTTTCATTTCTTCCAATTGGGTACTTAATTTTTGGAAATAACCCAACAGAACATATTGTTTTTGTTCTGCATCTATAACACCTTGGAATAACCAATCCGTATCCATTAAAAACTTTAATTTCTTCATATTATCAAATATAATTAAAGTTTTGATTAAAATAAATTAATTAATCCTCATTACAACAAATCTATGTCTTTGACGATCAGAGGTTGTAACCATTTGTTCGTCATAATCACCATTTATTATTCCAATTCCTTCACTATCAGCTATATCTTCAGCCATTTCATCAATATCCACATAATATTTCAAATCAACACCCATATTTCTTAGATAATCAATTGGTTCTTCACTATCAACCAATGATTCAACTTTATCTTCAATCATTTCTTCAGTTGGTTCTGTGTTAGGTTCAAGACTATCTAACTCATCTTGAGCTTTATCAATTAACTCTTGAATTTCATCATATTTTTTAGAATATTCGTCTGGGTCTTCTATTTCATTTTCTAATTCGTTTTGTTGGTCTTCTAATTCACCAATATAATTCTCCAATTCTTCTTTTCTTTCTTCTTGTTCATCGGTTAGTGCAAAATCATCAGAGTCAAACCAAGATTCTGGACTGTCACGGATACTATCTTCATAATATTCTCTCATTTCATCTCTTACTTGGTCTTTATCAATGTAACGTTCAAAATCAAAACCTTCAAGTCCAATATCATCAAGTAGTGATTTCACATATTCTACAGCTGATTTTTCAGCATCAGCCATAGTTCCAACAGCATATTCTTTCCCTCTATGTCCAACAACTTCAAATTGTGTCATCTCATAGTGTCCATATTTAGCTGGTATGATATAATATACATCGGCAACATCCCTAGTCAAATCATCAATTTCTTCTTGTAGATTATCAATTTCATTATATAATTCTTCCCTTTCTTCGGAGTTTGGGTCTAATTCAGCACCTTGTTGTACTAATTGTTCAATTCTTTCCTTTAAAGATTCAATTTCTTCTTTTGTGTCTTCATCCATTTCATCCAAAGTTCTTTGACTAACCAGATATTGAAATAAGGCATTAGCCATTAATCCTTCGTCATCTATATTAGGATTGTCCAAATCCCATTCACCATCCTCTCTCCTTGAATCAGCCAAATCCCTTTTTTCTTTTTCCTCTTTTGCTATTCTACTTTTTTCTATAGGTGTACCCGAATCAGTAACATAACCTTTTACTTCGGTTTTACTAATGTCAGATATCTTGGTATATGATATATCTAAGTTACCATCAATATACGCAACATTACCCAAACCGATTAATTTCGGCATATCACTTAATTTCAAATTACCAGTTATAAATAATGGTTTTCCTTTGAATTTTTTAATCATAGTTACCTCCGGTGCGTAATAACCATTTTTCATTAACTTTCTATAATCTTCCGGTGATATTCTATAAAATTCATCGTCCTCATCTTGTTCTTTTAACAACTTGATTAGTCGTTTGAATTGTTCTTCGTTTAATATTACTTTTCTCATATAAGTTTTTTCAATATTTTTATTATTTGTTCTGACATTTCTCTATCTCTACTATATGATTTATCATCTATTGTTGGTTGTCCTCCACCAGTTCCAATTGGTTCATATGTCACATTAGGTTCTTTGTATTTGAAAGGCCCATCATTAAATTTAAACGGAGGATCATCATCGTCACAATCATAATATCCTTTTTTACAACAATCCAACCAGGTTCCTGCCATACTAAAAATTTCTTGTGCTTGTTTATAATGGGGGTCTTTTCTCATTCTACCTTCATCGTATTTAGGTTTTAATAATTTACTATATTTCTTTTTAATAAAATCAAGTCTCATTTTTTTTATTTCCTCAACCGATACCCCAATTTCTTTTGATAGTAATTCAGCAAACTCATAAAACTTTTTGTCTGGTAAATTATCATATTTTTTAATAAAATCATTTATCTTTTCCTCGTTACTACTTGATGAAAAATTTCTTTGAGCTGGTAAATCTGAACCACCCTTATACTTTTCCCTCAGTTCAATTACCTTATGGTGTGCGGTATTATATAACCTATGTAACATATTTAAATGTCGTTTATCACAAACCTCATCATTTGGTGCTAACTCATTTAAGTGTTCATCTAATTCCATCATAAAAGAATATGCTTCATCAAAAGATGTATAAGTATTTTTTTCACCAACTGATGGTTCATTTAATTTTGATTCAACCAAAATTCTTTTGACTATTTTAGTTAAATCATTTTCTGTTAGTCTAATTATTTTTCTCATTAAAAAACTATTTTTGTTTAATTTACATATAATAAATATATCAGATATTTATTGTTGAAGTTAATTCATAAAATTACTAAATCTTACTAAGATGTCTTGCGGTTGCAAAAACAAACAAAACCAACCTTCCCCTTCAACTCCTGCGAATCAACCACAAAATAACACACAAAATTCGCAAAACAATACTATTCAGGAGTCAATCAAAAAAGTAGTTGAGAAATATTATCAGAAGAAATAATATTTTTTGATGGGGAGTTATTTTGGAGGGGACATTATTTGTCCCTTTTTTTATTTATATTGTCATAATTTTTTTCTATCAATTAACTAAAAAATTATGAAATACATAAACACATTTTCAAAGGAGGGTTTCGTTAATCTATTTGCGGATTACATAATAAAAAACATTGACCCAATCCACAAATCTCGTTTTCAAGTTATTGATTTTAAATCATTTTTGGTTGTATATGGTTCAACATCTTCTGATACTGTCCTAGACTTAAATAAACTTAGGGATACATTTGTTGAACAACATAAATCTTTAATTGATTTTCTGAATTTTAAACATATCAATATCATTGACCTAATTGATTATAGAGAACCACTAAGTTCAAATGAATTCCATTTCACATATTACAATAGTGATAGGCCAGTATTCAATCAAAGGGTAATTGATGAAGTTAATAGAGAAACAGAATATAACAAAGAGTTTTTGAATAACATAAATTATACTGATAGGTTGGAGTTGGAATTCTATTCTCCATTCATACCACATAGCTTAAATATTGTCAATTCTACGAACTTTATGTCTGTGTCTTCATCTTTCCCTTATGGTTATAGTTTAAATCTTGGTAGGAGGGAATTTTATTATGGTGAGTATGTCTGTAATCATCTGTTTGATATTTTGGTCACAGATAAGATTTTATTTAAATATAACCCTGATATAATTGATGATGATTTGAATATTGATTTTGAATGTGATTCAATATATGGTTTTAAGGATATTAAATCATTGGTGTTGGATGTATTTGATTTTAACTTTAATAAGTTTGTAAATGACTATCTAAGTGACTTTGATATTGAAAATGATATTATCAATCAGTTGGGTGAGAAACCTTGGTTGGTTAAAGATAGAATGAAAGATTTGATTATATTTTAAATTAAAATGTCCCCAAAATATGGGGACATTTTTTATGATAAGAACTTTTTAATTATCTCAAGACCTTCTTCCAATTCATTGAAATCAACCTCTGGAGCAAATAACATCGGAATTGGTTCATCAGATTCACTTTCATCAACCAACATAAATGATGGAACATAATCCTTACCAGTTAATTCAACAAAGATGTCAAACTCATCGCTATACTCATCAATGTCCCTATCGTAAAACATAATTTCATTATCTTTTAACATTTGTTTGAATACTATACAATGGGGACATCCTTTCATTGTATATAGGATTACCAATTTATTATCCATTGATTAAGTTTTTGATTACTGATTTAAGTTCATTTTCTGTCATTAATCCAGATTTGGAATATATTTCTCCCCCATTACCAAATGCTTTAGTTGTTGGTACGGCTCTAACTCCTAATTCTATTGCATATTCTCCATTGTGTTCAACATTCATTGTATACATAGGTATTTGAGAGCTTTCAGCAACTTTCTCAAAGGTGGGTTTGAACATCTTGCATGGCATACACCAACTTGCCCAGAAGTCAACTATGACTTGTTCCCCATTATTAATTTTTGATTTTAATTCTTCACTTGTAATTTCCATTATTTGTTTAATTTTATAAGATTATGTAGAGTAAATTCGGCAACATTTAATCTGTCTGCCGTAGTAAAAATAAATATATTAACACCCCCTTTTATGTAAATAAGAATTCCATTTGAATCGTATTCAACCAATCTATCCATCTCAACAATCTTGTTGTCAATGACTTCTTTATTTACATATATGAGATATGATTTGTTGAGGAATTTCTCAATTTTTTCCTTGTCAATTTTTTCATTCTGAAAATATAAGATTGATGGTTCAACCTTATACCTTTCCTTGAAAATTCTGGTTATTCGTTCATCAAAAGAGTAGGTCATCTATAAAGTTTGTATTTGGTTCTCCTATGTTAAAGGATGGTTTATATATTTCAATTGAGTTATTATCAAATCTTAATGTTCTATTTATTTGTTTCCCTCTCTGTCCCGGTTTCATATATACTTCTTTAAGGTCATCAAAGATAATATTTCCTTCAAGTTTCACTCCTTTATATTCAACGGAATAACCTGGTAGTTTAAATATATTATTCTCCATAATATATTTAATCCGTTTATCCATTTCTTGTAAATACAAATCCCAAGTTATATCCAAATGTTTATTAAATCTACCTAAACTTTGAACTCTAACCAATTCAATATTATCTTCGTCACCATTTATTCTATATTCAACTGACACTCTTTCATCTCCTTCACTATTACCAACTCTGATTGATATGATTATGGATTCTGCTCTATTGTTATAAGTTCTAACACAATTTGATTGAACAAAACTCTCCATCACATATTGTTGGTATGTTGTTAATAAGATAGGATAATAATTGTCAATTGGTTGTTCGATGATTTCCTTAAATATCGGTTCGTATATTCTTTCATACCTTGGATTTTTGAACCTATCAACCTTCTCACTCCAAATGAAATGTTCAGAATTAAAATCTTCATATGTCCTTGATTTCCATACTACTGGTTCAACTTGATTTAGTTTATCTCTAAATTCCAAATGGTCAATGAATGTATTATGATTGATTGATCCCTGTATCATCAATTTGAATATCTCAAAACAATTTAATAATTCATTTTTGGAAAATGAATACATATAATATGGATAATGTAGATGTTCCACACCTGGCATTGGAACTGACTCAATAATATATTTAATCACACTATCATCCTTGGATAATATGAAATTAGTACCAAATAACTCCAAAGCAAATCTCAAATTATATATTCCCCTAACTGTTGTAACTGTATGTAGAACCCGTTTAATCTTATCTCCATTCAATCTATTAACACTCATATAAGCATCAATGAATTTGAACTTATGTTTCTTATATACTTTTTTGGTTATTTGGGGAAATGCTGGTTTGAATACATTCCAATTGTTTGGTAATTTAACCCCAATTCCATCCAAATAATGTTTATATATTCTGATGTCAGGACTAACAATTGATTTGTCTAAGTTGGGAATATGTTCCAAAAATAAATCAAAACACTTATTAACTTCTTTTGTGTTTATTTCAACTTCTTCAAAAGTTTGTGGTTTAATATTACTTGGTTTGAAGTATTGGAATACAACTTTGGATAGGGTTGATAATGGATTTAAATACCAAGTATTTTTCTGAAGTGAACTAAACTTTTGTTTTCTTCGTATTGTATTATTACCTGTGTATATTTCATTTTTCTTGTAATTGTAAGTTACAAATTTAATGAACATATTTTTATTAAAATACTTTTGTCCTACCATTCTGTGATTACTATAAAAATAGAACTTGAGTGAGACCTTATCTTCTGAGGTGTCTACTTTAATTTTATATCTATCGTGCCTACATTCAGCAAATTGATTTCCGTAATTACTTACAAAAGATTTGTCATCATAAAATGTTTCCAATAACGACATTATTTGTCCTGGGTCATCAAAAAGGAATGGATGATTATCCTTTTTCGGTTTATCAGATATGTCACAATAATTCTTATATGTTTTTGTTAGATATTTTTCAATCTTATATTCGTATATTACCCCCATATAATTTCTTTTCGAAATTGATAATAAAAAATGGGGAGAATATCAAGTTTCTCCCCATTCTTTTTTAGACCAAAGTTTCAGCCAAGTCCCAAAGTTTGGTGTTAATCTGGTTGATGGCCACAAAGTTTTTGAGACCTCTGAGAGAGGTTTTTTTACCGGTTTGACCTCTGTATTCCAGTCCGCCTTTTACGAACTTCTCTTGGACAATATTAAAGGTAGTCCAAAGATCATCATTGGTGTCACCTTGTCTTTGTGGTGTGATGAGTTCTTCGTAGTCCAAAAATGGAACTGAACCCATTCCCCATTTAATGATGGATGCGTTTTTGGCGAAATCAATTTTTTCACCCTCGGTCAACATTCTGTCCATCATCTTATCAACAGAATTTTGAATGAATGGGAGTTTCTTTGCAAAACTCTCGGTCAGTTTTTTGACCTCATTGGAATCAAACCCCATATGTCTGACATTGAATTGCTGGGTTACAGCAGTTGGGACCGTAAGTCCGTTACTGCAACATAATCTGTATAATCCCGCACTTACAGATAAAGTGCAACTTCCGTTGTGTGAGTTTTTAATTATTGCTTCAGGTATTGTGTCTCCAACATTAGGTAATTCACCATTACGATATCTTAATTCATGAGCTGAGTGAATACCACTACCTAATTGACGAACTGATGATAAAATCCAACCTTCTTTTTCAAAATTTTCCATTAATTCAATCGTTGGTATGAATGAATACTTACTTGACATTTTTGAATCTGGGTTTGTTGCAAAAACAGAAGGGGCGTTTTTTTTAATAAATTCGGGTGTGATTAAATTTTTCATAAGTTTATTATTTTTTTGATTATGTCACAAAATTACAAAAGGGATTTTAATAAAAAAACATTTTCTAATAAAAAATTTAAAAAATATGGGATTGGAATACCTAATCCATATATTTATATATATGAGATGTTATATATACATACACAAAAGATTAGACACCAATGAGATTTTTTATGTTGGTAGGGGAACTGTTAGTAAAAGAGCAAGTGGTCGTTGTCATACTAATACCTATAGTAGGGCATATGTTAAACACATAAGTAACAAATATTGGATGCGAATTATTGAAAAAGTAGATTGGATTGTAGAAATAATTGAGGATTATCTTACCTGGGAGGAGTCGTTGGATTTAGAAAAAAAATACATAAAACAATATGGTAGAAAAGATTTAAATGAGGGTACTTTAGTTAATTTTACAGATGGTGGGGAGGGTTCTTTAGGATTAATCCCCTCTAAATTAGTCGTAGAAACTCAAAGAAAGAGAATGTCTTCTGAAAGTAATCCAATGAAACAAAAACATAATAAAATAAGGATGAGTAAAATTATGAAAGAAAATAACCCAATGTTTAATCCCAAAACACAAAAAAAGGTGTCTGAAAGTATGAAAAAATATTGGATAGAAAACCCTGAAAAACATCCAAGAAAAGGTATTCCAAGAGAAGATTTGAGGTTACGAAATTTAACCAATAATCCGGCTAAAAATCCTGAAGTTAAAGAAAAAATAAGAAAAGCGGCCTTAATGAGAGATAATAAAGGCGGTAAAAATCACACAGCAAAACGAGTAAAACATATTGAATCAGGTAACGAGTATGATTCAATTATTGAATGTCAAAAAGATTTAAATATTGGTCATACAACTATTTATAGATATTTGAAAAATGGGAAAATTATTTACATATGAAGTTCAAAATAATTTTAATTTAATGAAAATAATCCATACTTGGTTTCAATGAACACACCATCCAAAGTTAATATTCCTTTTGGATTTTTCTTAATACTTACAACAATGTCAATAAGTTGTGTTCTGGTTGGAATGAGGTCCAATCCCGCATCAAGGTTCTTATAACAAACCTCTTTAACCTTTTCATAAAAAACTTCTTTGAGGTCTTCACCAATTAGTTCCATTAACTCGTTGGGGTTTTTCTCAAAGAAGTTTATAAAATTCTTAATGTATATCTCAACATCAATATTCATAGTTATTAATTTTTTAGAAGAATTTGAAATACAATCCAGGTCTTTGTTCTTTTAATGTTTCCATTAATCTTGGTGGTATTTTTAAATTTGGACTCCCAACTACAGACAAGAATTGAAATTCATCCATATCTGCCATTCCTTCCGGTACTGTTTTAACAGCGGGACAATTAATAACAGACAAAAATTGTAAATTTGTCAACTCTGTTATTGCATTGGGAATACTTTTTGCCGAACCATCAAACACAACGGCTTGTAAATTTTTAAACCTACCAATTGATTCAGGAATATCAAACGCTCTTCTCGGATCTTTTGATGTGTTAATTAAATTCAATGTTGATATATTTGGTGAAAATTTTTCAAATAAAGAATCAATACCAAACATCTCAAATAATCCTTCTCTACTTGGGTAACTAATTGTCACCTCATTACCTGATGATATTTCTCTTTTATATAATCTAGCAAATTCTTCTTGGAATTTTGGATAATTATCAAATATTTCTCTCATCTTACCACCAGGACCAAAATATTCACCCAAATTAATTTGGTGGTCTAATAAGTCCATAAATTGTCTCTTGTAAAAATTGAACTGATATCTATCTTTTGGTAATCCCGACCTTGGTGATATTTTACCCCCATCATTTGTTGGTAAAATAACATATAATGGAGAGTCAATCATACATTTTGTATTAATATCATCTGAATAAGGTGTTGTATAATAATCAAAATTACTTACATATCCTTTTTCACCTTTTAATAGTGCATTACCTGGTGCTGATGTACACCAATTTGATTCACCTTCGTGTTTTAATTGACTTCCACCATAAAATACTGCCGCGTGTCTAGCCAATGGATTGCTAGGATTAATTTCAACAACAACCCAATCTTTACCATGATAAACTATTGGACAATCAAATTTACTATATGGATTGTCTCCTTGAGTTTTTTCAGCTTCTTTTCTTGCTTGTTTGTTTATATTTTTTTCCGGTATTTGATAATTCATACAGACATCCGTTAAATCTTTTGGTGTTAATTTGTTGATGTCTTTTTTATCCAAAGGTAATAAATCTTTAAATTTCTTTAATTGATGAAATTTAACCAAGTCAGTTGTAATACTGGGTAAATCCTCAATGAAGAGTCTACGATATTCAGTAACAGCTTTTTTATACTCAGGTGATTTGGGGTCTAATTCCTTAATATTACTTGGTAATTTTGCAGCATAATATGATAACATCCAATTGGTATATTCCCCAATTTTTACTTTCTCCATATCCACTAAACTTGCACCATCAATATCAAAATTAGTTGGTTCAACATTACCAACACAAGGTCCTACAACACAAGGTAGTGTTGTTGGGTCAGCAAATATAATGGTTTTTAACACTTGGAATGGAGTTAATTCTACTTGTTCCAAATCATTTGTTTGGTCATTAAGTTTAGTAGCCGTAGTCCCCGCCAATTTCCCTTTAGCATTTGGATTTTTCTTAAGTGCTTCCTCGGACGGAACAACCAAATTGTCATCTAATACTTTGAACCTTGAGTTCTCTAAGATTAGTTTTTTTAATATTGATTTAAATTTCATTATAAAATTTTTATTTATAAATATCTTTGAATTTCAAAATCTTTATTACTTATAAAATTATGGTATTTTTATGATAAACAATACAGATATGAAACAAGAAAAAAGTTGTAAGAGTTGTAAAAAAGGTTTAAGTGGCCAACAAATTGGGTTATTCGGATTATCATTATTTATCCTTGGGACATCAATTTACGGAACAATATTGTTATTCAAAAATATTATTTCCCTTTTCTATTAAATTTAACATTTAAATAGATAATCAAATCCCCAATATACTCACCCCTATATCCTTTTCCTTTTACCCTCAATGGTTTGGTTGAATCAAAATCATTCGGTAATTTGACAAGGATATTTCCATTTGGGTGGGGTATTTCAAGATTTTCTTTGGTTAAATCTTCCAAATTTAGATATGATTGATATATCAAATGATTTTCTCTCTTCTCAAAATTATCTTGTGGTTTAACAAATACACGAATAATTAGATTGCCATATCCGCCACTAAAATAGTCACCTTTACCTTGTAATCTTAGGAATTGTCCTTCATCAATACCTTGTGGTATTTTGATCCTAATTGAATCTTTTTTGGGGTTTGTACCAGAACCACCACATCCATTACAAACTTTCTTAAATAACTCACCAACACCTCTACAAGCATTACAAGGTTGTCTGATGACTTGTTGAAAGAACCCTGAACCTATTGTTATTGTTGTATGTCCAGCACCATTACAATGAACACATCTTATCCTTTCACCACCAATTCCATTACAAGGCTCGCATTTAATCTTTCGTTCATATTCAAATGTCTTTTCAACCCCAATATATGATTCAAGACAACCAATTTCAACATTAAGAACTTTCTCAGGAGCATTGGTTTTTCGTTGTGTAAATCCCCCATTGAAGAAGTCATTAAACATATTACCTAAATCACCAAATGGATTTTTTCTTTGGTTATCGTATTGTTGTCGTTTGGTATCATCACCCAATATATCATATGCTTGGGATATCTTTTTAAACTTCTCTTCATCACCACCTTTGTCTGGATGATGTTCCATTGCCAACTTTCTATAAGTCTTTTTAATTTCATCTGGGGTTGCAGTTTCAGTTACACCCAATATGTCATAGTAATTTTCCATTATTTATATTATTTAAAGTCTAATTATTTTTATATTATGAACTACCAAATAGTCCTATTCAAAAATAAAGAAAAGAAAAAAATAATCAACAAGTTTATTACTTTTGATAAGGCAAAGAAGTGTTATGACAATATGTTAAAGAAAAGTGAAAATGTTATTTTCAATGTTCAAACTCAGAATGGAAAACCTTGTAATTATGAAATTGCCTTAATCGGAAAAGATAAACGAAAGGATCCGATATATCTTAAGGATAGTTTAGGCAGGAATGTTAAAGTTGAATTGGATACTGATGAATTCAGTATTATTAAAATTCATCAATACAATAAGGAAGAATCATTTTTGGATTACAAGACTAAAAATAAAATAACCACCAACCAATTTATAAACAAATATTTAAAGGGTGGTGGGTTAAAAATGATATCAAAACTTAACAATAAGATTGTTCTTCAGAATGAAGAAAAAATAAATCTTTTTACATTCAAGAGTGAAGAAGATGCTTTCAGATTCACCGATGTGTTGTCAAATTTATTTGTTAAAACGAATCGTAAAGATTGTATGGTTGTTAATGATTATTCCACAATACAGAGGAAGTCATTATATGATATGTTGGTTGATAATGGTTTCTCTAGGGAGTATCTCCAGACATATTCAACTGCGTTTCTTTTAAAAAAATAAATTCAGTTCCAGATATATCTATTTTAAATTGGTTGGTGTTTGAAAAATCATTCACTTGTAATTTAATCATATTGAAATCATTGTCATTAAGTGAATATACAACCACCACTTTTGAGTTTGGTATTATATCCAATAATCCATCTGACACCATTGCCATTTTTTGGATTATCCCATTAACACCTTCTTGATTCTTTGCCATATTGTTAGTTTCTTTGGTTTTTGTGGTAAAATATCTTCCTTTTTATATTTTTTGATTTCCTTGATTGTTTCAAGTTTTTGAAGGTTGGTTAGTTCTTCATCTTTTTTGATTTCTTTATCGTACCACTCCATCTGTGCTGATTTGTTCTTCATTGTCTTCCAGTTTTAATTTTTGTTTGGGTTCATTTATTTGGAAATTAAGACCTTTCAATTTTTCTAAATTTTGTTTTTCAAAAATAACCTTAAGTTCATTAACCTTATCCTCAAATAATTTGTCTTTTTCTTCCCTCTCTTTGTTGTACTTGATTATGTTGCAAATATTTTGATATACCCTTTCCACATCAGATTCGTTAAATTCACTTACATATGAAAACAATCTTTCATTTGGTATTGAACTTTGTTGTTCCATAATCTTGGTTTCATCAACATATTTCTTGGGTATTTTCCAAGTATTTGGAAAACTGATGTCAAAGGATAAATATGTCTCAATCTTTCTTACAGATTGGATATATGGAAATAGTGTTGAAAATTCTTTATATAAACTCATATTGTAATTAAGTATGTTATTATGTATGATATTGTCATTCCTAAAAATAT
>Ga0172373_10005028_pt1 | contig 18320 bp, 11 predicted proteins | sample Lak10m_2_FD_114546 | JGI IMG/M metagenome (GOLD analysis project Ga0172373, IMG submission 114546) | Freshwater microbial communities from Kabuno Bay, South-Kivu, Congo - kab_092012_10m | ecosystem: Environmental > Aquatic > Freshwater > Lake | place: Democratic Republic of the Congo...
CGCGGGAGCGTCCGCCCCCCGCCCCGGCCATGTTCTTCCACGCGCGCGCCTTCTCGGCGTCGAAGCCCGACTGCAGCGAGGCCTCCCCGAACTCGTCCCAGAGCGCACGCTTCTGCTCGTCGCCGAGCACGTCGTACGCGGCGCTGATCTCCTTGAAGCGGTCCTCGGCCCCGGGTTCGCGCGCGACGTCGGGGTGGTACTTGCGGGCCAGGGTCTTGAAGGCCTTTCGGATCGCGGCCTGGTCGGCGTCCTTCGACACACCCAGGACCTCGTAGGGGTTCTTCATGAGAGGGCTTCCTGACCGACAAGCTAGTCGCGGCGCCCCGATTCGGCTCGCCCGTGGCTCGCCTGGCCCCCCCCAGCCGCCAGCGTGGACGCGCGCGAACCGGCCGTGGTACCGTGGTGACCGCGCCTCCCCCAGGCGCCTCGAGGAGATCCCATGGTCCGCGCGGCCCTGCCCATCCTTTTCTGCCTTGCCCTGGCGGGCTGCGAGTCCGAGCGTCCCAAGTGGACCCCGGGCGAGCCGAACGAGAGCGACGCGGATGCGGACGCCGACGCGGACACCGACGCGGACGCGGACTCCGACACGGACGCCGACGCGGACGCCGATGCCGACACGGACACCGACACGGACACCGACACCGACACGGACACCGACACCGACACCGAGGAAGAGGGCTTCGAGGACCCGGGCGACGTGGTCGACTTCAACGTGACGGACGGACTCGTGGAGGTCCCCCTCACCGACGTGGGCGGGGAGTCCAACCGGGAGCAGGAATTCCTCCTGATCCTCATCACGAACGCCACCTTGGACACCGGGTATCGGCTTCGGTACTACCCGAACTCCCGGATGGCGATGCCACCCCCGCCGCGCACCTCCCCCATCCTGGAGCGCGTGCGCCGGGCCCACGTCCCGCGCCCCGTCGCCTCCCCGCCGCCTCCGGACGAGACCCTCGATCCGGGGGACATCGGCACCGCCCACGCCGAGTTCCTGATCCGGAACGACCTCACCGACACGGCCTCCACCGGGTACTCCACCGCCTCGGCCACGCTGTGGGCGCTGGGTGAGAAGGTCGCCATCTGGGTCGACGACGACACCCCAGTGGACTGGGACACCGACTGTGACGGCACGATCGACGTGGTGGCCGACGACCCCGCCTACGGCTTCGACAACTGCGACCTCAACACGGTCGTGGAGATCCTCGACCAGAACGTCTTCCCCAACGTGACCGGCCTCTACGGCGACGTCTCGGACATCAACGGCGACGGGGTGGTGAACGTCGTCATCACCCCCGAGCTGAACAACATCACCACCACCAGCTCGGACGAGGCGGACTGGGAGCACGTCCTCTCGTCGTACACCGAGCCCGAGGTGGACCTCACCGACTTCGACCGCAGCTCCAACCCGGGCAGCGACGAGCAGGAGGTCATCTACGTCTTCGCCCCGGACCCCTACGGCTTCTACAACCCCAACGTCCAGCCCACCGTGGACGCCTTCACCAGCTACGAGCTCATCGGTGAGGTGGCGCGAGGTCTGACCGCGCTCATCACCTACAACCAGCACGTGATCGTGAACGGCGGGGACCCGGAGGAGGCCTGGGTCAACGACATGCTGGGGACGCTCGCGGCCGACCTCTGCGGGTTCGGCGCGGCGACCTACACCGACGTGTGGGAGTACCTCGACGCGCCGCACCTCTACCCGTTGCAGTCGGAAGAGGAGGAAGGCAGCCTCGAGACCCTGAACCGAGGGGCGCCCTACCTCTTCGGTCGGTTCCTCTACGAGCAGGCCGAGGCCGACAGCGCCGGCTCGGGAGCGGCGCTCCTGAGCGCGATCGCCCAGTCCGCGAGCACGGGCACCGACGCCGTGATCGACGGCCTTGGGGCCTCGGACGTGACCGACTACGTCATCGCCTGGCAGGTCGCCCTCGCGGTGACCGGGCTCGAGGCCGAGGATGGCTCGCCGCTGGTGGACCCGACCGAATGGGTCCAGTACAGCGATGCCACCACGATCTCGGCGCCCCCCTCCTCGCCCGGCGCCTACTACGGGGCCAACGGCTACCAGCTCGGCATCAACATCCGCGGGGACAACCACGCAGCCACCGGCGGGACGACCGACGACCCCGAGGTGCTGCCCTACACCGTCCACGTGGACGGCTCGGACAGCTACATCTACACCCCCGGGTTCGAGTTCACCGGGTTCATCGAGGGGGGCATGGCCGCCCAGGTGGTCCGCCTGACCGGCATCACCTACGACGACGCGCTGATGCAGGTCCAGGCCACCGAGAACAACCTCATCGGCGCGGTGGTTCGCATCAACAACCCGAGCACGCCCGACTACGCGGTCGAGTCGATCTACTCGGCCACCGACGCCAACCCCATCGATCTTCCGGCCTTCCCCACCGACGGCTCCATGATCCACGGGGTGGGCGAGATCACCGACTCCACCACCACCACCACCATCAGCGCCGACGGCGACGAGTCCACGGCGAACGTGGAGGACACGGACCGGTGGCTGCTCGACCTCACGGACCGGGCGGAGACGGAGATCCACCTCCACATCTGGCTCGACCGGCACTTCGAGGACAGCACCTCCTCGGTCGGCCCGGACGACCCCTGGATCGCGCTCGTGCCGCGGGACCTGCTGCCCGAGCCCACCGTGGACGGCACCCGCACCAACGAGGCCTGCGACGGGGCGCCCGAGTTCACCTTCCCGGTCTCCATGCTGGAGTACCTCTACTACCAGCAGTTCCTGTCCAGCTCGCTGAGCAGCGACTCCGACGAGGAGTTCGACGCGTGCGGCGCAGCTTCCGAGGACACCGGCGCGACCTGTGCCGACGACTGGGACGGGGACGGCGTCAGCGACGGCGACGAGCCGGCGCCCGAGAGCTTCGCCGACCAGGTGGCGGTCCAGGCCTGCACGCTGGGCGACGCCTACACCGGTCCGTCCTGGGACCTCTCCTGGGCTGACATCGACGAGCAGGACGAGGACGAGCTCCCCAGCTACGACACCGAGTACAACACCGGTGGACGCTCGGGCCCCGACGGCGAGGAGGCGTTCATCGACGTCGTGGTGCCCGGCGGGTACGAGTACCTGCTGGTGGTGGGCGCGAACGGCGGTACCGGCGTGTATGAGCTCTCGGTCCGCGAGATCCTCTGAGCCCTCCGTCGTCGACTCCGCCCGAAGAGCCCGCCCCTCCGGCTGAGCTGGTGCCGGCGGACCCTCGTGAGGTCCGCCGCTCGGTCCTGCTCTTCCTCGCCTCCTTCGCGTCGGTCTGGGTGACCTCCGGGTGGCCGGCCGCCGCGGCGGGGATCGAGACGGCCTGGACCGACGGGCTCATGTTCGCCGCGGGCCTGATGGGGATCCTCCTCGCCCACGAGATGGGGCACTACGTGGTGGCGCGACGGCACGGCTTCGCGCTCTCGCCGCCCTGGTTCCTGCCCTTCCCGCTCCCACCGCTCGGCACGCTGGGGGCGGTGATCCGCCTGCGCTCGCTGCCCCGGAGCCGCACCGCGCTCCTGGAGATGGGGGCCGCCGGTCCGCTCGCGGGCGGGGTGGTCGCGTTCGCGCTGCTGGCGCTGTTCCTCCCCCACTTCCGGCCCACCCCGGCCGACCTGCCCGCCGACGCGGTCTACTTCAACGACCCCCTGATGGCGAAGCTCCTGGGCCTCCTGCTGACGGGGGAGGTGCCCGCCCTGGACGCGGTCTACCATCCGCTGGCCTACGCGGGGTGGGCCGGCTGCCTGGTCACCGGCATCAACCTGCTCCCGCTCGGGCAGCTCGACGGCGGGCACGTGTTCGGGGCGCTCTTCCCGCGCCGGGCGCGCTGGTTCTCCCGGCTCCTCCTCGCGGGCGCGGTGGTCGGGGCGTGGTGGAACACCGGGTGGCTCGTATGGGGCGCGCTCGTATGGCTGCTCGGCGCCTGGCGACCCCTGGAGGTCCCGCCCGACGTGCCCCTGACCCGCCGGGCCCGCTGGGTGGCCGCCGCGACGGTGCTCCTCTTCGTCCTCACCTTCATGCCCGCGCCGGTGGTGGGGTCCGACCTCCCGACCCTCATCGAGAAGCTCAGCGCCCCCCCGCCCGACGAAGCCCCGGCGGACCTTTCCGGATAGCTCCCCCGGCATGGGTCTCCTGCTCGCGCTCGTCCTCTCCGCCTTCGCCGCCTCGACCTACGTGGTGGAGAGCCGCCCGGTCGAGAGCCGGTCCGTGGCGGAGCAGCTCGTGGTGAAGCTCCAGGCGGCGGGCATCCCGGCGCACGTGGTCCGGCGGTTCCGCCTCGGCCACGGCTGGGAGTTCGTGCTCCTCGTGGACGGTCTCCCCGCGGAGGCCGACGCGCAGGCCACGGCCGCCCGCCTGCGCGACGAGTTCGGGCTGGCGCCGTCGATCCTCCGCCTCGACGAGGGGGGCAAGACGGCGGCGGCGCCGACCGCGGCTCCCAGCGCGGAGACGAAGGCGCGGACGGCGGCCGACTGGATCGCGGACGCGGTGGCGGCGCATGGCGGGGCCTCGGGCGGGGCCCGGCGCCTGTCCATGGCGAGCTCGGTGCACGTCGTCTACGAGCGGACCGCCCGGCTCGAAGGGAAGGACGCCACCGTCCGGCACGACTACTGGCGCATCCCGGACTCCCGGCGGCTCAAGGTCGACACGCAGGGCTCCGGCGTGGACAGCGTGGCGGTGCTCACCCCCAAGGGCGCCTGGGTGCTCGCCGGGGGGGCGGTCACGTCCCGCGACATCGGCGTGCTGCTGGAGACGGTGGACGCCTTCGCGCCCGAGGCCGTGCTCACCGTGGCCCTGGACGTCGCCCCGCTCCTGGCCGAGCCCGAGGTCGCCCGCTTCTCGCTCCTGGAGGGGGCCGAGGGGGTGGTCCGGCTCGGCGCCGGGTCGGACCAGGGCGGGCTCTCCTACGTCGACCTCGACCCGGCCACCCGCCGGGTGGTGCGGGTCCGCTACGTGACCGAAGGCGGGCCGATCGAGTGGGAGCTGCGGGGGTGGCGGGAGGTCAGCCCCGGGGTCCTGGTGCCCGCGGAGGTCCGGATCGAGCGGGCCGATGGCCGGATCGAGCGGATCCGCGTGGTGAGCTTCGAGGTGGGCGCGACGCCGCCCGAGGGGACCTTCACCGCGCCCACGGTGGCTGGCTGACCGGGCTTCGCCTGTAGGGCTCTGCCTTGACACTCGGCGGGCTTCGTATAGAAGGCGTGCCGCCGGGAGGCTGCTCGCCACCGTGTGGCGGCGTGCCGCCCCGCGGTCGCTGGTGTGGCTCAATCGGTAGAGCACCCGCCTTGTAAGCGGGTGGTTGCGGGTTCGAGTCCCGCCGCCAGCACTGCACATCGTCGTTTCTTGTCGGGGAGATGCCCGAGTGGCCAAAGGGAGCGGGCTGTAAACCCGCCGGCATCCGCCTACAGTGGTTCGAATCCACTTCTCCCCACCATCCACGGTCGCCACGCGACACGCGGGAGTAGCTCAGTTGGTAGAGCATCAGCCTTCCAAGCTGAGGGTCGCGGGTTCGAGTCCCGTCTCCCGCTCCATCCACTTCTTCAGCCCTTGTAGCTCAGTGGTAGAGCACCCCCTTGGTAAGGGGGAGGTCGGCAGTTCAATCCTGCTCGAGGGCTCCATTCTCAAGAGGGAACCACCATGGCCAAGGCAAAGTTCGAGCGCAACAAGCCGCACGTGAACATCGGGACGATCGGTCACGTCGACCACGGGAAGACGTCGCTGACGGCGGCGATCACGAAGGTGCTCTCGGAGACCGGTGGCGCGACCTTCATGGCGTACGATCAGATCGACAAGGCGCCGGAAGAGAAGGCGCGCGGGATCACGATCAACACGGCGCACGTGGAGTACGAGACGGCGAAGCGTCACTACGCGCACGTCGATTGCCCGGGCCACGCGGACTACATCAAGAACATGATCACGGGCGCGGCGCAGATGGACGGCGCGATCCTGGTGGTGTCGGCGGCGGACGGCCCCATGCCGCAGACGAAGGAGCACGTGCTGCTGGCTCGTCAGGTGAACGTCCCGTACATCGTGGTGTTCCTGAACAAGTGCGACATGCTGGACGACGCGGAGCTCCAGGAGCTGGTGGAGATGGAGGTGCGCGAGCTCCTCTCGTCCTACGAGTTCCCGGGCGACTCGGTCCCGGTGATCCGGGGCTCGGCGGTGCTGGCGCTCCAGGGGGACACCTCGGAGATCGGCAAGCCGGCGATCCTGAAGCTGATGGCGGCGGTGGACGAGTACATCCCGACGCCGGTGCGCGACGTGGAGAAGCCCTTCCTGATGCCGGTCGAGGACGTGTTCACGATCTCGGGTCGCGGGACGGTGGCGACGGGCCGCGTCGAGCGTGGGATCGTCCGGGTGGGCGACTCGCTCGAGATCGTGGGCTTCAAGGACACCCGCACCACCACGTGCACGGGCGTGGAGATGTTCCGCAAGCTCCTGGACCAGGGGCAGGCGGGGGACAACGTGGGGCTCCTGCTCCGCGGCGTGGAGCGCGCGGACATCGAGCGCGGCCAGGTGATCGTGAAGCCGAAGTCGGTCACGCCGCACACGAAGTTCAAGGCCGAGGCGTACATCCTGAAGAAGGAGGAGGGCGGTCGTCACAAGCCGTTCTTCAACGGGTACCGGCCGCAGTTCTACTTCCGGACCACGGACGTCACGGGCGTGATCGACCTGAAGGAAGGCACCGAGATGGTCATGCCGGGCGACCGGGTGGAGATGACCATCACGCTGATCACCCCGATCGCCATGGAGAAGGGGCTCCGTTTCGCCATCCGTGAGGGTGGCCGCACCGTCGGCGCCGGCGTCGTCGCCGACATCATCCAGTAGCGCCGTCGCGCGGACCGCGCCGGAGCGGCGCGGTTCGATCGTTCCCGGCTGCGGGTGCAAGAAACTCGCTTGCAGGATTCGTGCCACTCGGATAAGCGTGGCCGGCTTTTGCGTCCCCATCTCAGCGTCGGCAGGAGACCGTGGAAAACCAGCGTGGAGTAGCCCTCACCTTCATCATCGGCGCCATCGCCGCGGGCGTGCTCGTGCGCTCCGTGGTGTGGAGCACGATGCAGGCGATGGTATGGGAGGATCCGGCGTTGGCCGGGCCTTTCACGCTCTCCTGGTTGCTCGGTGTGCTTGGCGGCGTGATCGGGTTCTTCGCCATCATGCGTCACTCGACGTCCACGGCCTTCGTGGACGAGACCATCTCCGAGCTCCGCAAGGTCACCTGGCCTTCGCGGGACGAGACGATGGGGAACACCGGTGTCGTCGTCGGCGCCACCGTGTTCTTCGCGTTGCTCCTGGCGGTCTACGACTTCGCGTGGGCTGAGATCACCCAGTTGTTCCTCTACTCTTCCGGCTGATTCGCCCCGTTCGCGGGGTGAGCTGTCAGAGGTCGCTTTCCCATGGCCATGGCCTGGTACGTCGTTCACACCTACTCCGGCTTCGAGAACAAGGCGAAGCAGGCACTCGAGGAGCGCATCAAGCTCTTCGACCTCCGCTCGAAGTTCGGGCGCGTGCTCGTGCCGACGGAAGAGGTGGTCGAGGTCAAGAACGGCCAGAAGCGGACCACCACCCGCAAGTTCTTCCCCGGGTACATCCTCGTCGAGATGGAGATGGACAACCAGTCCTGGCACGTCGTCAAGGAGACCCCGAAGGTGACGGGCTTCGTGGGCGCCACCCGCAACCCCCCGCAGATCCGGGAGGAGGAAGTCCTCCGGCTCATGGGGCAGCTCGGTGGGGAGGAGGCGCGGCCGAAGCTGGCGCTCTCCTTCGAGCGCGGCGAAGAGGTGCGGGTGGTCGAAGGGCCGCTCTCGCCGATGACCGGCAAGGTCGAGGAAGTCGACACGGCGCGCGGTCGTCTGCGCATCACGGTCACCATTTTCGGACGGTCCAACCCGGTGTGGTTGGAGTTCTCCAAGGTCGAAAAGGTCGGGTAGTGCGCCCCTAGGGGCTGGAGTCAGGCCATGGCAAAGAAGGTCGTCAACCAGATCAAGCTGCAGATCGTGGGCGGGAAGGCAACCCCCTCTCCCCCGGTCGGGCCCGCGCTCGGCCAGGCCGGCGTGAACATCCCGATGTTCGTGAAGGAGTTCAACGCCCGCACCGCGCACATGGCGGCGGAGAACGTGGTGGTCCCGACCATCATCACCGTCTACAGCGACCGGTCGTTCACCTTCATCACCAAGCCGCCCCCCACGGCGGTCCTGCTGGTGAAGGCCGCGAAGGCGGAGAAGGGCTCCGGCGAGCCCAACAAGAAGAAGGTGGGCAGCGTCACGCGCGCCCAGGTCGAGGAGATCGCCAAGATCAAGCTCCCCGACATGAACACCACGAACCTCGCCGCCGCGATGCGGCAGGTCGAGGGGACCGCCCGCTCCATGGGCGTCGAGGTCAAGTAGCTTCAACCATCTTTGTGCCGGATTTCTGGGGGAGGAGCTCGCCACTCCGATGGACCCCGCCGGTACAGGATCCCACGCGTGCAGAACGGCGCCCGGCTGCGCGTGCGGTGGTCTCAGGGAGTGTGAATGGCAACAAGAGGCAAGCGTTGGAGGAACGTCCGCAAGGCGGTCGATCCCACGACGCGGTATTCGCTCGAGGCGGCGGTGGACCTGTTGAAGTCCTCTGCCGGCGCGAAGTTCGACGAGTCCGTCGACGTCGCGGTGCGCCTCGGCGTCGACCCCAAGCACGCGGATCAGATGGTCCGCGGCGCGTGCGCGCTGCCGCACGGCACCGGCAAGACGGTGCGCGTGCTGGTGTTCGCACAGGGGGACGCCGCTCGTGCCGCGAAGGACGCGGGTGCGGACTTCGTCGGAGCGGACGAGTTGATCGACAAGATCAACAACGAGGGCTGGACCGACTTCGACAAGGCGGTGGCCACGCGGGATCTCATGGGCAAGGTCGGCAAGCTCGGCCGTGTCCTCGGTCCCCGCGGCCTGATGCCGAACCCGAAGATCGGAACGGTCGTCGGTCCCGAGCAGATCGCGGAGACCGTCCGCGAGCTGAAGGGCGGCAAGATCGACTTCCGGGTCGAGAAGGCCGGCATCGTCCACGCCGCGGTCGGCAAGGCGTCCATGTCCGCGGAGGCGCTGCGGGCCAACGTGCTCGCGCTGGTGCAGCAGCTGCTGAAGCTGAAGCCCGCCACCGCCAAGGGCACCTACCTCAAGGGTGTCGCGATCTCCTCCACGATGGGCCCGGGCATCCGGGTCGACGTGAACGAGCTCGCGCGCCAGGCGGAGGCGTAGACCATGAACCGCACCGAAAAGTCCGCGCTCGTCGAAGCGCTCGGCGGGGTCGCCCGCAACACCCCGTTCATCGTGGTCACCGAGTACCGCGGAACGAAGGTGTCCGAGATCAACGGGCTCCGTCGTGAGCTCGAGAAGAACGGGATGTCCTACAAGGTCATGAAGAACACGCTGATCAAGCGTGCCTTCGCCGACGTGGGCGTCTCCGGGCTCGACGGTCAGCTCAAGGGCATGACCGGCGTGCTCTTCTCCGGCCCCGACGGGATCGCCTCGGCCCGCGTGCTGAAGGACCTCCTCAAGACCTACCCCACCGTCCAGGTGCGGGCCGGCTTCTTCGACGGCGGCTCCATCAGCGGCGACGCCGTGAAGATCGTGTCGGAGCTGCCCGGGAAGCCGGAGCTCCTCGCCCGCCTGCTCGGCACCATCGTCGAAGGGCCCCGCCAGCTCGTGCGCGTCATTGCCGCGCCCGGCCAGCAGCTCGTCACCGTGCTCAAGAACTACGAGAACAAGCTCTCCGAGGCCTCCTCGGCCTGACTGTCCGAGGCGTCTGCCTCACTCACCTACCCACGAACCATTCGGAGTTTCTAATGTCCCTCTCCCAGAACGACGTCGTCGACTACATCAAGAACCTCAAGCTCGCCGAGGTCAAGGCCCTCGTCGAGGCGCTGGAGAAGGAGCTCGGCGTGTCCGCCGCCGCCCCCGTGATGGCGATGGCCGCTGGCCCCGCCGCCGGTGGTGCCGCTGCCGCCGCCGCTCCCGTCGAGGAGCAGACCGAGTTCGACGTGATCCTCGCCGCCGCCGGCGACAAGAAGATCGACGTCATCAAGGTCGTCCGCCAGCTCACCAACCTCGGCCTCAAGGAAGCCAAGGACCTGGTCGAGGGCGCGCCCAAGCCGGTCAAGACCGCGGTGTCCAAGGACGACGCGGCCGCGGCCAAGAAGGCGCTCGAGGAAGTCGGCGCCAAGGTCGAGGTCAAGTAATCCCTTCCGGGGTCTTCCCGACCGGGGGCGGGCGAGGGATCGTCCGCCCCCAACCCAAGGCGACCTCTCTCCGGGGGGTCGCCTCGTGGCGCTGAGCATGCCTTCCCGGACCCCCCCTCCTTCGCGCGCGGGCCTCCCTGGTGGTGCCGCGCCTCTTCTCTTCCCGGTGGTGGAGCCCGTCGACGTCGACGTCGCCCCTGCCCCGCCTTTCGTCTGGAGCACCTGATGGCTGATCTGCTCGCGAACAATTTCAAGTTCCGGCGCTCCTTCTCCAAGACCCCGGTCGTCCCCGTGGACAACCTGATCTCGGTCCAGAAGGAGTCCTACGACCAGTTCCTCCAGGACGCCGTCCCCTCCGAGGAGCGCCTCAACATCGGCCTTCAGGCCGTGTTCAAGAGCGTGTTCCCCATCCGGGACTTCAGCGGCAAGGCGGAGCTGCAGTTCGTCTCGTACGAGCTCGAGCAGCCCAAGTACGACGTGGACGAGTGCCGCGAGCGCGGCATGACCTTCTCGGCGCCGCTCAAGGTGACCGTGCGCCTCGTGGTCTGGGAAGTGGACCCCGAGTCCGGCCGCCGGAAGGTCTACGACATGAAGGAGTCCGACGTTTACTTCGGCGAGATCCCGCTGATGACGGACAACGGCACCTTCATCGTGAACGGGACCGAGCGCGTCGTGGTGTCGCAGCTGCACCGCTCCCCCGGCATCTTCTTCGACGAGAATCCGTCCAAGACGGGCGGCGCCGGGAAGACCATCTTCTCCGCGCGCATCATCCCCAACCGCGGCTCCTGGATCGACTTCGAGTTCGACACCAAGGACATCCTCTACGTCCGCATCGACCGGCGCCGGAAGCTCCCGGCCACCGTGCTCCTGCGCGCGCTGGGCTACAACACCGAGGACCTCCTCAACCACTTCTACCAGCGTGAGCGGTACTTCAAGACCGCGGCGGGCTGGTCCAAGGAGTCGTCCACCGACCTGCTCCAGATCCAGGCCGCGGCGATGGACGTCACCCACCCCGAGACGGGGGAGGTGCTGGTCAAGAAGGGCGCCAAGTACGCCAAGCCGGCCCAGAAGAAGCTGAAGTCCGCCGGCCTGATGCGCGAGGTGGTGCAGCTGGTCGAGGGCAAGGAGAGCTCCGTCGAGGTGGGCATCGTGCCCGTGCCGGACGACGAGTTCATCGGCAAGGTCAGCGCCTACGACGTCGTGGACATGCAGACCGGCGAGATCCTCGTCGAGTGCAACGAGGAGATCTCCCGTGACCACGTCGCGCTCATGCTCGAGCGCGGGGTGGAGGACATCGAGGTCCTCTTCATCGACGGCAAGTTCGTCGGCTCCTTCCTCCGCGACACCCTCGCGGTGGACAAGATCGCCACCAAGGAGGAGGCGGTCATCGAGATCTACCGCCGGCTCCGCCCGGGCGATCCGCCCACCTACGACGCGGCTGACGCCCACTTCCACAACCTGTTCTTCAACGCCGAGCGCTACGACCTCTCCCAGGTCGGTCGCCTCAAGCTGAACCACAAGCTCGGCCTCGAGTACCCCCTCGATCAGATCACGCTGACCCGCGAGGACATCCTCAAGGTCGTCCAGTACCTGATCAACCTCAAGAACAAGAAGGGCGAGGTGGACGACATCGACCACCTCGGCAACCGCCGCGTGCGCGCGGTGGGAGAGCTGCTCGAGAACCAGTACCGCGTCGGCCTGGTGCGCATGGAGAAGGCGATCAAGGAGCGCATGTCGCTCTCCGAGATCGAGGCCCTCACGCCCGCGGACCTGATCAACGCGAAGCCGGTCTCCGCCGTGGTCAAGGAGTTCTTCGGGTCCTCCCAGCTCTCCCAGTTCATGGACCAGACGAACCCGCTCTCCGAGGTCACCCACAAGCGCCGTCTCTCGGCCCTCGGGCCGGGCGGTCTGACCCGCGAGCGCGCCGGCTTCGACGTCCGCGACGTGCACCCCACCCACTACGGTCGCATCTGCCCCATCGAGACGCCGGAAGGCCCGAACATCGGCCTCATCGCGTCGCTCTCGACCTACGCGCGGGTGAACCAGTACGGGTTCATCGAGTCGCCCTACCGGCTCCTGAAGGACGGCAAGGTCACCGACGACATCAAGTACTTCTCGGCGCTGGAAGAGGAGAACCACATCATCGCCCAGGCCACCACGGCCGCGGCCGGTGACGGCACCCTCTCCGAGTCCCTGGTGTCCGCCCGCAAGGACGGCGAGCCCTCGCTCGTCGCCCGCGAGCAGGTCACGCTCATGGACGTGTCGCCGAACCAGCTGGTGTCGGTCGCCGCCTCGCTCATCCCCTTCCTCGAGAACGACGACGCGAACCGCGCGCTCATGGGCTCGAACATGCAGCGCCAGGCGGTGCCGCTCATCCGTACCGAGGCCCCGCTCGTGGGCACCGGCATGGAGGGCACCGTGGCCCGCGACTCCGGCGTCACGACCACCGCGCGTCGCTCGGGCTGGGTCGACTACGTCGACGCCGGCCGGATCGTGGTCAAGTGCGACGACGAGACGGGCGAGGGCATCGGCGACGACGTCGACATCTACAACCTCACCAAGTTCACCCGCTCCAACCAGAACACCTGCATCAACCAGAAGCCGGTGGTGCGCGCGGGCGACCGCGTGGAGAAGGGTGCGGTCATCGCGGACGGCCCCGCCACCGACACCGGCGAGCTCGCGCTCGGCCAGAACGCGGTCGTCGCGTTCATGCCCTGGCAGGGGTACAACTTCGAAGACTCGATCCTGATCTCCGAGCGGATCGTGATGGAGGACTACTTCACCTCCATCCACATCGAGGAGTTCGAGGTCTCCGCCCGCGACACCAAGCTGGGTCGCGAGGAGATCACCCGGGACATCCCGAACGTGGGCGAGGAGGCCCTGAACAACCTCGACGACAGCGGCATCATCCGCATCGGCGCCGAGGTGAAGCCGGGCGACATCCTTGTGGGCAAGATCACCCCGAAGGGCGAGACCCAGCTCTCCCCCGAAGAGAAGCTCCTCCGGGCCATCTTCGGCGAGAAGGCCGGCGATGTGAAGGACACCTCGCTCCGGGTCCCCCCGGGCGTCGAGGGCACGGTCATCGGCGCGCAGATCTTCGCCCGCGAAGGCGTGGAGAAGGACCAGCGCACGGTGGAGATCGAGTCCTACCAGGTGGCGCGCATCAACCGCGACCGCGACGAGAAGCTCCGCACCGTCCGTGACTCGGCGGCCCGTCAGCTCGGCCGCGTGCTCAGGGGCCAGAAGGCCGCCGCCCGCATCCTCGACGACGTCACCGGCGCCGAGGTCGTGGCCCGCGGCGACACCTTCACCCCGGACCTCGTCAAGCGGCTCTCCTTCGACCAGTACGAGCGCATCCAGGTGGACGGCGACCACGCCGTGCAGGACCAGATCTTCGCCCTCGTGGACAAGGTCCGCGAGAAGGAAGACGAGATCCGCAGCAAGTACGCCGCGAAGATCGAGCGCCTCACCAAGGGCGACGAGCTCCCGCCGGGCGTGATCAAGATGGTGAAGGTCTACGTCGCCATCAAGCGCAAGCTGCAGGTCGGTGACAAGATGGCCGGTCGCCACGGGAACAAGGGCGTCGTCTCCAAGGTGCTCCCCGTGGAGGACATGCCGTACCTCGAGGACGGCACCGCGGTGGACATCGTCCTGAACCCCCTCGGCGTCCCCTCGCGTATGAACGTCGGCCAGATCCTCGAGACCCACCTCGGGTGGGCCGCGAAGGGCATGGGCGCGGCCATCGGCCGGATGCTGGACGAGCAGTACACCCACGAGTCCCTGAAGGACTACCTGCGGAAGTGCTTCCCCGGTCAGCCCTCGGTGCTCGCGTTCATCGACTCGGCCGGCTTCGACGAGCTCAAGCAGTTCGCCGGGAAGTACCGGCGGGGCATCACCACCTCCACGCCGGTGTTCGCCGGCGCCGCGGAGTCCGAGATCAAGGACGCGCTGGAGATGGGCGGGCGCGACCGCGGAGGGCAGTCCCTGCTCTTCGACGGCCGCACCGGCGAGCCCTTCGCGAACCGCGTCACCGTCGGCGTGATGTACATGCTGAAGCTGCACCACCTGGTGGACGACAAGATCCACGCGCGGTCCATCGGGCCGTACTCGCTGGTCACCCAGCAGCCCCTGGGCGGCAAGGCGCAGTTCGGCGGTCAGCGCCTCGGCGAGATGGAGGTCTGGGCCCTCGAAGCCTACGGCGCCGCCTACTCGCTGCAGGAGTTCCTGACGGTGAAGTCGGACGACGTCCTCGGCCGCACCCGGATGTACGAGTCCATCGTGAAGGGCGAGAACATCCTCGAGGCGGGCCTGCCCGAGTCGTTCAACGTGCTCGTGAAGGAGCTCCAGAGCCTCGCGCTCGACGTGGAGCTCATCGAGGACAAGGAAGTCCTCCGCTCGTAGTTCATCGGGAACGGGGGCTCCGCGCCCCCGTGACCCGTCCCCCTCTCCACCTCGTGGTGGGCCGCTCCGGCGCCACCGCACCCTCCGACCCCGGGAGCTTTCGATGAAGGACGTCTACAATCTCTTCGAGAAGCCCAAGAACCCGCTCTCCTACGTCGCGGTGAAGATCTCGCTGGCCAGCCCGGAGAAGATCCGGTCCTGGTCGCACGGCGAGGTCAAGAAGCCCGAGACCATCAACTACCGCACCTTCAAGCCCGAGAAGGACGGTCTGTTCTGCGCCAAGATCTTCGGCCCGGTGAAGGACTACGAGTGCCTCTGCGGGAAGTACAAGCGCATGAAGCACCGCGGGATCACCTGCGAGAAGTGCGGCGTGGAGGTCATCCAGGCCAAGGTGCGTCGTGAGCGGCTCGGCCACATCGAGCTCGCCACCCCCGTCGCCCACATCTGGTTCCTCAAGAGCCTGCCCTCGCGGATCGGCAACCTCCTCGACGTCTCGCTGAAGGACCTCGAGAAGGTGCTGTACTGCGAGTCCTACATGGTCACCGACGTCGGTGAGTCCAACCTGAAGGAAGGGGAGATCCTCTCCGAGGAGGACTACCAGGAGGCCATCCGCACCTACGGGTACGGCAGCTTCGAGGTGGGCATGGGCGGCGAGGTCGTGCGCGACACGCTCGCCAAGATGGACATCGCCGACCTCTCCGAGACGCTGCGCACCGCCATGCGCGACACCTCCTCGGAGGCCATGCGCCGCAAGCACGCCAAGCGCCTGAAGATCATCGAGGCCTTCAAGGAGTCGAACAACAAGCCCGAGTGGATGATGCTCGAGGTGATCCCGGTCATCCCGCCGGATCTCCGCCCGCTGGTGCCGCTCGACGGCGGCCGGTTCGCGACCTCGGACCTCAACGACCTGTACCGCCGGGTGATCAACCGGAACAACCGGCTCAAGCGGCTCCAGGACCTCAACGCCCCCGAGATCATCATCCGCAACGAGAAGCGGATGCTGCAGGAGGCGGTGGACGCGCTGTTCGACAACGGGCGTCGCGGGAAGATCTTCACCGGGCCGAACAAGCGCCCGCTCCGCTCGCTCTCCGACATGCTCAAGGGCAAGCACGGCCGCTTCCGGCAGAACCTGCTCGGCAAGCGCGTCGACTACTCCGGCCGCTCGGTCATCGTGGTCGGTCCCGAGCTGCGCCTGCACCAGTGCGGGTTGCCCAAGAAGATGGCGCTCGAGCTGTTCAAGCCCTTCATCTACGCCCGCCTCGAGGAGCGCGGTCTGGTCACCACGATCAAGGCCGCCAAGAAGATGGTGGAGCGCGAGGAGGAGGAAGTCTGGGACGTGCTCGACGTGGTGATCAAGGAGCACCCGGTCATGCTGAACCGGGCGCCCACCCTGCACCGCCTCGGCATCCAGGCCTTCGAGCCCGTCCTCATCGAGGGGAAGGCCATCCAGCTGCACCCGCTCGTCTGCACCGCCTTCAACGCGGACTTCGACGGCGACCAGATGGCCGTCCACGTCCCGCTCTCGATCGAGGCGCAGATCGAGGCCCGCGTGCTGATGATGTCGACCAACAACATCCTCTCGCCCGCGCACGGCAAGCCGATCATCCAGCCCAGCCAGGACGTCGTCCTCGGCTGCTACTACACCACCCGGGAGCGGCGCTACGCCAAGGGCTGGGGCCGGACCTTCGAGTCCCCCGCCGAGGTGGAGATCGCGTATGACGCCGGTGAGGTCCACCTCCAGGCCCCGGTGAAGGTGCGCATGCCCGCGCCGGTGCTCGAGACCCGCATCCCCGAGCGCATCCCCGAGCTCAAGGACGCCCACCTCGTGGTCGGCGTGGACCTCTCCGCGACCGAGTCGCAGGTGTGGCACTTCCACCGCAGCCTCGGCACCCGCTACCCGGCCAACTCGGTCATCGCCGACGTGGCCTCCATCGGTGGCGACGTGGCGGTGCTGGTCGGCAAGGGCCAGGTGGACGCCGACGTGTCGGCCGCCATCCGGCTGAACCACCTCGACGACGAGGGCGGCGCCTGGATCTCCGGCGGTCGCAAGCCCCAGCTCGCGATCTCCGTGGGCCACGGCATCGGCAAGAGCGGCCACGCCAGCGCCCCCATCGGCGACACCGAGGTGGTGGAGCTGGACGTGCCCGGCATGACCGTGCGCGGGTTCCGGCTCCCGAAGCTGCGCGGCAACGCGCGGGTCGTGGGCGTGATCGCCCCCGCCATCCCCGCCGACGCCAAGGGCAACATCCTCGTCGACGCGCGCATGAACACCGCCGAGCGCCTCAAGGTGCTCCGCGAGGGCGTGAAGGCCCTGCGTGCCCGGTTCGACGAAGACCTGGTGATGGTCGTGGTCCCGGCCGGCTTCTTCGGCTTCCAGGGCCGGGTGCCGCTCCACACGGCGACCACGGACAACCCGGACTCCGAGGGCGCGGACGAGATGATGCAGACCACGGTGGGCCGCGTGCTCTTCTGGAGCATCGTCCCTCCCGAGCTGCCCTTCTCCCTCGTGAACCGTCCCCTCGGCAAGAAGCAGCTCGGTGAGCTCATCGACCGATGCTACCGGGTGTGCGGCGCGAAGAAGACCGTCCTCCTCGCCGACGCGCTCATGCAGATGGGCTTCAAGATGTCCACCGTCGCGGGCATCTCGATCTGCATCGACGACATGAAGATCCCGTCCAAGAAGGGCGAGATGCTGGAGAAGGCCTTCGCGGAGACCCGCGACACCGAGAACCAGTACAACGACGGCCTCATCACCGTGAAGGAGCGGTACAACAAGGTCGTCGACATCTGGTCCAAGGTCACCGACGACATCTCCCAGTCGCTGATCAAGGAGATCAAGGTCGACCGGATCAAGAGCCCCGAGGGCAAGGACGAGACGCAGGACAGCTTCAACGCCATCTGGATGATGGTGGACTCCGGCGCCCGCGGCTCGACCACGCAGATCCGGCAGCTGGCCGGCATGCGCGGCCTCATGGCCCGCCCTTCCGGCGAGATCATCGAGACCCCCATCACCGCGAACTTCCGCGAGGGCCTGACCGTCCTGCAGTACTTCATCTCCACCCACGGCGCCCGCAAGGGTCTCGCGGACACGGCGTTGAAGACCGCGAACTCCGGGTACCTCACCCGGCGTCTGGTGGACGTGGTGCAGGACACCATCATCACCGCGAAGGACTGCGGCACCCGCGCCTACATGGAGATCACCTCCCTCATCGAGGGCGGCGAGGTCATCGAGCACGTCGGCGAGCGCGTGCTCGGCCGCGTGGCGGCCGAGGACATCCTCGACCCCTACACCGACGAGCTCCTGGTGCCCCGCAACGGCCTCATCGACGAGACCGCGGTGGACAAGATCATCCAGGCGGGCGTGGACCGCGTCCGCATCCGGTCGGTCCTCACCTGCGACATGCGCTGGGGCGTGTGCGCGAGCTGCTACGGGCGCGACCTGGCCCGCGGCAAGCTGGTGAACGTGGGCGAGGCCATCGGCGTCATCGCGGCGCAGTCCATCGGCGAACCGGGCACGCAGCTGACGATGCGTACCTTCCACATCGGTGGCGCCGCATCGCGTGCCGCCGTGGCTTCCAGCGTGGACGCCAAGAGCGATGGTCACATCGGGTTCAACGCCACGATGCGCTACGTGACCAATGGCAAGGGCGAACTGGTGGTGATTTCTCGTTCTGGCGAGATCATCATCCTCGACCAGCACGGCCGCGAGCGCGAGCGTCA
>Ga0172373_10005029_pt1 | contig 18320 bp, 29 predicted proteins | sample Lak10m_2_FD_114546 | JGI IMG/M metagenome (GOLD analysis project Ga0172373, IMG submission 114546) | Freshwater microbial communities from Kabuno Bay, South-Kivu, Congo - kab_092012_10m | ecosystem: Environmental > Aquatic > Freshwater > Lake | place: Democratic Republic of the Congo...
CCTATTACAGCGCCCGCAGCGGTAGCGATATCTCTGCCACGCCCGTCGCCGATTTGGTTACCAATGGCTGCACCCATAATAGCACCTACAACACCTCCGCCCTGGCTACGACGTTCGACAGGCACTTGAGTGCATACCTGCTGATAAACAGTATTATACTTTGGTTGTTTATTGACAACTACTGCTACTTCCTGGTTATAGGTTTGAGTATGTGCTGTAATGGAGAAAAGGAGAGCCGCTGCTCCTACGCAAATTTTAATCATTGAATTACCTTAATAAGAACTTCTTGTTGCACACCGTTTACAATCATAGTAGATTTTTGATAGGTAATGCCATCGATTACTACATACTGTGGATCTACTACTGTAACAGGATTTTGCACTACTACAGGACGATCTATAATATACGGTCTAGTTAAAGCATAGGTTGTTATTCCACCTACTATAGCAGGGGCTACCCACCAACCATGATTATGATGCCAGTGCCTATTATGAAAGTGATGATTATTATGTACTCTACCGTGTGCTTCTGCCACACTGGCAAAGCATAAACCTAGGGCTCCGACAAAACCTATTACAAACTTACGCATGATACTTCTCCTATTTTGATAGACTCCGTAGGGCGTGTGGGTCCTCTATCTAGACTTATGAGCCTCTCACTCATACAAGATCTACAATCTTTACTCCTACCAGATATATTATTTAACGCCTTGCTCGCTAGAAAGTTTACACATTAGGATAAATTGCTCATATGCTTTACGTACAGCCTCATTTTCCATTATACGATTGGCTTCTTTAATTAAAGCGTCTACGCCAGCCTGTGCTATCGAGTCTAAACTGCTGCTGCCTAAACAACGACCACTTTCACCCCATACATCAATAAGATTTTGCCATGCTGCCTGTTCTTGTTCAGTCATAGGCTGTCTACGAGGTTTTACTGTATCTTCCTTAGTCATTGCTGTTAACATGGCATCTTTAGCAGTCAGGCCTGCTGCAATTAAAGGAGCATGTGCAGGACAAATGCGAAACTGCCTACTAGTAGAAGTAGGACGCACATCAATAAGGTGAGTACCCACTGGAAGGCTTTCCCCAAAATAATAATCATATTCTGCAACAGGGACATATTTTCTACCCACCTTTTCGTAAAAAACTTTCTTCATAGAATTCGCCTATGTTTATGTTCAAAAATTTCACATGCTGTCACCCATTTTATTTGTATTGGTTGAGGAGCATGACGTCCTTTATAGTGTAGCACACTGAAAACATGCTGTAAATAGTTTTTGAGCGACCAGGGATATCGTTTTTGCCAATTATAGGACTTGCCTTTTAACTGCTGTGGCCTAAACTTCTTTTGGTTTGAGTCCATTGCTATGTTTATCGTTTGGTGTATCAGGGTCTTGAAATAGTCTACGTTCTTGGGCAGTTAGGCGTTCGTTTCCTTTAGTCCATCCGTTATGCCTAGGATTACTACACATTGAACACTTTGGATCACCACAATTTACTGCGTAATGTTTCACAAACCTATGTGGTTCTTCTACAGGAACGTGGCGTGTTTTGGCTATTTTAACCTGTTTGTTTACTGCGTTTTGATCTTTCTGGAGTCTCTTACTGTGTTTGTATTTTGAAACTGTATCGCTCATACCTCCTCCTTTCCGTTATTGTAGCAATAAACTAGTTCATGGTCAAGTTATTTTGATTGGTTCTATTTTATTGTTATCTGAAGCATACACATTAGTACTACCTGTTTTGATAGGACCTTTGGTAGTATTGTCAGCCATTCTGGCTATTGGTTTATTTTCTACAAAAACAGAACGAGCACCTTGAACCACAGTAGCACCACGTGCTGTTACAGAACCGGCATGTGCTGTAAGTCTATCATTGGTGTATACAGTTTTAGCACCTGATACGATTACACTGTCTGCATAATCAACACCGACTCGTGCTGTTTTTCTATATGCCATTATCTATCAGGGGGAATAGGAGAAAAAGTGAACCTCCCTGTTCCGGCACCAGCATTTATTAGATTCTTAGCAGCCTTGCTGGCAACTTCGTCTGGATTAACCACAGCATTTGCGACAGTGACTAATTTTAATTTTATCAGTGCATTTTCAAATGTAGTCTTAGCCCATGTAACTGCTTCAGTTTGTAATATATAATTTGTAGCACCTGATATAATACTATTACTGACATCATTAATAGCAGTTGTAAATGCTGTAGTTGTCCTCATTAATGTTGAGTTTGTAATTTGTTGTTCTGCAACTTTCTTAAAATCAGGTGCCGGCGCAGGTTCTATATCATTACGTTCTAATGCAGCCAGTGTTTCACGTTGTTGAAAATTGTTGTTATTAATTTGATCACTAACGGCTATACCCTGGAGTGCGGCTATATTGTTTAGGGTATTTCCTATTGTTTTCATGGTTGCACTTAATTCATTTATTGAGCTCGATATTTTTACAGAATTGTCATTAAGATCCATTAAGGTATTGCTAATTGTTCCTAGCACAGCGGCCTGATTGGCTTCGCTATTTCTAATACTTGCCGGATTTAAAAGAGCAACTTCACCCCAGTTTTTTTCTATGCTTAATAAAATATTCTGTAATTGCCCCAGCATAGCCAGTGCAATGGCCTTGTCTTGTAAACTGTCTATTTTTTCAAGAGCAGTTTGTGCCTGTATAGCACCGGCTACCACTGGATCGATATTAATTGTTGCCATAAAATACCTCTAGATTAGATATTTATCTAAGTGCAATTCCTGTGGTACCTTGCATGTATTGATCTGCTGCTTCTTTCTTACTAGGTTGCATAGCGTAAATATGAATCTTTTTCAGTGTATATACCTCTTTAGCACTTAAAAACATCCATGGCATCATGCCTAGTCCCTGCGGTCCTATTGTTATTGCCAGTGGTTTTTCAATTTTAACTTCGTCCACTGATTCTGCTTCAAGCCTGCCGATAATTTCGTCACCGTTACTAAGTTTAATACTGACCACTTCACCTACTGCTATACCTTTATCAATCAACATGATTTCCCTCGTTATCTACTTCGATCCATGTATGGTCACCTAACCACTTTACTCTACAAATATATTCGTACTCCTGAGGAGATCCTGTACACCAATCCGCGGGTCCTAATAAACTAAGTCTTGTATTCTTAATCTTACTGTCATAGAGTAACCAGTAAGCATTACCGTTGGCTATTTGAAAATCATACTTAGCCGCATGGACGGCATCAGTAATTTCTAATCGTCTTTTAATAGAGGCCGCCTGTTTTTGTAGCACAGCCACTAATTCCATTATTCTATTATATTCTTGTTGTGCATGTAGCCTTGCTACATTCACCATTATGTCCTTCTGACGCTCGATAGGTATGAGGTCAAATTTCGGAGCACCTACATCTGTAGGATAAGGAGTAACATTCTTATTAAAGAATGGAACAAGTGTGTCGCCTATATTAGCATCAAAACTTGTTCTACCTTTTAATAAATTACTCTTTGCCTCGCTCACTGATCCTCTTCTTTAGGTATTTCGCATAGAGCCTCAAGAGTCTTATAGTGTTCGTAGGCTTTTTTCAATGCTTCAAAATGCTCTAGTTTTTCAGGGTCAGGAACTAGAATGCTTAATCTACGTTCAATACCATCTAATATTTTATTTAGGCTTCTACCTTTTAATTTAATATCCCCGCTGAAGTTTGCATCACCCTGCACCTCTAATGACGGATTATGAGGTGTTGTGGTTATCCATGGTGAAGTATTATTATTATACAAATATCCTCCTCCACTTGTAGTAACGGATGGTATATTAAGTGTAGGATAAGTTGTTCCCGTAATAGGAGTGCTGTATTGATAAGTACTATGGGAGGCTGCTGTGGTGCTATTCATATTACTAGTATCAATAGTATGCAGGCCGTATTTGCTCAAATCTAACTCACTGATTAAATCTTCTAGATTTAGAGCGGTTAGAGGTTCTATCCTATCTTCTGCTGCTGCTGATATAATAAGTGTATCTTCTTTAAGTTCTTTTTCCATAAAAGTATCCCTCTAATTCATTGTATCCGCCTATTAACTTTCCATCTAGGAAAACCTGAGGAACAGTTCTAGCAGTGGGCACAGCCTCAAGCAATTCTTCTTTTGACCAACCGTCGCCTATCTTACGTTCTTCAAATTCTACCCTACGTAATTTTAGGAGGCTTTTAGCCTTATCGCAGTTAGGACAATCATACTTACTCCAAACAATAGCCTGCATTATTCCGACCTTTCTATTTCTACTATAACTGTGTCACCCACTAGTTCTTGAACAACTTCTTCTAGATTAGATTCAAAATCTTTAGGTGTAATTGATGCTGCTGCATCGTCGTTCTTTACTAACTTACTTAATCGTAGGACTATAATTTCCTCATGAATTCGAGCCACTGTAATCTCCTTATAGATCTGGCAGTTCTTCGTAGTTTACCGAATCACTCATAACTCCAATCACATAGTTAGTGGATTCGTTTTCTTGTAATGCTGTTTGTTTTTTATTAATATTCACATGCTTGTTAAACCAAGGAATAGGATTAGTCTTAGGGTGTTCTTCATTATACTTAATACCAATCTCTTTTAACTTAGTAAATGCTGTGTAGTCCACAAAGGTTTTTAGTATCTCTGCATTGAGACCGATGACTACGCCTTTGCTAAACAAATAATCAGCCCATGCTTTTTCTTCCTTGATAACATCCATATACATTGTATATACTTCTTCCTCGCATTCTTCTTTGGCTCGAGCAAACCGTTCGTCTTCTTTGACTACTTGATTGATAATCCACGCCGTCCATTCTGCATGTAGTATTTCGTCTTGTAGTATCAGAGCAATAATATTTCCGTTACCCATGAATATCTTATTTTCTACCATGGCTAGGCTTGTGGCGAACGATACCATAAACCTAAATGCTTCTAGAGCATAACTGGCATTTAGTGCTAGCCAAATTGCCCGGATATGATCTTGCTCTGTTACATTTAAATGACTGCCCATTTCTTTCATGCAATTTAGTTTGTGCAGGTCATCGTAGTATCTGCCTACATTAGCCGCCATATCCACAATCTCTTGTGTGTCATGTATTGTATTAAAAACTTCTTTAGGCACACCATAGATATTTCTAATAATATGGCTATAACTCTTGCTATGAATATTAGTTTCAAAGAAACTCCAGTTACTGACTAGGGCTTCTAGTTCTGGGATGCTGATCACAGGACTAAACACTTGACTAGGAGCACGACCCTGTATGCTATCAAGAGCAGTTTGTCTTAATAGGTTACTAGTAAAGATATGCTTGACTGCCTCACTTGCTTCCTTATGGTCGATTTTATCTTTAGTTAAGGTAACTTCTTCAGGTACCCAGAAAAATCCTCTGGCTAACTCTTCGAAACGCTGTATTTTAGGATACTTAACTTCTTCAAATCTTTGGACTGTCACTGGACCTTCTGGGTCTAAAAACATTTTACGTTTGAGATAATTTGTCTGTTTGTGTAAGTTGTATTGTTCTTTGCTCATGTTCTTCTGTTGTAATAGTGTGTGACTTCGTGTAGGTGCTCTATTCTTTCAGGGCAACTAAACGGAGTATTGTATTTAATTTTATTAAAAACTGCTTCTGTGAAAACTTCGCTTACGTCTTTAGTAAAATGACAGGCTATAGTATCCATACGTTCATCAAAAATATTAACGTCTACTATGCCCAATTCATTATACTGTTTCTGTAAAAAGGTGATACAGTTCCCTGTTTCTGTAATACCTAACTTTTGTTTCTTTTCATAACTTAAAGATAAATCATTATCGAAACAGGGAATGATTAAGGTATCAGGTCTAACTTCAAGTATTTTATCAACTATAAGATCTTGTGCTGTTTTATGAAAATCATCGTCACTCATAACAAACCATCCATAGAGCCTATCTAGTTGGGCTAGATCTTCTTTGCTCAAACTAGTGTTCGATCTTATGTGATCAACTGCATTGGTGGAACTAAACCAGTTATCCTGTGTACCCGAAAAAGAAAAATGCAAGGGCTTGGTATAACGTGAATATGCTGTTACAAGAAAAATATTAAAATCATGTTTCCAGTGATTTGTTAAAAATGTCTTATAACTGTAGAATGTACTGGTAGCACCCATACCATATGTTTTAACAGTTGTGCCTAATCTGTCTGCCAATAAATTATACCAATGAAAAGGCTTAGAAGGTGCGTGTCCTATAGCAAAACTATCTCCGAATACAGCCATTTTCATAATTTACAGGACTCGCAGTCATCTTCTTGTAAACTATAACTAATAGTAGAGTTTACTGTCACCGTGTCTGATGATATTGCTTTAATCTCATTTGTTCCAGTAACATTTACTTTAGCACCTACTTTGTTGATTAAACTATAGTAGATGGTTTTAATACCCCACTTATAGGCCAGCATTAAGTTTTTAGCAATTACAGTTCCTGGTACCTTAGCATCAGTATAATTAGCAGGATTATAGAAAGTATTTGTGCTTATGCTTTGATCGATAAATGCTGCCAATACTGCTGCTGTTTTAAGATAGGCCACACAGTCTCTCTGTTCCCACATAAGTTGATAACGTGACTTCAATCTGCGATAGTCAGGTACAACCTGAACGAATGATCCTGCTTTGCTTTCTTTAACGCTGATAAGTTCCATGGGCATTTCGATACCATTAGTGCTGTTTAGAACAACACTGCTAGATTCAACAGGAGCCACTGCCATCAGTGTGCCGTTGCGTATGCCATATTTTTTAACACGTTCACGTAGTAATTCCCAATCAAGGCTCGGTGTGAAATCAGTTAATTCATTAACGCCGGGATTACGACGTTCCCAGGGAAACACTCCCTTACCATAGTAGGTGTATTCACTACGTCTACATGCACCACGTTCTTGTGCCAGTTCGATACTCATCTCAGTGAGATAATAGGCCTGATGTTCCATCCAGCGTTTAACTTCTGCTAGACTATCTGCTTCCCCATATTTAAAATGTCTACGGGCGTGCCAATAGGCTAGATTGGTAATACCTACACCTAAGGGCTCAAAGTCTTCGTTAGCCAGTTTGCTCTGTACTGAAAGAAAGTACTGATAATTTAGTAGATTGCTCAGTGAGCGAACCAATACTCTACAGGCTTTTCGCATATCCTGTGGATTGCGGAACGCACCCCAGTTGATCGACCCAAGTGTGCAAAGAGCAATTCGTCCCTCAGGATCTTCAATTCTCTGGAAAGGCCTTGTGGGTAGTAGTATCTCTTGACATAGATTGGATTGATATATCGGATCAGTGCTTGTATCAAATGGTCCTTGTTGGATGACGTTGTCAATGTTGACCAGATATATTCGTCCAGTATCAGTGCGTTCTTTAAGAATACCATTTTTGAATATCTCATCCGCTGATAATACTTTTTTCTTTTTTGTCTTATCTTGTTCATAGCGTAGGTACAGTCTTTCAAACTCTTTTGAATCTCTATAATATGCTTCGTATAGATCGGGTACTTCGTGCGGATCAAACAGTGTAATATCTTCGTTATTCTTATATCGACGCCAGAACATAGCGTTGACTACCACTGAGTAATCCATCTGACGCACACGAGTTTCTTCTGTACCTTGATTATTTTTCAATACAATAAGATCTTCAAACTGATAGTGCCATATAGGAAATGTAACTGTACAACTTGCGTTACGAATACCGCCCTGGCTACAACTACGTAGATCAGCAAACCATTTCTTTAGAAAGGGTACCATACCCGTATGCTTGATTTCACCATTGCGAATCGGGGCGCCAAGTGGGCGAATCCGGCCTATTTCTAGGCCAATTCCGGCTCGTTTCGACGCATATTTGGCCATCATTTCCCCGGCTGCGAAAATGCTGTCAAGTGTATCATCACTGCTTATAAGCACACAACTGCTGAACTGTTTAGTAGGGGTACCCAGGCCTGCAAGCACAGGAGTAGCAAGAGTAAAATGTCCATCGCTCGCACACTCATAGTACTCTTTGACATATTTTAATCTTGTTTCTTTAGGTTCGTTATGAAAGGCTGTGGCTGCTGCTACAGCATAACGAACTTGAGGTGTTTCGTATATTTTACCTGTGGCACGATTTTGCACAAGATATTTTTCACATAACTGCGCTATAGCAGCATAGGTATAGTTTTCGTCCTTACTATGATCTAGAATAACATCGATAGTATTCCACTCTTGTTCTGTATACCACTCTAACAATTCGGGAGTATATAACTGTAGTTCTACATTCTTTTTTACAATATCATATAGTTTAGGCGGATCATATTCACCATAAACTTCTTTGCGTAGCATACTGAGACGTTGGCGTCCTGCTACGTATTGATAATTTACATTATGTATCTCGGGATTTTCAGTTTCGTCTATTAGGTCAACCATAGCCTTAAGTAGTAGTTCGTCTATGGTTTCAGTTTTCATTCCATCGTGTATTTCTAATTGTGCCTTGATTTCTATCATGCTAGGGCTAACCGCTTCTATACCTCTACATGCATTTGCTACTTGTCTCTGTATTTTCGAGATATCGAGAGGAACACGCTCCCCACTGCGTTTAACCACTGTTATCATATTATTGTCCTTATTTTCTATCGAGGAAGATATTTACCTAGGGGTACCGATTACTACCATATTTTCAAGCGAAAATGAATCTGATACTTTTTTGGCAGATATCGGGCCGTTTTCTGTATAGTTAATGGCCCATTCATCATCAATAAAAACTATATTATAGGCTATGTTTTTGTCTTTGTCAACTAAAGTTCTTAGTTCTACCTGTGAATTGGCAAACCTTGTTGTATATTTTATAGTATAGGCTATCATTAATGCCAGTGTAAAATCATCATACTTGTTGTCTGCTATAATTTCCCAGGGTGTAGGCCATGCGTGTCTATTGTACGGATCAATACGATTATTATAAGGTATAAATGGAGCTGCTTGCCAGAACTGCCAAACAGTTAATAATGGGTCTACATCTTGCTCGAGGTTAGAGCGTAAGGTCGCCCACGCAGATAAGCGACTATCTAAATCAAGTTTAAACATCTATTATGTATTGCGAGAGAATTGATATTCCATGTTGAAATTAACCACACCTGTCCAGTTCGTGAAAGTTAAGGTTACATAATTATTAACTGGGTCACTGACAAGAAAGACTGCTTCGTCAGGGTCGTTATGGGGCCATGATGCTTCGTAACTAAAATTATAGTAGTCACTGACTAGTCCGTAACTCTGACTAAACTGTGTGATAGTAAACAGATCATCTTGTGCGATAGGAGCAGTAGTAGGTAAACTAATATCGATTGTAGATACGCCTACTGTTGTTACTGTGGTCAAAGGTTGAATCCCAGGACCTTCAATGGTGGCTCCTACTTGTATAACACTGACGTCATAATCTAAAGCAGAAAGGGGCAGTGTGCTCACACCTGAAAGCAATGCAGTGGTTGCTGTAAATTCAATAGCAACTTCAGCACCTTTAGAAATGTTAATCAATAACTTTCCTGTTCTATTGTACTGATGCGCATCATCATAGAACTTATATTCAATTTCCAATCTTTGTTCAGAATCCGTTAGAGGAATCTTGGTTAGGTCTGTCACGCCGGGTAGTATATTATTATATTTGAATACAGTATTATTAATAACACTAACAGCACCTACGACTAACGGATTGTAATAGAAGTTAGGATCTGTGTTAGTAATTGCTTCATTCTGTCTTGAAAAGTAATCGTCTATTGATTTATTACCATCACTGTTAAAATTAATTACAGCATATTGTTCAGTGCTGGTATTATCATCTAGTGTAAGTCCGTTACCAACTTGATAAAAGATATTATACTGGCTGATATGATGTGTAGCAGTAGTATCAGTTCCTACATATAATGCTTCTTTGACAATGTTTTCAAACTTATTATTTGTTACAATGCCTTTGCTAGGAGTATCAAACTCGTCTACATTGAAAAAACGGATTCCACTTTCAAGATCTTTAAATAAACTATCTTTAATTACCATTCTAGTTACACTTCCTGTGGATTCTATTCCGATTTTTAATCTGTCAAATCTACAATTTAAAATTTGAATATTGTCACATAATTCAACCCCAGCGTTTTTTGTACCTCTCATTTGTATTCCTATACCATCACCTACTAATGATGTAGATATGTTTATAGAACCTGATAATAATGGATCATTTCCGCTAACATAAACTAACTGTGATGGAGCATTTTGAGGGACCGTAAAGACAACTATTCCTGTCTCGGTGCCGTTATAGAATGTACCTGTATTAAAATTATAAGTTGAATTAGTTCCAGGAAGTGATCGTATATAAAAAGGGTGCCCAGGAGAATCGACTTCGAAGTAATATGTGTTGCCTCTTATAAGATTTAATGTGGCAGTCGAAATTTCATCTATGAAATAGGCTGTAGTGCTTGCTGTAACACTAAAAGTAATATTTTCTATATTAGTGCTGAATTCCACATTTTCTATATTAGCATTGAAGACATTATTTAAAGATAATAAAGCAAAATCAGAACTTGCGGTAGTAGCATATTCTAAACTCATATTTGACAAACTTATATTCCTAGACCTGTTAATACCATCAGACATTTGCTGTAATGAGCTTAACTTATCAATAGCATCAACAGTTCTAAACAAATGAGTGTCGGGTTCTATCAATGTAATTTTTGTTATACCAGGTCCTTCGCCTTCAATTTGTGCAAACGGAGGTAAAAGTATTTCTTGCCTAACAAAATAGTTACCAGCAGGAATTATTAATTTACGTTTAGCCTCGGTTCGGTAATCTGAGTTAAATGTAGAATTATAATATAGAGTATCTATAGCATTTTTGAAAGGTACAGTAATGTCAGTAGGAGTAAAACTAGGAACTACTCCGAAACTCTCGAGACTTACACGTTGATCTAGTCTATCTTGTAAACTGATAGGTACCGTGTTAGTTATGTGTGGAACACTTTCTCTGTAGGTATAATTTATGATCTGAGTTGAAGTAGTATCAACTAGATTAAAAATATTCTGTAGATCGTTCTCTGTTAGTATGCGAGTATTTTCATCTGTATTCGCACCTTCACTGATACGTTTACCTATGTAAAGATGTTCAGTATCTTGTGCCCAGCCGAATTCACCTGCTTCTAACTGCGGCACACCTGTTTGATTTTCTTGTCCTCTACGGACCTGAATTTTCGCAATTTCTATTACGGCCATAAAAATATCCTAATATAAGGATATTTATCAGGTAGGTTAGGGTTTGTTCCACCACCAGGCAGCAGTTGAATGCTTAAAGTCGGGCAATAGTTCATTAGTTGCTTTAGTAACACCTGGATAGGGATAATCGTCACCTGCTAGTATGCCACCTGACTTTACCTTAGGTAACCACGCTAATATATCTGCTTTAACATTATCATAATCATGGCTAGCATCTATGGACACAAAGTCTAAACTATTATCTTCATATAGTGCAGCAGCCTCTAGGCTAGTCATACGAACGGGGTTAATTGTAATATAGTCTTTAACAGGTTCCATATTACGTAGAAATTCTTCATATAACCTGTTTTCCATTACTGCCTTATCTAGTGCATGGGCGTCGGTGCCGTCACCTAGCCAAGTATCTACTACATCAAATTTAATAGTTTTGCCACTATTGATAATTTCAACGGCCATGGCCGCAGTACTAGCACCTTTCCATGCTCCTACTTCAACAAAGTGCGATCCGCTAGGGAACTGTTTTACCATTTCTGCGTATAACGACGGTAATTGATTAGGCCAGCCCTGTATCCTGTGATAAAAATGATTTAGGTAAACCATTACTTCTCCTGTAAAGTATAAAATTCTTCAATCTTCATAAGCCACTGTTCTTGCCAGTGTTCAAACTCATCCGGCCATAGGTCAAACTGTTGATATTGTAAGTCTCTTGAACACATAAACACATGTCCTTGCCTAATATCTGTGCCATATACTTCATTATGAGCCATTATATAGGCTGTAAGTTGAAGTTTATAATCGTGTACCCATTCTTCTTTTTTAGGCTTATTAGTCTGTTTATAATCCATAACACTGGGCTTACCATCATATACTCCGACTAGGTCAGTGGTTCCACTGTATAAGCCAGGAAAATACAGGCTCTGTTCCATTGCCCACACTTCGTTAACATTTTTAAGGCCGTTTTGTATAATGATATCGGCCATTTTATTTGCCTGCACATGAACAGGATTATTACCAGGCTGACGTTGTAAACCTGCTAAGAATCTTTCTAAATTACCATGCATGGCTGTTCCTACGCCTGCGGCTTCTCTAGTTATCTGATTGGCTTTTTCTTCACCTATGCGTTTTTTCCATTCAATTAGATGCGTCATATCTTTAGTAGCACCTAATATAGTAGTAACGCTGGGTAGGGTTTCCCCGTCTGGAGTTTGGTAAACACGCTTGCGACTAATAGGATCGTTTATCTGTTTACAACTTTTGTATTGGAATTTCTCCACAAAGGGAGGTGGCATATAGTTTGACATGCTTGTAATTATAGCAGAGGGAGTGGTTAATGTCAAATATTTGGCGTCAAATCTGTATTAGATTTAGCCATCTTGTCTACTGTAGAACCACCTCCGCCATTACCTCCTGCACCCGCATCAGCAGGTTCATTAGGCTTGTTTAATACCAGTGTGCCATCAGGCTTAATATCTTTAATAACATCACCTGCTGGATCTACAGCATTTTTTAGAGCAATCATAATCTGTTGACGGTCACTGTTCAGACCGCCTAGTGGTAAGTCAAAAGGCTTTACAAGATTTAGTACTACTGCGTAGGGTACTTCGCCTGTAAAGCCTGGTTTCTTACTTTGACCTTGTAGGACTGAAAGAACTGTTCTAACAGATCCTACATCTACTTCAAATAATCTCATCTAGCAAGTTTGGCCATGATGCTGTGGCTTTCTGCTAGTTTGCGTTGAAACTTGTTTTCACGCATTTCACGTCCTGCTGCTTCTGGTCCGCCTGCTGCTGCGTCTGCTGCTCCGAATTCATCACTGGGAGGCTCATTCATCATGTCAGGCTGTGTAGCATCCATGCCAGGCTCCATACCTGTGTCCATGCCAGCATCCATTCCTGGTTCCATTCCCATGGCGTCCATTGGAGTGGCTTCTCCTGCTAGCACTGCTACAGCATTACTGATTGCTTCACGCTGTGCTGTTAGTGTTTCTAGAGTACTGCTTAGAGCAGGACCGACTGCCTGTTTAAATGCTTCTGCTTCAGCAGCACCGAAGTCAGCACGAATAGCATCAGCAAGTTCAATCATAGATTTTGTCTGATACTGACCAACACGCTGCATCCATGATGTATAGTCGTTTACCATATCACCTGCTGCTGTAATAGCCTTGGCCTTGCCTTCTTCATCTTCTGCCAACAAGTATTTTAAACTTTCGTTAACAATACGCACATGACGCTTGAAGATTTCCTGTGACTCTTCTAGTTTGCCAGCCTTTTTCATTTTTTGACGAACTGCACCTGCTACACGCTCACCAGCAGCCTTACTACCATACTTTTCGCCTGCTTTCTTAGCGATCTTAGCAAAGTTCTTACCTGGCTTACCTTCGTCCTTGCCTTCCATTGTGTCATACTCTTTTAAACGACCATCTTTTTCTGCTGACTTCAACATTGCTACACGATCTTTGTATCCTGCAATACCAGGCTTAATATCTTTAGCAGCCTGTTTCTCACCTGCTGTAGGATTCTGAACATGCTTCATTGTGGTCTTGGCTTGACGCGATTGGTATTGCCTATCTTTACGATCAGCATCTATATCTTTCATAGCACCTTCCATTGTGCCACACTCTTTTAAACCATGGACTGGACACTTTTTACCTTTAGCGGTATGATTACACTTGTCCTCAGACTCCTTCATTTTCTTTTCTTTACGCTTACGTGCTTTTTCATCTGCATCGTCCGCTGTATCCTGGCCAGGTAGGTCACGCTTGGTATACTTGGTGCCAGAACCAGTTGTTGTAGCAGTATGTTTGCTTAGTTCCTTACTCTTACCTACGTCACTTTTAGGCTTGTCTTTGCCAAAGTAATAATCATGAGTTTCTTTATCTGTATCTTCTTTGAAGTTATCGCTAGTGGCCTTAGCAATGGCTTTCTTCTTAGGAACACCACCTGCTGTCATACGAGCGACCTGGATATCATCAAAGTCTTTCTTGCCGTCGCCGTCTTTATCGTCAGCGCCGCTAGAACCCTTGGCTTTCTTAGCATACTTCGGTGCGCGAACACCTTTCTTAGCCTCATCAATCTGGGCTAATTTATCTCTTAGTTTTTTGATGTCTTCACCTAGCATTTCTTTAATCCTTGTGTTGAGCAACTGTAACATTGCTTTGTCTTTTTGGTATGTCTCATTGGTTAGAAGTTCATTCATACCTGCTGCGCTCTCATGTTGAGAGATTTTTGTACGCAATTTATTACGTATATCTTCTAACTGTTCTCTACTATATTTTTCTAAATTTACACTAACCCCAAACTGCTTGGTCATATTTTCCCTGAGTTTTGAACTAGTCAACGGAATATTAAAAATTGTAGATTTCATAATGAGTTCCAGAAATATTTTAGTTTATTTATTTAGATTTACAAGTTTGTCAAACGACGCATCTATTGAAATTTTATGATATTGTTTTCTTGCCGATGCTATCATACACTTGGTAATCATCAGGTCCCACTTATCTATGTTCTTAGCCTGTTTACTGGATTTTCTATATAATTGTTCTTCTAGGCTGGCACTACCATAACTGCTATCCTGCTCTATGATCTTTTTATCTATCATATGATGCACTGCTAGGGTATTTGCTAAAACTATAGCAGATTTGGCAAGATTTATATTTTCAATGATATTAATGTTATCATCATCTACTATATTGAAAAATCCCCTGTGATTTTTTATCACTCTAAACTTGCCGAAATTAATGCTGCCATCGGCATTCTTTGTGGGCACAGCAATGCCCTGTCTTTTTAGTTGAGTTTTAACTTCTTTGCTTACACGTTCAAATTTCTTGAACAGTATATTACTTTGACTTTCCATTGTGCTTACGTAGGATATGGTTGTTATCTTTGGCTATTTCGTATACACCCTTGCGTACAAGATTTTGTGCTAGCCATAATTGATGTTCGTCTAGACTGGTTAATTTAATTTTACTGCCATGACCTTCCACAAAGGCATGTTCTTCATTATTCAAAGGAACAGATAGGTCCTGTAATAATTGATAGATTTTCATTATGTTTTTAATTTACCTAGTTGTTGAAGTTGCTGTTGAACTTTAGGATTTTTTAGATCTAGGTCAAATTCTACATCGCCTATTTTTAATTTTAGTTTATTAGGATCTCTGCTTATACTGGGTTCTATTTTTGTATTTGCAGGTATGGTTGTGGGAGGGGGAACAGTAGTAGACGGAGTAGCAGTAGATCCAGTTGAGCCTGTGGTTCCCTGTGTACCACTTGTAGCAGCACCTATAGTATCTCTTGCTGTATTCGCCACGCCACTGGCTGCTGATGCTGCACCACGAGCCAGGGCACCACCTACTGTGGCTGCACCTCTACCTAATGCGCTACCTGCTGCGACTGCACCTCTACCTAATGCGCTGCCTGCTGCCATTGTGCCACGAGCCAAAGCACCACCTAATGCAGCAAGAAAAGGTGCAATTTCCTTTACAGGCTTTTCAACAATAAATTCCCTTGCTCTCATAGTTTAGTTAATATAACACCTAATAATCCTAGTACAGAAACTATAATGGTCCCTGCTGTTCCTATTAAGATTTTTACTGTATGCAAACTACTAGATTCTATGGTAGACTGAAGTTTACTAACCTTATCCTCGATAGCAGTTAGACGTAGTTCGATTGCATTATAGCGTTGTGCACATAGTTCAACATGAGCCTCAAGATTTTCCTTTTCTATATCTGATGGTGTAGACATCCTTATCCTCCAAAGTTAATCAACCCTGCCTATATTAGCCTAAAGATGCCTTAATGATGATGTTTTTGTTGTTTATATCTTGGCAATCAAAAATCGCCTTGTCAATATTTACCGTTTCTGTTAAGTTTTTAATAACAGGAACTTCATGTAAATCCTCAACTAATTGCCCTGCTGCTGTATCTGTATCGTTGCCATATGCGTAGGCTCTGTCTGGTCTGAACCTAAATGTCCATACTGTGTGCTTGCCTTTAAAGTTTTTACCAAAACCCATGTCTTTAATATCTACAGTTTCATGACTAGGAGGATAATCATATTCTATAATACTACGTAGTTCTAAACATTGACGTAGTGTGGTAAAATTTCTTTGTTGATCTAACTGCTGTGGTGTACCTTGATTAGGTCTGATAACTCGTGTTTCTGTTATGTCTATTAGAGTTTTGATTTCTATAGTCTGCATAATCTACCTATATAATAAGTGATATTTATAGCCAAAAAGAAAGGGGTATAAAAATACCCCTTCTATACAACTAGTATATAATTATGCTAGTTCAGCAAAACTCATAGTTAACAATGTTACTGTAACATCGCTTAAACCTGTTGTTGCTTCGATATGTGCAACTAGAGCAGCAGCCAAGTCTGTGTCATCATTTGCGCTTACATAAGCATTTGCAGTAGGTTGATCTACGGCACAGATAAAACCTGCATTAGCACGTTCACCTAAGAACACAATGCTAGCGCATTTTTGAATGCCGCGGATTGCCTTGCTGAAGTTACCTTCTGCTGTGATTTTGCCACCGCTTGTTGTGTCAGCAGTACCTACGTTTGTTGCTGCATTTGTAACACTGAAAAACTGTGGTGTATAACCATAAAAACCGCCTGCTGCGGGACTTCCATGAACTCTATCAATTCCAGCCATTTTTGTTCTCCTTAATCTTTAAGCCTTTTCGGGCTTGCTGTATGATTATTTAGTCAAGAGGTAAAAAATTATTCTGTATCACCTGAAATTATCTTATGTTTAAAAGGCGGTTCCTTACTGTCACGTAGTTTACGTATACTGCGAATAAACTTGTTAGGATCGCCACCCTTTATACTATTAATAAATCTACGTTCTAATTCATCAGCCTGTTCAGCAGTGAAGTTTTCCTTTATCAATGTTAATAGATTGATAGCACTATCTATCACATGTGTAGCCCTGCTTTCAATCACAGCCTCGCCATTCTTTTTTTCTGCTATGGCATTTAATTCTTCTAAAAGGCTTTTGGTGGTACGCTTCAAATTATTTTCCTTTTGGTATTTATTACAAATATTACTGGAAAATTAATTAAAAATCAATAGGGATTGTGCAATGCAGCATAAGTAAGTATACTATACACATATACATATCTAGGAGAAACTAAAATGTCTATATCAGCAATGATGCTCAATATCCTTGAGCGCCTGGCTGAGATGTTTCCTAAAGACGGCTACCAATCACGTCTAGAAAGGTACCTCAGCACAAAAAGCATAACAGATGCCGCAACTCTTGACAATTATATCAAAGAGTTCGAATACCATTCCCACAAGGAGAGATAAAATGTTTACATATATATTCGCAGTTTTTAGAAAAATTTTTACAGCCTTAGAGCGTAGCGGTGAGGCTCGTGCTCGTAGATACCTGAGTACACATAATAAAGGAGCATGGCAATGACTCTATTAAGAACATTATATGCTGTATGGTGTGAGGGTCTATTGGCTTCACATTTAACTCGCCGTGGTAAATGGCAGAGTGCAATAAAATTAATGAACAAATAATTATGGAACCTACATTATTATTCACATTCGGTGTTTTAACTTTTCTATGCGCTGTAGTTGCTATAGATGAAATGTTAGAACATAAAACTACCTTGGGCGAAGAGTGGGATTTTATTACGCCTATTTCTCGCCGTAAATATTGATTATATAAATAATCTCGTATATAATATATACACGACATACACATACACGAAAGGAGATATTATGTCAAACAGCGATCGTTTACTTCCAGAAATGAAACTACCAGAAGTTAAATTTAACAAGAATGGTTATGAAATCCGCACTGAAATTTTAGGCATGGCTAAATCATTAGCCGAGTATGAATATAGTTCTAAATTTCAAGGTTGGGAAATGAGTGCTACTCGTGACGAAAAGACAGGTCAAATCGTTACAACTATAGGAATGCCAACATTTCCAGGCCTAGATCAAATTCTACAAACTGCTGAAAAAATGTACGCATTTGTTAATGCAGCAGGCGGAAGAAAATAATATAAAGGCATAGCCGTAAATACTATCCCCGGGTAACTCCGGGGTTTTTATTTTAGGCCTAGACTA
>Ga0172373_10005030_pt1 | contig 18316 bp, 15 predicted proteins | sample Lak10m_2_FD_114546 | JGI IMG/M metagenome (GOLD analysis project Ga0172373, IMG submission 114546) | Freshwater microbial communities from Kabuno Bay, South-Kivu, Congo - kab_092012_10m | ecosystem: Environmental > Aquatic > Freshwater > Lake | place: Democratic Republic of the Congo...
ATACGGGTATAAGTTCCGACCCACGTTGAACCACATTTAATACATACCACACCCTGCCCCCATATATGGAGATAGGGTCTCATGAACAGAATAAAACTCTCCATATAGCTGAATAATCGTATACGGGAATGGAATTTCTCTCATAAACGATCACGCCGCACTTTACATCAAGGGTGCGTACTTAATGGAAAAAACGCCTTGACAATCCACTCTCTTTTGAGGGATGCCAAGGCGTTATCTTTTTTATAGGCTGCTCATTACAGCCGAGCTACAATTTCACCACCATTTGGAAAATCCAGTAGTTTTTTTCTCAATTCTTGATCCATAATTTTGGCGCGAAACTCCACCTGAATATCTCGCTTTGGGCTACCCAGGCACGGATCGGAGCAATCGTAGGATCAAAGGTTTCTTTTGCGAGCAAGATTTCGATCTTGTAGTCCTGGACGGTTTCCAAGATTGTCAGCATGGCTCGTATTCCGCGATACAGTCTATCCTCGCGCCAGGCGAGGATGACATCGAACGAATCTCTGGTGGCGTCTTTGAGCATGGACTGCAAAGCAGGACGATCTGAACGGCTGCCCGATGGTTCGACCAGTTTGTTCCCCACCCGATATTTTTCCACATCACGATAAACATGAACCACCTGTAATCCCTTTTGCTTTGCCAGCCTTTGACAGTCGACTTCTTGTTCGTCGGGGCTGGATTTTCCTCCCTGGGTTTCGGATGATGTACGTATGTAGATCACTGCTCGGCGAGACATTTTGGACTCCTTAGTAATCTCTGATACTTTTTATTCTATGTTCCATCAATTCCATTCGATACTTTCAAATTTGTCGCCGAATCACTGAAATGTACAAATATGCAATTCGATTGCACATTTGTACATTTCATATTAAATCTGTCTATTTGGATGATGAAATAGCAATGCACTACTCACAACCGCTCAGGGTGAAATAAACCATCATCACATTAATGAAAAACAAAGATAAAACATGTCAATAGGATTATTGTGTTTTTTCGAGACATTATACAAAGTTCGTTTGACCACGAAATTCCACCCGCAAAAGGCGGATTTTCGTGATATCATACAATTATGATTTCTCGAACAGCCCTGCAAAATACAATCCAACGTAAATTGGAAAACAATCGTGTTGTGGCTTTAATTGGACCTCGCCAATGCGGTAAAACGACTCTGGCAAGGCAATTTGTTCCCCCCACATCGGCAAATTATTTTGATCTGGAGGACCCTTTTAGTCTGGCAAGACTCGAACAGCCAATGACAGCCTTGCAAGACTTAAAAGGATTGGTAGTTATTGATGAAATCCAGCGCCGCCCGGAACTTTTCCCTGTTTTGCGAGTTTTGGCAGACCGAACTCCTTTGCCAGCCCGCTTCCTGATTTTGGGGAGCGCGTCCCCTGAATTATTGCGGCAATCATCCGAGTCGCTGACTGGACGAATTTCAATCATTCAAATGAGCGGATTCAGCTTGGAAGAAGTGGGTACAGAATCACAAAACCTGCTCTGGCGGCGCGGGGGATACCCACTATCATTCACCGCTTCGAACGACGAGACCAGCCTGGAATGGCGAAAAGATTTTGTTCTTACCTTTTTAGAACGCGACATTCCTCAGTTTGGGTTCAATATCCCATCCACCAGCTTATTCCGTTTTTGGAGTTTACTGGCTCACTACCACGGACAAGTCTGGAATGTGGCTGAAGCCGCCCGCACCCTGAGCGTTGGAGAAACGACTGCCCGCCGTTATGTTGATTTGCTCCAAGACCTGTTCATGGTACGCCTGCTCCAACCTTGGTATGAAAACCTGGGCAAACGGCAAGTTAAAACGCCAAAAGTGTATATCCGTGATACAGGTTTATTACATTACCTGTCTGGAATTCGCACCGAACAGGAACTGCTCCTGCATCCACGCAGTGGCGCATCTTGGGAAGGGTTTGTCATTGAAGAAGTTATTAAAGCTGCCGCACCAGATGAGGTTTATTTTTGGGCAACTCACTCGGGAGCGGAACTCGACTTGCTCTTACTAAAAAACGGCAAGCGTATCGGAGTGGAATGCAAACGCGTAGACGCTCCAAAACTGACACCATCGATGCGCACAGCTTTAACCGATTTGAATTTATCAAAATTGCTGGTGATTTATCCCGGACCGCACACCTACCCACTGGCAGATAACATCCACGCTATGCCATTGGCACACTTGGTCAATAAACCAAGCAGCCTCCTGGAGTAAAAATATTATCTGTTAAATTACCACCGTAATCATCCCGGCGGGGTACATATCTGGTGTATGGATATAAATTTCGCAAACGAATGTAGGCGGCGGAACTACAAAAGAAACTCTTATATTCAACTGGACAGGTAAGACGCCTGTCCAGTTTTTGTTGTGAAATAAGGGCGATATTTCGATCTCAGTAAAAAAAACCGTTATTTACACCCCGCCGATTCCCACTCAGAGTGCATGGATTTCCATGAGCTTACAGCCTGCTCCATTTCGGTGACTGCTTCCCGCCAAGCTTGTTCGGAATCATTTCCATTTGCTACATCTTGCAGCATGGTGTCCACTATCCCAGGTGTGCCAAAGACCTCCCATGTCCAGGGTGGTGCGCTGTCGGAGCGTTTGAATTGTCCTTTGCTGACCGAGCCCATGTTCATGGCGGGGTGATTGGTGAAGGCAGACCACTCATAAAAGGATTGAATCCAATCGGCGTGTTTTTGTGTATAGGCAGATGGGTTTGCCAGCGCTGCCTCACGCACGGAATTGAGAGGTGGAATCATGTGCCCAGGCAGGACATTATCGTAGCGTAATAATCTGTCGCCACTGACCAGCCATTGCAGAAACGCCTTTGCCTCCGCTTGGTTTTTTGTACCCGATGCAATCGCGAAACGACTCCATACACCGAGAGTCACTTTTTGTTCACCCCATGGCGGGAAGATGACCGTGACTTTATCTGCCAATTCGGGATGTGACTCTTCAAGCTGCACGCCGAGACGACCCGCATACATCGCCATCGCAACACGCCCGTTGACGAAGGCATCTATTTGTTCGGGGAAGCCCCAGGTGGTGAAACCAGGCGGGGCATATTGGGTCAGCGCCTGCCAGCGGCGGACTGCTTCGAGGGCTTGCGGTTCGCCGAATGCGACTCCCCCATCACAGGTGAAATAGTCGCCGCCGTTCTGCCAGAGGAAGGAGGAGAAGTAATTGACGGTGGCGATGTTCTGCCCCGCGGGCAAAGCGATGCCGTATGTTTGATTGTTCGTCAGGATTTTTACAGAGGTCAATACCTGGTCGTAGGTCGTGGGGAGTGGAAGACCCGCATGCCCAAATAAATCCTTGCGAACCCATAAACCATACACACTGACCGCGTATGGCACGGCGTATGTCGTTTCGTTTTGACGAAAGAGACTGCCTTCCACAAAATCATCCGCGCCGATATTTGTGACCACGTCATCGAGCGGGAGTAGATAACCCGCGTCTGCCCACTGGGACATGAGCGCAGGTTCAATTTCAAAGATACCGAGGTCTGCGCCTGAGGCAAGGGACGTGAGCAGCCGTGTGCCACGTGAGGCGGGCGAGGCGATGACAATGTCCACTTCGATGCCAGGGTTGAGGTTTTGATATTCAGTGATAAGGGATTGCAAGACTGCCAATTGATCGGGGTCGCTTTCGGTGGTGAAGAACGGGATAATTTTCGGGGAGGATGAATCTGTCGAAATAGAATCAGGCGCGAGCGGAGTCTGAGGCGGCTTTTCATCCACAAAAGAACAAGATGCCAGAAAGACCAGCACTATCATCCAACACAAAAAAGTTTTTTGTTTTTGCATGGTTCAATTCTATACGAGTTGACCTAAAAACACATCCGTTTTGTAGGACAGTGTGATCGCACCATTTTGCTGATGACGCTCGAAGATGCCGCGCACTTTTTGGATGAAGGCTTCGTACCCCGCTTCGCCTGGTTGAATGGCGGCAGAACTGGACAGGACGCGCCCGATCAGTTGATCGCAGTCCATGACCTGCGGCACGCCTTCGAGCATCATGTGTTCGACGGGCGTCTGTGTAAAAAATTGTTCGATGTATGTTTCGTATTTATCCCTAGCTTCGTGCGCGTTTTTTAATTCGGCGCGCCAAAGGTCATCGTATTCTTTTTCAAAGGGTGTTTCGATGCGCGGCATATTCCAAACAAGCACGACCCAGCCGTGTGGTTTTAAGATGCGGAGGAATTCCACACGCGCGGCGGGATGATCAAACCAATGGAAGGCTTGCGCCGCCGTGACGAAATCCACGCTTTGAGAACGGATCGTGGTCGCCTCCGCGCCTGCTCCCACGCTGGTGAAATTTGGGTAACGCTCGAGCAGTTTCTCTGCCGCGCTTCGCATCTCGGCGTTGGGTTCGACGGCATAAACTGGATTGCCGTGTTTGAGAAACATCTCGGTCAGAATGCCCGTGCCAGAGCCGACATCGGCAATGACGTGAGTTGGATTCAGGTTGCAGTGCATTGCAAGCAAATCCAACAATGAAGTTGGATATGTGGGACGATACTTGATGTAGTTTTGAACGCGCCCAGAAAACAGGGAGGTGTTATCTTTTTTCGTCATGGCTGGGAATGTACCACAAATAGATTCATGAATTCATGCGCGGGAATTTCGTCTAGTTTTTGTGGTTTCGAGAAAAGTTCAAGAATGGATGAAATGCGTTCTTCTGAAAACCGTGCTGACATATTGTTCTTGAATTTTTCAATCAACAGAGGAATGCCTTCTTTGCGCCGTCGGCGATGACCGAGGGGATATTCGACGGCGAGATTTTCGGCGGACGTGCCGTCTTTGAAAAAGATTTGCACGGCGTTGGCGATGGAACGTTTTTCGGGGTCGAGATAATCGGCGCTGTATTTTTTATTTTCGATGACTTGCATTTTGGCGCGGAGCGAATCAATGCGCGGGTCGGATGCGACGTTGTCTTCGTAATCATCAGCAGTGAGGCGACCGAAGATAAGCGGGACGGCGGTCATATATTGGATGCAGTGGTCGCGGTCAGCGGGGTTGTGGAGCGGACCTTTCTTGTCAATGATGCGGATGGCGGACTCGTGCGTGGTGATGACGATGCGTTCGATTTCTTCGAGACGGTCTTTGACTTGCGGATGCAAAATCATGGCGCATTCAGCGGCGGTCTGCGCGTGGAATTCGGCGGGGAAGGAAATTTTGAAGAGCACATTTTCCATTACATAGGAATTGTAGGGGCGAAGCAAAGCTTCGCCCCTACCAAATCGAAACGGCTGCCCTTTGAATGAGACATCGTAAAAGCCCCATGTGGGAGCGGTCAACGCGGTGGGATAGCCCATCTCGCCTTTCATTGCCATGAGTGAAAGCCACACGGCGCGGCTGGTTGTGTCACCTGCCGCCCACGATTTACGTGAACCCGTGTTGGGCGCGTGACGGTAGGTGCGCAGGGATTGTCCATCTACAAAGGCGTTGGAGAGAGCGTTGATGATTTTGTCTTTGTCGCCGCCGAGCATGTGAGTCACAACCGCAGTGGAGGCAACTTTGACGAGGAGCACATGGTCGAGCCCCACGCGGTTGAAACTGTTTTCGAGGGCGAGGATGCCTTGAATTTCGTGGGCTTTGATGGCGGCGGTGAGAATATTGTGAATAGTAATTGGTAATTGGTTATTAGCGATATTTGTGCGCGAGAGATAATCTGCCACAGACAAAATTGCGCCGAGGTTATCAGAGGGATGTCCCCATTCGGCGGCGAGCCAGGTGTCGTTGAAATCCAGCCAGCGGATGAGCGTGCCAAGGTTGAATGCGGCGGTAACGGGATCAAGAATATAGTCCGTGCCTGGGACTCGTGCACCGTTGGGAACAATGGTTCCTTCCACGGTTGGTCCAAGCAGTTTGGTACATTCAGGAAAGTTAAGCGCCAACATGGCACAGCCGAGCGCATCCATGAGACAGTAACGCGCGGTCTCGTAGGCGAGGTCACTGGTGACTTGGTAATCCGTGACGTACTCGGCGATGTGGACGAGTTCTTTGTCTGGCGCGGAGCGAAGGTTGGAAGTGTAGGACATGTTGAAAAAAACATCACCACAAAGGAGACGAAGGGTCACAAAGGAAATCCGTTTAATACCTTTGTGTCCCTTCGTGGTTACAGGTTTGGGTTATTCTGCCAGCAAGATAATCGAATCAGGCGGCAAATACATGAACAGACTGTCGCCTTTAATCGCGTCTGTGGATTCGAGCCGCAAGGAGCCGCCAGAGGTTTCGACGGTGTACTGCCATTTCGAGCCGAGATAGGTGCGGCTGGTGATATTCGCCTTGACCGTGTTCTCGCGCTCTGCCGCGCCTTCGGTTAGAACTTCCACGCGTTCCGAGCGGATAGCTGCCGCGGCGTAGTCGCCGTCCTTCCAAACATAATCTGATTTACTTTCTTTGCGAATGTTCAACAATTCACCCGAAGCAAGTTTCAACGTGGCTTTTTTGCCGTCCACATTTTGAAGGATGCCCGTGATAAATGAAGTCACACCGATGAACTCAGCCACGAATCGATTCGCGGGACGTTCATAAATTTCTTCGGGCGGCGCGTACTGTTGCAACTTGCCCATCGACATGACCGCGATCATATCGGACATGGCGAACGCTTCCGATTGATCGTGCGTGACATACACAGTTGTAATCCCAAGTTGTTGTTGCAGTCCGCGCAGCCAGACGCGCGCGTTCTCGCGGATCTTCGCGTCGAGATTGGAGAGCGGCTCGTCGAGCAGCAAAACTTTGGGACGACTGACCACGGCACGAGCGAGGGCGACGCGCTGCTGTTGTCCGCCTGAAAGTTGGAAGGGATAGCGATCCGCCAGTTCTTCCAAGCCGACCAACGCGAGGCTTTCCTGTACCCGTTGCTTGATCTCGTCCGATGGGCGTTTCTGTAGTTTGAGAGCGAACGCCACGTTATCGAAAACTTTCATATGGGGCCATAATGCGTATGATTGAAACACCATGCCGAGGTGACGCTGTTCAGGCGGCAGGATCAGATCTTTTGCCGTGTCGGTCATTACGAAATCGCCTACGCGGATGGAACCAGCAGTCGGTTGTTCGAGTCCTGCCACGCAGTTGAGGGTGGTGCTTTTGCCGCATCCAGATGGACCAAGCAGTGTGGTGAACGTTCCCTCTTTGACGGTGATGTTCACATCCGCGATGGCAACGGAATTGGACGTGGCAAATTGTTTGGTCAAGCCTTCGATAATCAGGTCGTTATTCATGGAGTTTCACTCCTAATAGTTTGCGCGCGCCGATGATGAGCACGGCGGTGATCGCCATTTGGATAGTGGAAAGAGCCGCCACAGGCTCCGCCCCGCCCTGTTTCCACAACTCAAGCATGGTCGTCCCGATGACGCGTGATCCCTCCGCAACGAGGAACAGTGCGGTGGAATATTCCTTCAAAAAGGAAATCGCCAGCAGGATATATCCAGATACCAGCGCGGGCTTCAAGATGGGGAGGAGAATATGGCGAATCGTCCCCAGCCAGGTTGCGCCTGCGACTCGTCCCGCCCTATCGAGTTCATCTGACACTTGAAGTACGGCGGGGCTGACGGCGCTGAATCCCAGCGGCAGGTATCGCATGATGAATGCGACGGAGATGGCAATGATGGTGTTTCGCAAGGAGCCAAGTCCAGGCACGAGCAGGAACGCCCACAGGAATCCGATTCCCACGATAATGCCAGGAAAGGCACGCGGATAAAGCGCCATGTACTTGACCGCATTGCCATTTTTGAATGTCGAGCGATACGCGATGAGCGCCGCAACCGCCATGAAGACAATTCCAATTGCGGCGGCGAAGATCGAGATGTTAATACTGTTGACAACCGCCTGACGATACGCAGGGCTGCCGAAAATGCCCTGATAATTTTCAAGGGTAAGCATTTTGAGTGGATTCATAAACGGGCTAAGGAAGGGGACAAAAGATGTCAGCACGATACAGCCCAGTGGAAGGATGATACCGAGCAGGATATAAAGCCCGACGAAAAATGAAACGATGCCTTTCCAAACTCCGAGGTCAAGGGCTTTGGGGCGGGTTGCTTTTCCGCCGACGGTTACAAAGCGGCGTTCAAGAGAAACGAGTTTGCTTTGCAAGAAGACGAGTCCTGTCACGAGGATAACCACCAGCACTGCAACGGCGGCGACCGCGCCCTGATCCTTGTTCACGCCGACCACACCAATCACGTAGAGATAAGTTGCCAGCGTATCAATGCCGACTGAATTACCTAATACCAGCGGAATGGACAATAACTCGAACGACGAGACCAATGTCAGCAAGGCGCTGTAGGTGATGGCGGGTCGTAGAAGTGGAATAGTGACGCTCCAAATGGTGCGGAACGGGGACGCGCCGCCAATCCGTGCCGCGGATTCAAGTTGAGGGTCCGCGAGAGCGAGCGAAGACGTTGCGTATAAAAATGTGTAGGGAATGTAATACATCGCCGAGACGATGACGATGCCGCCAAAACTATAGAGTTGCCAGATAGGCAATTTGAGCGTGCGCACCAGGATGGTGCCGAATCCCTGCGGACCGTACATCTGCATCCATGCGAAAGCCAGCACGAGCGGCGAGACATAATACGGGATCGTGACCAGATTGGAATATAAATTCCGCAAAGGGATATTCGTGCGATTGATGATGACCGCCAACACGATGCCGATGATTACTGCAATGATCGTGGTTGCCACGGCAAAGGCGGCGGTGTATAAGAGCACATCCCAGAAGCGCGCGTTGGCAAGCAGATTGGTGTAATTGGCAAACGTAAAGACGCGGTCTTTATCATACAAAGGTTTCGACATGAAACTTTGTATGATGATTGGGAAAGCAGGAAACACCACCAGCAAGGCGGTTACGATCACGACCAGCCATTGCACAGATTTGTCCCATGAAAATTTGGGACGGGTGGTTGCGGCAGAAATCAGTTTTTGTTCCGCAGTTGTCATCGGAGGGGTTCTCCACAAATCATTTCATGTCGCTGCGAGCGTTCTTCGCGAAGCAGCCTCCGTATAATAGGAGATTGCTTCGTCGGGAAGTACACCCTCCTCGCAACGACATGAATCTTTTGAAGGTCGGCAATTGAAGTTATCAACTGCGAACCTTCAGGATGATTAGCTACGGGCGACCGAAGGCGGTCTTCCACTTGGCGAGGAAGGCGGCGCGGTTATCGGCAGAGGCGATGTTCGGGTCGAAGAAGAAGGGGATGATATTTTCTTCGCCGACGGCATCGATGACTTTCTGCAAGTGATACTTGGCTTGGTCAGCAACGTCGGGGCGGTACGGGGTGAGTCCACCGTCAGCCCATGCGATCTGTCCTTCTGCGGAGAGGATAAATTCCATCAACAGTTTGGCAGATGCAGGGGACGCGGCGGCTTTGGTGAGTCCCATGCCGCGCACGAGCACAACCTGACCGTCCTTCTGGTACGACCAACCCATGACGGGCTCAGCCTCTGGAAATTTCGGGAAGACCGAAATGCCAGAGACGAAATAACCGACGGAGGCTTCGCCAGACAGAACAGCGTTGACCATGTTGCCTGCCGAGGTCTGCATATTGACATTGGACTTGCCAATGGTTTCGAGGGTAGCCCAGCCAGCGTCACCTTTGTTTGCAGCCCAGAACCAGTTGATGCCATAACCTGTGCCGTTCTTTTCGGCATCGTAGGTTGTGATCTTGCCAGCGTTGGCAGGGTCGGAGGCAAATGCGGCTACGGCTTCCATCGTTTCGGGAGGAGTAGTGACGAGTTGCTTGTTGTAGATGATGATCATCGGGTCGGTTGAGACGGCGTACACGCCATCAGCCAGTGTGGCAAAGTCTGGCATACCTTCGATGTTGACGGGGTTGTAGACCTGTAATTCACCTTTAGCAATGAAATCCTGCCAGCCATCGGTTGAGGATGTGATGATCATGTCGGCTGTGCGCGCGCCACCAGCGGACTCGGTGTAATATTTCTCGAAAGTTTCAGTGGTGCCGAGGTCAAGCGCAGTGACGGTAATCCACGGATATTTTGCGTTGAATGCCGCGATGACGGGCGCCCAGTTGTTCTCGCCCATAATGGAATGGACGAGCAAGCCTTCGGTCTCGCCTTTGGACTCTTCGGCGAGCGCGACAAGCGGATCCACTGCTGGAGCTTCGGTGGCGGCGGGAGCCTCTATCGGCGCCTCTGTGGCTGGGGGTTCAGAAGCAGGCGCTTCGGTCGGGGTTGAAGCGGGAGCACAGGCAACCATTACGAATGCCAGTGCCAGCATCAAAGAAAGGAACAGGTTCAATTTGCGATTCATTTTCTTCTCCTTGGTGAATTTATCATCTCGAATCCGCTATTTCGAAGCGGCTCAATTCATTGTCCAGCGTCTCCCATTCGGGCAGGCGCACTAATCGCTGACGTTCGTTCCACTCCAGCATCGATGGGACGAGCAGTTCGCTGCTGCGCGCTTTTTGCAAAACGGCGAGCGCGCTTTGCATGGCACGGGCAGCGACGCGCATGGCGAGGTTGGGATGGATCACAATGCGATAGCCCATCTCGTGAAGTTCATCGTGGGAAATGATCGGCGTCTTCGCGCCTTCGGTCATGTTGAAAAGCAGGGGCGCGTTGATTTGCTTTGGCAGTTCGGCGATCTGCTCTTTTTGCGTAGGCGCTTCGACAAAGATGATATCTGCGCCTGCGCGGGTATATAAATTTGCGCGATGGATTGCTTCTTCCATGCCATGTGTGGCAATGCTGTCGGTGCGGGCGATGATTAGCATTTCCCTGCGTGCCTTGACCGCCGCATGGATTTTTTGAATCATCTCTTCGCTGGAAATGACTTCCTTGCCGTTGAAGTGCCCACATTTTTTGGGCGTGACCTGGTCTTCGAGTTGCATGGCTGCCACGCCCGCATCTTCATAGACCTGGGTTGTGCGCGTCACATTGACGGCGTTGCCGTAGCCCGTATCTGCATCTGCAATGACAGGAATCTTGACCGATTCAACAATACGGCGAATCGGCTCGATCATTTCGGTCATGGTCAGCAAGCCAATGTCTGGTAAAGCGAATTGCACATTGGCAATCCCCGCCCCGCTGGCGTAGACTGCGCTAAAACCACCATCTTCAACAATGCGTGCAGACATGGCGTCCGCCGCGCCAGGCACGACCAGAATCTCTGGCTGGGAAAGTAAATTACGAAATGCTTTAGCAGTCATACTGGGTATAGAATACTGTTTGGCGCTTAAATACAAAACTCCCAAACGGCTGGATTTTGTCCCCCCGTTTGGGAGTACATCCTATGATGTATATTTGGGTTATTCACATAAGGCTTGTAAACAACTAACTTCCAGCGACACTTGCGCCGTACGCCAGGGCAGGTGTGGCGGCGGGGCAATCCCCGAATAGAGAAAAAGATTGCTTCGGGCGAAGAACAAGAGCGCCCTCGCAATGACATTATTTGATGAAGACAATAAGAGGTTCAATATGAACAAACCAAAATTATTGGTCATGGACGATTATGAAGGGGAATTGGCGCAGTCTCCCGCAATGAGGAGATTACGTCAACTTGCGGATGTTACGATTCTCGGCCACCCCATTGATGATTTCAACATCTTGAAGGGTTTTCAAGTCATCTTAGCTTTACGCGAAAGGACAAAACTGAACGCCCCCTTCTTTGAAGCTTGCCCCAACCTCGAACTCGTCCTGCAAACTGGGGGACATGCCTATCATATCGATCAGGCTGCCGCGACTCAGAGGGGAATTGTGGTTGCGCTCGGCAGGCGGGTATCGAAGCCAACGGTGGTCGTCCCTGAACTTGCCTTAGGTTTCATGCTGGGATTGGCTCGTCAAATTTATCCACTCACGATGGCAATGAGCAAAGGAGAGTGGCGCGGAAGTATTGGCGGTTCGCTGTCGGGGCGCACCTTGGGAATTCTCGGATATGGACGTCATGGACGCCCCGTTGCGCGTTTGGCAGAAGCCTTCGGGATGAAAGTGATCGCATGGGATCGAACTGGCTCATATCCCAAGCCCGATGAATTCGGCGCGCCACGCCTGCCACTCGATGACTTGCTGGCAGAGTCCGACATCGTTTCAATTCATCTCCGCCTCTCGGATGAATCGCGCGGTCTAATGAATAGAGAAAATCTGTGGAAGATGAAACCTACCGCGCTTTTGATCAACACCTCGCGCGGCGCGATCATTGACGAGACTGCGTTGATAGACGCTCTGTGCGAAAAACAAATTGCAGGCGCAGGTCTGGATGTGTTCGCTGTCGAGCCGCTCCCAGCGTCAAGTCCGCTGCGGAGGATGCCAAATGTATTGTTGACGCCGCATGTCGGCTGGCAGGTTCGGGATGTCTTTCATGAGTTTGTTGAGATCGCCGCTGACCAATTGGACGCTTGGTTGAAAAACGAACTTCCCAAAAGCGACGTATTGAATCCTGATGTCATGCAGTCTGACAAATAAACTTCTATTTCACCAGCCCCAATCGAATCGCCTTCACCGCCGCCTGCGTGCGGTCATTGGTTCCCAGTTTGTGCATGACCGTTTGAGCATAGCCTTTTACTGTCCCTGCGCTGATTCCCAGCACGTCGCCAATCGCTTGATTTGTAAGTCCCTCCACCATCAAACGCAAAATGTCCATTTCACGCGCAGTCAGCGGTTCCACTAAATCTTCTGGCGCATCATCTGTCTTCTCCGCGCTTTCGAGATTTCGCAACACATCCTGCAAAAATTGACTATCCACCAGCGATGTGCCTTGCGCGATGGAATAGACCGCCGCGAGTAATTCTTCGCGTGAAATATCCTTCAACACAAATCCCGCCGCGCCTGCCGAAAGCGACCTGAGCAAATACGCCGTGCTTCGATAGGTCGTGACCATGATGACGCGCGTTTTCAACTTTTCGGCTTTGATCATTTCCAGCGCTTGAATGCCGTCTACATCGGGCATACGGATGTCCATCAACACGACATCGGGCTTGAGCCGCTTCACCATTTCGACGGCTTCGCGCCCATTACCCGCCTCCCCCACAATCTCGATGCGCGAATCACTGAGCATACTTTTCAAGCCCGTTCGTACCATCGTATGATCGTCCGCGATCAATAACGTGATCTTATCTGCCATCCCTGCTCCTTTGTGTCAACGCTTCCATTGGAATATTCACTTCGACGCGCGTTCCCTGCCCCAACTCACTTTCAATTTTGCACACGCCGTTGATCATCTCTGCCCGCTCCTGCATACTGACCAGACCAAGATGTTCCGCCTCATCTTGCTGGATTAAACTCGCATCAAAGCCCTGACCCCAATCCTGCACGCGCAGTCTCAGGCTTTGATTCTCCGCCGATAGTTCCACGCGCACCTTGCGCGTCCGCGCATGTTTGCGAACGTTGGACAACGCCTCCTGCACAATGCGGAAGATTGCCGCCTGCACCGACGATTCGATCTCCAGCCCGCGCAAGTCGGTGATAATCTCCGCCTGCCATTTTTGCTCTTCGCTAAGTTCGGTCACATACTGACGGAGTCCCTGTTCCAAGCCCAGGTCATCAATCATCGTCGGGCGCAGTTCGGAGATCACTCTGCGGGCTTCGTCAATGGACTGTTTGATGAGAGTCCGACTCACGTCCAGGGCTTGAAGCGTCTGTGCATTCAACCGTGAACCGATCTGCGAGTTGAGCGTATTCAAATGCATGTTGGCAGAGATGATCAATTGGGTCAGACCATCATGCAGGTCCAGGCCAATGAGGCGGCGCTCTTCATCCTGTATTTGCGCCATCCTGCCGATCATGGCACGCAGGCGGTCTTCGCGGTTGGCTAGTTCGCGCATCATCGTATTGAAAGACGATGCGAGTTTTCCGAATTCATCCTCGCCCGTAATCGCAACTGGCACTTCGAGATTTCCGTGTGTCACGCGCTCCGCGCCATTGAGCAGCGCAGTGGCACGCGAATTGATCTGTCGGGATAACTGGGTCATGAACAGGATCGCAAAGCCCGAGATCAGGGCTGCCGCAAGAATGCTCGCAATACTGGCAGCGCTGACCGCATTCAATAATGCCTGTTGCTCCTGTGTGAATCTTTCTGTTTCATGCGGTTCGATTTTTCCAACAATGGTCTGCTGCCCCGCGTTGAAGATGATGGAAATAAAGTTTGCGTACAATGATTGTTGCAAGTCACGTCCGCTGATCAACTGGGTGCCAAGGGATTTTAATTGATTGAAGATGACGAGAATTTCCCCCGCCCAGCGTTCTTCATCTTCTGATTGTGCGATGCTGCGAAAGTTATTCGACGCCTGCTGGAACGCAACGACAGCATCGGTAAATTGCACGCGTTTGTTTTCCTCTGGCGATGCCAGATACCCCGTCACGGCAGAGAGCATGGCGCGCGATGAATCCTGCATGGCTGAAACGATTGCCTGATATTCAGGATCATCGGAACGGTTTGGCATGACATCATTGGAAAGGAAGGCGGACAATTGAGATTGCGCTTCCAGAAAATCGTCGAGATGACTGGTCTGATTGTCGCGCAGTTCGATCAAGTCGCTGCCTGTGGTCAACGCCTGTCGGTACGCCATTTCCAGAGTGGAAGCCCACTGCAATTCATCTGGATCAATGGCTAATGAGCGGTATTGCACCAGGTCATTGGAGAAATTATTCAATTGTTCGATAAATTGGGATTTGAAGCCCGCCTCGCCGTTGATCTGGTAACGATACAACGCTGCCTCGGCATCGCGCAAATGCGCGTTCATCCGCACCGCCACCAATTGCCGCTGGCGAATATTCTCGATGGCATCCAGCGAGTTTGAAATCGAACGCGCCAAATATACCAACGCGAAGATATTGGTTAATACTGCCGAGCCAAAAAGCAGGACGAATATTATCAGTCGCGTGCGCAGGGACATGGATTAACTATAATCGAAATTGCTTATGGCATGAAGAAATTGAATGATCAAACACAGAATGCTGCTGGACTCAAATTCGCCCACATCCTGAAATTGCGCCGATATTCGGTGATAGTTCGTAGATGGTCCATCTTTACTAGATTTTTACAAAGACGAAACCTGCGTGGCATATATCTGGTACATGGGTATAAATTTCGACCCACATTGAACCACATTTAATACATACCGCACCCTACCCCCATATATAGGGCTTGCTAGATGCCGATTTAGTTAATACATTGATGAATTGTTTTACATTATTGTCCAAAACATATGAGGTATATCGATTTGGACAATATTAATATTGTCTCGTATCGTACCACCTTACGGTCAACACACCAGCGTGCCAGCGGTTATATAGTCGCAAACTTTAAGATTTTTTCGCGCAAATCCTTAGCGAATTTAGCATGCATATCACCATCCGCCACAAAGCTATTCAATACAACCAACATCCCATTACCATCAGTTCGCAGTCCTGCTTTCAGGGAAAGTTCTAATTCTGCGCTCTGTGTGTCAATACCAGATGTGAGAAACCACATATCTGGCACACTTGCACGAATCATGGACATCATCTTCGGGTGTGATGCGTCAACAACAATGCCAATATTGTTGTTGACATTCCACTCATGGGCAAGGTGGGCGATATACATATAAATAGGCATAGGACTATCTGACCCTGAAGGCAAAACGAGTGCATTTTGTATATCCATAGATCCTGAGTTGGATGTTTTAGCGAGGAGGAAAACACCTCGCTCTGGGTTTCGAGTAAAAGGCTCAACAGAGTCTTTTCCAAGATATGGATTGAGAGTGATGCAATGCACATTCAAATTTTCAAACGCAGATTTAGCGTAGGCTTGTGCCGCAGTGCTGATATCGCTATGTCTGACGTCAAGAATGGTAGGAATAATCGAACCAAGCTGCGCAGATTCGTTATGGATTGCATCAACAACTTGTTTGAGCACAACCCAATAGTCAGAGCCAAAGATCTCAAAATAAGCTGGGCTAAGTTTATATGCAGCCACGTAGGGGGCAGTTTGTCTGATAAGACCCAGAAAAAAGTCCAGGGCAAATGCGACTGAAGGGTTTGGGAGGTTACGAATATCTGGTCCAAGACTAATACAGATTAAGGAGGATGAATGCTTTACACGTTTTTCCAAAAGAGAAAAGAAAGTATCAGTCATGATGTTTTGTTATGATCAAACAACTCTATGGTTAGAGTGGCATTAGCAAAATGATAGTAAGTCTCTCCACTACAGGCACGACAGAAAACAGCATCGTTAAGTATCACTTCCCGCCCATTGATGACCTCTTCCCCACATAATTCGCAAACTGCTTTTTTGCCAGGGCGGCTAATGATCTCTGACAGCGGCAGGTTTAACTGGACAGATTGAACGCCAAACAAATTTTTAAGAGGCATAACTTGATAACCATTCAACATGGCTTCCCAATGATTGCGGGCTTGTGGAGCATATTCATACGCAAGACTGCGCGCTTCACGCAATGGCACAATGCGCAAGGAAGTTTCAGTGTGGGTATCTGTAAACGTAGCAGCAACCTTCCCAAAGTCCAGGATGCGAAGCGTGCGGCTGCCCGCGCGGCAATGAGTGGCAGCGATGATCCCATCCACGGCACAGCCATCTGTTTCAGATGTCACCAGCAGCCGCTTATCTTCTCTGGGTAAATCCAAATGAAGCAATTCGCTCGCGAACAAACTCATCCGCGCGCCCAGTACCTGCCGTGGACATAAATGCTTATGCCTGTCTGCGCTTTCACGTAAGATTTTTTCGAGGGTCATTCTTCTTCCAGCGGAGCAAACCCTGCGCCAAAAATTTCCTGTGCAGGTGAAACAATGACCACAGCCTTTGGGTCTTCTTTTGCAACAGCAGATTTGAGATTATGTACTTCGGTGATCGTCAACGCACACATCAGGATGGAACGGTCTTTACCGGTATACATCCCTTTGCCTTGCATGGCGGTCACACCACGTTTTAAGTCCGTGAGAATGCGACTGGAGACAGCATCTGCCTGGTCCGTGATGATCAGTGCCAGTAGTTGTCTGCGGCGCTGACGTGGAATGAGCAGCGAGAGTACGTTTTTCGGCTTGCCCTGTTCAGACGGTGCAGCAGGTGCAGATTCGTCACCAAAACGGGGGAGGATCTCGCCAGTTGCCTTGGTCATATTGACGGTGGCAATAGCAAACACGGCTAGAAAAATATAAAACGTAATCCCAAGCCCGATCATGATTTCACCAGGGGCGGGACCCACAGATGAACGCATCATAAATTCTGCCAAGTCTTTTGGTGCTTCGGGAAAAAGATATATCTTTGCCACCCATGAAGCCAGTAGAATCAAAAATATCCAGTAATAATTTCTGCGTAACCTTCTGCCGAATGCCTCCCACATGGAGATTGGGAAACTCGGCGTTAATAAATTTTCGGCAAGATTCTCTGCCCATTCGGGTGAAGGATGGAACGGCGGCACCAACATTGCGGCATAAAAATCTGTCTCCATCAAACGAACGCGATAACTCCATAGTTCATAATAGCGATAACGCCGCGCCTCAATGAACAAAAACCACAACACCAACAGTGTGTTCAAAAGCACTACTGAGTGATGCACATTCGACTGACTGAACGCAATGGATAGTGTTGCGCCTGTGACCACCACAGCCCAATTCGTGGTTGTATCCAAACGCGTGCGCCATACGTTCGCGCGTTGAATTTCAGCGCGGAAGAAATGCACCATCGCAGTAACAAACTCACTGGATTTCAGTTGATAACCGCGATACGTCCATACAGGCTCTTCGACGGTCTCTTCCTGTTTTGGTTTGGATTTTGCTCTTGTAGATTTTTTTACTACCATGTACTTCTTCTTCCTAACGCAAACCCGCCTCAAGCTCATCAGAGGTTGGTTCTGTTTCTATGAGTTTTTTCTACACTGTAATGAGTCTACCCCGCAGAGGATTCTGTGTCGTAAGGCTTTCGTTACACTTCATCAAGTATGACAGGTTTCTACAATATCTTGTAAAACCTGTCATACTTTTACTTCGGCAACTTATACGCTTCCTTCGTCGGCTTGAGTGGACGGGATAACCACATCGGTCTGCGATTACCATCGGGGCTGACCTTGTCCGCGGAGCGAGTCATCGCGAGCCACTTACGATAGATTTCCATCGACTTATTCGTATCCACGAACAGGTCGCCTGCTTTTTCGCCTGCTTCGGCTTTGGTGACCTTGAACACTTTTTGCAGCCAGCAGTGGACTCCGCTAATGGGGTCGGGATGGACGGCATGGGCGAGGTTTTGGTTCACGCCCACGTTGCTCCACCAAATTCGGCTGGTGTCGGGGTCGGACGATTCCCACGCTTTGCCGCCGTGGATGACGCGCAT